>Ga0105238_10008925_pt1 | contig 10035 bp, 8 predicted proteins | sample KBSC34metaG_FD_81526 | JGI IMG/M metagenome (GOLD analysis project Ga0105238, IMG submission 81526) | Corn rhizosphere microbial communities from Kellogg Biological Station, Michigan, USA - KBS C3-4 metaG | ecosystem: Host-associated > Plants > Roots > Rhizosphere > Soil | place: Michigan, USA...
TGCCCCGAACCGTGTTCGAGAACGACATGGATATCGTGACCGTCTATATCGATAATGCGCTGGTCGAACTGGTTGATCCGCTCTTCCCAGGCACGCCAGTCAAACCCGTTCAGCCAGTGGTCGCGCAACCGCTGAGCATAGCCAAGCGGTGTGCCCGTCGCCCAGTCCGGCCCTGCCTGTTCGCTCGGCAGGCGCGCGCGTCGCAGCCGGTCGGCAAGGTCGTTCAGCACGTCTTCCGGGACGTGCACCACGAAGGGGCGTCCAGGCCAGGATGGGCCCGTCATGCGAACCGGCTCTCGACTTCCGCCATATGGCTGCGATATGCCTTGGGCTCGGGGCTTCTGCGCGGGTCGTACCAAGGCGACAACACCTTGAGCAGACGGGGAAGTACAAGCCGCCCGATCGTTCGATTGACGGCCTTCCCGCGCCTTTTCGAGGCAGCAATCTGAGCCTTCGTCATCGTCGCGCGATCCTTTTGGTTCAGCATATGCAATGCCAGCTTTGTGAAGCCGCGCAGATGCCAGAGCTGATAGAAGAAGCCATAAATCCGCATAAAGTAGCCGCCATGAACGGCGTGGAAAATATCGTGGCACACGGTGCGGTGTTCATATTCCTCCATAAGATGCCACTTCCACAGATCGACGACTTCCGGCCGAGCGTCGGCGAGCAGCGTCTCGATCTCATCCAGCCAGACCAGCGCATGAGGTGGCCCCAAAGCCTCGAATCCTTCACAATAGGCGACGAGAAAGTCTAGCGATTTGGTGCGGAACAGTCTTTCGAACTCGGCCGCGAAATGAGCTGCCAGCGGGGCGGTGTCGTAACCGTTGCTCGACAGGATCGTGTTGAACGATTCGTGCAGCGCGTAGTGGTTCGACTCCTGGCGGATAAAGGTTCGGGATACCGCTTTCAGATGCGGGGTTTCAGGCGAGGCGGGGGCGAGGGTTGTGAGCGCCTTCGTCAGTACCCGATTTAAAAAACGCTCGAGATGCGGGATCCAGAGCGAAGCTGCGTTCATCCCTTGCGCGAATTCGGCTGTTTGGCACCAATGCACCGGCGTGGCCGAGAAGTCGATCATCGGGCGGCGTACCTTCATGCCATCCTCCGCAATTGTTGGCCCCTGGTCCGGGACCGATCCATACGGCTCTGCGTGTGGCCTGCCCCCCTGTTTAAGCTCTGGATTTCAAGATTCGATATCCGATTGGACGAGGAGGCCGTGCGGAAGCGCCTTTAGGCTCGGTTCAAGGCCAGACCGGAGCATGATGAACGCGATGAAGCTCAATCGTCCAGAACTTCTTGAAACCCGCTGCCTGATCGGCGGAGAATGGGTGAAGGGGGATCGCAGCTTTGCGGTCCGCAATCCGGCCACGGGTGATGAGATCGCGCAAGTGCCCTCGCTCGGGCGCGAGGCGGTAGCAAGGGCGGTTGAGGCAGCCGGAAAGGCGATGCCGGGTTGGGCGGGGCGCACGGCCAAACAGCGCGCCGCGATACTGCGGCGTTGGTTCGATCTGATGATGGCCAACGCCGACGATCTTGCCGCGATCATGACGGCCGAGCAGGGCAAGCCGCTCGCCGAGGCGCGGGGCGAGATCGGTTACGCGGCAAGCTTCATCGAATGGTTCGCCGAGGAAGGAAAGCGCATCTATGGCGATATCATTCCTGCGCATGACGCATCCATGCGGCTCGTCGTCGTCAAGCAGCCAATCGGCGTGAGCGCCGCGATCACACCTTGGAATTTCCCCGCCGCGATGATCACGCGTAAGGCCGGCCCCGCGCTCGCCGCCGGCTGCCCGATGATCATCAAGCCGGCCAGCGCAACCCCGCTTACCGCGCTCGCGCTCTGCCGCCTTGCCGAGGAAGCGGGCGTGCCGCCGGGTATCCTTTCGTGCATCACCGGCAGTGCCAGTGAAATCAGCGACGCCTTCTGCATCAATCCTGCGGTGCGCAAGATCAGTTTCACTGGTTCGACCGAAATCGGCCGCAAACTTATGGAACAGGCCGCGCGTCACATCACCAAGCTCAGCTTGGAGCTTGGCGGCAACGCACCCTTCATCGTGTTCGACGATGCGGACCTGGATGCAGCGGTCGCAGGAGCGATGCTGTCAAAGTTCCGCAACGCCGGCCAGACATGCGTGTGCGCCAATCGGATCTATGTGCAGGACGGCGTGCACGATGCCTTCGTCGACAGGTTCGCCAAGGCGATCATGGCTTTGCGCGTAGGCGACGGCACTGCCGCGGATACGCAGATCGGACCACTCATCAATCAGGCGGCTCTCGACAAGGTTGAGGCTCACATCGCCGATGCATTGGCCTAGGGCGGTCGTCTGGTGACGGGCGGCAAGCGGTCTGAACTCGGCGGTAACTTCTTCGAGCCGACGCTGGTGACGGGCGCAACGCGCGAGATGCTCGTCGCGGAGGACGAGACATTCGCGCCCCTGGCCCCGGTTTTCCGCTTCAAGACGGAAGACGAGGTCGTTGCGCTCGCCAACGATTCCTGTTTCGGTCTAGCCTCCTATTTCTACGCGCGTGATCTGGGCAAGGTCTGGCGCGTGGCCGAGGCGCTCGAATATGGGATCGTCGGCGTCAACACCGGGATCATCTCGACCGAGGTGGCCCCGTTTGGCGGCGTGAAGGAAAGCGGCCTTGGCCGCGAAGGCTCAAAATACGGCATCGAGGACTATCTCGAGATCAAATATATCTGCATGGGCGGCATCTGACCGGTCCCGATCGGAACGACACCGGTGCCCGAGCCTCGGTGGAAAGAAATATAAAGAGGGGAGAAAGGTTCGTGCCGTCATCGGGTCCTGAGATCAGGGCAGGGCGACCGTGGATCGCCATGGCGTTCCTGTCGCTGGTTGGTCTTGTCCTTGTCTGGGGCGGGATCCGGCTAGTGGTGCTGGGCGGCTCGGCTTACTATCTCGTATCGGGTTTTGCCCTGATCGCTGCCGCTGTCCTGCTGTTCCTGCACCGTTTCGCCGGTTACTGGCTTTACGCCGTGTTTCTCGTGGGGACTGCTGCCTGGGCTTGGACGGAGGTGGGCTCGGATTTCTGGGGCCAGTTCGCTCGGCTGGCCGCTCCGCTCCTCGTCGGCGCAGGTCTGGCGCTCGGCATCCTGTCGCGTCGGTTTGGCGCAGTCAAAGCCTATGGCACGGCAATCATCTTGGTTGCAGTGCTGGGGGGCGGCACGTATCTGCTGGCGATGGCCGGTCCGTCGCGCGGCGGGCCCGTCGATATCGCAGCCATGCGGCCCGGTACGGACTGGCCCACCTATGCCGGCAATCTGGCTGGCACGCACCATGCCGCCCTCGACCAGATCACCCCGGCGAACGTCGCCAGCCTGAAGCCGCTCTGGACCTACCGCACAGGCGACATGCCCGGACCCGCCGATGCGATGACGGCGTGGACGTTCGAGGATACGCCGCTCAAGATCGGCAACCGCCTTTTTCTGTGCACCGCCCATTCGCAGATCCACGCGATCGACGCCGACACCGGAAAGCGATTGTGGGTCTATGATCCCAAGCCGGACCTTGTCTGGATACCTTTGCGCGCCTGCCGCTCGGTCGCTTATTTTCGAGATCCGGCCACCACGGGTGGGCTGTGCTCGGAGCGTGTCATCGCGCCGGTGATCGACGGCCGGCTCGTTGCGGTGGATGCTGCCAGCGGCAAGCCCTGCCCTGGGTTCGGCACCAACGGCACCCTCGATCTCCGTCAGGGCCTTGGGCTCGTTCGACCGGGCTATTACCACAGCACCTCCGGTCCGCTTGTCGTAGGTGATCGCATCATCGTCGGAGCCAATATCATGGACGGCGCGGAGGTTGGCGAGCCGTCTGGGGTGATCCGGGCGTTCGATGCCAGGACCGGCAAGCTTGACTGGGCTTGGGACCTCGGTCTGCCCGATGGAGCGAGGAACGCGCCCTTCACTCGTGGAACGCCCAATGCATGGGCACCGCTGACCGCCGATACGACACTGGGCCTCGTCTACGTGCCGCTTGGCAATCCGACGCCGGATTTTTTCGGCGCCTATCGGACGCCCGCCATGGAGAAGTTCGGTAGTGCGCTGGTCGCGCTTGACCTCGCGACGGGCAGGCTTCGCTGGAGTTTCCAAACCACGCATCATGACCTTTGGGATGAGGACATCCCCGCCCAGCCATCACTGTTCGACATGACGACGCCCAGCGGTACCGTACCGGCACTGGTCCAGCCGACCAAGCGTGGAGAACTTTTCGTGCTGGATCGGCGAACTGGCAAGCCCCTCACGCAAGTTGTCGAGCGTGCCGCGCCGCAGGGTGCCGCGCCGGGTGATTTCACCGCCCCGACGCAACCCTATTCGGTGGGAATGCCGAGCCTGCTGCCGCCCCGGCTAACCGAAGCTTCGACCTGGGGCATCACCCCGCTCGATCAACTCGCCTGCCGTATCCGCTTCCGCGAGCTCCGCTATGACGGGCCACTGACGCCGCCTTCGGTGCAGGGCAGCATCTCGTTCCCCGGTAGCGCCGGCGTGGTGAGCTGGGGCGGCGGCTCGATCGATCCGGTACGGCATCTGCTCGTCGTCAATAGCGTGAACTCGCCATTTGTGACGCGGCTCATCCCGCGTGCGGAAGCGGACCGGATGGGGCTGGATACGCCGCCTAACAGCCGCGGCGCGGGGGAGGCCACCAAAGGCTCGCCTGAAAAGGCCAGCGGCGCGATGGCGGGACTCCCTCAGGTCGGCACACCCTATGCCGCGCAAGCAATGCCATTCCTCTCTCCGCTGGCGATACCTTGCATCGCGCCGCCCTGGGGGCAGCTGACCGCGGTTGACCTCGGCTCCCGCAAGGTGGTCTGGCAGAAGCCGTTCGGCACCTCGCGCGACACAGGGCCGCTAGGCCTTCGTATTGGCTTGCCGCTTCCCATCGGCGTGCCGAGCGCTGGCGGACCTCTCACTCTCGGCAGCGGCGTGACGATTATCGCGGCGGCGCAGGATCGTTATATCCGCGCACTCGACACGCGAACGGGCAAGGAATTGTGGCGGGCCCGCCTGCCAGCCGGCGGTCAGGCGACGCCAATGAGCTATATCTCGAACCGCACGGGACGACAGATCGTGGTCGTCGGCGCCGGTGGCCATGGCGGGCTCAACACGACACCAGGTGATTATGTCGAGGCATTCGCGCTCGATGCGCGAAAATACTGATTCGCCGCAATGACGCGACCGAACCGGGAGAGTGGATATGGGTGAGGTGACGCAAATCTGCTATAGGACACGCGATCTTGAGGCGACGGCGCGCGCAATGACCGAGATCGAAAGAGTCGGCCCATTCTATATGGCGGAATTTCCGCTCAAGGACCTGGTTTATCGCGGGATGACGGTCGACTATGGAATGCTTAGTGTGGCATTTGCTTATCGGGGTCACCTGCAAATCGAACTGGTTCAAGCGCCGGCCGGCATGCCCTCCTGTTACTCCGAGGTTCTGTATAATCGCCGTGAAGCGCTACACCATGTCTACGTTAAGAGCGCGGAACGCTACGACCTGATCATTGAACGCCACGCCGGCTTCGGCGAGGAGTTGGTTTACCACGGGCTCGCGGGAGAAGACGGCATCCGTTTCGGGTTCATCGACGCCCGCGCCCGGCTGGGCCACTTCATCGAGGTTCTGGAGACCGATCGCATGACCGGCTCGTCCGCTGCGATCTTCGACCTTTACGCGCGGATGGAGACAGAGGCCGGCAAGTGGGACGGGTCGCGCCCGATGAGATCGCTATCGGAGCTAATCTGAGCACAGTCCGGGGTGGGGTTGCACGAACAAGGCCGACGTCCTGAACCGGGCGCCGGCCCATTCGATGCTCGCGGCTTGGCGATTATCCGCCCAGCTTCAGTCCTTCCAGTTTTCCGGTGTCTCGCCAGCCCTTGAAGATGTCGATCAGATACTGGACGCCGCCGCCGAAGCCGCCGTTGCGCTTGATGACCGGCGAGACCTGGCCCTCGTTGTTGAAGTAGCTGGGCGTGCAATCGGCCCAGACACGGGTCATGTTGATCGAGAGCTGCTCGTGCAGCGCGACCCAGGCGGCCTCTGCCTCCGGAGTGACTTCGATCACGTCAACCCCGCGGGATTTCGCTTCCTTGATGATGTAGGCGATATGATGCGCCTGCTCGTCCATCATATGGGGGAAATTGGCGCCCCATCCGCTCTGCGTCGTGCTGACGATGAACATGTTCGGGAACTGGTTGACATGGATGCCGTGCAGCGTTGTGGCGCCGTCTTTCCACTTGTCAGCGAGGCTGAGACCATGACGGCCGTAGACCGGCATCGAAAAGCCCGCATAAGGTGTGACGTCGAAGCCGGTGGCATAGACGATGCAATCGACCTCATATTCCTTGCCCTTGACCACCAAGCCTTTCTCGGTGATCCGATCGACCCCCTGGCCCTCGGTATCGACCAGCGTGACGTTCGGGCGGTTGAAAGTCGGCAAATAGTCGTCGTGAAAACAGGGGCGTTTGCACAGTCGGTTGTACCAGGGCTTGAGCGCTTCGGCGGTCGCCTTGTCCTCGACGATCGTCTCTGTACGCTTTCGGATATGCTCCATGATCGCGAAGTCATTGAGTTGCGAGAGTTCGCCCCATTTCTCGGGAGTCAGATCCTTCGCCTGGCAAAGCGTCTCGAACGTCGCTCGCGTCCAGCTGTCGTTGACCTGGTCCTCCTCTGTCGGAAGGCCCGTGGCCACGACATTGAAATTGTCCATCCGTCGCCGTTGCCAGCCCGGCGTGAGCGACTTGTACCACGCCTCGTCGGTGGGATGATCGCCACGCAGGTCCACCGAGGAAGGTGTACGCTGGAAAACGTAGAGATGTTTGGCGCCCCTGCCCAGATGGGGGACGCACTGGATCGCCGTCGCCCCGGTGCCGATGATCCCCACAACCTTGTCGTGCAGCTTATCGAGTTCGCCACCATGCGCATCGCCGCCGGTATATTCGTAGTCCCAGCGGCTGGTATGAAAGGCGTGCCCCTTGAACGTTTCGACACCCGGAATACCGGGAAGTTTCGGGTTCTGATAGTGGCCGGGACAGACGATCAGGAATTTGGCGGTGATGTCGTCTTGCCGGTCGGTTTCGACCCGCCAGCGGGAAACCTCGTCATCCCAGCGGAATGCCTCAATCCGCGTCTGGAATAGTGCCCGATCGTAGAGTCCGAAATGCGTCCCGATCCGGCGAGCATAATCGTAGATCTCGGGACCGCGTGCATATTTCTCGCTCGGCATGTAGCCGGTTTCTTCCAGCATCGGCAGATAGCAGTAACTTTCCACATCGCAGGCCGCACCAGGATAGCGATTCCAATACCATGTCCCGCCGAAATCGCCGCCCTTCTCAATCATCAGGAGGTCATCGACACCTGCTTCGCGAAGTCGGCCGGCGGCGAGCAGTGCCGCGAACCCGCCGCCCATCACCAGAACCTCGACGTCCTTCTTCACCGGCGCGCGGTCGATGCGCGCAGTATAGGGATCGTCGAGCCAGTCCGAGGTCGCTTCGCTCAGATGAATATACTGATCGTTGCCATCCTTGCGCATGCGCTTGTCGCGTTCGGCATCATATTTTGCCCGAAGGGCGTCGGTGTCGAATTCGAAGCCGCGAAAATGCTCGGTCATGCTCTACCTTGTCCGATGGATTGAAAGCGGGAAAGTCGTCAGCGCTTGATCTTGAGGCCGTCCGGGGATTCGGTCATGTGGCGGCGATCGCCCATGTTGGCGCGGAACTCATCCTCCAACCTCCTCTGGACCGCCGGCAAATGGTGAGCTTGCTCTGATGTGAAACGGTTCGTGATCGCGCTGTAGCACGCGACACCGATACTCGCCGGGTCGGCAAAGGGACAGTCCAAGATGGTCCCAGGTTGTGCCAGATGTGAGTCGAGGCTTTCCACCGCGACCATCGCGTCGGCGATGTGATAAACCGCCGAAAACTGGTAACGCGGAACCGCATCGATAAGCTGGATATCGGCCGCCTTGTAGAGTTCTCCGTCCGTAAAACCGATCAGCTTCAGCGTTCGCGGCAAATATTCCTCGCGATACCAGCGCACGAGTTCAGCTTCCTTACCCTTCAGCGCATTCATACGGATCAGCAATACGTCGCTGTCGCGCGCATTATAGGCTTCGACGGCGGACTTCGTCCCGCCAGCGGGTACGTAGTAGAAATCCTCGGCCTTGTCGATCCGTTGTGCGGAGGTGATCGGCAACAGGTCTGTGAAGCAGGTTTCGACGTGAACGTCGATATTTTCCTGCGTGTCGGTCATCTCGTAGATGCACAGCCACTGCTGCTCGGGACCGTTGAACCTGGCATTGTAGCGCAGTTGGTATGGGGCAAGCTTCCATCGCTGGGTCGCGACGCTGCCCTTGAAGCGCATCGTGTCGTGGCAATGGATGTTGGTGTACCAATCGTTGAATTCGTCCTCCTGACCCTCCACCGCCTCGGTCATGACGATGAAAATACTCGAGAGCGCCGCGTCCTTGCGTACAGCGGAGACTGGCTCCTTGATTGACTGCTTCTCGGTCGCGGCGGTCTTCACCATCTCGTCCATCGCCTATCCTCAGCTGGCGCCATACGGGTGTGTCCCGCCAGGTCACTATCAGTTGAAAGCTTAGCCGGCACGGCTCAGCCCGCCTCGTCCGCTCGGACGATCGGGGGTCCCTTGATCAACAGACCGGGCCACTGCGCTCCTCGGCAATGCCATCTGCGCGGCCGAGCGATCGAGGAAGTCTGCCCGCCGCAAGCGATGCGCTCGCTGGCCGGCAGGGTGGTTGGGAGTGCCATGGCGGCATCCATGGCCGCGCGGCTTCCGAACCGGATTTCCGTCACTGCGTCGAAACTCAATACGGCGCCGAACAGATATTTTCGGCGGCAACAGCGGCACATGGCGCGGCTCGTAACCGTCCCGGAAAAGTGCCTGCTCCATCCCAGGCGCAGCGTTCAGATATGTCACAAGCTTGACAGCCGTCGCCGAACCTCCGCGCAAATCATTCGTCACTCATGGCGCGCGGCTGCATGGTTGGACGTCGTCCAGAGCGATAAATCCGGCGACCCTACGGCCGCTGACCGTTAGTCCAAGCAGACGTAGCTTCCTGTGCGATCGTGGTGCGACCTACCAAAATCCGGACCCTTTCGGACAAGCGAGGAGCATCATGGTTGCACTGAGCGAAGGCGTGGCGATTGTCACAGGTGCGGGATCGGGGATGGGGCGGGGTGTTGCGCTGCGTTTCTCGGAGATGGGCGCGCGGGTTGTCGTCGTCGGTCGATCTCCTGGTAATAGCCATGAAACGGTGGCGATGATCCGCGACGCTGGTGGAGACGCGATTGCCTGTATCGCCGATGTGGGCATCGAGGCGGATGCGGTGCGGATCGTCGACAGCGCGCTCGATCGCTATGGTCGCCTCGACTTTGCCGCCAACGTCGCCGGCGTGGCAGCCGTACCCAAGCTTTTGCACGAAATGTCGGTGGAAGAGTTCGAGGACGATCACGCGGTGAACTCACGCGGCGTCTTCCTCGGTATGAAGTACCAGATTCCCGCCATGCTGAGGTCGGGCGGCGGTGCGATCGTCAACGTGACCTCCGGCGCAGCCTATGGCGGCCTCGCCTATTTCAGCGGCTATACGGCTGCGAAGCACGCCGCTTTGGGGCTGACGCGGGTCGCCGCGCTGGAATATGCCGATCAGGGGATACGGGTGAACAGCGTTGCGCCTGGCGCCATCGCCACGCCGATGCTGTTGCGCAACACGGACGAGGTGCTCGATCCGATGCGCCTCTCGACCCCAATGAAGCGATTTGGGTCCGTCGAGGAGATCGCGGCGGCAACTGTATGGCTCTGTTCGGACGAATCGTCTTATGTGACCGGGCAGGTGCTCCCTGTAGAGGGCGGCTCGACCGCCTCGGCGCTTACCGTCGTCTCCGCGCATCAACTGATCGAAGACGGCATCCGTAACGCCGCCGAGCGCAGCAGGGCGGAAGCTGTGGCCTAACCAGCGATGGCAACGTTCGTCCTCATCTCGGGCGCGTGGCACGCCGGCTGGTGCTGGGAA
>Ga0105238_10008927_pt1 | contig 10033 bp, 11 predicted proteins | sample KBSC34metaG_FD_81526 | JGI IMG/M metagenome (GOLD analysis project Ga0105238, IMG submission 81526) | Corn rhizosphere microbial communities from Kellogg Biological Station, Michigan, USA - KBS C3-4 metaG | ecosystem: Host-associated > Plants > Roots > Rhizosphere > Soil | place: Michigan, USA...
GCACGATCGCCGACGCGATCCGCAGCTACGCCGCGACGTCGACCGAGGTGCTGGTGTGCGGCGGCGGGGCGAACAATCGCACGCTCATGCGCGACCTCGCCGCCGAGCTCGCGCCGCGAAGCGCTGCCAGTACGGCGACCGAAGGCGTGCCGGTCGAGCACGTGGAGGCGCTCGCGTTCGCGTGGCTCGCGCGCGAGGCGCTGGCCGGGCGGCCGGGCAATCTACCCGCGGTGACGGGCGCGAAGGGCCCGCGGGTGCTCGGCGCGATCTATCCTAGGTGAACCAACACCCACACTTTAAAAAAACAAAGGCGGGACGGTCACGCGACGCCGCTTTGCGGCGTCGCGAACGGCTATCACTTGTTCGAAGCGGCGGCGCTAAACCGAAAAGCTTGATCCGCAGCCGCAGGTGGTGGTGGCGTTCGGATTCTTGATCACGAACTGCGCCCCCTCGAGGCCTTCCTGGTAGTCGATCTCGGCGCCGACGAGGTACTGGTAGCTCATCGGATCGATGAGCAGCGTCACGCCGTTCTTCTGCATCGCCGTGTCGTCCTCGTTGGTCACCTCGTCGAACGTGAACCCGTACTGGAAGCCCGAGCACCCGCCGCCGGAGACGAAGACGCGCAGCTTGAGGTCGGGGTTGCCTTCCTCGTCGATCAGCGATTTCACCTTGGCCGCCGCCGCATCCGTGAATACGAGGGGGGCCGGCATTTCGTTCATTGCATTCATTGAGATCACTCCGCGGTGCTCGATGCACCGATTATGCCGCCTCTCGCGATGACGCGAGGCATTTCCGCTAGTCCGCCGCGGCTCGCTTCAGTTCGACCACCGACGCCGAGCCTTGTTCGGCGTGGTTGAGGCGACCTTCCACGACCGCGCCTTGCTGCATTTCCAGGGTCCTGTACGTGACGTCGCCGCTCACCCGCGCCTTCGCCTGCAGCTCGAGGTAGTCGCGCGCCACGATGGGACCGTTCACCGCGCCGTTCACCACCACGTGCGACACCGACACGCGACCGTCGATGCGCGCCTGCTCGCTCACCACGAGCGTTCCCGCCTGGCCGTCGGCGGTGCACACGTCGCCCTCCACGTGCCCGTCGATGCGCAGGCCGCCCGAGAACGCGACGTCGCCCCGGACCACCGTGCCCGCTCCGATCAGGCTGTCGATGCGGTTCTGCGGCCCGGACCTCCTGCGCTCGAACATGTGAGGGCTCCCTACGGGTTACTCAACGTTCGCGTGGCGCGCGGGGTGGTACTTCCCTGCTCGTACACCCGGGCGGTCAGCGCCGTTACCCGTGCGCCGGCCGGGACCCGCAGCGTGCCTTCAATTCTCTGATAATACTTGAACTTGAGCGTCAGGGCGCCGGCGGCATCGGGCTGGTCCTCCGGCAGCGTGAGCGTGTGGACCGCACTCTGGCTCGGGTCGATCGGCGCGACGGTCGCCTCGAGCACCACCGAGCCGCGATAGTCCTCGCCGGGCGAGCCGCCTCGCACGACGAGCAATCCGTAGCGCCAGTTTTCGTCGTCCTGGCGCTCCAGCGTGAGCCGCGGGATGGTGAGGCCGCCCGGCTTGTTCGAATCGGCGAAGAGTTTCTGGAGGAACGCGAGCTCCTCCTTGACCTGCGCATTCTCGCCCGCGAGGTCCGTCGCCTGCCGCGACAGTGCCTCCTGCGCGCCGCGCGTCATCGCGAGGTCGCTCTCGAGCTGCGAGTTGCGGGTGCGAAGGTCGGCGGCCTCGCCCCGGTAACGCTGCACTTCGGCTTCGAGGGTGGCGATGCGCGTCTCGAGGTCGCGGCGGGTCGGTCCGCCGAGGAGCGCGCGGGCGTCGAACCAGGTCCACCACGCGACGCCGACGCCGATGAGCAGCACCAGCAGGATGACACCGCGTCCCCACCACGGGAGCCTCGTGCGCACGGCCATATGGGGCGCGGTGATGCCGAAGCTCCGGCGCACCCGGCGCCACCAGTACGGACGTGCCACGCTCGGCGATCGTCAGGGCAGCACGGGCAGGGCGGTGAGGCCCGTGGTCTCCGGAAGCCCGAACATCAGGTTCATGTTCTGGATCGCCTGGCCGGCCGCGCCCTTGACGAGGTTGTCCTCGACCGCCGTGACGAGCGCGATGTCGCTCGCCGGCGGCCGATGGACCGCGATGCGCAGCATGTTCGACGCTCGCACGCTGCGCGTATCGGGCAGCGATCCGGCCGGCATCACGTCGACGAACGGCTCGCCACGGTAGCGCCGCTCGTAGAGCGCCTGCAGGTCGACGTCGCGGTCCTTGAGCGGTGCGTAGAGCGTGGCGAAGATGCCGCGGATGATGGGCGTCAGGTGCGGCGAGAAGACGAGCTTGACGGGCGCCGCGCTCGCCCGGTTCAGCCCCTGCACGATCTCGGGAAGGTGGCGGTGTCCCTTGAGGCCGTACGCGGCGAAGTTGTCCGATGCCTCCGAGAACATGAGGTTCATCTCGGCCTTGCGGCCCGCCCCCGAGACGCCGGACTTGCAGTCGGCGATCAGGTGGTCGGTGTCGACCAGCCCGGCCTCGATCAGCGGCAGGAAGCCGAGCTGCACCGCCGTGGGATAGCACCCGGGATTGCCGACGATCCGCGCCTTGCGAATGGCTTCGCGGTTGATCTCGGGGATGCCGTACACCGCCTCGGCCAGGAGATCGGGACAGCTATGCGGCATCTTGTACCAGCGCTCGAACTCCGCCGGATCGGCGAGGCGGAAATCCGCCGCGAGGTCGATGATCTTCACGCCGGCGCCGACGAGCTCGCGGGCCTGGGCCATCGCCACGCCGTGCGGCGTGGCGAAGAACACGACGTCGCAATCGGCGAGCCGGGCCTTGTCCGGCTCGACGAAGGCCAGCTCATAGCGTCCGCGCAGGCTCGGGAACAGCTCCGCCACGCGCGTGCCGGCGTCCTTGCGCGACGTGATCGCGCGAACGTCCGCCTCGGGATGCTGCGCGAGGAGCCGCAGGAGCTCCACGCCCGTATAGCCGGTGCCGCCGACGATGCCGATCCTGATCATTGCCGTACCTCGCGAAAGCCCATTCTAGCGTGCAACAAAAAGGCCGCCTGGAAGGCGGCCTTTTCGCTCGGGGAAGCGCCGGTCAGCGCTTCGAGAACTGCTTGCGGCGGCGCGCCTTGTGGAGGCCGACCTTCTTTCGCTCGACTTCACGCGCGTCGCGCGTGACGAGGCCCGCCTTGGAGAGCGTCGGCTTGAGCTGCGCGTCGTAATCGATCAGCGCGCGCGTGATGCCGTGGCGCACCGCGCCGGCCTGGCCGGACTCGCCACCGCCGTTGACGTTGACCATGATGTCGAACGTCTTCTCGTGGTTGGTGAGCACGAGCGGCTGGCGCACCACCATGCGGCCGGTGTCGCGCGAGAAGAATTCGTCCACCGGCTTGTCGTTGACGACGAACTGGCCGGAGCCCTGCTTGATGAACACGCGGGCCACCGACGTCTTGCGCCGGCCGGTGCCGTAGTAATAGTTGCCGATCATGTGTTGGGATTCAGTGGAGTTCGAGCACCTTGGGTTGCTGGGCGGTATGCGGGTGCGACGGCCCCGCGTAGCACTTCAGCTTCTTCAGCATGGCGTAACCGAGCGGCCCCTTGGGGAGCATGCCCTTGACGGCCTTTTCCAGCGCACGGCCGGGGAAGCGCGCCTGCATCTTGCCGAACGACGTGGTCGAGATGCCGCCGGGATAGCCGCTGTGGCGGTGATAGAGCTTGTCCTCGGCCTTGTTGCCGGTCACGCGGATCTTCTCGACGTTGGTCACGACGATGAAATCGCCGGTGTCCATGTGCGGCGTATAGATCGGCTTGTGCTTGCCGCGCAGGCGGCGGGCGATCTCGGCGGCGAGCCGCCCCAGCACCTTGTCGCTGCCGTCCACCACGTACCACTCCCGCGTGATGTCCGAGGGCTTGGCGGAAAAGGTCTTCATGTGTTTCCCGGGAAGTTCGAGCCCGGGAATCCCGGGCGCAGCAAAGCCTGCGATTTTACTACGATCGCCGCGTCGAGGGCAACGAGGCGGATAAAAAATGGCCCGGTCGAGGACCGGGCCGGAGGATTCCACCATAGGAGGAGAATGGAGGAATTGGTCCGCGGTGCCGAAGGAGGAGGATCGGCGCGCCGCGAACGTGATCAATATTGCTATATTGCGCTGCACAATGCAAGACGCATAAGCGGGGAAAATTCACCTCAACTCTCGCACTGTGCCGCGCCGGCAACACTGCCGGTGTCGGCCGCGGCCTCGTAACCTCTCGTCAAACTCATGAAAATACGCGTCAAATGGATCGAAGGCGTCACTTTCATCGCCGAGACCGGAAGCGGTCATGCCGTCGTGGTCGACGGCGCGCCGGAGGCGGGCGGGCGCAACCTGGGCATGCGCCCCATGGAAATGGTGCTCGCCGGTACCGCGGCCTGCAGCGCTTTCGACGTGGTCTGGATCCTGCGCAAGGCGCGCCAGCCGGTAGCCGATTGCGTCGTCGAGGCGCAGGCCGACCGGGCCGCCGAGGACCCGAAGGTATTCACCCGCATCCACCTGGTCTACCGCGTGACCGGCAACGGTCTCGACGCGCGGCAGGTCGAGCGGGCGGTCAAGCTTTCCAAGGACAAGTACTGCTCGGCAACCGCCATGATGGCGAAGACGGCGGAGATCACCTTCGAGATCGTCCTCGACGAGCTCGCCGGAAACGCGGCGTCGCCTAGTTGACGCCCCCGGGTACGTGGACGAGACCGTGCACCTGCACGTCGGCCACTGCGGTGTAGCGCTTGCCCGTCTTGTCGCGGAAGCGCAGCGTGACCGGCACGGGCGTTCCGTTCACGAGCGGCTTCTTCACGCCCACGAGGCGCAGGTGGCTGCCCTTGTAGGCGAGGCGCAGCGGCGCGCCGGCGGGAACCGCGAGCGCCTTCACGACCTTGCCAGGATCGGTGCCGTCGGTGCGCTCGACCACGACGATCTCCACCTTGCGTGCGAGCGGCGTGCTCGCTCCGACCAGCTGCAGCGGCGCGTCGCTCCGGATGTCGACGTACGCGCTCGCCGCCTCGCCCGGGTCCGCCGGACGCATCCAGGCCGACGACAGCGCGATGTCGACCGCGTACGCCGGCAACGCGAGCAGCGTTGCGATGCATGCAACGACGACGCGCTTCATGTCGGGTCGCGCAGCAGGCGGATGAGGCTCGAGGTGTCCCAGCGTCCACCGCCGCGCGCCTGCACGCGACTGTAGAGCTGGTCGACGAGCGCGGTGATGGGAAGCGCCGCGGCGTTGCGGCGCGACTCGTCGAGGCAGATCGCGAGATCCTTGCGCATCCAGTCGACGGCGAAGCCGAAATCGAAGCGGTCCTCGACCATGGTCTTGCCGCGGTTGTCCATCTGCCACGACTGCGCCGCGCCCTTGCCGATCACGTCGAGGACGAGCAGCGGATCGAGCCCCGCCTTCTGCGCGAAGTTGATTCCTTCGGACAACGCCTGGACCAGGCCCGCGATGCAGATCTGGTTCACCATCTTGGTGAGCTGGCCCGCGCCCGGACCACCCATGAGCGTCACTGCGCGGCCGTAATGCGCGAGGAGCGGCTGCGCGCGCGCGAAGGGATCGGCGTCGCCGCCGACCATGATCGTGAGCTTGCCGTTCTCCGCGCCCGCCTGTCCGCCGGACACCGGCGCATCGAGGAAGGCGACGCGTTTTTCCGCGGCGGCGCGATGCATCTCGCGCGCGACCTCGGCCGACGCGGTCGTGTGATCGACCAGGATCGCGTCCGACGTCATGCCGCGCAGCGCGTCCGAGGCGACGGCGCGCACGTCGTCGTCGTTGCCGACGCACATCATCACCATCTCCGCGCCTTCCGCCGCCTGCGCAGCCGAGGGCGCGCTCCGGCCGCCGTGCTTGGCCACCCATTGCGCGGCCTTGGATGGCGTGCGGTTGTAGACGGTGACGCGATGACCTGCAGTGGCGAGGTGGCCCGCCATCGGAAAGCCCATCACGCCGAGGCCGAGGAATGCGATCTGCTTGCTCATGGGATTGTGAAGTCGATGAGGATCATGCGGTCGCGTCGAGCGCGCGCACGGCCGCGCGTGCGGCAGCGATCGCCTCGCGCACGCGCGCGGGAGCGGTGCCGCCGGCATGGTTCCGGCTCGCAACCGAGCCTTCCAGCGTCAGCACCGCGTAGACGTCCTGGCCGATCAGCGCGCTGTGCCGCTGCAGCGCCTCGAGCGGAACATCGGCCAGATCCGTTCCTGCCGCCTCGGCGTCGCGCACGGCGCGCGCGACCGCTTCGTGCGCATCGCGAAACGGCACGCCCTTGCGCACGAGGTAGTCTGCGAGGTCGGTCGCCGTGGCATGCCCTTCGCGCGCCGCCGCGCGCATGCGCTCGGGATGCACGGTCAGGCCCGTGGCGACGAGGTCGGCAGCGATCGCGAGCACGTCGCCCAGCGTGTCGACGGTGTCGAACAGCGGCTCCTTGTCTTCCTGATTGTCCTTGTTGTACGCGAGCGGCTGCGCCTTCATGAGCATCAGCAGCGCGGTGACGTGACCGGCGACACGCGCCGACTTGCCCCGGATCAGCTCCGCGACGTCGGGATTCTTCTTCTGCGGCATGATCGAGCTGCCGGTCGAGAAGCGATCCGACAGCGCGACGAAGCCGAATCGGGGATTCGACCACAGCACGATCTCTTCGGCGAAGCGCGACAGGTGCATCATCGCGAGCGCCGCCGCGGCCACGAACTCGATCGCGAAGTCGCGATCGCTGACGGCGTCGAGCGAGTTCGGGCACAGCGCCTCGAAGCCGAGCGCGCGAGCGACGGCGTGACGATCGATCGGATAGCTCGTGCCCGCGAGGGCCGCGCTGCCGAGCGGCAGGCGGTTGACGCGCGCGCGGCACTCGATCAGGCGCTCGGCGTCGCGCGCGAGCATCGCGTCGTACGCCATGAGGTGATGGCCGAACGTCACCGGCTGCGCCACCTGCAGGTGCGTGTACCCCGGCATGATGGTGTCGGCGTGCCGCTCGGCGAGATCGAGCAGCGCTTCGCGCAGCGCGCCGGTCTTCTTGACAAGATCGTCGATCGCCTCACGCAGCCACAGGCGCACGTCGGTTGCGACCTGGTCGTTGCGCGAGCGCGCGGTGTGCAGGCGCTTGCCCGCGTCGCCGATGCGCTCGGTGAGCCGGCGCTCGATGTTGAAATGCACGTCCTCCAGCGCGCGCGACCACTCGAAGCGTCCCTGCGCGATCTCCTCGGCGATCGCGGCGAGGCCCTGCTCGATCGCCGCGAGGTCGACAGGCGGAAGAATCCCCTGCGCCGCCAGCATGCGTGCATGGGCGAGCGAGCCCGCGATGTCGACCTCGGCGAGGCGCCGGTCGATGTCGACGGACGCGTTGAAGCGCTGCATGCGCTCGGACATCGGCTCCCCGAAGCGGCCTGACCAAGTGCCGCCGGACGGCAGTGCCGCGTCGGAAATCGGCGGTTCGGGGGACCGGGTGGGCGGCGGCGGCGGCTTGTCGGCGGGCATGCGTTTCGACCGTAAACGTGCGGTTCGGCGGCCAATCCGGCCCTTGCCGCGCTTTTCGGCAGGCGCTTTGCGAGGAGAAACGGGCGGCCGACGCGAGGGCAGAGGGCTCCCGGCGGCTGCATGCGGCGCTGCGCAACCGCTTGTCGCCGATGCCCGGCACAGTGCTTGCATGCCCGCGCCGCTATGCAGGGAATTATAAGACAAAAACCGGAGCTGCCCGCGCTGCCGGACCTGCGCAACCTCGGAACGATCCTCCGCATCTTGCTGGCGGTGAACGGGGCGGCGCTGGTCGTCGCGCTCGCGCGCGCCCCGCGTCTTGCGCAGGTGATCGGCGAATGGGTGTCGCTCACCGGATTCGTCGAGCCCCATCTCCTTGCCGACCTCGCGGTGCTGTGGCTGCTCTACCCCCCGCTCGCGAAGCTGCCCTACGGCCTGGCGACGCTGAGCATCGCCGGCATCACGGTGGCCATCGCGGCGGCCGTTCACGTCCCGGTCATCTATGCATCTTCGCTCGACGCGGAAAGCCTTCTGCGCCAGGTGCTCTTCGCGCTCGCTGCGCAATACCTGCTCCTCGCCTATTTCAGGCTGCGCGCGCGTGCCTTGTCACCGGCGATCACCGAGGCGAGGCTGCAGGCGCTGCAGGCGCGCATTCGCCCGCACTTCCTGTTCAACAGCATCAACGCCGTGCTCTCGCTGGTGCGCAGGGAGCCGCAGCGCGCCGAGACCGCGCTCGAGGACATGGCCGAGCTCTTTCGCGTGCTGATGCGCGACAACCGCGACCTGACGCCGCTCGCCGATGAGGTCGAGCTCTGCCGCCAGTACCTGGACCTCGAGAAGCTCCGCCTCGGCGATCGGCTCGACGTGGACTGGAACGTCAAGAGCATGCCCGGCGACGCCATGGTGCCGCCGCTCATGCTGCAGCCGCTGCTCGAAAACGCCGTTTATCACGGCATCGAACCCTCAAGTGAACGGGGTACGGTGTCGATCAACATCTTCATGTCCCGCGACGAAGTCCACGTTCTGCTCAAGAACCCGTACCGGGCGACCGGCGGCAGCCATCATTCCGGCAACAAGATGGCGCTCGCCAACGTCCGGGAGCGGCTCGCCCTGCATTTCGACGCGGAGGCGAGCCTCGACTCGCGCGTCAATCGCGACAGCTACGAAGTCCACATCCGCGTTCCGTATCGCGGCGCGAAGGCCCGGTCCTCCGAAGCCGAGCGCCGCGAGCCCGTTCTCAAACCCGTCGAGCGGGGGTCGGTCCCGCGCAACGAGCGTTCCCGTGTCGGCCTGACCGTGGCAGCGCTGCCCTACCCGGAGGTGTCCCGTGGCTGAAATGCCCCTTCGTGTACTGATCGTCGATGACGAGGCGCCCGCCCGGCGGCGGCTGCGCGAGCTCCTCGACGACTGCACCGCCGCCCTGCCCATCGCCGTCGTCGGGGAAGCCCAGAACGGACGCGAGGCGCTCGATCTGCTGCAATCCGCGCCCGCCGAGCTGGTCCTCACGGACATCCACATGCCGGACATGGACGGGATCGAGCTCGCCCGTCATCTGCTCAAGGTGCCGCACCCGCCGGTGGTCATCTTCACGACCGCCTTCCACGAGCACGCGCTCGCCGCCTTCGAGGTCAACGCGGTCGATTACCTCGTCAAGCCCGTGCGCGTGCAGCGCCTGCTCGCAGCGCTGCAGAAGGTGCCGCGCCTTCGCCCGGTCATGGCGGACCGCATCTCGCATCTTCCGGCTTCGGCGCGCCGCTTCCTGTCGGTCACCGAGCGCTCGCGCGTCGTGCTCGTGCCGGTCGACGACATCGTCTATCTGAAGGCCGAGCTCAAGTACATCACCATCCGCACGCCGCAGCGCGAGTACCTGCTGGAGGAGTCGCTCACGCGCCTCGAGCAGGAGTTCGGCACGCGCTTCGTGCGCGTGCATCGCAACTGCCTGGTCGCGCGCGACTACATTCGCGGCTTCGAGCGCCGTGTGAACGACGACGGCGACGCGCACTGGGAGGTGCTGCTGGACGGCGTGAACGAGTCGCTGCCCGTTTCGCGGCGCCAGCAGTTCGTGGTGCGCGAGATCGGCCGAGAGGCGCTGAACAACCAGGCGGCGTAAGCCGCAAAGCGCACCGCTTGCGCACGGCGCGACTGCGTCGAAGCGCAGCACGCGGTAGCGGGCCTGCCGCCGTCAGTGCCCGAGCGCAGCACGCGGTAGCGCGCTCCGGCTTAGGGTCGGCGCAAGCAGCCGGTCGGCGCTGCGGGACGGCTCGCGGGCTCGGGTCGCGCTTCGCGCGCCGTGTCGCGCTCGCCGCGCGGCGGACGACGCGCGCCTCCATGCGCCTGCGCGCGCTACCGCGCGCTGCGCTCGCGACGCACGTCGCAGTGCGGGCACACTACACGCGGAACGGCGCGCCGCATAGGCCTTCCGGTACAGTACGCGCCGACTTCAATCCTCCGGAGCAGCAATGTCACTGCGCACGCTCGTCTGCGGCTCGCTCGCATTCGACACGATCATGGTGTTCCCCGATCGCTTTTCGCGGCAC
>Ga0105238_10008928_pt1 | contig 10033 bp, 5 predicted proteins | sample KBSC34metaG_FD_81526 | JGI IMG/M metagenome (GOLD analysis project Ga0105238, IMG submission 81526) | Corn rhizosphere microbial communities from Kellogg Biological Station, Michigan, USA - KBS C3-4 metaG | ecosystem: Host-associated > Plants > Roots > Rhizosphere > Soil | place: Michigan, USA...
CCTTCACCCGATCCAGCGTCGACCCGATCTGGGTGCTGGACCGCGTCCGCCTGGAGGCAGCGCCCGGTGGCCGCTGACCTGGTGCTCCTGTCCCCGCTGGACGGCTGGTCGACGCCGCTCAGCGAGGTCCCCGATCCGGTCTTCGCGGAAGCGATGCTGGGCGACGGCGTCGCGGTCGACCCGACGGGAGACGTGCTGCACGCGCCCTGCGACGCCGAGGTGCTGACGGTCCATGCCGCACGCCACGCGGTGACGCTGCGCGCCGCCGGCGGGGTAGAGTTGCTGCTGCACCTGGGGCTGGAGACGGTGGCCCTGGGTGGCGACGGTTTCGAGGCTCTGGTCGCCGCCGGGCAGTCGGTGCGGGCGGGCGACCCGCTGATCCGCTTCGACCTCGACCGGCTGGCGCGCCGCGCCCGCGGCCTCGTCTCGCCGATCGTGGTGACCGAACCGGCCGGCGGGCGCATTGTCGAGCGCACGGCCGACCGGCTGGTGGCGGTCGGTGAGCCGCTGATGGTCCTGCGCGGCGCAGGCGCCATCGTTGCGGCGTCGGCCACAGCGCCGGCGCCCGCCGCTGCGGAGCTTACGCGAACCATCGTCGTGCCCCTCTCGCACGGGCTGCATGCGCGGCCGGCCGCGCGGGTCGCGGGGTGCGCCGCCGGTTTCGAGGCCGAGATCGCGCTCAGCACCCGGGCGGGGCGCCGCGCGTCGGCGCGCAGCCCGATCGCGCTGATGGCCCTGGGCGTGCGGCAGGACGACGAGGTGGTGCTGTCGGCTTCCGGCCCGGCCGCCGCCGCCGCCCTCGACGCCCTGGCCGAGCTGATCCAGAGCGGCATGGGCGAGGCGCCGCACGCATCCGCCGAGCCACCCCCGCCATCGCCCCCTACCCCGCCTGCAGTCGCGATCCCCGGCCGGCTGCACGGCGTCAGCGGCGCGCCGGGCCTCGCCATCGGCCGCGCGACGCGGCTGGCCGAGCGGGACCTGGAGGTCCCGGTCGACGGCCAGGGCGCGGCGCAGGAGGCGGCCTCGCTGGCGGCCGCCCGGCAGCAGGTGCGGGACGCCATCGCGGCGGCGCAGGCGGCGGGCGGCGGCGGCGTCCAGGGCGACATCCTGGCGGCGCACCTGGGGCTGCTCGACGATCCGGAACTGGCGGCGGAAGCCGGCCGCCAGATCGCGGAGGGCCGCAGCGCGGGCTTCGCCTGGCGCGCCGCGATCGGCGGCTTCGCTGACGCGATCGGCGGCCTCGCCGACCGGCGGATGGCCGAGCGGGTGGCCGACCTGCGCGACCTCGAGCGGCGCGTCCTCGTCGTGCTGCTCGGCGAGGACGGCGCGAGCCCGGAGGTTCCGCCCGGCGCGATCCTGGTGGCCGACGATATCCTGCCCTCGCAGCTGATGGCGATCGCGCCGAGCCGGCTGGCGGGCCTCTGCGTGAGCGGCGGGGGTCCGACGTCGCACGTCTCGATCCTGGCCGCCGCCATGGGCATACCGGCCCTGGTGGCGCTGGGCCCCGGCCTCCCCGCCGTCACGGACGGCACGACCGTGATCCTGGACGCCGACGCGGCCACCCTGCACGTGGCGCCCGACGCCCCGGCCCTGGAGGCCGCCCAGCGCAAGCTGGCCGAGCGGGCCCAGCGCCACGCCGCCGCGCGGGCCACGGCGCAGGCGGCCTCGCGGCTCGCCGACGGGACCCCGCTTCCCGTCCTCGCCAACCTGGGCGCGGTCGCCGAGGCGGCCTGCGCGGCGGAGGCCGGCGCGGAGGGCTCGGGCCTGGTGCGGACTGAGTTCCTGTTCCTCGAGCGGGAGCAGGCGCCCTCGGAGGACGAACAGGCGGCCTGCTACCGGGCCATCACCGACGGCCTTGCCGGACGGCCCGTCGTGTTCCGGCTGCTCGACATCGGCGGCGACAAGCCCGCGTCCTACCTGCGCCAGCCGCTCGAGGAGAACCCGGCGCTGGGGGTGCGCGGCGTGCGCCTGGCCCTGCGCCATCCCGAGCTCATGGCCGCCCAGCTGCGGGCGCTCCTGCGCGCCGCGCCGACGGGGCAGGTCAGCATCATGGCGCCCATGATCTCGCGCCTCGCCGAACTGCGCGCCGTGCGTGCGGCGCTCGACGAAGCGCGCCGCGCACTGGGGATCGAAGCCCCGACGCCGCTGGGCGTCATGATCGAGACGCCGGCCGCCGCCGTGATCGCCGACCAGTTGGCCGCCGAGGCCGACTTCTTTTCCATCGGCACCAACGACCTGGCCCAGTACGTCCTGGCCATGGACCGCGGCAATCCGGAGCTGGCGGCCGAGGTGGACGGGCTGGAGCCCGCCGTGCTGCGCCTGATCGCGACCACCTGCCAGGCGGCCGCGGCGCGCGGCCGCGACGCCAGCGTCTGCGGCGCCCTGGCGGGCGATCCGGCGGCCATCCCGATCCTGATCGGCCTGGGCGTCGCCAAGCTCTCCATGCCCCCCGCCGCCATCGCCGAGGCCAAGGCCCTGATCCGCACCCTGGATCCGTCCGCCTGCCGGGCGCTCGCCGCCCAAGCCCTCGAGCAGCCGTCCGCCGCCGCGGTCCGCGCACTCGTCCAAGCGGCCGGAGGCTGACCTTGCGCTCGCCCCTCGAAGCCCTGCAGTCCCTCGGCCGCGCGCTGATGCTGCCCATCGCGGTGCTGCCGGCGGCGGGCCTCCTGCTGCGGCTGGGCCAGCCGGACCTGCTGAACATCCCGCTGCTGGCGGCGGCCGGCGACGCCATCTTCTCCAACCTGGGCCTGCTGTTCGCCGCCGGGGTCGCCGTCGGGCTGGCGCGGGACAACAACGGCTCCGCGGGCCTCGCGGGGATCGTCAGCTTCCTGATCGCCACCCAGGCGGCGCAGGTGCTGATGCATGTCCCCGCCGACGCGCTGAAGGGCATGGCCGGGGACGCCGTCAGCCTGGCCGAGGCGGCCTTCAAGTCCAAGGCGATCGGCAAGCTGGGCGTCCCGATCGGCATCGCCAGCGGCCTGATCGGCGGCGACTTCTACAACCGTTTCTCGGGCGTGAAGCTGCCGGACTACCTGGCGTTCTTCGCCGGCCGCCGCTTCGTGCCGATCGTGGCCGGGCTGGCGGGCCTGGCCCTCGCCCTGGTCGTGGGCGGCGCCTACGGGACCATCAGCGGCGGCATGGATGCGCTCAGCCACGCCATCGTGGCCTCCGGCGACATCGGCCTCTTCGCCTACGGCGCCCTGAACCGGGTCCTGATCGTCACCGGCCTGCATCACATCCTGAACAACGTCGCCTGGTTCCTGATCGGCGACTTCCATGGGGCGACGGGCGACCTGAAGCGGTTCTTCGCCGGCGATCCACAGGCCGGAGCCTTCATGGCCGGCTTCTTCCCGGTGATGATGTTCGGCCTGCCTGCCGCATGTCTCGCGATGTACCACACCGCCCTGCCCGACCGGCGCAAGGCCGTGGGCGGGATGCTGCTCTCCATGGCCCTGACCTCGTTCCTGACCGGGGTCACCGAGCCCATCGAGTTCAGCTTCATTTTCCTGGCGCCGCTGCTGTTCGCGCTGCACGCCCTGCTCACCGGCGCCGCCTTCGTGGTGATGCGGGTCCTCGACGTGAAGCTGGGGTTCGGCTTTTCGGCCGGCCTCTTCGACTACGTCCTGAACTTCAACAAGGCCACGCACCCGCTGCTGCTGCTGCCCGTCGGGCTGGCTTACGGCGGCGTCTACTATGGCGTGTTCAGCTGGGCGATCCGGCGGTTCGACCTCAAGACGCCCGGCCGCGAAGCCGCGGCCGAGATCGCAGCCGTCGCGGCCGTGGGCGAGAGCGAGCGCGGCGCGGCCTTCCTGCGGGCGCTGGGCGGCGCCCGGAACCTCACGACCATCGACGCCTGCACGACGCGCCTGCGGCTGGTGCTGGCCGAGCCTTCGACGGTGGACGAGGCGCAGCTGCGGGCCCTCGGCGCCCGCGGCCTGGTCCGGCCCTCGGCGGCCACCTTGCAGGTGGTGCTGGGCCCCATCGCCGACCAGGTGGCCGGCGAGATCCGTGCGGCCGCCGCCGCGCCAGGTCCGGGCCCCAAAGCGGTTGAGACTGCGGCCGCGCCGGCCGCGCCCTGGCTGGCGGCCTTGGGCGGACAGGCGAACATCCTCGGCGGCGACCTCTGCGGCTCCCGCCTCCGCCTCGACGTCGGCGAGACGCCGGTCGACGACGCTGCGCTCAGGACGCTAGGCGTCCGCGCCATGGCCCGCCCAGCGCGGGGCAGCCTCCACCTCATCCTGGGTCCCGACGCCCCCGCCGTCGCGACGGCGCTCGGTCTGCCGCGTTCCCGCGCCTAGTAGAAGCGCAGGTTATCGACCTGCATCCAGACTTTGCCGCCAGGCGCGCCGGCGGCGATGACGCCCACCTCCAGCAGATCGTCGCCGCGCCAGGCGCCGGCTGCCTGGCGTCCGCCCTCGCGCGCCAGAGCTGAGAACGGCACCTCGACGGTGCGCCACTGCGCCTCCGCCTCGACCGGCGCCGTCCAGCGGCCGCCCAGGGTGTTGACGACCAGCGCCGCCTTGCCGTCGCCCTGGACGTCGAACCGGACGCCCTTGAACGCCCGCGCGTCGGCCGGCTGGATCGAGCCGCGGTTCAGTGGCACGTCGACGCCCGCATAGGCGTCGTCCTTCTGGCCCAGACTGGCGGTCAGCAGCAGGGCGTGGTCGTTCGCTCCGCGCGGGACGACCTGAGCCACCTCGACGCTGCGGTCCGAGCCCCGGTCGAAGTCGTCCGTTCGCAGGGTGTCGACCGTGGAGCGGCCGTCCGCGCGTTCGAAATCGTCGATGGTCGCGCTGGCCGGAGTCGGCGCGAGCGAACTGGCGGCGTTGGCGGCCGGGACCACCGCGCCCGGCCCGAAGACCAGCTTGCCGTCGATGAAGACGCGGTCGGTCTTGCGCACGTCGGCGATGTCGGTCCAGGGCGTCCCCTTGATCAGCACCAGGTCCGCGCGCTTGCCCTTCTCGATCGTGCCGCGGTCGTCGGCCAGGCCCAGGGCCTTGGCGCTGTTCGCCGTCCCCGCCAGCAGGGCGTCCATAGGCGTCAGGCCCGCCAGCACCAGGAGTTCCATCTCATGCAGGGTGGACGTCCCGTGCGGCGTTCCCGGCATGCCCGCATCGGTGCCCAGCGCGACCTGGACGCCGGCGTCGTGCAGGGTTTTGACGTTGTGCAGGGCGTGGGCGAAGCGGGCGCGAGACTGTTTGAGCCGCGGGTCGTCCTCGGCCGGGGCCTTCGCCCCCGGCTTCACCGGCTCGTAGACGGCGAGTGTCGGCGCATAGGCCGTGCCGTTCGCCTTCATCAGGTCGATGGTCTCCTGGTCGACCTCAGCGTCCTGCAGGCTGTGGGCGATGACGTCGACCTTGGCGCGGGCCGCCTCTTTGCCGCGCGCCACCGTGACGGTGTGGGTCAGCACCTTCAGGCCATTCTTGTGCGCCTCGTCGACCAGGGCCGAGAGGGTCGCCAGGTCCATGCTGTTGTTGTCGGCGCCGGAGCCGTAGCGCCAGCCGTCCTGGAAGCCCTTCATCAGGTCGGGCTTGTAAGCCATCACCGCGCGCACCTCGGCCCGGGCCGACTGCGGGCCGGCCACCCACTTGGCGGTCGTGCGGTCGCCCCAGTCCGCGCCGTGGCCGCCGGGGACGCTCATCCGGGCGGTCAGGTTCACGTGCGGCGTCGCCAGCATGGCCAGCCACTTGCGCCGCGCCTCGAACGACTCCGGGGCGGGGTTGAAGTCATCCGTGGTGGTTACGCCCGCGGCCAGGTAGGCGTTGGCGATCTGCGGCGTTGTGGCCGGGACCCCACCCGGCGTCCAGTGGGTATGGACGTCGAAGAAGCCGGGCAGCAGGGCCTCGCCCTTCGCGTCCACCACGACGGCGCCGCGGGGGATCGCCACCTTGGCGGCGACCTCGGTGATCCGCCCGTCGACGATCAGCACCGTCGCGGGCCTGGGCGCCGCGCCCGTACCGTCGAACACGGTGGCGCCGACGATGGCGACGGCCGGCGCGGCCGCCGCGCTCCAGCCCGCAAGCGCCATCGCCGCGCCGGACATCCACATCGCCGTCCTGGTCTTCATCTCAGAGCCCCATGCTTCACTTTGAATCGCCCTCAGAAAGTGGGCGCAGCCTCGACGCCGGCCTGCGAGACCGGCATGCAGAACCAGCAGTCCTCGATCGGCGCGCCCGGCGGCAGCTTCGCCGTCGCCTGCTTGCCGGTCGCCAGCGCGGCGAGACGTTCCGGATCCTGCTCGATCAGGATCTTCGACAGGTACTTCGCCTGCGCCGCCTCTTCGTCGCCGCCGCTCGCGGTCGCGAGCTGCTCGCCCACCCGCGCCAGCGCCGCCCGCAGCTCGCCCGCCGCCGTCGGCGACAGGGTCTTGTCGTCCAGGCTGTCGACCACGTCGCCGACCAGCCGCATGCGTTCCCGCCGCCGGATCTCGGCGTAGCGGCCCTCGCCGCCCGGAGCGCCCGGCGCCATGGCCGCGAACACCGTCGTCAGCATTTCAGACACGCCCAGCTGGCCGGCGTCGCGCCGCTTCTGCTCCACCATGCGGTTCAGCCGCGCGGGCTCCACCAGCTGGCTGAGCGTCATGTCGGCGGCGAGCGTGGCCGCACCGGGCAGGTCGAACACGGGACCGCCCATGCTGGGGAAGACCTCGATGTCGAACTGGCGGTCCGGGGTGCCCGAATGGCCCTCCGACAGCAGGCCGATCAGATTGTCGGGCAGGTCCAGCTCGGCCGGCGCCAGGGTCTTCAGCAGCGCGGTCAGCGCCCGCCGCTGCTCGGCCGCCGGGACCACCTTGGCCGCCTCGTGGCCGTCGCCGCGGACCGCGTAGGAATAGTCCACGCCGCCCAGGGCTTTCACCACGGCGTCTGTCTCGTAGCGGTGGAACAGGTAGATCGGCACGAACACCCGGCGCAGGTCCGCCACCGGCTCGCCCGGGGCGATGTTGCGCAGGCCGAACCTGTCCAGGGCCAGGCGGCGCACGGCCATGACGTTCTGCAGCCCCGCCACCGGATCGTCGCCGTTGTCCCACTGGGTGCTGGCGGGATGCTCATCATCGGCGATGAAGCGCATGCCCTTGTCCTCGGCCGCCTTGGCCATCTCGTCGAGCGCCTTGCGGCCGTCCACGCCCTTGGGGAACTGCGAATAGAGCCACTTGACGGTGAAGCGGTCCCAGTCGCCCGGGCCCTTGGCGTAGACGTCGGAGAAGTCGAGGGCCTGGCCCTTCACCCGGATCAGCGGCGCCGGATAGTCCATGGCCGAGGCGCGGTTCCCGAACGTGCTGCCCGCGAAGTTGTGCGCGAAGCCCAGCGCGTGGCCGGTCTCGTGCATGCCCAACTGGCGGATGCGGGCCAGCGACAGCTGCACCGGGTCGTCGGGACCGCCCTTGCCGGTCTTGTCGGCGCCCACCAGCCCCTCGAAGATCAGCTTGTCCTGGCGGATGCGCAGCGAGCCCAGCTGCACCACGCCGCGGACGATCTCGCCGGTCCGGGGATCGACGATGGTCTGGCCGGTGGACCAGCCGCGGGTCTGGCGGTGGATCCAGTTGATGACGTTGTAGCGGGCGTCCATCGGGTTCACGCCCTCGGGCAGCACCTCGACGCGGAAGCCGTTCTCGAAGCCCGCGGCGTCGAACGCCTTGGCCCACCAGCCGGCGCCCTCCACCAGGGCGCTGCGGACCGGCTCGGGCGCGGCGCGATCCACGTAGAAGACGATGGGCTTCTTCACCGGAGAGCGGGCGGCCGCGGGATCGGTCTTCTCCAGGCGGAAGCGGCGCACCAGGCGGGTCACGATCTGGGCGTCCAGCGGGGCGGCGTAGTTGTTCACCAGCACCTGCACCGAGGTGCCGGTGCGCGGGTCCCACAGACGCGGCTCGAAGCCGGGGTCCGGCAGCTTCACGAACGAATGGTGGACGATCAGGGTGACGGCATGGGCGTCCGGGGTCACCGCACGAACTTCCGGTCCAGGCTCGTCCGAGGTGAAGGTCTGGTCGGTCTCGAACTCCAGGTTCTCCGGGAAGACACCGCTGGCCGGGACGTCCACGTAGGTCAGGGCGGGCGCAATCCGGTAGGTCCCCTGCTTGCGCTGGCGCAGCGAGCCGGCCACGTCCAGGGCGTCGCGGGTCAGGAAGCTGGTCAGGTCTACCAGCGCGCCGCCGTCCGGCGCGTCGGCCTCCACGTCGGCGGCCCAGAGACTGGAGACCGCGAACGACTTGCGCACGGCGTTCTTCTCGTCGTCCGTGCCGCCGTCGGCGCGGAAGGCGTAGTTCTCGGCCTGCAGGATCACCTTCCGGCCGATGCGGCGGAACACGACCACCTGCGCGCGCCCGGTCTCGGCGCGATCGAGGCCGAGGGGCGTGGAGCCGAACCCGCCGCTGAGGCTGGCCTGGTAGAGGAAACGGCCCGAGACGCCGTCCTTGTCCGGCGGCGGAAGCTGGACGAGCACGCGACCGGCCGTCCTGTCGACGTAGGTGGCGAGGAGGCCCTTCTGGAGCGCCAGCCGGCCGGTCACGGTCGCGAAGCTCTTCGGCTCGGGCGCCACTGCGGCCGCGCGGTCCGGAGGCCCCGACCGCTCCTGGGCGGACGCCGGCCGCGCCAGGGCGGCGAGCGCCAGGGCGGCGAGGAGGATGGCCGGGATCCGCGAACGCATGCTGAGCTCCACCCTCAAGTCCCGGGTTGGGTTCGATAGGTCTTCAGCGGAAGGCTCAGCACCAGGAGGCTGCAGGCGGCGCAGAAGACGACGTAGTAGCTGGGCGCGATGGGCGAGCCGGTCTCGCGGATCAGGAAGGTGGCGATGAACGGCGCGAACCCGCCGAAGATCATCACCGCGCCATTGTAGCCCACCGAGAGCGCCGTATAGCGGACGCGGGTCGGGAAGAGCGCGCAGAGCACGCCGGGCGCCGTGCCGTTGTAGAGGCCGAGGCACACCCCGGCGGTGACCGCCACCGCGGTCAGGGCCGCGAAGCTCTGCTCGGCCGCGGCGAACCGGAAGAGCGGGATCGACAGGACCAGGAAACCCACCGCCGAGACCAGTAGCGGCCGGCGGCCGTAGCGATCCGAGAGCAGCCCGGAAATCGGGACGGTGACGATGTTCGCCAACGCCCCCAGCATGGTGGCGGTGAGCGCCACCCGGGCCTCGAAGCCCAGCGTCTGGACCGCGAAGGTGGCCAGGAATGTGGTGTAGACGTAGCTCCCCACCGTCCAGACCATGGTGAGGGCGAAGCAGATGAGCACCGCGTCCCGGTGCGTCGTGAGCGCACGCCGGAACGGCGAGTGGGCCACCTCGCCTGCGTCGGCCGTCCGCACGAACTCAGGGGACTCGGCCACGCGGGAGCGCAGGTAGTAGCCGACCGGCGCCAGCACGAAGCCCAAGAGGAACGGCAGCCGCCAGCCCCAGGCGTCGAGGTCCGGCTTGTCGAGCACGCTGTTGAGCGTCAGAGCCGCGCCGATGGAGCAGAGCTGCGCCAGGCCGGTCGAGAGTTGCTGCAGGCTGCCGAAGAAGCCGCGCCGGCCCGGCGGCGCATACTCCACCAGGAAGGCCGTCGCCCCGCCCCACTCGCCGCCGGTAGAGAAGCCCTGCAGCAGCCGGCACACCAGCAGCATGATCGGCGCCCAGATGCCAATCTGCGCATAGGACGGCGTCAGCCCGGTGAAGCCGGTGGCCAGCGCCATCAGGGTGATGGTCAGCGCCAGCGCCGCCTTGCGCCCGCGCCGGTCGCCGAAGCTGCCCAGGACGGCCGCCCCCACGGGACGCATCAGGAAGCCGACGCCGTAGGTCGCGAAACTGGCCAGGATCGAGGCGATCGGATCGGCCGAGGGGAAGATCGCCCGCCCGATCTGGACGGCGAAGTAGCCGTAGACCCCGAAGTCGAACAGCTCGAACAGGTTGCCGATCAGGCACGCCACGATCGCGCGGCGCCGCACGGCCGCAGAGGGCTGCGCAGTGTCGACAGTCGGATCGGGCGCGGCGGACATCATCAGACCTGGAACTGGAAGCCGTCCACCGTGAGGCACTGGCCGGTGATGAAGCAGGGTTCGGA
>Ga0105238_10008930_pt1 | contig 10031 bp, 11 predicted proteins | sample KBSC34metaG_FD_81526 | JGI IMG/M metagenome (GOLD analysis project Ga0105238, IMG submission 81526) | Corn rhizosphere microbial communities from Kellogg Biological Station, Michigan, USA - KBS C3-4 metaG | ecosystem: Host-associated > Plants > Roots > Rhizosphere > Soil | place: Michigan, USA...
CTGTATCGCAAGCTCGGTTTCGACTCGCCGACCGCGAAAGTGATGGAGCGGTTGCCGCAGCGACGAGCGGGTCGTAGAGTCGCGCCATGAGCGAGACCTATACGAACGGCACGTGGCTCGTGAAGGCCGGCGAAGAGGATGCGTTCGTCGAGGAATGGACGAACTTCGTGAACTGGGGTCGCACGCACGCCGGGTCCGGGACCTTTCGCCTCGTGCGTGACCACGACCGGCCCGAGCGCTACATGAGCTTCGCCGACTGGGAGAGCTACGACGCGCAGAAGGCGTGGAAGTCGGAGCCCGAGTTCCCTGAGCGCATCGGACGGGTGCGGAGCCACTGCACCGACTTCCAGCCGTCGGTGTTCGAGCTCGTCACCCGGATCGACTCGTGACGCACCTACGCGACCTGTAGCCGCTCGACCAGCCACGCCAGCGACAGCGGGTACCGGTGGCTCATCCCACCGTGGCCGCCGTCGACGAGCTCGAAGTGCAGGCGATCGTCGGGCAAGCCCGCCGCGAGCAGTGCAGCGCGAAGCGCCGACGCGCCGAGATCGAGGAAGTACTCGTCACGACGGCCCGCATCGAGCCACACGCCGCGCCACGTCTGCACCGCCTCGTCGAAATCGGCGACGAGCCGGACCGGGTCGTGCTCGAGCCACCGCTCGAAGATCGGCAGGGTGCGACCTTCCGAATCGAACGGCAGCGTCCCGTCGCCGAACGCGCGGGCCGCAGCAGTCAGCTCGACGAGCACCGCGTCCCCGTGTGACTCGAGCCCCGCGAACGACGCCCAGAATGCGTCGAGGGAACCATCGAAGCGCTCACGGAGCTCGCGGGCGGCAAGCGGGAAGCCGTGCGCGAGCGTCACGTCGAACAACGCGTCGGGCGCGTGAGCAGCGACGCCGTGGAAGAGGTCGGGCCGCTCCATCGCGTTGACGAGCGCGCCGTACCCGCCGGACGACTTGCCCTGGAGCCCGCGTGCTCCGCTCGTGGGATACGCGTCGTCAACGAAGGGCACGACCTTCTCCCGCAGGTAGTCGGCGTGCTCGCCGACCCACTGGCCGCCGCCGGCGTCCGTCCAGCCGTCGACGAGGACGACGACCGCGTCGGGCGCGAGCTCGTCGATCACCTCGGGATAGGACGGAACGAAGGGGTCGACGTTGAACCACCAGCGGGCCGAGCGCATGTGCGCGTGCAGGACGTAGACCGTCGGATACGCGCGCGATCCATCAGAAGGCGACCACACGAACAAGGGCCGTCCGCCCAGCTCGTGCGCGTCCCAGCTCATGTCCCGCTCCGGCCTACGCTCACGATTCCGCGAGGCGATCCGCGAGCAGCTGGGTCGCGCCTTCGAGCGGGATGCGTTCCTGCTCGAGCGTGTCGCGGTCGCGCAGCGTCACGGTTCCGTCCGCGAGCGTCTGCTCGTCGATCGTCAGCGCCCACGGGGTCCCGATCTCGTCCTGGCGGCGGTAGCGCTTCCCGATCGCAGCTGCGTCGTCGTACTCGGCCGACATCGACCGGCGCAGCTCCTCGTACAAGGCGCGTGCCTTCTCGACCATCGCCGCGTCCTTGCCGATCAGCGGCAGCACCGCCGCCTTGACCGGTGCGAGACGTGGATGGAGCCGCAGCACGGTGCGCGGGCGCTCCGCAACGACCTCTTCGTCGTATGCGTCGCACAGGAACGCGAGGACGGAGCGGACCACGCTGATCGCAGGCTCGATCACGTGCGGGACGTACCGCTCCTCCTGTCCGACCCATTCGAGCTTCGTGCCCGACGCCTCCGCGTGCTGCTGCAGGTCGTAGTCGCCGCGGTTCGAGACACCTTCGAGCTCCTGCCAGCCGATCGGGTACAGGTACTCGATGTCGGAGGTCGCCGTCGCGTAATGCGACAGCTCCGAGCCCTCGTGCATGCGGATCCGCAGGTGCGACGGCCGCAGTCCGAGCCGGAGGTGCCAGTTCAGCCGCTGCTCGATCCAGTAGGCGTGCCACGTCGCGGCGTCGGCGGGAGGCACGAAGAACTCCATCTCCATCTGCTCGAACTCGCGCATCCGGAACAGGAAGTTGCCCGGCGTGATCTCGTTGCGGAAGCTCTTGCCGATCTGCGCGATCCCGAACGGCGGCTTCACGCGCATCGACGAGGTGACGTTCTTGAAGTTGACGAAGATGCCCTGCGCCGTCTCGGGCCGCAGGTACGCGCGCGACGCGTCGCCGGCCACCGGCCCGACGTGCGTCTCGAACATCAGGTTGAACTGCCTCGGCTCGGTCAGGTCGCACTCGGAGAACTCCCCGGGGCGCTTGGAGGGCCGGCGTCCGCACTGGGAGTCCTCGAGCTTGTCGGCGCGAAAACGGAGCTTGCAGGTGCGGCAGTCGACGAGCGGGTCGGAGAACGTGTTGACGTGCCCCGACGCCACCCACACCTGTGGGTTGAGGATGATCGCCGAGTCGAGCGCGACGACGTCCTCGCGCTCCTGGATCAGCGATCGCCGCCACTCGCTTTTGACGTTGTCGTTCAAGAGCACGCCGTAGTGACCGAAGTCGAACGACGACCCGAGCCCTCCGTAGATGTCGGACGACGGGAAGACGAATGCGCGCCGGCGGCACAGCGCGGCGATCTTCTCGATCGTCGCGGCGCCTTCGAAGTGCTGGAGCTCCATCGCTCCGAACGTACCTATTCTCGGGGCTCGCCGTCCCAGTAGTCGAGGTGCTCCACGCGTGCGATGACCCCGAGCCCTCGCCACGCGATCTTGTTCGAGCGCGGGTAGAAGCACATGTCGTTCGGCTTGCGCGTCCCGTAGACGAGCATCGTGCAACCCTCGTCGCCGGCGATGAAGTGATGGGACGTGCCGGTCCCGGGCGGGCGCGAGACGACGTGGCCCGGCCGCAGCTCGTGCTGCTCGCGCTGCGCGCCGGAATCGGACCGGCGTGGTGACGGCCACAGATGCAAGGTCGCCGAGCCTTCGAGGATGACGAAGATCTCCTCCTCCTCGGAATGGCAATGGGGAACCGAGCCCATCTTCCCGGGCGTCAGCTGCTCCCAGGCGAAGCCGGCGAGCAAGGAGCCTTCGAACCCCGCCCACGTCTGGTTGCCTGCGCTGCCGAGCTCGACCTCGTCGACGTTGCGGATGTTCGCCGGGCGCGGCTTTGGCTCGCCGACCTCGAGGGGCGGGCCGGCGGCCTCGATGTCCCACGGGTCGTCGTCGCGCCCCTCGGCCCACGGCCAGCCGATCCGGATGGCACGCGACCGCGGGAGCCAGCCGATCTCGGTCGGGTGCCGTGTTCCGTAGACCAGGTACTCGAGCCCGTCGGGACCGGCGACGAACGTGTGCTCGAAGTGGTCGGCGGTCTGGATGATGCAGTCGCGCGGACGCACCTCGTGCACGTCGCCGTCCTGCCACGCGAAGCCGGACCCGGCAAGGATGAAGTAGATCTCTTCGGAGGCGCCGTGCGAATGCGGCGGGGTCGGCAGCTTGCCCGGCGCGACGCGAACGCGGTTGAGGCCGACGCCGGCGGTGCCTGCTGCGCGGCCGAGCATCTGCCAGACGGCGTCCATCTCGCCCTTTGCCGACCGCCGCTCCTCGACGTCGTCCCAATGCGCAAGACCCACGCGGTCAGATTACTGGGCGAGCGACCAGCGGAATCTGGTTCTCGTCTCGGCGGGTGCGAGGCCGCTCGGGCGCAGGCCGCCGTGCACGAGCAGCACCGGGAACGGCGCGCCGAGCAGTGCGCTGCGAGTTGCATCGAGCTCGGCGCGCGGCAGGGATCCCACGACGACCGCGCCGGTGATCCCCTCCGGCCCCGGCGGGATGAGCGCCGTCTCGACCGCGACGCCCGCGAACCGCTGCAGGGCCAGCGAGGCGCCGGCGAGCGCCCGGCTCGCATCGCGTCGCTCGGCGGCTGCCTCGGTGCCGACGAGCCGGAGCCGGCGGCCGTGGGTGCGCGCGAGCCACACGCCGAGCTCGAGCGCGGGCCATTCCTCACGGCCGCCGCCGAACGGAACGGTGATCGGCCCGTCGCCGAGCGCGTCGACGCCGTTCGAGAGCGCGACGTCGCACGGCGCCCCGGCGAGCAGCTCGGCGGGCGCGTCGCGTACGACGAGCAGCTCGGCCTTCTGCTCGACCGCCAGCCGCAACGTGTCCGCGACCGGGTCGGCCGTCGTGAACGCCGCGGTGCGCGCTCCCGGGACGGCGTGGGGCTCGACGAGCCCTTCCGCGAGCTCGACGACGACCAGATCGCGGTCGAGCGGGCCGAGCAGCTGCACCAGCACGACGCCGACGCAGACGATGACCTCCCTCGCCTCTTCGACACGTCGGGCGAGTGACGGATCCTGGTGGAGGATCGCGCGCTCGAGCTCCTGGAGCTCCGGTCCAGGCTCGATCCCGAGCTCCGCTACGAGCAGCGTGCGGCCCTCTCGATACACGGAGAGCGCATCGGCCTGACGCCCGGCGCGGTAGAGCGCCCGCATCAGCTGCGCGCGCGGGCGCTCTCGCAGCGGCTCGCGCTGAACGAGCGCGTGCAGCTCGGGCACGAGGCTCTCGCCCTCTCCGAGGTCGAGGTCGGCGTCGATGCGGCGCGACATCGCCTCGAGGCGCAGCTCGTTCAGCCGTGCGATCGCGCGGGCGGCGAACGGCTCGCGGATCTCCGCCAGCGGCTCTCCGCGCCACAACGCGAGCGCGTCGCGAAGCAGGCGCGCCCGTTCGCGCGCGTCCAACTCGCTCCGGGCGCGGGCGGTCAGCTCCTCGAACCGGCGCAGATCGGTCTCCGCGGTCAGCGCGTACCCGCCGCCGCGGGTCTCGATCGCGGCGCGGCCGAGCGCCTTTCGCAGCGCCGAGACGTGCGCCTGCAGCACCTTCGGGGCGCTGGGAGGGCCGCCGGTGCCCCAGATGTCCTCGACGAGCTCGTGCGCCGGGACCGCCGAGCCGGCGTCGAGCGCGAGGCGGGCCAGGACGGCGCGCGGCTTTCCTTCGCCGACGTCGGCCGGAGCCTCGAACGGGCCGAGCAACTTGATCACCTTGGGATGATCCCCGCGTGCGGATCGGAGAGTACGAGGTGCTGGAGCGCGTCGGCGAGGGGGCGACCGGCATCGTCTATCGCGCCGAGGGCGACGTCGCGGTGAAGGTGCTGCGAAACACGGATCCCGTGGTTGCGAAGCGGTTCGTCCGCGAAGCGCGGCTTGCGGCCGCGATCGAGTCGCGTCATCTCGTGCGGATCCTCGACGTCGGCGAGGGCTTCTTCGTCATGCCGTACTACGCGCGCGGCTCGCTCGCGGCCGCCGTGCCGCTCCCTGTTCCCGAGCTGGTCCAGATCGCCGCGGAGATCGCGCAGGCGCTCGACGCCCTCCATGCGGCCGGCATCGTCCACCGCGACGTCAAGCCCTCGAACGTGCTCCTCGGCGACGACGGCGCGGTACTGGCGGACTTCGGGCTGGCGCGCGGCGTCGACTCGACGCAGCTGACGCAGGATGGCCAGCTGCTCGGCACGGCGCAGTACCTCGCGCCTGAGCTGATCCAAGGCGCTGATGCGACACCGGCGTCCGACGTGTACGCGTTCGGCTGCCTCCTCTACGAAGCGGCGACCGGCGCTCCGCCGTTCGCCGGACGGAGCGAGGGGGAGATCGGCTACGCGCACCTGGTCGAGGACCCGGCCCGGCCCGACCTGCCGGGCGAGCTTCCGGACGCGATCCTGCTCGGGCTCGCCAAGGATCCGTGCGACCGGCCGACGAGCGCTACGGCGCTCCACCGGATGCTCCGGGCTGCGAGCAGGCCTTCGCCTGCGTGATCACCGGCCGGATCAGATGGGCCTGCGACGGCGCCTCGATCGCGAGCGCGTGGCGGAGCAGGGGCAGGGCTTCCTTGCACTGTCCGACCTTGAGCAACGCGAGCCCGTAGTTGAACGTCGCGTAGCCGTAGGTGACCGTGCTCTTGTCCGCGTACCTGACTGCGCGCCGCGCGAACGGGATCGCCCGCGCGTACTCCTTCGCCGTGATCAGGAAGAACGCCGCATCGTTCAGCGTGCGTCCGTCCGTGCTCTTCAGAACGAGCGTGTCGAGGGCGACCGGCGACTGTGACGGCCGCTGCCTCTCGACGACGGTCGTGATGCGCGGGGTCGGATCGTGGCGCAGCCCGAGCACGAGCGCGCTTGCGATCGCCGCACCCGCCACGGCGGCGCCCGCGAGCAGTGCGAGGGAGACGACGAGGCGGCGCGCGTGCACCCGCGGCTCCGCGACCGCCGTGCGCAGCGCCGCGACGAGCTCTCCGCACGTCGCGTACCGGTCGAGCGGTGACTTCGCGAGCGCCTTCGCGAGCACGGGCTCGAGCGCGGGCGGCAGGTCGGGCGCGGCCTTCGAGAATCGCGGCGGCGGCGCGTGGAGGTGCGCGTTGAGCGTGGCGACGTCGGACGATCGCCGGAACGGGGACGTGCCGACGATGCACTCGTAGAAGACGCACGCGAGCGCGTACACGTCCGCGCGCTGGTCGACGTCGCGGCCCTCGATCTGTTCCGGCGCGCAGTAGTCGATCGTGCCGACGAAGCCGCCCGTCCGCGTGCGACCGGACGACGCAAGCTCCTTGACGACGCCGAAGTCGGAGAGAAACGCGCGGTCGCTCGCGCCGACGAGGATGTTCGCGGGCTTCACGTCGCGGTGGACGAGGCCGCGGGCGTGCGCGGCGTCGAGCGCGGACGCCACCTGGGAGACGATCCGGAGTGCGCGCCGAACGGGGAGGCGGCCCTCTGCGACGAGCAGCGCCTTCAGGTCGCTCCCGTCGATGTGCTGCATCGCGATGTAGAGGACGTCGTCGGCCTCGCCGGCGTCGTAGACCGGGACGATGCTGGGATGGTCGAGGGAGGCCGCGAGCCGCGACTCGCGGAGGAAGCGCTCGCGGAAGTCGGCCTCGCCGAGCGACGGGGTGAGGAGCTTGAGCGCGGCGGAGCGCCCGAGCCGGACGTGCTCCGCGCGGTACACGACGCTGGTGCCGCCCTCGCCGATCGGCTCGACGAGCCGGTAGCCGCCGACCTCCGTGTCGATCCGCCGGTCACCCATCGGGACGAGTTGTACAACCACTACGAACCGACTGCGAAGGTCGCACTGACGACCGCCGTGACGTCCTTCAGCCGCGACGAGGTGTCGTTCACCCCGTAGTCGCTGATCTCGGTCGAGTTGCGTGGCGTGATCTGGTACACGCCGAGCGAGCTTGCGCGCATCCGCCCCAGGTGGCCGCCGAGGCCTTTGACGAGGATCTCGGCCCGGCGGCGGGCTTCCGCGGTGGCGGCGGCGAGCGCGTCGAGCTTCGCCGCCTGGAGGTTCGTCGAGATGTAGGCGAGCGGCTGGGCCGAGACGTCGATCCCTTGTTCGAGCAACGTCCCGAGGCGGGTCGCGGCGGCCGCCACGACCTCGATCTGCCTGCTCGAGACGCTGTAGCCCTGCGAAACGATGTGGGTCGTCCGGGTGTGCTTCTTGTCGATCCGGGTGGTGACGATGTCGGACTGGACGACCTCCGGCGAGATGTCGCCGCGCGCGATTCCCGCCTTGCGGAGGAACGCGACGAGGGAGATCCCCGCGGTTCGCGCCTCGGAGGCGGCGGCGACCTCCGTCGCCGCCTCGCCCTTGACCTGCAGCTCCCATTGCACGAGGTCGGAGCCGATCGGCTTCCTGGCCGAGCCGGTGATGGTGATCGTGTCGTGCGCGTGCTTCGCGTCATGGATCGTCGACGCGAAGATGTGGCCGATCCACACCGCCGCCACGGCGAGCGAGAGCAGGCCCAGGAAGAGCTCGGGGACGGTACGGATCCGCACGTCGCCGAGACTGACGCGTGCCGGTTCAGGATCGGTTCAGCCCCGGTAGCGGCGCAAGGCTTTCGGCGGCAGCGCGTCGAGCCAGTTCGCAAGCTGCTCGAAGCTCGTGCAGCGCACGTCGGGCATGCGGCACGCGCGAAGCAGGAAGCGCGTCAGCGCATGGTCGTACGCCCAGCTGTCCCACGTCTCGAAGTGGTTCCCGAGCGTGAGGGGCGCACGGTTGCCGTGGTAGCCGGCGAGGAACGCGTTCCACAGCGTGCGATAGGTCTCGGACTCGACCTGCGCCGGCGGCTCGCCGATCTGATTCGCCATGAAGTTGTAGTCCATGCCCACGACCCGGAACGTGTGCCCGATGAACGGAAGCTCGAGGAGCGGGAAGCTCCAGATGCCGTCGCGCTTCACGGGCCACGTGCCGAGGAGCGCCTGGCCGCTCGCGTCGTAACGGAACCCGCGGCGCGCGAGCACCGGATAGAGGACGGAGAGATTCCCTTCCAGGCAGGGGGTCCGCCCGCCCACGATCTCACCGGGGCCGAAGCCGAGGGGCGACCCGTGGAAGAGGAGCTGATCGAACTGCGTCAGCTCCTCGTCCCAGTCTTTTGCCGACCAGCCTCCGACGCCGCCCGGCCCGCAGAAGTGACCGTTGTAGTGCGTGCCGATCTCGTCGCCGTCGCGGTAGGCGAGTGCGAGCTGGCGCCGCATCCCGGAGATCCACTGCGGGTCGGGAGCGAACCCGATCGCCGAGTCGCCGCGCGGCAGCTCCGGCGGTGCGTACCGGTCCCGCTGCGCCCAGTCGATGAGGTAGACGCCGCTGACGAAGAACGTAAACGTCGCGTTCGCCCTGTGCGCGACGCCGCGCCAGTACCTGAGCAACCGGGCTCCGCCGGAGCCGTCGAACGAGGAGACGACGAACTGGGGAGGACGTGTCGGAGGCTTCGCGTGACGTACGTGCCGGACGCGGTGCACGACCTTCGCCGGGACCGGCGGTGACGAGCTCGGCCGCCGCTCCCCTAAGCAACCGGCGAGCACGATCACGAGCACGGCCCCGGCGAAAACGCGCATACGACGATCGTGCGGGTCGCCGCTTCCGGGGCGGTATACGGCCCGGTTTAGGGGCGACTAGGCTCCTGCGGTGGCCGCGGTCGAGCTCCACATGGTCTCCGACGCAACGGGCGAGACCGCACAACGCCTCGTCCAGGCGCTGGAGGCGCAGTTTCCCGACCAGGAGTTCCTCGAGATCCGCCACCCACGCGTCGAGTCGATCGCCGACCTCCAGCTCGCGGTCGACCGGATGAAAGGCCGGCCCGCGGTCGTCGTGTACACGCTCGTCGATCCGGACCTGCGCGAGTCGATGCGGACGCTGTGCCGACGGGCGAAGCTCCACTACTGCGACCTGCTCGGCCATCCGATCGAGGCGATCGCGAAGGTGTCGGGGCAGACGGCGAAGATGACTCCGGGCGCGCGGCCGCCGCTGAACGACGCGTACTTCCGCCGGATGTCGGCGATCGAGTTCGCGGTCAAGTTCGACGACGGCGTGGGGGCGGGCTTGCGCGAGGCGGACATCGTGCTCGTCGGCGTGTCGCGGACGTCCAAGACGCCGCTCTCGATCTACCTCGGGTACCTCGGCTACAAGGCCGCGAACGTCCCGCTCGTGAAGGGGATCGAGCCGCCGAAGGAGCTGTTCACGATCGACCAGTCGAAGGTCGTCGGCCTGACCATCGACGCGCAACGCCTTTCGGAGATCCGCGGGGAGCGGATCCGCTGGATGCGCGGCGACCGGAAGTACGCCGACCTGGACGAGATCTACGACGAGCTCGAGTACGCCCAGCGCATCCACCGGCGGCTCGGCTGTCCCGTGATCGAGGTGAGCGAGCTCTCGATCGAGGAGATCTCGCATCGGATCATCCGGGTCGTCACCGAGCGGCGCGAGGCCACCGTATGAAGCCGAAGCCGCCCGTCCCGAAATGGCGCTGGGGCATCTGGTACACCGCGCTCGGCGCGGCGCTCGTCCTCTTCTACGGCCTGTTCACGCCGTTCTGGTTCGGTCTGCGCGCGCTCGCGTGGGTGGCCGAGTTCCGCGCGCGACGCCGGTAGGCTGCCGCTCCACATGTACGTCTACGACTTCGACGCGGACGCACCGGGCGGCCGCGAGCTGCTCGGCGGCAAGGGGATCGGGCTCGCCGAGATGACGCGGATGGGCGTGTCGGTCCCGGCCGGCTTCACGATCACGACGGACGCCTGCCGCGCGTTCA
>Ga0105238_10008931_pt1 | contig 10027 bp, 9 predicted proteins | sample KBSC34metaG_FD_81526 | JGI IMG/M metagenome (GOLD analysis project Ga0105238, IMG submission 81526) | Corn rhizosphere microbial communities from Kellogg Biological Station, Michigan, USA - KBS C3-4 metaG | ecosystem: Host-associated > Plants > Roots > Rhizosphere > Soil | place: Michigan, USA...
AGTTCGCAAACGAATTCAGCACCGGCAGCACCAGCTTCCAATGTCAGTGCCGCGGCTAAACGAATAATTACGATCAAGACCCCGCTGTATGAGGCGAAATTCGATACGCTCGGCGCCGAGCCAATCAGTTGGGTAATAAAGAAAAATAAGATAACCAACAGCGAGATCTTTTCCGTCTCCGGTCGCAAAAGTGACCGGCATCCTCTCGAACTGATTTCTCCGGAAGGATTGAATCGACAGCCGCGAGTCGTTCCGTTTCAACTGCACACCGGCGACGCTGCCCTTGACGCGGCGCTCGCGTCATCAACTTACAAAGTCGAGGGCGTTCAACAGGAAACGGGCGACGTCGAAGTCCAGCTCGGACAAGGTGAGAAGAAAGAGATCACGTTTGTATTCGAAGACGCAAACCGGGTTCAGGTTCGTAAGAAGATCGTTTTTGATGGCGACTATTACGCCACCGATCTGTCGTTAACGGTTAAACGGGGCGATGAAACGATACCGCAGGTCAAGGTTGCGATCGGTCCCAGCATTGGAGATCAGGGTGTACCGCATCACACGTTTTATTCAGTGGCGCCCGAAGCGATTTCTAACGTTAACGGCAAGGTCGAACGACATCCACCCGCAGGCATCAATGGCAACAGCAGCAGTCCGGATAAACTCGTACTAAACGGACCGGTAGACTGGGCCGGCGTTGCCGATACGTATTTCGGAATGGTGGCCGTGCCCAACAAGCCCACTGAAGGGCTCGAGTACCGAACCGCGGCGTACGAATATAAACCCGCGAAGGGGACCCCGGAAAAAAGCTTTCTGACCACGGCGCTACTGCCTGTTCCAGCCGACGGATCGCGGATTGTGATCTACGCTGGTCCAAAGGATCACGACCTGCTGCAGGAAGCCAGTAAAGAAATTGGTGGGATGGTCCAACGTCAACAGCCAATCGATCTCGATGGATTGATCGATTACGGTTGGCTGAGCTGGCTGTCACGGCCGCTCGCCGTTCCGATTCTTCGCGCAATCACTTTCCTGTTCCAGGTAACCGGCAGTTATGGTCTCGCGATCATTTTGTTCACGATCATCATCTACTCGCTGTTCTTTCCGCTGAAATGGCGTTCTTCGAGAGCAATGAAGAAGGCGCAAAAGCTCGCGCCAAAGATGAAAGAGTTGCAGGAGAAGATGAAGGGGATGAAGCAGAATGATCCCCGCATGAAAGAGTTGCAGATGGACCAGCTGCGATTGATGAAAGAAGGCAATCCGCTGGGCGGCTGTTTGCCGTTGCTTATCCAGATGCCGTTTCTCTTCGCACTGTATCGAGCGATCACGATCTCGCTGGACTTTCGTCAGGCAAGTTTTCTGTGGATCCCTGATCTATCGTCGGCCGAGCCGTACCTGATTCACATACTTCCGATCCTGATGACGGGCACGATGGTCGTCCTGCAACTGGTCACGCCGGCCCCTTCTGCAGATCCGTTGCAGAGAAAAATGATGGCGGTCGGTATGCCGCTCGTGATGCTGTACGTCTTATGGAGTGCCCCGTCGGGTTTAGTTTTGTACTGGCTCGTTGGTAATATCGTCGGGTTCACGCAACAGTTTCTGATCAATCGTTGGACTAAGCCTGATGATGAGGAGGTCCCGGAGCCGCCGCCGGCAAAAGGAAAAGCGGGACCGAAGAAAAAACTAAATGCGCCGGCAACGGGATAGCGAAGGACTTTGATCGATGACCGAGGTTTCCGAACAAGCAGCGGAGTTTCTTAGAGACGTCTTCGAACAGACCGGTCTCCAATTGCGTGTTGGAGTGAAGCAGGGCATTGCCGGCGAGGTGCTGGACATCGAAGGCAATGACGCTGAATTACTGCAAGCGCAGACCGGAGAGCTGCTCGAGGCGCTGCAGCACTTGCTCAATCAGGTTTTCGGAAAGAGTCTGAGTGGCGGCGCGCGGCTGGTTTGTGACGTGAATGGGTTTCGCGCCACTCGCGAAGCAGAGCTTCAGGCCATGGCCAACCACGCAGCGAACAGAGTGCGACAGACGGGCAAGCCATTTACGTTTGAACCGATGAGCGCCAACGAGAGACGAATCATTCACCTGACGCTTGCCGACAGCGAAGATCTCTATACCGAGTCGATCGGTGAAGGCGCAGATCGCAAGTTGAAAATCGGTCCAAAGAGTTCTGCCCGCGAGGACTCGTAAGAACCCTCCAGCCGTAACACAATCTTCCCGTAGTTTTAAGATGAATACGATCGTCGCACTTTCTACACCCAGAGGACGTGGAGCTCTCGCCGTCATTCGTCTGAGTGGTCCAGCGGCGATCGAGCTCGCGCGGCAGATGAGTGATCTCGACGAAGTTGAAGCGCGCCGCGCAACACTCATCACTCTGCGACGTCCTGCGGACAAAGAGATCCTGGACCAGGTTGTCTTGACGTGTTTTCAAGCTCCGCATTCTCTCACTGGAGAGAACGTAGTTGAGATCAGTTGTCACGGTTCGCCGGCCGTCGTGCGAAGCATCATCGATACGACGCTCGAGTTGGGCGCCGTACTAGCTGGTCCAGGCGAGTTCACGCTTCGGGCTTTGTCGAATGGAAAAATCAATCTATCCCAGGCGGAGGCTATTCGAGATCTGATTGCGGCGCAGACTGACGCTGCAGTGAAACAGGCGTCACGGCAATTGAATGGCGAGCTGTCGAATGCGCTTGGTCCATTTAAAGAAAAACTTCTCGAAGTGATCGTGTTGTTGGAGTCGGCGCTCGAGTTTGTTGAAGACGATCTTCCGGCCGTGCGTGCGAACGAGATCGACAACGACTTATTGGCGGTCGCTACAGGCGTCGGGAAGCTGGCGCGGAGTTACAGTGCCGGCAGGTTAATTCAGGAAGGCATCCGGGTTACGATTACGGGCCGTCCGAATGTGGGCAAGTCCAGTTTATTCAATAGTTTAGTGGAACGCGAGCGAGCCATCGTCACCGACGTTCCCGGCACCACGCGCGACACTTTGACTGAAGCGATCGATCTTGACGGCATCCCGGTGATCCTTACGGACACGGCAGGACTTCGTCAGACGTCCGATAATATTGAGACGCTCGGCATCGAGCGAACACGCCAGGCGATGAGCGATTCGGATCTGGTGCTGGTCGTGCTTGATGGCGCTGATGATCTTGGACCATCCGATCGTGAGTTGTTGGACCAGACGGAGAACACCCATCGTCTTGTCGTAATGAATAAGAGTGATTTGCCTGGCTTCAACGTCTCGGCAAGTTGTATTCAACAGCTTCGACCGATTAATGTATCGGCACGTACGGGCGAAGGTTTGGACGCGCTACGCACTGCGATCCTTGCGAGTGTAAACAGCAACGGTATCGATGATGGCGGGCTGCTGATCACAAACGCTCGCCATTACGATCTGTTGTGCAGCACTCAGCGCGAACTCGAAGTCGCACGAGCTGCTTTGAGTGAACGTCACAGCGAAGAGTTGGTACTAGTGCCGCTCCACAACGCCTTGAAGTTTTTGGGACAGATCACCGGAGAGACTACGACGGAAGATATACTGTCGGAGATCTTCGCCACGTTTTGTATCGGAAAGTAGTTATGTCGTTTGATGAGACCTTCAATGTAATCGTCATCGGCGCCGGCCATGCTGGTTGCGAGGCCGCGTCGGCGGCGGCTCGCCTCGGCGCTGAAACGGGACTAGTCACGTTGAATCTCGATCTCGTCGGGCAGATGTCCTGCAACCCTGCGATCGGTGGGATTGCGAAAGGCCATCTTGTTCGGGAAATCGATGCGCTCGGCGGAATTATGGGTCGCGTCATCGATCGCACAGGCATTCAGTTTCGACTACTAAATCGTTCGCGCGGCCCGGCGGTTCAGTCGCCAAGGGCGCAAGCCGACCGCATGCGGTATCGAAGCGAGATGCGCCAAACGCTTGAAGCCACTTCGAATCTTCATCTGCGGCAGGGAAAGGTTGTCGATTTTATTCTTGACCATGGACGACTCGCCGGCGTCATGTTGGAGGATGGCCGCAGATTTGGCGCCGAGGCTGTTGTGGTTGCGACCGGCACGTTCCTTAACGGGCTGATACATACGGGACGTCGGACTTACTCCGGCGGACGTGCGGGTGAGCCCGCGTCGATTGAGTTGTCTGAATCGCTGAAGCGCCTGGGATTTCCTGTCGGCCGGCTCAAAACAGGAACTCCGCCGCGGCTTGATGGAAGAACAATCGATTGGAACGCTTTCGAGCCGCAGCCAGGCGACGAAATCCCGGTGCCGTTTTCGTTCTCGACAGACAGCCTCGAGCAGGAACAAATCAAGTGCTATATCGGCTACACCACCGAGGCGGTACACGACGCGATTCGCGTAAACATTGCCGAGTCGCCGCTATATTCGGGAAAGATCAAAGGCATCGGTCCGCGGTATTGTCCTTCAATAGAAGACAAGGTCGTCAAATTCTCTGATAAGTCGCGCCACCAGCTTTTTCTCGAGCCCGAGGGACACGACACAAACGAAGTCTATTTAAATGGCTTTTCGACTTCGCTACCCGCTGAGTTGCAGCAGGACCTCGTGCGGATGATTCCCGGTTTAGAGCAGGCGCGGGTCATCCGGCCGGGCTACGCAATCGAATACGACTTCGTTGATCCGCGTGAGCTGGGACCTGATCTCCAAACGCGTCGAGTGCCCGGCCTCTTTCATGCGGGTCAGATCAACGGTACGACGGGCTATGAGGAAGCTGGGTGTCAGGGCTTGCTGGCAGGCATTAATGCGGCGCTCTACACGCAGAAGCGTGAATCGCTGCGACTCCGGCGAGAGGAGTCATACATCGGCGTTCTTGTCGAAGACCTTATCAAACAAGGAGTCGACGAGCCGTATCGGATTTTCACCTCCCGCGCGGAATACCGGCTCGCGCTGCGGTATGACAACGCCGACTCGCGGCTTGAGCAGTACGGCAGGGAGCTTGGACTCGTCGGCGATTCCGACTGGGATCGGTTCAACGCCCGTCAGGCGCGACTCGCGAGTCTGAGAAATGCGCTCGACAACGTTAAACTGCGGCGAGCAGACGCTCAGCATGCGGCAGTCAGCGCGTTGATCGGCAGCGACTTAGGCGACTCCATTACGCTTTCGCAGCTCGCAAAGCGTCCCAAAGTCACTGCAGAGTTGATAATGTCTCTCTTGCCGACGGAGCTAAAGCCAGTAGCCGAAACCGACCTCAACTCCGTCCTGGCAGACTCGCTCTATGCTGGATACCTGGAAACCCAAAAGGCGGCAGTCGCAAAACTCTACCAACACGACACCCTCAAGATACCGCGCCAAACCCCGTTCGGCGCGATCAGCGGTCTCTCAAACGAGATTGTTGAACGGCTTGATCAGGCTCAGCCTCTCACTTTTGGCGAGGCGCGACGGCTCCCAGGTCTCACGCCGGGAGCGCTATCCACCTTGCTGGCCTACCTGTCAGCCCAGCAAAGGTCAGCCTAGTCAGCTAATGTTTCACGTGAAACATTTTGCCCGAGACTCCCGGTGTGGTAGGTTAGGGCGGCCACCGGAGCCGACGAGGAAATCACTGAACAATGGCTAAGTCCATAGCCGTCGCCAACCAAAAAGGCGGAGTCGGAAAGACCACGACCGCTGTAAATCTCGCGGCCGTTATTGCCTCCTGGGGGCAGCGAGTCCTGCTTGTCGACGCCGATCCACAGGGAAATGCGACCTCGGGAATCGGAATTCAGCGAGGCAGCTTTCGTCGCGGCCTGTATCACAGCATCGTTCTCGACCAGCCGCTCTCATCGGTCGCGCTGCCGACGTCCATCCCGTCACTCAAAGTAATCCCTTCAAATAAAGACCTGGCCGGAGCGGAAATCGAGCTTGTCGAGGTCGTACAACGAGAGTTCCGGCTAAAGAGCGCCCTCGCGGCCGTCGAGGCCGACTACGATCACATCATCATCGACTGCCCACCTTCGTTAGGTTTGCTGACTCTGAACGCCTTGACCGCCGCTAAGTCGTTGCTGGTTCCGATTCAGTGTGAGTACTACGCCCTCGAAGGCGTAACTGAGCTCTTCGATACCCTCGCACGGATACGCCGCATTCACAATCCGGGGCTAATGATCGAGGGGCTGCTGCTCACGATGTATGACGAGCGGACCAATTTGTCAGCTGCGGTTGCTGCGGACTTGCGGGATTTCTACGGATTACAGGTGTTTCAGACGGTCATTCCCAGAAATGTCAGACTCGCCGAAGCACCGAGTTACGGCAAGCCCATTATCAACTACGACGCGCACTCCAAAGGAGCTGAGGCTTACTCACAATTAGCCAGGGAGATTATCCATGAATCGAAAAGCGCTGGGACGGGGGCTGGGAGCGCTCCTGTCCTCTGACAGCACGATCGATCTCGGTGCTGAACCTTCGGAAGTCGACCTCGACTCGATAGTGCCGGGGCCAATGCAGCCCCGAACGCATTTCGACGAAGCCGCCCTCGAGAGTCTGGCGGAATCGATTCGAAGTCACGGGATCGTGCAGCCCTTGCTAGTGAGACGTAAGGGGGACGGCTATGAATTGGTCGCCGGCGAACGACGTTGGCGTGCGGCTAAGCTGGCCGGAATCACGCGTGTCCCGGTAGTGGTAAAGGAGGTTCCTGACGAGAGCCTTCTCGAAATCGCGTTGATTGAAAACATTCAACGGGAGAATCTGAACCCGATCGAAGAGGCGCAGGCCTACAGGAAATTGATCGACACGGTTGGGTTGACGCAAGAGTCTCTCGCCTCGCGCGTAGGACGTGACCGTTCATACATAACCAATTATCTGCGGCTTCTGAAGCTGACGGATGATGTCCAGCAACTGGTGAAGGAAGGCCGGCTCTCAACTGGACATGCGCGGGCGCTACTGGCGTTGAATCACCCAGATCTTCAGCGGCGCATTGCGCGGCAGGTCATTGATGGCGGCCTGTCGGTTCGAGTGACCGAGCAGTTAGTGCAGAAAGCTAGTGAGGAGAAACCGGCGCGACGCCCGCCACTTCCGATTGACCCGAACATTAAAGCGGCCGAGACAAAGTTACGCCGAGCCCTGGGCACGCAGGTGAAGATCCTTCAGGCCGCTGATGGGAAAGGGAAGTTGGAGATCAGCTTCTTCAATACCCGGGACTTGGATCGAATCTACAACCTGTTAGTCCCCCCTGCGCAAATGTAATAGTGGAACTCGAGAGCCTCAGTGTCAGTGACCACATTGTAAAATACCGCTTCACAATCTAATCTAATCCTCAGAGCCTTTCCTTTATGCTTTTGTGCCTTTTTGTGGCCCGCCTTCGGTTGACCCTGTTTTGCCACCATGTTAGACTCGCGCGCTTTTCGGCAGCCACAATTTGTACATAAGATTAAGAGGAATCGGATGATTCTGTTAGAGGCCTCAATTCAGTTGGTTCCTGATGGGACGTTACTGCTTCACCTGTTGATGGTGGGCGTGATGGTCTTCGTCCTGAACCGCACTTTATTGAAGCCCATTAACCAGATCCTCGCCGAGCGCGAAAAACAGATTGCCGGCCGTCTTAAAGAAGCCGAGGCCATGGCTTCCGAAACGCAGGAAAAACTGAAGCGATACAACGATGCACTGCGTGAAGCCCGCACCGACGGCTACAAGCTGCTGGAAAAAGAACGCGCTCAAGCGATGAAAGAGAAAGAAGAAAAACTGCGACAGTACCGTGAGCAGATGTCGAAGGAAGTTGCTGCGCAAGTCGAGACTACGCGCAGACAAGAGCAGACGGTAAAGGGAGAACTCGAGGCGCAGGCCGCCACGATCGGAAGTTTGATAAGTTCTCAGATACTTCGTCGACCTACTCGATAACCAGACTGTCGACCAATCCTTAGAAAACAAAATGCTGTTACTCGTTTCTGGAGAATGGATGGAGTGGTTCAACTACCCTGGCCTCGAGCTGTGGAAGTTTATCAATCTGGCCATCTTCACCGGTGCCGGCATTTTTGTATTGCGTAAACCGATTAGCCAGGCACTGATGGCGCGGCGTGGCGCGATCCAACAGGAACTCGTCGCTGCGCAGCAGGAGCGTGAACGAGCATTGGCCCAGGTCCAGGAAGCCGACAATCGTTTGAGTCGACTCCACGAAGACGTGCGCGCGCTTCACCGGCAGGCGGATGAGGAAGCGAGAGCCGAGCGCGCGCGTTTGGCTGCCGCTACGCAGAGCGAAATGGAAAAGCTCAAACAGCAGTCACAACGCGAGATCGACATGGCCGGCAAGCTCGCACGCAAAGAGTTGCGGCAGTTTCTCGCGCAGAGAAGCATTGAACTGGCGCGCGAATCAGTGCGTAATCAAATGAGGCCCGAAGACGACACCGCATTGATCAAAGAGAACCTCGGCGATTTGAGGAGGACCACGGTTTGAGCTTGCAAACGGTTGCACGCCGCTATGCGGCCGCCCTCGCCGACGTGGCCATCGAACGACGGGAAGAACGTGAAGTTCAGGGAGAGTTGGACCAGTGGGCGGCGATGATCGAATCGCACGCACAGCTAAAAGAAGTCCTCTCCAATCCCACGATTGTTTACGATCACAAACGCAAACTCCTCGAAGACTTGATCTCGCGCACTCGAGTGCGAGAAACCACCGCGAGCTTTCTTCGCGTCCTGCTAAAAAATCAGCGTCTCTCCCAGTTGCGAGAAGTGGCAGCTCGTTATGGTTACGTGCTCGACGAGCGCGGCGGAATTGTGGCAGCAGCTGTGACGACGGCGAGACCGCTTCCGGAGGACTTACGGAAGCAGCTGCACGATACGCTGATTGCCGCTACTGGTCGCAAGGTGAGACTGTCTTTTTATACCGACGAAACAATTCTCGGCGGTATGGTCGCACGGATTGGCTCAACCATCTTCGACGGATCGGTGCAAAATCAGCTCGAACGTTTGGCCAACGACCTCGCGGGTCGATAATTTTGTAGCGCGTGGGTAGAGGAAATTATGGAACCAATTAGAGCCAGCGAAATCAACGAGATCATTCGCAAACAGATCGAGAACTTCGAAACGGGCGTTACGGTCACCGAAGTCGGAACCGTCATCAAGGTCGGCGACGGTATCGCAGAGCTGCACGGTCTTGAGAAAGTCATGTCGGGCGAACTGCTCGAGTTTCCGCACAACGTTAGCGGTCTGGCCCTCAACCTGGAAGAAGACAAAGTCGGTGCGGTGTTATTCGGTGACTTCCAGACAATCAAAGAGGGCGATCTCGTAAAGCGCACCGGCCGCATCATGGAGGTGCCCGTTGGCGAAGCACTCGTCGGACGTGTGGTCGACGTGCTCGGCAACCCGATTGACGATGCTGGTCCAATTGTCACTGACACCTACTATCCCGTCGAGCGGATCGCTCCGGGTGTGGTCGACCGGCAGCCAGTAAAAGAACCACTGCAGACAGGTCTGAAAGCGATCGATGCGATGGTGCCGATCGGTCGGGGACAGCGCGAACTGATCATCGGGGATCGCCAGACTGGTAAGACGGCAGTTGCCGTCGACACGATAATCAACCAGAAGGGCAAAGACGTAATCTGCATTTACGTGGCGATTGGGCAGAAGGCTTCGACCGTGGCCCAGGTAGTGCGGACGCTGCAGGAGTACGGCGCGATGGACTACACGATCGTGATCAAGGCGACCGCATCCGATCCTGCTGCGATGCAGTATTTGGCTCCGTATTCAGGCGCCGCGATGGGCGAGTACTTCCGCGACAGTGGACGTCACGCGCTCACCATTTACGACGACCTTTCCAAGCAGGCGGCCGCGTATCGCGAGATTTCCTTGTTGCTGCGACGTCCACCGGGCCGTGAGGCTTATCCGGGGGACGTTTTCTATCTGCACTCGCGTTTGCTGGAGCGCGCCGCAAAACTTTCTGACCTCAAAGGCGGTGGTTCACTGACGAGCTTGCCGATCATCGAAACACAGGCGGGCGACATCTCGGCGTACATTCCGACGAACGTGATCTCGATTACTGACGGACAGATCTTCCTTGAAGCCGACCTTTTCAACAGCGGTTTCCGTCCGGCAATCAACGTCGGTAACAGCGTGTCGCGCGTAGGC
>Ga0105238_10008932_pt1 | contig 10027 bp, 7 predicted proteins | sample KBSC34metaG_FD_81526 | JGI IMG/M metagenome (GOLD analysis project Ga0105238, IMG submission 81526) | Corn rhizosphere microbial communities from Kellogg Biological Station, Michigan, USA - KBS C3-4 metaG | ecosystem: Host-associated > Plants > Roots > Rhizosphere > Soil | place: Michigan, USA...
GAAGTTCTGGATCATCGCCGTGGTGATCTCGGTACGCGCTGAGGTTTCAGTCAGGAGTGCATCCATGGGTGCGAGGGTGGCGGCGATCGAGTTGACCCCGCTGGCCTCGACTGTGACCTGGTCAGAGACGTTGCCGAGCTCGAGCGATACGGGGACGTCGACGGCGGCGTCGGCAAGCTGGATTGATTTCTTGACGGCGGTGGTGAAGCCGTTGGCATCGACCTGGATGGTGTATTTGCCGGCGGCAAGGCCTGAGAAGGAGTAATGGCCTTGCCCATCGGAGACAGTTTTGGCCACGGTGCCGGTGGCCTCATTGCGCGCCTGCACGGCCGCGCCAGGCAGGGCTACACCGCGAGGATCAAGCACGGTGCCAGTGAGCTCAGTTGGGGAAGACTGCGCGTGGACAGGCACGGACAGCGTGAGAGTGGCCAGCGGCAGGGCTAGCATGGCGCAGAAGATTGCGCGCGCGGCAGAGCGCACGAGACGCGGGCGAAGTGAATGCATAGGGAAGTTCCTTCGTGGAGCGAGAGTTTCAGTTGTGGGCTGAAGAACCTCTCTGAGTGTGTAACGGCCCGGTGAAAGAGAAATGAACATAGTGTTGCGTTTTGGTTACAAACTGCAACGTTTATGGGGATCGACCAGGTGGAAGCGGTGCAAAAGCAGAGTTCGCTTTGGGTATGAGTTGGGTTCCGGAGTGAGTTAGAGTGGCGCATCGCCGCGGAGCGATACAATCAGCGGAATGATTGCGATGCTGCGCGGGCGGCTGGTGGAGAAGTCGCCGAACCGGGTGATTGTGGAGTGCGGAGGCGTAGGCTACGAGGCCGCGATCAGCGTGGCGACGTTTACCGCCCTGCCTGCGGAGGGCGCAGAGGCGCGGCTCTATATCCACACGCACGTGCGCGAGGACCAGATTGCGCTGTTTGGGTTTGCGGAGCTGGAGGAGAAGCGGCTGTTTGAGAAGCTGCTGACCATCTCCGGCATTGGGCCGAAGCTGGCGATTACGGTGTTGAGCGGGATCGATGCGGGAAGGCTGGTGACGGCGATCCGCGGGGGCGACCATGGGACGCTGACGAAGATCCCGGGCATTGGCAAGAAGACGGCCGAACGCGTGGTGCTGGAGCTTAAGGACAAGCTGGACGATATGGCGGCAGCGCCGGCCGTGGGCGGAGCGGTTTCACATGGCGCGGCAGCGGACGATGTGTTGAGCGCGATGGTGAACCTGGGTTATGCGCGTCCGACGGCGGAGAAGGCGGTCGAAGCGGCGCTGGAGAAACAGCCAGGGTTGAAGGAAGAGTTTGAGGGGCTGTTCCGCGCGGCGATGGCGGCTGTGCGGTAGATTGGCGATCTTTGTTCGCGGCAGCCTGCTTTCTCTCGTTCCTGCATCTAACTGCGGATGTCGAGTATTGCTTCACAAGCTGAGGCTGCCCGCAGGGAGCTGCGTGAGCTGGAAGAGCAGGTAGGGCCTGACGATCCGGTGGTGCAGCAGATGCGGGCGGTGGCCTTGCAGTGGATTGCTGAGCTGCAGGAAGAGCGCAGGCTGGCCGGGATCGTGCCGGTGTCGAAGGCGTCCTGAAGTGGCCTAGAATCGGCACATGGAAACCCTTGAGGCTGGCGGCAGCGTTGAGCGGCGGGTGGTTCATGCTGTGTGCTCGCATGACTGCCCGGACTCCTGCGGCGTGCTGGTGACGGTGGAGACGCAGACTGACGCCAACGGCGTGAAGAGTGAGCGCGCGGTCAAGATTGCGGGCGATCCAAAGCATCCGATAACGCGTGGATTCCTGTGCGGCAAGGTGGCGAAGTATCTGGACCGGGTGTATTCGCCGGAGCGGCTGCTGTATCCAATGCGGCGGAAGAAGGGCGCGGCGAAGGAATCTCGCGCTGGGATCACTGTGTTTGAGCGGATCAGTTGGGATGAGGCGCTGGATGAGATTGCCGCGCGCCTGGAGGCGATTGCAGCGGAGTGGGGTCCGGAGAGCATTCTGCCGTACAGCTATGCCGGGACGATCGGCAAGCTGGGGTTTGGGTCAATGGACCGGCGGTTTTTCCATCGGCTGGGCGCGTCGCAGCTGGATCGCACGATCTGCTCGGAGGCGGGCGGCGTGGCGCTGAAGAGTGTGTACGGCGCGAAGCTGGGCACGCCGACCGAGGATTTTGCGCATGCTGGGCTGGTGATCGCGTGGGGTGCAAATATCCACGGCAACAATATCCACCTGTGGCCATTTGTTGAGGAGGCGCGGCGGAAGGGCGCGCGGCTGGTGGTGATTGATCCCTATCGAACGCGGACGGCGGCGGTGGCGGACGAGCATCTGCCGATAAGGCCGGGCACGGATGGGATGCTGGCGCTGGCGATGATGCACGTGATCTTCGCGGAGGGGTTGGAAGATCGCGAATATATGGCGGCGTGCACGGTGGGCGGCGAGGAGCTGCGCGCGCATGCGCTGAAGGCGGAGCATGCGCCGGAGCGGGCGGCGGAGATAACAGGGATTGATGCGGAGACGATCCGGCGGCTGGCGCGGGAGTATGCGAAGGCGGGGCGCGAGGGGAGCAGGCCGGCGGCGATCCGGCTGAACTACGGCACGCAGCGGTCGGAGAATGGCGGAACTACGGTGCGGGCGGTGTGCATGCTGCCGCTGATCACCGGTGCGTGGAAATATGCGGGTGGCGGATTGCAGCTCTCGACCAGCGGCGGGTTTCCATGGAACAGCGCTGCGCTGGAGATGCCGGAGCTAATGGAGGCTAGTGAGTTGGGGCGGAGGGCTCGCGTGGTGAATATGAGCCGGTTGGGGCATGCGCTTACGGAATTGGGGAGTTCTACGGATGATGGGCCGCCGGTGAAGGCGCTATTTGTGTACAACTCGAACCCGGCGGCGGTGGCGCCTAACCAGAATGCGGTGCTGCGCGGGATGACGCGTGAGGACCTGTTCACGGTGGTGCATGAACAGTTCTTCACGGATACGGCGGCGTATGCGGACATCGTGCTGCCGGCGACCACGTTTCTGGAGACGAAGGACGTGCAGGGCGCGTACGGGCACTTCTATATACAAATGTCGAACCAGGCGGTCGCGCCGCTGGGCGAGGCGCGCAATAACACCTGGTTGTTTCGCGAGTTGGCGAAGCGGATGGGGTTCATGGAGCCGTGCTTTGCGGATTCAGACGACGCGTTGATCGACCAGGCGATGGCGACGGATGACGCGAAGTTTGCGGGCATTACGCGGGAGCAGTTGGAGCAGGAAGGGCATCTCCCAGTAGGGCTGCCGAAGGACGCGTCCGGGCGGGTGCTGCCGTTCTCGGATGCGAGTTGGTTTGGGACGGCGAGCGCCCGGGGTGGGCTGACTCCGGTGCCGGTGTACATGCCGCCGGCGGAGTCACGCGGTGGAGCAGCGGCGAAGGATGGGCGGTTTCCGCTGGAGTTTTTGGGGCGCAAGGCGGACAACTACATGAACACGACGTTTGCGAACCTGCCGGCGCATCAGAAGATGGAGGCTGCGAGGGCAGGCATGCTCGAGATGCATCCCTCGGATGCTGCGGCGCGGGGCATCGGGAATGGGGATGCTGTGGAGGTCTTCAATGGGCGCGGTCTGGTGCGGTTGAAGGCGTTGGTGGATGGTGTGGTGCCGGAGGGAGTAGTCGCGGCGCGGCTTGGCTGGAACGGGCTGGCGACCGCCGATGCCGTCGGCGCGGATGGACATGCGGTCAATGTGAACGCGCTGACCAGTGAGCGGCTGACGGACATGGGTGGCGGCGCGACGTTTTATTCCGTGTTGGTCGAGGTGCGGAAGGCGCAGGCGGCGAGTTAAAAAGCCTCATCTCTGTCCAAATTTCCGCGGTCCGCACATGAGACGAAGCGGGATGGCGTGCGTCCATCCTGCACGGGATGATTTACAAAGGCGCGGAACTCGCGCCGGGCCGCCTTGCTCCCATATAATCAAGGCTTCCCCCAAGGGAGCGTCCGGGGCGTCATTTTTTCGGCAGTGAGGGTGTGCGTATCTTTACCGTAAAGCGAGTGAGCGGAGGCCCTCCGGGCGTTTTCCAGTCTGTGCGAATGCGTTTCCGGCCCAGGGGAGTAGTCCGTGCGGGCATAGCGGTGGCCGCATTGGCTGCAGGCGCTTTGGTTCCGGCGATAAGCGCTCAGGCGCAGGCGGCAGCTGACACGGCCGCCGGGGTCAGTGGGCCTCTGTGCGAAGCGCAGGTTGTGGGCTACCGCCGTGTGCCCAAGGACACGGTCCTGTCGCGCATGAGCAGCCATCAGGGCGATCCTTACGACCCGACGACGGTTGAGCACGACTTCAATTCTCTCTGGAACACCGGGTATTACACGCGGCTTTGGATTGAGCGGTCGGAGCGAGCTGCGACCCAGGACAGCCCTGCCTGCGTGCTGCTGACGGTGTACGTGGTGGAGAAGCCGACGATCCGCGACATCTATTACATCGGGTTGAACTCGGTGACGCAGTCGGACGTGCAGGAGCGGTTCAAGAAGGCCAAGGTGGGGCTGACGGCCGAGAGCCAATATGACGACACCCGCATCAAGCGCGCCGAGGACGTGCTGAAGGACCTGCTGGCCGAACATGGGCACCAATTCGCGACCATCCGGACCGAGGTGAAGACCATCCCGCCGACATCGGTTTCGATCACCTTCCGCGTCAAGGAAGGCCCGACGGTGAAGGTGGGCAAGATCGAGTTCGAGGGCAACAATAACATCTCCAGCCTTACGCTGCGCGATGCCATGGTGAACACCAAACCGATCGGCATTCCGCATTCCATCATCCTGGAGAACCTGTTTGCGCGGACCTTTGACGCGAGCAAGCTGGATGAGGACACGGACCGGGTGCGGTTGGCGTATCTGAACCGCGGGTACTTTACAGCAAACACAAGTGAGCCTACGACCAAGGTGCGTGATGCGGGCGGGCTGAACTGGTTTACGCTGCGGCCATCGAAGGGCAAGCGCATCGACATTCTGATGCCCGTGCAGGAGGGCGACCGTTATCGCCTCGGCGGGATCACGTTCACCGGGGTCGCTCCGGGCTTCAACCTGAAGGCGCTGCGCGCGCAGTTTGCCCAGAAAGACGGTGAATGGTTCAACATGACCCTGTTCCAGAAGGGGCAGGAGGCACTGCGCAAGGCTTACGGCGCCCAGGGCTTTATCAACATGGTGGCAAACCCCGTTCCGCGGCGCGACGATGCCAAGCACCTGGTCTACTGGACGGTCGACATTGAACAGGGCAAGCAGTATTACGTCTCACGGATTGAATTTCAGGGCAATACAGTGACGCGCGACAAGGTGATCCGGCGCGAACTGCTGCTGGAGGAAGGACAGGTCTACAACTCCCAGCTGTGGGACCTGTCAGTCATGCGGCTGAACCAGCTTGGCTACTTCAATAACCTGAAGTCCGAGGACGACACGGAGACCCATAAGAACGACGACGACGGCACCGTCGACCTGTTGCTGAAGCTGCAGGAGAAGGGCAAGAACTCCATCGGCCTGAACGGCGGCTTGAGCGGGCTTTCGGGCACGTTCGTCGGCCTCAATTATGAGACCAACAACTTCCTGGGACTGGGCGAGACGCTTTCCGCAAACGCCAATATCGGTGATCTTCAGCGCAATGTGAGCTTCGGCTTCAACGAGCCATACCTGCGCAACCGGCCGATCTCTCTGGGTATCGAGGTTTACTCGCGCAAGTCGGACTATAACCCGGCCAAGGCTTACTCGATCGCCAATGGCACCAGCCAGAATGTTTCCAGCGCGCAGCAGTCGCTGCTGACCAACTACAACACATCAACCAACGGGTTCACGATATCTGCCGGTTCTCCGCTGAAGCACCTGTGGGCGGCGCACGGCATCGCCCGCGTTGGCGTGACGTATCGCCTGGATCGCTCATCGGTCACGACGTTCAACGACAATACGCGCAATGTATTTCAGTCGCTGGCCTTCCGCTCGGGCGGCGTCGAGGGGCTGAACCAGTTGAACGGGATTGTGACCTCTACGATCTCGCCGAGCTTTACCTATTCAAGCGTTGACCGCGCAGTAGGCCCTCACAGCGGGCGCGACTTCAGCGTGTCGGTCGCGATAGCCGGCGCGGGCGGCAACGTGAAGTACATTGAGCCGGCGGCAAGCTTCCGCCAGTTCTATCCGATGAAGGGCCTGCGCATCAGCCGAGATGGCCGCAATGTGCTGGGCATGCGCCTGCAACTGGCGCACATCAATGGTTTTGGCGGCCAGGTGGCGCCGCCTACCAGCCGTATCTATAGCGGTGGTGAAAATGACGTGCGCGGCTTCGACATCCGCTCGTCTTCGCCCTACACCTTTGTCCCTGTGAAGGTGAATTTCAACCTGACGAACCCGGACGGGACGACGGTGCCACGCGACCCGACGGATTACAGGCTTGGCGATATCCAGATACCGCTGCCGATCTATCGCCCGGTATCGGTAGGCGGAGACACATCGCTAACCGCGAACGTGGAGTACCGCATCCCCATCGTGAGCCAGGTGACGATGGCCTTCTTTACGGACTTTGGACTGACGGGCGACCTGCAAAGGGGGCAGCTGCGGCAGAGCGTGGCGGGAGCGCAATCACTAGCCAGCCCGCTGTATGGCTGCCCACAGTTCATCAATGGCGCTTGCTATGGCGGGCAGGAGATACCGAAATTCTCCGACCTCGTTCTGAAGACGATTCCCGGCACCAACTTTGTACCGCGCATGTCCAACGGAGCGGAGTTGCAGGTAATTCTGCCTATTGTGAACGCGCCGATGCGGCTTTACTACGCCTACAACCCGCTGCGACTGTTCAAGGATGTACCGCAGGAGCTGGCCCTCCCGAATCGATGCGCACCAGGCCAGACGCTTTGCTTTGAGAATCTGTTCCCGAACACTGGAGCCGGGCAATTCACCTACCAACAAGCGCTGCAGCTCTATGGGCCTTCGTACCAGTTCCGTGAGCCGAGAAAGACGCTGCGCCTGACGGTGAGCACTACCTTCTAGGCGTCTGTGCCTCCGTGGCCGATACAGGCCACATCTTCAACCAAGTTTGGTGCGGCGGCAGCGCTAAAGCTTAATCGCGCGAGAGCGCATAGGCGAAGCGCTGCAGCAGGCGCTGTTGCTTGTGGCGGCCCGCGGCGCGATGGGCATCCTGCTCGGTATCAAAGGAGCCACGGTCCTCGCCGGCCCAGCGGAAGCGCCAACAGTCGCCCTCCTGATAGATCTCGGGCTGCTCCATGCGGGCCTGTTCAACTTCAGCATGCGTTGCGGTTGCAAGGGGAGGGGCGAGTACGTCCAGTGGCATTACCTTTCCTTTCAGGGGGCCGGGGCCTGTGCTGCTTTTGCGTTCACCATTCTTTCATCTGAGGCGGGCTAATGGAATACCCCTGATTTGCACAGGGAGACGCAGTAGTAACCGCTTTGTAGGGCAGGTAACAGTCCCTGCAGGTTACGACGGACGCAACGAATTCAAGGTTCAAGGTTCGGATCGACGCGGCATTGATTGAATTGTGGAAAATGTAACTGATCGCGGCACATACTCTGCGTTTAGCATGGGCATATGGGCGAACACGAGGATCCACAGCAGATCGGGCGCCTGGCAGAGGACTATGCCAGGCTGAAGGACGAGGTCTACCGGCTTGAGGAGCGTGTAGCGCGCACACATCGTGCGTATCTGGTGGCTGCGCTGTCGTTTGAGCAGATTATTGCTCAGGATGGACGGCTGGTGGTGGCGAACTCCGAGGAACTGGGTGGTGCGGCGGCGGCGAACCTGGAGAACCTGATGAGTTCCCATGAATTGCTTGGACTTTTCCACGAGCGCGACCGTCTCCGGCATGAGCTGGACGAGGTCCGCTCGCGGCTGCGCGGCTGGCTGACGCACGTCTAGAACGCCACAGGCGCGCATGCGCGCGATTCTGCCTGTAGAATTGCAGGAATCCGTTGCTGCAGGCAGCTTTTCCTTGCCTGCGGCATTGTTTTCTTTGGAGATGCCGTTATGGCGGTCAGGCAGCAGGAAGCCAGCCACGAAGTAAATCATGCAGGTGTGCATTCTGTGCCGGTGGAGCTGTATGGGCGCGCGCTGGAGCCGAATCGCCGGATTCCCCTGAATCTGGAATGGGTAGAGCAGGTGCGCGTGAACACCAGCGCGGTGGAGCGACGCGCCGCGACACTCGGAACGCGACGTACAGTGAAGAAGCAGTGGCAGGCGGCATGGCTACTGAAGGCCATTGCCTGCATGGACCTGACCACGCTGAGCGGTGATGACAGCGCCGAGCGTGTGAAGCGGCTGTGTGCGAAGGCGAGGCATCCGCTGCAGGATTCGCTGGTGAAGTCACTGGGCATCGAGGAGCTGAACCTCACCGTCGGCGCGGTGTGCGTCTATCACGCGTTTGTGGAGACGGCAGTGAAGGCGCTTGAGGGCACGAAGATTCCGGTCGCGGCGGTATCGACAGGTTTCCCTGCCGGACTTTCTCCGCTGGCCGAGCGGGTGGAGGAGATCCGCCGCTCCGTGGAGGCCGGCGCGCAGGAGATCGACATCGTCATCACGCGTGCGCACGTCTTCAACGGTGAGTGGAACGCGCTGTATGACGAGGTTGCGGCCTTCAAGGAGGCATGCGGCCCCGCGCATATGAAGGCGATCCTTGGCACGGGCGATCTGTTGACGCTGCGCAATGTGGCGCGCGCAAGTCTTGTCGCCATGATGGCCGGTACGGACTTCATCAAGACCTCAACTGGCAAGGAAGCGGTGAATGCAACAATCCCTGTTTCGCTGACGATGCTGCGCGCGCTGCGCGATTATACGGAGCAGACTGGCATGGCCGTGGGATTCAAGCCGGCGGGCGGCATCAAGACGGCAAAGCAGGCGCTGGAGTGGCTATTCCTGATGAAGGATGAACTGGGCAGAGCGTGGCTGGAGCCGAACCTCTTCCGCTTTGGCGCGAGCTCGATGCTGGCAGATATTGAGCGGCAACTGGAGCACTATGCTACAGGGCGCTACTCGGCCGCGTACCGTCACCCGATCGCGTAACGCGGTTGTTGTCAGTCTCAAGGAGAACGTGCATGAGCAACACGATTGTGGAAGAGTTCCGCCGTATGGAGTACGGTCCGGCGCCCGAAGACCCGAAGGACACAACCGCGTGGCTCGACGCGCACCAGCGGAAGTTCGGTCACTACATTGGCGGCGAATGGCGGCAACCTGCGAGTGGTGAATACTTCGCGACGGCGAATCCTGCGACGGGCGAGAAGATCGCCGATGTAGCTCATGCGGATGCTGCAGATGTAGACGCCGCAGTAAAGGCTGCGCGCAAGGCGCTGCCCGCCTGGCAGGCGCTGAGCGGACACCAGCGTGCGCGGTATTTGTATGCGCTGGCGCGGCAGGTGCAGAAGCACTCGCGGCGGCTGGCGGTGCTGGAGACGCTGGACAACGGCAAGCCAATCCGCGAGAGCCGCGACATCGACATTCCGCTGGTCGCGCGGCACTTCTATCATCATGCGGGCTGGGCGCAGTTGCTGGAGAGCGAGTTCCCCGGCTACAAGGCGTGCGGCGTCGTCGGGCAGGTGATCCCGTGGAACTTTCCCCTGCTGATGTTCGCGTGGAAGGTCGCGCCGGCGTTGGCTGCGGGCAACACCATTGTGATCAAGCCGGCGGAGTTCACGCCGCTGACCGCGCTGGCCATGGCTGAGCTGGCGATGGAGGTCGGCCTGCCGGCGGGAGTGCTCAACATCATCAATGGCGATGGACGCAGTGGAGCGGCGCTGGTGGAGCATCCGGACATCGACAAGATCGCGTTTACAGGATCGACCGAGGTCGGCCGCATTATCCGCAAGGCGACGGCTGAATCGCCGAAGAAGCTCTCGCTGGAGCTGGGCGGCAAGTCGCCATACATTGTGTTCGACGATGCAGACCTCGACTCTGCGGTGGAAGGCCTCGTCGACGGCATCTGGTTCAATCAAGGGCAGGTGTGTTGCGCGGGTTCACGCCTGCTGGTGCAAGAGCGCGTCGCAGAGAAACTCTACGCTAAGATCCGCGCGCGTATGGAGACGCTGCGCGTCGGC
>Ga0105238_10008933_pt1 | contig 10027 bp, 10 predicted proteins | sample KBSC34metaG_FD_81526 | JGI IMG/M metagenome (GOLD analysis project Ga0105238, IMG submission 81526) | Corn rhizosphere microbial communities from Kellogg Biological Station, Michigan, USA - KBS C3-4 metaG | ecosystem: Host-associated > Plants > Roots > Rhizosphere > Soil | place: Michigan, USA...
CTAAAGTGGATCTCCGGAGTTGGCGCATCCATCGCGAACCGCTAGGTCGATTTCGCGCCGACGTCGGGCGAGGCATGCCTCGCCCCTACAATGTTCCGAAGGGTTTGTAGGGGCCGGGCATGCCCGGCCCGGCGCTACACTGTAGACGATGCCTGAGCCCGTTATGAAAAGACCCCTCAGTAAATCGAGCGACGAACTACGTCCCGAATATGATTTGCGCGAGCTGTTCCGCATCGGTGTCCGGGGCAAATATGTCAAGGCGTACCGCTTAGCCCTCCAACGAGGCAAAATTACGAGAGCTCAAGCATGAAAAAATTCCTCCTTGGTTTCGCGATCGGCATTGTATTTGCCGGGCTGGTGGTATTGATTCTGGGATTCGCGGCGGTGCGCATGGCCTCAACTCTCGGTGGTGGGCGACCGATTAAAGAAACTAACACGTCGGTGCTGGTGCTCAACCTGGAGGGCTCGGTCCCGGAGCAGGCCCCTGTAGACATCGCGATTCCTTTTCTGCAGCAGAATCCGCCGCTCACGGTCCTGGATACCTGGAAGCTGCTCCATAGGGCCACCAGCGATACGCGCGTGAAGGCGCTGATTCTTGAGCCGCGAGGCCTCGACGCAGGCTGGGCCAAGCTCGAAGAGCTGCGGTCGGAGATTCTCGCGTTTAAGGCGTCCGGCAAACCGGTCTATGCGTTTCTTCGCAATGCCGGGACGCGCGAATATTATCTGGCCACCGCCGCCGACAAGATCTACATGGCGCCGGAGGACGAACTGGACGTCAAGGGTCTCCGCGCCGAGCTGCTGTTCCTCAAGGGGACGCTCGACAAGCTGGGCGTGAACATGGAATTCGAGCACGTCGGCAAGTACAAGGACGCGCCGGACACGTTCACCAAGACTTCGCCTAGTCCGGAAACCCTGGAAGTCACGAATCAGATTCTGGACCAATACTACGGAAATTTGGTCCAGGTGATGGCGGAGGGTCGCAAGCTGCCACCGGGCGCCGTGCGCGGCGTCATCGACCAGGGGCCGTTCATCGGCCAGAGCGCGCTCGAAAGCGGCCTGGTAGATGGACTGATCTTTGAAGACCAGATGCTGGCGCAGCTGAACACCCAGGTCAAGGCCGACCTGAAGAAAATCGGTGCACGCAGCTACTCCAAGGCCGCGGGAGCCGATCCCACCGGCAGGCCGCGCATCGCCTACGTCACGGGCGATGGCGAAATCACGCGCGGCGATCCGGGCGAGAATGCGTCCGACACCGGAATTACGGCTTTCGGCATGGTGAAACAACTGCGCGACGTCGCCAACGATTCGAGCATCAAGGGCGTGATCGTGCGCGTGGATTCGCCGGGCGGCGATGGAATCGCTTCGGACGATATCCTGCACGAGATGAAAGCGCTGAGCAAAAAGAAGCCAGTGCTGATTTCCATGTCCGATCTGGCAGCGTCCGGCGGATATTTCATCGCCATGACCGGGGATCCGGTGTTGGCGTACTCCAATACCCTGACCGGCTCCATCGGCGTATTTTTCGGCAAGGTGGATTTGCGGGGACTATACGACAAGATCGGCCTGAAGAAAGAACTGCTCACGCGCGGCCGCTTCGCCGCCATTGATTCGGAGTACAAGCCTTTGACGCCGGAGGAACGGGAGAAGGTTCAAAAAGAGATTCAGGTGTTCTACAAGGGCTTTGTCCAACGCGTGGCGGAAGGGCGCAAGCGGCCTTACGATCAAATGGAAGCGTTGGCTCAGGGACGTGTCTGGCTGGGCGCCCAGGCGAAGATGAACGGATTGGTGGACGAAATCGGGGGCCTGGATCGTGCCGTTGAGATGATCAAGCAGCGCACGAATATCGCTGCATCCGAGCAAGTTACGCTCGTGACATATCCGCCTCGCCGGACTCTGCTGGAGATGCTTCTGAAGAGCTCCAACGACTCGTCGGAACTGGAAACGGCGATCAAGGCTGCGGCGGGTCATATGCCATGGCGATCATTGGCTCACGGCGGCGTTCAGCACCTGATGCCGTACTCGTTGGTGATCAAATGACAGGGGTACTTGCATCGACGATCGAGTGTGGTAGCATGTTAATGCCTACATGGACACCCTCCATCAGGCAAAACCCCCTCTCACGGAGATAAGACAACCACGGATGAGTTTTACCGTCTTTTTGGGCAACCTGCCCACCTGGGTCACTGCGGACGATATCAAGGGCTGGCTAACTGCCGAGAACTTGGTCGCGGACGCAATTAAAGTTATTCGCAATCCTGAAACGCAGGAATCCAAAGGATTCGCGTTCATCGAAGCGCCCAACACCGAGGAGATGAACTCTATCATCCGCCGGTTTGACCGCGCTCCGTTGGAGGATCGCCTGCTTCGGGCAAATCCCGCGCAGCCAGCAAGACCCAAGGGACAGGGCCCACCGCCACCACCGCGTGGACCGGCCAGCCATGGGTCGTCGCCAAGCTCTCAGGGAGCCCCGACCACTCACAGCGCGCCGACGGGACATAGTGCGGGGCCTATTGAGCGCCGTCCGCCGCCAAACCGGGCTGCAAAGAAGACTGCTCCGAAGCGCACCGGCGAAAGCCGGGGCCCACAGAGTTCCTTCGCTGAAGAACTCGCCAAGGCGCTCTAAGTCCTTAACCTCACGTTTGGAACGGCTCAAAAGCCTTGGCCAAAAGTGATATACTCGATCCCTAAGTAATCTTAATGTTTGTAAAACCCGCTAGGAGCGGGATTAAGAGAACAATGGGCGAACTTCTTATCATCCGGCTTCTTTTTGTGGCTGTTGTGGCCTTTGCGGCCTACTTTCTCCATCCATTCAACATCGAGGGTCCGCTGGCCGCTGGTATCGGCGTATTAACCGGTATCGGCGTCGTCGTGTTCGAGATCCGCATCAAGAAGGTCAGCCTCACGCGGCTGATCGGTGCGGCCTTCGGCAGCGTCCTGGGAATACTAGGCGCCTACCTCATCTCGCTGGTGCTGGAACGGGCCATGCCCGATAGCGACAACACGGTGCCCTTCCTGCAGGTAATGATCCTGGCCCTGATGACTTACTGCGGCCTGGTGGTGGGCGCGGCGAAAGGCGAGATGTTGAACCTGGGAGCACTGGGTGGTTTGTTCGGGGGAGAGAAGGCGGCGGAGACTTCTTTCAAGATCCTGGATACCAGCGTTATTATCGACGGCCGGATCGCCGATATCGCTGAAACCGGGTTCATCGACGGCGCGCTGGTGATCCCGCAGTTCGTGCTGCGCGAGCTGCAGCAGGTGGCCGATTCGTCGGATTCCATGAAGCGCAATCGCGGGCGTCGCGGCCTGGATGTGCTGCAGCGAATCCAGAAGATGCCGCAGTTGAATATCAAGATCGTGGAAGACGATTTTCCGGCTGTGCGCGAAGTGGATATGAAGTTGATCGAGCTGGCGAAGCTGTACGCCTGCAAGATCGTGACGAACGATTTCAACCTGAACAAAGTGGCCCAGCTACGCGGCGTCGAGGTGCTGAACATCAACGAGCTTGCCAACGCGCTGAAACCGGTGGTCCTGCCAGGCGAAATGATTCGGGTGTTCATTCTGAAAGAAGGCAAGGAATACACCCAGGGTGTGGCCTACCTGGATGACGGGACCATGGTGGTGGTGGATAACGCTCGCAAGATGATTTCGAAGACGATCGACGTGTCTGTGACCAGCGTCCTGCAGACTACAGCCGGGAAGATGATTTTCGGAAAGTTTGACGAGCGCTCGCATACGGTCTACGAAAAAGAGCGCGAGCGTCCGGCCAGGGAAACGGCGCCTGCGACGGGCACCGGGGCGTAGAATCTAGCGTTCCAGCTTCTCGACGTCGGCTGCGTCTTGGGTCCGCCCGGTCGCACGCTTGTTCTTGATTAACGCTTCCCGGCTCAAAAACACTGTCGGAACTCCGCCGAGGTCCCCGGGCACGCGCCGATCCCAGGCCTCTTCGAACGTTACACCCGTCAGCGAGGTCAACAGGTCAATCCGGTTAGGCGCGATTCCGAGTTGGACCACCCGCCCAGGTTCCAGAAAGTCGGCGGCGCGAAGGCCAGGGGAAGCGAAACTGAAGGCAATCAGAACCTGTTCGACGCGCGCTGCATTCTCAGGGTGGGGCGTAACAGCACGTCCACATCTCCGGTATAGCGAGGGAAGCCGTGGAAGGCGAGCGCGTGCGCCCCGACGATCAGGTATTCAACTTCGTGAGAGTTCAACGATTCGATAAACTCTCTCAAGTCTTTCGGAACAGCCATGCGTCTCCCGATAAAGGCGAACCAGGTCAAACAAGATTTCCAACCGCTGCCGGGGCGTAAGGCTGAGATAGTAGGCGCGGTCCGCGGCGTCGGCCTCGGCGTGGCTATCGAACTGGCGCGCAATATGCTCCACGCGACTATCTTATCTGTTTTCGGCCAAGCAGAGCGCTCTCGAATTCATTACAATCAGTAGTTCGCCCGTAAGAGCCTGTCGCCATGAATGTATCTGTAATCCTCCCAGCAGCCGGCCTTGGTACCCGTATGGGCCGTGAGAAATCCGGCACCAGCCGCAAGCAGTTCATGCTGCTGGAGGGGGCGCCGATCCTGATCCACACCATTCGCAAGTTTCTGCTTTGCCCGTCAGTAACCGAAATCGTGGTCGCTCTGCGCGCTGAAGATATAGACTGGGCGCGTGGCCTGATCCATCAGGAACATCCTTCGAAGCCGGTTCGCGTGGTGGAGGGCGGGGACTCGCGGCAGGAATCGGTCGAGAACGCTCTCGCCAGCCTGGCGTCGAATACGGATCTGGTGGCGGTACACGACGCTGTGCGTCCGTTTATCGATTCCGAGCTGGTCGAAAAAGTAATCGCCGAAGCGGCCAAGACCGGCGCGGCCATTGTCGGAATCGTTCCGGTGGATACCGTGAAGCAGGTGCATAAGAACAAGATCCGGGCGACGCTTTCGCGCGAGCACTTGGTGATGGCGCAGACCCCGCAGGTCTTTCGCTTCGATCTTCTTAAGCGCGCCTTCGCGCAGGCCGCGAAAGACAGCTTCACAGGGACTGACGAATCCAGTCTGGTGGAACGGCTGGAGGAACTGGAAGTCCACGTGGTCCAGGGGAGCGACCGCAACATCAAGATCACCAAGCCTACCGATATGGAACTGGCGCGCTTGTTCTTATCCGGCGAGGTTGCAGGTCAAACGGCGTCGTGAACGAAATTCGCACAGGGCTGGGTTGGGATACGCATCGTCTAGTTGCCGGACGACCGCTGATTCTAGGCGGGATCATCGTGCCCAGCGAGATGGGACTCGAAGGCCACTCGGATGCGGACGTCCTGGCGCACGCCATCACCGATGCGTTGCTGGGCGCGGCCGCGCTAGGCGATATCGGAATGCATTTTCCCGACACCGATCCGCAATGGAAAGACGCGGACAGCCTTCAATTCCTGGCGCATACCGCCGGACTGGTGCGTGAATGCGGATTCGCCATCCTGTGCGTGGATGCGACCGTGATTATCGAACGGCCTAAGCTGAAGGATCTCCGGGCGTCCATCCGGCAGTCGCTGGCGAACACGCTGACGCTCGAAATCGAGCAGGTATCGGTGAAATTTAAAACCGCCGAGGGCGTCGGACCCGTGGGGCTGGGGCTGTCGGCGGAAGCGCAGGCTATCGCCACGCTCGCGCGTTAGTGGCCGATTAAGCTACCTTCAGCAGCAGTTTCCCGGTGGTCTTGCGCCCTTCCAGATCGCGATGGGCTTGTGCGGCGTCCGCCAGCCGATACGCCTTGTCGATGTTGATCTTGAGCTTGCCTTCGCCGATCCAGCGAAAGAGGTCGGACATGCGCCACTCCAGATCCTCGCGGCTGGCGATGTAGTTAAACAGCGTCGGACGCGTCACATACAACGAGCCTTTCTGGCTGAGCAGCAGGAGATCGACGGGATCCGCGGGACCGCTGGCATTGCCAAAGGCCACCATCATGCCGCGCGGCATCAGGCAATCGAGCCCTTTGAGAAGAGTGGCTTTGCCGACGCCATCGTAGATCACTTCCACGCCTTTGCCGTCGGTCAGGCGCTTGGTTTCGGCGACGAAGTCCACTTGATTGTAGAGAATCGTGTCGGAAGCCCCATCGCTTTTCGCGAGTTTGGCTTTCTCTTCGGAGCCGACAGTTCCGATCACCCTTGCGCCGATCATGGTGGCGATCTGGACGAGAAGGCGGCCAGTGCCGCCGGCGGCCGCATGAATTAATGTCGTCTGACCCCTTTTCAGGGGGAAGGTGGAATGCGTGAGATAGTGGGCCGTCGCGCCCTGTAGGATGCACGCCGCTGCGGTAGCGTCATCGATGTTATCGGGGACCTTCACCGCCTGCGTCGCGGGAACGGCGTGGTACTCGGCATAGGAGCCGCGCGCGAGTGTGTACACGACGCGATCGCCCACCTTAAACTGCGTGACCCCTTCGCCGAGCTGGTCCACCTTACCGGACGCCTCCGATCCGATCACGGCGGGCAGCGGAAGTTTGTACAGACCGCTGCGGTGATAGGTATCGATGAAATTGACGCCGGCGTAAGCGATCTTCACCAGTATTTCGCCGGACGCGGGCTTGGGCGTGGGGATATCGGCGTAGCGGAGCGCGTCCGCGCCGCCGGGTTGTTCGATAAAGACGGCCTTCATAGTAATCGTATTTTCCTTTTTAGGTGTACCGTGCCAGCGTACAACAACAACCAGGCCAGCGTGAACGGAAAACATACCAGTCGAACCAGGGCGGGCAACGCCGCCGCGCCCGTGAGTCCCATCCGGTAGACCGCGAATCGGCGTAGCTGGCTGAAGTGCCACCGATCCACCCAGAAATAGTCGGCGTTCTCATTGATGATGAAAATCTTAGCGGGGACTTTGGCGGCCAGCCACCACTTCCACTTGGTCATGATGGGCTCGGCTGCGCAAAGGACGCCGGTGACGATGTATTCCCGCTGCGCCAGGTCGGCCCACAGAGCATTGCGGCCAGCAGGACCGCCGTAATCGTTGACGTTGAAGATGCGGCCATTGACGCCGGCCGGCTCTCCGCCGTAACACGTCACCAGATCTATCTCGACATCTTTGCCGAACAGGTCGTGCAAATAGGGGATCACCTTCTCTATCAGGCGCCGCGATCCGCTTTCGATCAGCAGGAGTCGCCTGCAGTCGGGAATGTGGGGATAGAAGAAGTACCGCAAAAGCTTATTGTACGAGAAGGGCCGTGTATAATCGGTCCCTAGTGCAGCTCACCGCCGTCGATTGGGGCATCGTCGCATTTTACTTCCTGTTCAATATTGCGGTCGGGTTCTACTACAAATCGCGGGCGCAATCGAGCATCGACGAATTTTTTCTCTCCGGACGCAACGTTCCATGGTGGCTTGCGGGGACGTCCATGGTGGCGACAACCTTCGCCGCCGATACGCCGCTAGCGGTGACGGGCATGGTGGCGGCTAACGGGATCGCAGGCAACTGGCTGTGGTGGTGCTTCGTTTCGAGCGGCATGCTGACGGTGTTTTTCTACGCGCGCCTGTGGCGGCGCTCGGGCGTGACCACCGACGTCGAGTTCGCGGAGATCCGCTATTCCGGAAAACCTGCTGCATTCCTGCGTGGTTTCCGAGCACTGTATCTGGGCATCCCGATCAACTGCATCATCCTCGGCTGGGTGAACAAAGCGATGGTGGACATCCTGATGCTGATTCTGGGCGTCACCAAGCTGGAAGCGCTGTTCATCGTGATCGGCCTGATCGTGCTGACGTCGCTGATCTCGACGCTGTCCGGACTTTGGGGCGTGCTGGTAACCGATCTGTTCCAGTTCGCGATCAAGATGGGCATGGTAATCGTGCTGGCGGTATTCGCGGTGCGAGCGGTCGGCGGGATCGAGCAGATGAAGCAGAAGCTGCTGGTGATCGATGCAGCGCGTGGAAGCGGGTCGGTGCTGAACTTCGTGCCGGACCTGAACTCGGCATGGATGCCGCTGATGACGTTTCTGGTCTACATATCGCTGAACTGGTGGGCGACCTGGTATCCGGGCGCCGAGCCGGGGGGCGGAGGCTATATCGCGCAACGGATGCTCAGCGCGCGCGATGAAAAACATTCACTGCTGGCGACGCTGTGGTTCAATGTCGCGCACTATGCGGTGCGTCCCTGGCCTTGGATCCTGGTGGGCCTGACGTCGCTCGTCTTGTTTCCAGGTCTGGAAAAACCAGAAACGGGCTACATTCGCGTGATGATCCTGACCCTGCCGCCATCGCTGCGCGGCCTCATGGTGGCTGCCTTCGCCGCGGCGTATATGTCCACCATCGCGACGCAGCTCAACTGGGGCGCCAGCTATCTGGTCAACGATTTCTACCGCCGTTTCCTGAAGCCCAATGAAAGCCAGTCGCACTATGTGACGATCTCGCGCATCGCGACCATTTTTTTGACGTTGGTGTCTGCCGTTGTGACGTTCTATCTCGATTCGATCGCCGGTGCGTGGAAGCTGCTGCTGGTGACCGGCGCCGGGACGGGCGGCGTCCTGCTGCTGCGCTGGTATTGGTGGCGCATTAACGCGTGGAGCGAAGTGTCGGCCATGCTGACGGCGTTCCTGGTGTCGGTGGGTTTGCAAGTGTTCTGGAAGCTGGATAGCGACAAGCCTCTGGATTTCGCCTGGCTGATGATTACAACGGTGGCGATCACCACGGTCGTATGGCTGGCGGTGACGTTTCTCACCGCCCCGGAGAAAAAGGAAGTGCTGGTGGCTTTCTATCGCCGAACACGTCCGTCTAAAACGGGGTGGGCACCGGTGGCAAAGCTTGCGCCCGAGGTCCAGCCATCGCAGGATGGACTTTCAAATCTCCTGTGCTGGGCCGGGGGCTGTATGCTGATCTATGGCGCGCTGTTCGGCACCGGGAAACTTTTGCTGCATGAGACGACTCTTGGACTCGCGCTGCTGGCGATGGGAGCGGCGGGCTTCGCAATTATCTATTTCAATCTTTCACGCAGGGGCTGGAGTGCGGTTGTGGAGTAGGTTAGCAGTCCTGCTTGCTACGGTGGTTGCAGCCCATGCGGCTGGTCCGGTGGATTTCGGCAAGTCGGAGTTCGATGCCGCGCTGGCCGAGCGCAAGCTCAAAATACGAGTCGACACCGAGCTCAGCCTGGATCCGCCGGAAACGTTCCGCATCACTCTGTACAAGACCGGTGTTGCGCGCGTAACCGGCGGAGATCTGCGCGGTTTGATGTACGGGCTGATCGAAGCGGCCGGGCAGATTCGCTCGACCGGTCGTTTGAAGACCACCAGCGGGAAGCCGGATAACTCCGTGCGCGGTGTGCGCATGCCGTTGCGAGCTTACGATCTAACCCAGCCCTGGTTCACCTCGGACGATCGCTGGCGGGCGTATTTTCAGACGCTCGCGCGGAGCCGGCTGAATCGCCTCACCCTGGTGCTTCCGCTCGAGGGAGCCGACATCGAGCGTTTGCGGATTCTTTCTGAAACTGCGTCCGAATACGGCGTCGATTTCGTTTTGGGCATCCGAGGGCTGATGGGCGATCCGCAGGAGTTGTTCAGCCGCATTCGCGGAATTCTGGACAACTGTCCCTTGATTCGAGGCTTGCAGGTGGAAGCCGGCGATGAGCCGGTGCAGATGTATCAGCAGGGCGTGTTCGCAGCTTTGCGCGAATCGGGACGCAGGGTGATGCTGGACCTGCGTGGCGCAGGTGACCGTCCGGACCTTACGCGGGCCGCCGCGGCATCGGGAGTCCAGATGAGTCCATCAGGATTCGAAATGGATGCGCCCGGACCGGACTTTTTCGCCGACTATCGCGCGCTTTACGGGTCCAAGGGACAACGCAGTTACGATTCTCTTAGATTAGAAACGCAATGACGTATCCGTGGTGGAAATGGACATCGGCTTCCCTGGCGCTCATCGTCACGCTGGTGGCGGCATGGTGGGTCTCACGACCGGCGCCGGCTCCCCACATTGTCTCGATCGACGTGAAGGTAACTGGGATCGCCCCGAAGGAAGTGGCTCCGGTGCCCGCGGAAATTCCCACGAAGCTCGCGCCTCGGTAACTTA
>Ga0105238_10008934_pt1 | contig 10027 bp, 10 predicted proteins | sample KBSC34metaG_FD_81526 | JGI IMG/M metagenome (GOLD analysis project Ga0105238, IMG submission 81526) | Corn rhizosphere microbial communities from Kellogg Biological Station, Michigan, USA - KBS C3-4 metaG | ecosystem: Host-associated > Plants > Roots > Rhizosphere > Soil | place: Michigan, USA...
CGAAGAACTGCGGACCGTCCTCGCCAATCTCCTCGACAACGCGGTGAAATACTCGGGACAGGCGGTGCGCATCACGGTGGCCGTCGTATCGCCCGCGCCGCACTCGGTGTGGGTGCGCGTCATCGACCGCGGCGTCGGCATTCCCAAGCGCCAGCTCAAACGGATCTTCAACCGCTTCTATCGCGTGCAGCCGCTCGGCCTCAAGGCCGTGAAGGGTACCGGGCTCGGCCTCTACATCGTGCGCTCCATCGCGCGGGCGCACGGCGGGCGCGTGTTTGCCAACAGCGAGGGGGAGGGGCGCGGCGCCACGTTCACCGTGGAGCTGCCGCGCTTTACAGGCCACTCCGACGCGGTCGCCCTGCAGCCGAAATCCGCATGAGCCGCATCCTCGTCGTGGACGACGAGCCGCACCTGGCCGACGGCCTGCGTTTCAATCTCGAAGCCGAGGGGCACGACGTGACCGTCACCTACGACGGTGAACACGCGCTCGCGTTGCTGCTTCGAGATCAGCTCACCGTCGATGTCGTGATTCTCGACGTGATGCTGCCCGGCAAAGACGGCTTCGAGACCGCCGCGGAGCTGCGCGCGGCGGGCCAGTACGTCCCGATCCTGATGCTCACGGCCCGCGGACGCGCCGACGACGTGCTGCGCGGGTTCGAGGCGGGCGCCGACGACTATCTCGCCAAGCCGTTCGAGCTCGCCATCCTGCTGGCGCGCGTCAATGGGCTGCTGCGCCGCCGCCGCTGGAACGAGCGCGACACACCGGCCCCCGAGGAGCCCGCCGCGGAGTCGTACACATTCGCGGGACGGGTGCTCGACTTCAGCGCCATGGAAGTACGCGCCGGCGGCCAGACCTATCGGCTGACGCAGATGGAGAGCGATCTTCTCCGGTATCTCGTGCAGCATCCCGGCCAGGCCGTGTCGCGCGGCGCCATCCTCGAAAACGTGTGGGACCTGCACGGCAGCACCGACACGAGAGCGATCGACAACTTCGTGGTTCGTCTCCGGCGCTACATCGAGGACAAACCTGGGACGCCGCGCTTTCTGCAAACCGTGCGCGGCGTTGGGTATCGGTTTGTCCCCGAGGGGACGCCGGAGACCTGAGGCAGGGAAAGCGGGGAGGGCGGGGAAGGCGGGGAAGGGAAAGCACTCGATCTTCGGAATGCTCGGTTGTTCGACCACAGACAAGTGTTCTCCCTTCCCTGCCCTCCCCGCCTACGCCGCCCTCCCTGCCTTCGGCGCCCCGCCACTACAATCACCTAATGGCCAGTGAAACGATCGAAGCCCAGGGTCATCTGATCGACTCAGGGCTGCTGTCGTCGATCTTCGACAAGATCATCGAGCACAAGGCAGCGTACGAAGTTCTCACGTTCAACATCGGCAAGACCAACGACGACGCGTCGCACATCCGCATGCGGATCACGGCGCCCGACAAGGCGTCGCTCGCCGAACTGATCCAGCACCTCACCACGTTTGGCGCCCACCCGGAGCGCGAGCGGGATGCGCTGGTAAAGCCAGCCGAGAAGGATCGCTGCGTCGCAGACGACTTCTACTCCACGACCAACCACCGCACGCAGGTGCGGATCGGCGGACAGTGGGTCGACGTGGAGAAGCAGCGCATGGACGCCGTGATCGTCGTGTCCGGCGACCGCGCCGAGTGCCGCAAGCTGCGCGACGTGAAGGCCGGCGAACCCATCATCTGCGGCCATGCTGGCATCCGCGTCACGCCCGAGTTCCGCGAGCGCGACCGCCACGGGTTCGCGTTCATGAGCAACGACGTCTCGTCCGAGCGCCGCGTGGAAGGTAGCGTCGCCCGCATTGCCGCCATGTTCCGCGAGGTGAAGAAAGCGGGCGGCCGCATTGCCGTCGTGGCCGGGCCGGTCGTGGTGCACACCGGCGGCGTGGAGCACTTCGCCAGCATCATCCGCCGCGGTTTCGTGGACGTGGTGCTGGCGGGCAACGCGCTGGCCGTGCACGACGTGGAGTTCGCGCTGTCGGGGACCTCGCTCGGCATCGACCTGCTCGCGGGCGCGCCCGTCGAGCAAGGTCATCGCAACCACATGGCGGCGATCAACACCGTCAATCGCGCCGGCGGGCTGCGGCAGGCGGTCGAGACCGGCGTTCTGCAGTCCGGCGTCATGTACGAGTGCGTGAAGAACAACGTGGACTTCGTGCTGGCCGGCAGCATCCGCGACGACGGGCCGCTGCCCGATACGCTGATGGATCTCGTCGAGGCCCAGGAGCGCTACGCCGCCGCGCTCGCCAACGTGCAGCTCGTGCTCATGCTGTCATCCATGCTGCACAGCATCGGCGTCGGCAACATGCTGCCGTCGTGGGTGCGCGTGGTGTGCGTGGACATCAACCCGGCGGTCGTCACCAAGCTGAGCGACCGCGGATCGTCGCAAACCGTTGGTGTCGTGACAGATGTCGGCCTTTTGCTGCACCGGCTGGCGGAGGCGCTGCGCGACTAGGAAACCTCCGATGGGTGGAGGTCGTAAGAAGGCTTAGGGAGACCCAAACAACGTGCTGTTCGATCCGCTGTACCTGCTGTTCATCCTGCCCGGGCTTGCGCTCTCGATGTGGGCCAGCTTCCGGACCAAATCCTCGTTCGACAAGTATTCGCAGGTGCGGTCGGCCCGCGGCCTGAGCGGCGCGGAGGCGGCGCGCATCGTGCTCGACCGCGAAGGGCTGCAGGACGTCACGATCGAGCGGGCGAACGGCTTCCTGTCCGACCACTACAACCCGGCAACGCGCAGCCTGGCGCTCTCGGAGCCGGTGTACGACTCGCGATCGATCGCGGCCATCGGCGTGGCCACGCACGAGGCGGGGCACGCCGTGCAGCACGCGCGCCACTACAAGCCGCTCTGGCTGCGCAGCACGCTCGTGCCGACCGCCAGCATCGGCTCGAGCATCGGCTATCTCGTGATGCTCGGCGGCCTGATGTTGCAGGCCTCCAACATGGTCCTCGTGGGAGCCGTGCTGTTCTCGATGGTCCTGCTGTTTCAGATCGTGACGCTGCCCGTGGAGTTCGACGCCTCGGCGCGTGCCAAGCGTCTGGTCCTGGAGCACGGCATCGTCACGTCCTCCGAGCGTGAAGGCATCGACCGGGTGCTGAACGCTGCGGCGCTGACCTACGTGGCCGCGGCCTTCAGCACGCTGCTCACACTTCTCTACTTCCTGATGCGCTCCGGACTGCTGGGCGGCGGACGGCGCAACGACTGACGATCAGCGGGCTAGGGGCTGAGGGGCTGGGGGTGCTCGGGTAAGCTACCGGGATGCCCCTGACCACACTCGTCTCCACCGACACGCTCGCGGCGCATCTCGGCGACTGGACGGTCGTGGACTGCCGGTTCGATCTGGCAAACGATACGTGGGGGCCCGAGCAGTACAAGGCCGGCCACGTTCCCGGCGCGGTGTACGCGAATCTGAACGACGACCTGTCGGGGCCGCGCACCGGCACCAACGGCCGGCATCCGATGCCCCCCGACGACGCATTACTCGCAACCCTGCGGCGGCTCGGCATCACCAACGACACACAGGTCGTCGTCTACGACCAGGACTCCGGCCTGTATGCCGGCCGCTTGTGGTGGCTGCTGCGCTACGCCGGCCACCGCGCGGTGGCGCTGCTCGACGGCGGCTTCGCGAAATGGATTGCCGAAGGGCGCCCGGTGCGAGCCGGTGCGGAGCCGCGTCCGCGCTCGAATTTCCAGGCAGCATTCGAGCACTCGATGCACGTGACGGTGGACGGCGTGGAACGACTGGCCGCCGATGGTCGAACGCTGCTCGTCGACGCGCGCGGGCCCGACCGCTTCGAAGGGCGCGCCGAAACGATCGACAAGGTGGCGGGGCACATTCCCGGCGCACAGAACCGCTTCTACCGCTCGAACCTTGCGCCTGATGGCACCATGCTCGGCGCCGAGGCGCTGCGAGCCGCCTTCACCAGCCTCCTGGAAGGGCGCGATCCGCGGGACGCGGTCATGTACTGCGGCTCGGGCGTGAGCGCTTGTCACAACCTGCTCGCGATGGAGCACGCCGGGCTGCCCGGCAGCCCGCTCTACGTCGGTTCCTGGTCGGAGTGGTCGAGCAATCCTGAACGGCCCGTCGAGACGGGTCCGCCGAAGTCGAAAGCCGGCGCATGACGTCCGGCGGCGACACATCCGAGCCATCCGTCTGGTCCACGATCAAGGAAGCTGTCCGCGGCTCCCATCAGGACTTCACCGAAGCGCCCATCGGCCGCGCCGTCGTGCTGCTGGCCGTGCCGATGGTCCTCGAGATGCTGATGGAGTCGGTGTTCGCCGTGGCGGACGTCTTCTTCGTCGGCCGCCTGGGTGCGAGCGCCGTCGCGACCGTGGGCCTCACCGAGTCGCTGATGGTGATCGTCTATGCGCTCGCGATCGGCCTCTCGATCGGCGCCGCGGCCACGGTGGCTCGCCGGATCGGTGAGAAGGAACCGGAACGCGCGGCGCTGACCGCGGTGCAGCCCATCATCCTCGGCGTCGTCGTGGCCATCGCGATCGGCGCCGTCGGCGTGCTGTTCGGGCCGAACCTGCTGGTGATGATGGGTGCCCAGGAGGACGTGCTCTCGATAGGCTCGACGTTCCCACGGGTGATGGTGGGAGGCAGCGGCACGGTGCTGCTCCTCTTCCTCATCAACGCGGTATTCCGTGGCGCGGGCGACGCCGCCATCGCCATGCGCGTGCTCTGGTTCGCCAACATCATCAACATCACGTTGGGGCCGTGCCTGATCTTCGGGATCGGACCGTTTCCCCAGCTTGGCGTCACCGGCGCGGCGGTCGGCACGACGATCGGCCGCGGCTGCGGCGTGCTCTACCAGCTGTATCACCTGACGCGCAACCAGGGGCGCCTGCGCGTTGAGCGGCGCCATCTGCGCCTGGACCGCGAGACGATGCGGGCCATCCTCCGTATCTCCGGCACGGCGACGTTTCAGAACTTCATCGGCACCGCGTCGTGGATGGGGATCGTCCGCATCATCTCCGCCTACGGCAGTGCGGCGCTCGCCGGCAACACCATCGGCATCCGCATCATTCTGTTCGCGCTGCTGCCGTCATTTGGCGTGAGCAACGCCGCCGCCACGCTGGTCGGACAGAACCTCGGCGCCGGCAAGCCAGATCGCGCGGAGGCCGCGGCGTGGAAGGCCGGGCTGTACAACACCATCTTTCTTGGGTCCGTCAGTCTGTGCTTTCTGATCTTCGCGCCGTGGCTCATCGCCATCTTCACCAGCGACCCCGAGGTGGCCGGCTTCGGCGTCCGGTGCCTTCGGATCGTCGCGCTCGGATTTGCCTTTTCGGGCTACGGCCTCGTGCTCACGCAGGCGTTCAACGGCGCGGGCGACACGCGCACGCCCACCTGGATCAACCTGTTCTGCATGTGGCTGTGGGAGCTTCCGCTCGCCTGGTTCCTGGCCGGCACCGCCGGCTTCGGCCCGACGGGTGCGTTCATCGCGGTGAGCATTGCCTTCTTCACCCTTGGCCTCGTCAGCTCGTGGCTCTTTTCGAAGGGTCACTGGAAGACGCAGCGCGTCTGAGCCTACGGCTCCGCCGTGAAGTTCGCGGAGCACCCGGTAGCCGACGGCGACGGCCCCGTCGGTGTCGTAGCAGCGCAGCGAGGCCTCGCCAGTGCGGTAACCGATCCGCCGATACAGCGACAACACGCCGCCGCTATTGGTGACCCACGGCGCCTCGGCGAGCTCGAGGACGTGAAACAGTTCGTGGCCGAGGAGCGCGAGCCCCGAGTCGGTGTCCGGATCGATCTCCAGCAGCACGCGGACGTACCGATAGCCGCCACCCGACGACACCAACTGAGTGGCCCCCGCCGCGGTGCCGGCTACGCGTCCACGCTCGACGTAGACGATGAGGTCGGATGTCGCCAGGCGATCGAGGATGGCGTGGAAGGTCGGCGACCGATCGCGGCCGCGTAACACCGCGGTACCGATCCGCGAGTCGCTGGTTCGGAGGAATGGAGGACCATCGGGTTCCGCGAACGCCGCGGCGGCGCCGGCGACCAATACGGCCGTGGCCAACAGTACGAAACGGGTGGCATCCATGACGAGTCTCCTGCTTGGCCGCACAGCGCTGCGGCGCCGCGCACGGCGGTGCGCGAAACGACGTCGTCATGGACGCGGGGGTGACGCGGAAGTGAAGTGCAAACGGCGCACCACGATGCCGGCAGGCGCGGGCGCGACCGTCTACGCGCGTTTCCTGAAGAAATTGGAGGATGACAGGGCCGGCGTCGACGCCGGCTCCAACAGGCCCGTCGACAGCGCTGTACGACGTCGGCGTCTACCGCACGTTTCTGTCGCCGTCGCTCTCGGTGTCGGGCGCGTCGGTATCGGCCTCGCCGGTCCGGAGCTGATCGCGGGCACGCTGCGCGAGCCGCGTGTAACCCGAACGGATGCGTTCCAGCTCGTGCTCCTCGAGCTCCTCGAGATCGAGAACCGCGTTGTGCGCGCCCACCGTGACGCGCAGCAGTTCGTCCAGCTTCACCTGCAGCGCCTCGGCGTCACGATTCTGTGTGCTCTGAATCAGGAACACCATCAGAAACGTGATGATCGTCGTCGATGTGTTGATGACGAGCTGCCACGTGTCGCTGTAACGGAAATATGGACCGGAGATCAGCCACACGACGATCAGGGCACACGCCAGGATGAACGTCCAGGGGCGCCCTGCGGCCCGCGACGTGGCTTTCGCACAGCGCGTGAACACGGAATGCGATTTGATCGGTCGCACGGTGTCATCCTTTGAAGGTGAAGAAGACGGCCCCCATCAGGCACAGCCCCGCCCAGAGAAAGTTCAGCGAGACGGGCTGCTTCATGTAGAACACCGCGAACGGCACGAAGACCGCCAGCGTGATGACTTCCTGCAGGATCTTGAGCTGCGACAGCCGCAGCACGGTGAACCCGATCCGGTTGGCCGGCACCTGAAGCAGATACTCGAAGAGCGCCAGCCCCCAGCTGACGCCGACCGCCACGAGTAGCGGCGCCGCCCGCAGGTTGCGCAGGTGCGCGTACCACGCGAACGTCATGAAGACGTTGGAGCAGATGAGGAGGAGAATCGTTTGGGCGATGGGAGGCATCGCCCACAGCGTAGAACAGTAGCGGGGATGGCGGGGAGAGCAGGGAGGGCTGGGAAGGGAGAACGCTTTCCCTGCTACAAGGTTCTTAGACGTGTGCGAGCAGCGGCGTCACCGTGACGGTGAACCCGTGCTGATTCGGCGCGGCGTACTGCTTGTGCGTTCGGATCCGCGAGTACGGAATCTCCACGAGCGTGTTCTGCTCCGGCTCGGGGTGCGGCTGCACCTGAATCGTGACGTCCTCGGGCGCCGTGGTGAGCTGCCGCGCCGCCTCGGCGGACGCGAAGCCGATGAGCGTCACCTCGCCACTCGGCAGCTTGTGCGTCTCATAGCTGCGGAACACGCGCTTGGCGAACAGCGGTGCGCTCCCGAGGGCCGGTGAGTACGTATAGCCGTACACCCCGTTGGGCAGCTGCCTGATGCCATTGCCCTCTTCCTCGGCGGACACGACCCGCACCTGGTGCGCAGCGCGCAGCCCCTCCTGCTCGGGGGTGTCGGGGATGTCGGTGTAGACGACTCGGCTCATGGAACGATTATATAGAAGCGCCGTCACGCATATTTCACCAGTGTTTTGAAGCCGTAGTCCATGTGGTGCTGCATGTGGCAGTGCAGCAGGGACAATCCCGGGTTGTCGGCCACGAACTCCACTTCGGCGGTACCGTCGCGCGGCACGCGGACCGTGTCCTTCCAGATGCCGGACGTGGGCTTGTTCCCCACCTTGACCAGCTCGAACAGGTGGCGGTGCAGGTGCACCGGGTGCCCGTCCTCGTGGCCGCTGTGGAAGACCAGGCGGTAACGCCGCCCCTCTTTCACCAACAGCGGGTCCACCTTGGGCCACGACTGCTCGTTGACCACCCAGCGGTTGAAGGCATGCCCCTCGTCGGCCAGCATGTGGAATGCGAGCTCGAACGTCCGCTCGACCGGCCGCGAAGCCGCCGGAGTCTGGTCGCCAAAGAGCGTGTAGTCCCACGGCGTGTTGGCTGGCATCTTCCACTGCGGCTCGCCGCTCTGGTTCGCGTACTCGACGACGATGCCCAGCCCCTTGGCGCGCTCGTCGTCGCGTGGCGATCCCAGAATCCAGACGCCCGGGTTGTTCATCTCCACTACCGCGTCGATGCGTTCGGCCACCACGAGTTGGAGCACGTCCACCGGCACCGGGTTCGGCACCGGATTGCCGTCGAGCGCCACCACCGTGAAACGGTGCCCCGCGAGCGCCAGGTTGATGTCGCGCGTGGCGTCGGCGTTCAGAAACCGGAACAGGACGCGCTGCCCCTGCTTCACCCGGATCGGTTCGCCGTGACCCAGCGCCCGCTCGCCGAGCGAGGCGCTGGCGTAATCCACCGTCCAGTCGTTCTGCGGATCGCCGCGATGGATGATCCGTGGCTCCCAATGCCGGCTGGCAAGGAAGATCTCCTGGTCGTAGCGGCCGTCGTCTCGCTTGGGTTCGACGAACAGGAAACCGAACTGGCCGGTATAGGCGGCCTTGGCGACGTCGTCCATCGCCATCGCATGCGTGTGGTACCAGCGGGTGCCGGACAACGTCGGCACGAAGCTCACCTGCTGGTGGCCGTGCGGGGGAATGAGCGGACTGCCCTGTTCCTCCGCGCCGTCGGAAGTCGCCGACAGCGGCAGGCCATGCCAGTGCACCAGCTCCGGCGTGTCGGTGTCGTTGAAAATATCGATCGTGACCTTCTTCCCTTCCTTCAAGCGAAGAAGGGGCCCCGGCACGGTCCCGTTGTAGCCAACCGTCCGAATGGTCTTGCCCGCGGCGAGCTCGAACGAGATCGGGGCGATGCGCAGGCTGTGATCGGCCTTGGGAGCGGCCCACGCGGGCTTGGGGAGAAGCAGCGTGTGGCTGGCCTGCGCGGCCACGGCTCCGGCGGTGAACAGAAACTGTCGACGATTCATGGCGGCTCCGTCGCACGTCGCGCGCGAATTGCCGCCCATCGTAGCGCTACACGCGACGCCAATCTGCCGTCGCGCGCAAATCGAAATCGAGTCTCAGAATCTTTACGGACGTCGCTACGCCGTCACGCCTACCGGACACGAGACGCCGGTGCCGCCCAGCCCGCAGTAGCCGTTGGGATTCTTCGCCAGGTACTGCTGGTGGTAATCCTCGGCGTAGTAGAACGGCGGTGCCGGCTCGATTTCGGTGGTGATGCGGCCGTATCCCGACGCGGTGAGACGATCCTGAAACATCTCGCGCGACGACACCGCCTTCGCGCGTTGCTCCTCCGACGACGTGTAGATGGCCGATCGATACTGGGTGCCCACGTCGTTGCCTTGACGCATCCCCTGCGTCGGGTCGTGGTTTTCCCAGAACAGTTTCAGGATGGACTCGTAGCTCGTGACTTTTGGGTCGAACACCACCAGCACCACTTCGGTGTGGCCGGTCATGCCCGAACACACTTCTCGATACGTCGGGTTGGGCGTGAAGCCGCCGGCGTATCCCACCGCGGTGGTGTAGACGCCCGGCGCCTGCCAGAACTTTCGTTCGGCCCCCCAGAAGCAGCCCATGCCGAAGACGGCCTGCTCGAGCCCGGGCGGAAACGGCGGCGCGATCGGATTGCCGTTGACGAAATGCTCCGCGGGCAGCGGCATCGCGGCGCTGCGGCCGGGAAGCGCCTGCTCGGGGCGCGGGAGGCGAAGTGTGGTTGCCATCGGTGATCCTTGTCGGCCTTGGACCTTGGGCCTTGTCCTTTGATTCTATGCGCGGCAGACTGGTTTCAAGCCCCACAGCATGAGCCCCGAGCCTTGAGCCCCGAGCCTTTGTCGTTCACCGCGGATCGCGGCGATGCGGGCCGCCGGCTCGACCAGGTGCTCGTGCGACGCATCACCGACGTGGCCAGATTCTCGCGCACGGCGGCACAGCGGTGGATTGCGGACGGAGCCGTCGAAATGGACGCGCGTGTGGTCACTCGGCCATCGGCCACGGTCC
>Ga0105238_10008936_pt1 | contig 10026 bp, 19 predicted proteins | sample KBSC34metaG_FD_81526 | JGI IMG/M metagenome (GOLD analysis project Ga0105238, IMG submission 81526) | Corn rhizosphere microbial communities from Kellogg Biological Station, Michigan, USA - KBS C3-4 metaG | ecosystem: Host-associated > Plants > Roots > Rhizosphere > Soil | place: Michigan, USA...
CCCGGGGTCGCCCTGGTCGACGTCGCAATGCTCGTCGGATGGGCGACGCCCGTGGCGACGGATCGGCCGCGGACGCTGGAGATCATGGCCAAGTGCGCGGACTACAGGAAGCGCAACGCCAACCAGAACTCGGTCCCACTCTACCTGGGCGACCAGGCGCAGCTTTCGGCCTGGGCGACGCCTCAGGCTGGGGATCACAAGGGGGGACCTGGGAAAGGGGCCCGGGAGGTCGGTTCTTTCAACGCATCACTGCCGGCCCAAGCGGCTCAGATTGGCTTTTCGGAAGAGACGGCCTCTGGCGCCCGGTTGAACCCGGCACATGCCCGCTGGTTGATGAGACTCCCGCCCGTATGGGACGCCTGCGCCTCTACGGGGATGCAATCGACGCGGAAGCGTTCGCGAACTTCATAGGCGCCTATCTCGACGCAGCTCCAATTCTGGAGGCCGCATGACTTCCAACCCCCACCCTCAATCAGACCTCGTAGGGCGGGAGCTGAAGGATCGCGGCCAGCGCGTCGTGTCGTGGTTCTCCTGCGGCGTTACATCGGCGGTCGCGACCAAGCTGGCCCTGGCCCGCTGGGGCGACCGCGTGACCATCGCCCGCATCGTGCTGGGCGGCGAGCATGAGGACAACGACCGCTTCGCCGCCGACTGTGAGCGCTGGTTCGGCCGCCCGATCCTGAACCTTCAGTCCGACAAGTACAAATCCCATTGGGACGTGATCGAAGGCGCGCGGTTCATCAACGGAGCCTCTGGCGCGAAGTGCTCGGCCATCCTCAAGCGCAAGGTGCGCGAGGACTTTCAGGACTTCGATGACATCCAGGTCTTCGGCTTCGACGCCGATGAGGAGCGGGCGAATAACCGGGCGACCGACTTCCGCAAGCACCACCCGGAGATCATGGTCGCGACGCCCTTGCTGGACGAACAGCTCAGCAAGTCGGACTGCCTCGCCCTGGTCGAGCGTGCCGGTATCGAGATCCCGGTGATGTATCGCCTGGGCTACGGCAACAACAACTGCATCGGCTGCGTCAAGGGCGGCATGGGCTACTGGAACAAGGTTCGCCGGGACTTCCCGGAAGCCTTCGACCGGATGGCCAAGCTGGAGCGCCTGATCGGCCGTTCGTGCTTGGGCGGCGGCGGACGACCCCGCGTGTTCCTTGACGAGTTGGCCCCCAACCGAGGCCGGTTCGAGGACGAGCCGCGCATCTCCTGCGGCATCACCTGTTTCATCGCCGAGACGAAAATGAGGGCAGCATGACCGATCCCCGCGAAGCCGCGTCTCGCCTATCTGAACAGTACACCGCAGCGACGCCCGTTCCTGCCGATCAGGCGAGCGCGTTGGGTAGCACCCCGGAGCCAGCAGCGGGGGCGGTTGAACTGCTGGCATCTCAACCCGTCGCATGGCGCGTGAAGGACTTCGCTAACGGGTGGATCTTGCGCCACTCAGAGACGGAAGCGCGCCTACAAGCCGAAGGCACGGGCAACCGGATAGAGCCGCTCTACGCCCGCCCCCAACAGCCCACTCCAAGCCCAGCGTGGAGAGAAGCGGTAGAGGCCTGGGTTCGCGAAGACTTGCCGGTCGGTTCGAAGCTGACCGTAGGCTATCACGCGCCGAAGCTCATCGAGCGCCTTGAAGCCCTTGGTCTCCCATCCTCTCCCTGGGGGGGAGGAGAACAAGAAAATACGGCCTCCGTTGCTGAGAGTGCGGCGTCCGTTGCTTCGCAACGTGACTGTTCAACAACGCCGAGCCCGGCTGGACTGAGCGGCCAATCCCATCCGTGGCAGCAAGGGAAGCCGCCCGCTGAAGGGCTCTACGTCGGCTTCAGCGACCTTCCCGAGCGCACCCCTGACGAGCCCACGCTTTACCAGTGGACGGGCGAGGCATGGCAGCACTGGACCGGCTGGTACGACGGGGCTGTGACCCACTGGATTAAGCTCGATGTTCCAGCGGAGAGCGGAGAAGGCAGTCCGAGCGAAGCGAGTACCGGCAACTCAGGACTAGATCTCAAAAAATCCCCTTCTCTTCCACGCGATCCATCGGTGCTGGTGGAGGCAGCTAGAGCTGTCTGTTCGGAGTTCGCTCAGAACCATCCGCTGATCGTGGCCCTTCGCGCCGCCCTTCCACAGGGAGCGCAGGACCGATGAGAAAGAAGCAAACTCCCATGAGCAAGCTAGTGCGCGACCTGCGCACTGTTTGTGACGACTGGTTAGAAATAGATGCGCTCTCATCGCCGCCTTGCACAGCCTCGATGCTGCACGCGAGCGATCGGGATCTAGCCGCCGCCGTAAAGGCTCTCTTGACCGCATATCCGAAACAGATGGGCCGCGCCGCCCTCCGAGAGGGGGAGAGGACGTGAGCGACGAGCGCATCTATCCGGTTCAGACGAAGAAGGACCCTCGCGAGCCGGGCCGCATATCCAGGGCGCTCCATATGCGTGCCTACGAGGTCTACCGCCACGTCTACGGCCCGCAGGAGGCCATGATCGACCTTGAAGGCCGGGGCTGTCGTGGCGGTTTCGGAACGGGTGAGATCGTGGCGTTTCTCTACGCATCCGGCTTCCCGAAAGATCAATGGCGCGCCCGTGTGGACGAGGCCTTTCGCGGCATGAAGGGTCTGTAGCCATGACGACATCTCCCTCCCCCCTGATCGACCCCAAGGCCCTGAGAGAAGTAGCGGAACGGGCCTGTACGTCCGAGATGCGCAAGGCCGCGTGCGAATATCTCGCCGCCGCAGGATGTCCAGCCGCTTGGGACATCGGCCACGAGGCGCTCGTTCGAGCGCTCGCCGTATCGGCCCTCCTCTCTGAACTTGAAGCCCTGAAGGGGGAGAACGAGAGGCTGAAGGCTGAGCGTGACGACATCCGCGACCGCCTGCGCGACGTCGTGATGATCGACGCCGAGGAGTGGGCGCTGAGCGGTGGCGGGCCTGGGATCGCAGAGCGGCGTGAAACGGCATGGACCCGCGCGCGGGAGCCGTTTGAGCCATGACTTGGGCGCAAGATCAACGCATCGCGTTCATCAAGGAGCGCATCGACGCCGGGTTCAAGGTCAACCGATCCGATCTGCGCGAGAAGTTCTTCGTGTCTCTACAGACCGCGACATCGACGTTCCATGAGTTTGAGCGCCGCTATCCTGGCGTCATGCGGTTCTGCGGTCGAACCAAGGCTATGGTGCCCGCGTCGTGGGTGGCAGACACCGACTGGAAAGCTCGCGCTCTCGCCGCTGAAGCCCAGCTAGACGAAGCCCTGAGGGCGCTGGAGCCGTTCGCGCGCATCGGAAATCAGCTTGAGCGCTACCTGTCCATGTATCCCGACACGACACTGAAGCCATTGGGTGAAGACTTCCGCCGCGCAGCAGAGATCATCAGCCGTAGGGGCGAAAATGCCTGAGGTGAAGGAACTGGCGGGAGAGCTGCGGGCCTTGGCCGCGCAGGACGAAATGATCCACTGCGTCCCGTGGCCGACGATAAAGCAACTCGCTGACCAAGCCGCCACCATCCTAGACCGCCTGGACCGTGAGGCGATGGCGAGGGTGTTGGCCGGATCGGGCCACGACCATTGCAAGCCCGGCCTGTGCATCGTCATAGACCGCGAACTCGCGCGAGCCGACGCGATCATCTCCCATATCCAGGGGGGCGGGAATGCAGAATAGTCGTGTCGAGCCGTCTTTGCGTAAGCCTCCATTCACCGCGCGTGAACTGAGTGCCCTAGAGCGCAAGTGTAGCGGCACCGGATGGCGCTTCGTTTGCCGCCACCCAGACATCGACGGCGATCCGATCGATGAGACGACGCGAACTTGCGTCATCGACCGTGGCGAACCCGAGCAGTGCGAGATGAGCTGTCGGGACGCTGGGGAGCACCGCGTCACCGATAAGGTGGCCTGCGAGTTTTGGCGGAAGGCTCCGCGTCGGGCGCCCGCAGGTCTCGACCCCGAAACCGCCCTGCGATTGATCGGCATGGCGCGAGCTTCGCTGAACGGTCGCAAAGACGGCTCGTCAAATAAAAATACTCAACCCTCTCAGGGAGAAGAGCCTTGATCCTTTCTTCCTTCCAGGGGGTGGAGGTGGCGGGGTGACGCGCGCTGCCGACTTCTCGCGCACGCTTCAGACCGCGGCCGATGCCGACGGCGTCGTGACGCTACTGATGCGCGCCCAGGCTCGGGCGAAGAAGGCATGCGCTCACACCGATGCGGAGCGCCTTCAGACCCTCGCCGAGCGCTACCGCGACTACGCCCAGGCCCTGCGCGAAACAGCAGCCGAAGAGCCTGAGGCGCCGGCGGATGAGCAGGCGGTGCTGCTTTGAGCAAGCGGGCCCTGATCAGCCAGATCGATCTTCTTGTCGAGCGCGCCAAGGCCCACGGCCTCACGGTCGAAGCTGTGGAGATCACTGTGGATGGCGCCGTTCGTGTCTTGACGCGCCGTCCTGCCCCCGGCGTCCCTGTCAACGACGACGATAGCTGGGTGGATCTTGCCGGCCAGACGCAGGATCACGGACGTGCCTAAGGGCCTCAAGCCGGTCACGCGGAAGCTCGCGACCGGAGAGGTCCGCGTCTACTGGTATCACCGGGCGACGGGCAGGAGGCTTGAAAGCGATCCCAGGACCGCGGCGGGGATGCTGGAGGTCGCCAGCCTGGACGCCCGCGCCAAAGCCGCCCACGAGGCCCAGGAAGCCGCGCAGGGCACAATCGCGAGGCTGTGGGACACCTACCGCCAATCACCGGAGTGGACCGGCCTCAAGCCGCGCACGCGCAGCGATTATCAGGCCGTGCGGGATTGGCTCGGCAAGGGGGCCGAACGGGCCCTGGTCCGCAAGGTGACGACCGCCGAGGTCATCGGCCTGCGGGACAAGGCTTTCCGGCAGAAGGGGCGACGCTTCGCAAACTACGTGGTCCAGGTTCTGCGGATGCTGTTCGGCTGGGGGAAGCTGCGCGGCCACTTGGACAGTAATCCCGCCGAGAAGGTCCCCGCACTGCGCAAGCCCGTGGGCGCCGCCAAGGTCAACCGCGCCTGGTCTGCCGCTGAGGTCCGCGCCTTCGCCGCCGCCGCGCCGCCGCAGCTACAGATCCCGTTCGCGCTCGGCCTGTTCGCTGGCATGCGCCAAGGCGACGCCCTGATCGTCACCTGGGCGGGATACGACGGCAGGTCGCTCCGTTGGATCGCCGGGAAGAATGGCGAGGCCGGCATTGCTCCCGTCAACGCCAAACTCAAGAAGCTCTTGGACGCTGCGAAAGCCAACCGGGGCGCGACGCTCCAGATCGCCACGACTTCAACTGGATCGGCCTGGACGCAGAACGGGTTCCGCGCCTCCTTCTTCAAGCTCGTTCGCAAGCTGGTGGAGGACGGCAAGATGCAGCCGGGCTGCACTTTCCACGGCCTACGCCACACGATAGCCGCCGGGGCTCGGGATGCGGGGGAAAGCGAGAGCCGAGTAGCCGCCGCCATCGGGGATCGCAGCCCCGCCATGGCGCAGATTTATGGACGGGACGCCGATCGGCAGGGCGCGCAGATGGCGATTCTGGAGACCAACCAGAAACGCTTTGCGAACATCGAATGGAAAACGCGAACGGAAAACGCGTCAAAAACGGCCTCGCTGAAGGGGCCGAAAAATGCCAAAAAGCCTTGAGAAAACAGCGTGGTGCCTGGGGGCGGATTCGAACCACCGACACGCGGATTTTCAAGCGGCGCGTGTCCACCGTCAATATAATGACTTAGCGAAACTCGGATTGGAAAATAGGCGAGATCGGCCCCTCGGGGAGAACCGAGGTTGGAAAACGCGGTGTGCGCTACCACCGGCTACTCCAGAGCCAGAGCTGACGCTATGTGCTGTGCATGCCCGACCGCCTCCCCCCGCCCTGGTCCGTCACGCTTGAACCTGAAAGCTGGTGCGTCAGGGATGCCACAGGCTTTCCGATCACCTGGGTTCACTTCCGGGAATCATCGGTCGTCGGAACCGGAGCGGATCGAATGTCGAAGGAGCTGGCCAGGCGCGTGGCTATGCAGTTCGCGAAGGTGCCGGAACGGCTTGGACCCCAGGCACAAAAAAATCCCCCCAGCCGAAGCTGAGGGGCAATCCGTCGTCGCGAGGGCAGGTTCGGCGGATTACGTCATGGGCAGTAGCGTTCCTTCGCCTTCGCCGCCCGGGCCCAGCCACGGCCGCCCCAACCGAACAGTTCGGCGGTGGCGCCAAGGAACATCTGAACCGCGTCCTGGGCCTCTACGGTCGTCGGCTGGGGAATACCGCCCTGAAGCGGCGGCGCGGCCTCGATGGCGTCGCAGATGCCGCTTGGCGGGGCTTGGGGTGCGGGTTTGGCGACCGTGTCGAGGTCGCGCGCGTGGCCAGCGCAGCTCGACACGCATAGGGACAGGCCGATTGCTATGCAGGTTCGGTGGACGTGCATCATTTCCACCCCCCAAGCGATGGCGCCAGGTCTTGCTCGCGCCATAGGCCCGGGACCGCGCAACCCTGCGCATCGGTCTTGATCGGGCGAGCCATCAGAGCCGCGGCCGCCCGACCATCTTGGCGAGCCCTGGAGACGCGGGCGCCACAGGCAGCCGTCAGCTCGTTGGCGTGCGCCGTGGCGGCGTCGCGCTCCCCTCGCCTCAGGTCCTCAGCGTCGCGGAAGCTCTGCCGCCACGCGCCGGCGCGATCCATCCACTTGTGGGCCGACCTCTGCTGAGCGTGGGCCGCGGCCTTCCATTCGTCCCGGCTGTGGCCGACATGCTTCGCATAGGCGCAGGAGCCGAGAACCGTGGTCGCTATACCGACCGCGGCCAGGATCTTGAGTTCGGTGAACATCAGTCGGGCTCCCCGAACAAGCGCTTCAGGGCGCCGTCGAGTATGCCGACCGCGAACACCAGCGCGCCCAAGCCGGTCAGGATGATGAAGCCGAAGAACACCAGGGCCCCGATCATGCGACGACCTCCAAGTCATGGTCGCCCGAGGTCCAGATGGCCTCGCGGACGTTCCTCGGAAGGATCACGCAGCCCTTGGACGCCGTGCCCGGCGCCTTGGCGCTGTCGCCGTGGATCATGAAGGCCGAGCGGCCCTTGGCGTTGTGGCCGACGGGGCTCAGCGGCATGGCGTAGGGGCCGACGTTCACGCTGTTGCGCGGCGGGCCGATCTTCCAGCGGCCGGCGGGAATGGGGCCCGTCGCCACCTTGCCCTCGAGGAGGGGATTGTTCTTGCCCAGTCCGGCGCCCGAGTAGCCCCGGCATATAAAGCTGCCGTTATGGGTGAGCGATCCTTCGCTTTGGTCCCAGCGCCACATCAGAGACCCTTCCTGTGCTGCATCCAGAGGCCGACAGCGCCAGCCAGGCTCAGGGCGGCGCAGAGCGTGAGGCCCGCAGTCACGAGCCATTGGACGGGCGCGGCGGCGCTGAATGGGTCGAGCCCATCGACCACCTTTTTGACCGGCTCCACTGCCGTGCTGGCAGCCAGGCCGAGCCCGCCGGCCGCCGTCGTCGCTTGGGTCATGAAGGAGCCGCGCTTGATCAGCGGCTTGTTCGGCGCATCCTTGATCCCGGCCATCCGCAGGCCGTCGATGATCACCTGATCCCGGTAGGGGTTGCGGCCGTTCTCGTGGACGATCACCGTCTTCACGAGCGGCAACGCCACCTCGAAGCTGTCGAGGTCTATGTAGTCGTAGATCTGTGGCTTGCCCTTATCGTCCACGAGCCCGAGGCCGAGGGCGATGTGCTCGGCGTAAGACTGGGTGTCGTTCTCGGTCGGCGGCGCCCAGGCACGCGCGAAGGCGTCAGGCGTGGTGATCCCGCGCTTGTCGTAGCTGATCAGGATCTTGCCGATCGCGCGGATGCCCCACTGCGGAGCCCGGAAGCGCACGAACGCATCACCGGGCTCAGGCGGCAGGCTTTCCTGCCACTTGTCCTTGCGGGTCAGGCGGATGTTCCCCGGGTTATTTTGGCGCAGCCCAATGGACGGCTTCTCAGCCGGTGCGGTCAGGTTCATGCGCCCCCCTTGGGCTCAGGTCAGACTTGGTGGTCGGCCGCTCAGGGCGTCGGCGGCGGCACGGTGACCGGATCAACCCGACCGTCCCGGAGCTCGAAGAAGGGTTGAGCGGTCGGCGGGTGCGGGATGTTGTGGTGGTCCAGGATCCTCGCCAGCGCGTCCCGTTCGGCTTCAAGGGCCCGTACACGTCCGCGGAGCAGGGCTAGTTCGGCGTCGCGGTCTGCGATCATTGTGTCGTGCGTCCTTCGGAAGGTCGCGAACTCGGCGTCCAGTTCGTCGAGGCGAGCGCGGGTCTTGGCGTGCTCCCGCCGCTCTCGATCGACGTCCTCACGCAGGTCCGCGATGATGGCCCCCGCCGCGTCCTGCGCGATCTTGATCAGGTCGGCCCGCTGGACATCTCGGGCAGACTTCGCGTCGCGCCTCGCATCGCTTCGGTCGAACCAGAGCTTGGCGATCGCAGCGCAGCCCGCAAAGAACCCGCCGGCGCCCAGGAGTGGGACTAGGTCAGGGACCTCCACGTCACGGCCACGTCCTTCCGGCGGGCAAGCGATTGTCCATCGGTCAAGAACTCCATTGGCCGACGCGCCCCCTGGACGCAGGTGCGGGTACGTAATGGCCATCGCCATGCGATGCCCTCCTCAGGACCCCCCGGCCCTATGGATGATGAAGTTCGAGGATCGCCCCCGCGCCCGTTCCCTCCCCGACAAGCGGGATTGGGATACGGGGCATGGGGGGTTAGTCGCTAGGAGACGTGGTTGCGTTCGTCAGCGAGCCGCTGAGCGTGAATGTGCCGCCCGTACCTTGATTGGTCTGGAAGGCCGTGGCGTCGCCAACAAACATCACCGTAGGGGTTCCGAACTCGGCGACCGCCAAGGCTGGGTTCACAGGCTTGCCCCCAGCGTCGATGATGAACCGCCGGTTCGCTTCCACAGACCAGTCAATCGCCTGCCCGTACCACATCAGGAAGTTGGCCATATCCACGGGATCGCGCGGCGTCGGGTCGGGCAGTCCAATCCGCATCGCAACGCCGTCACCCGCAATGACAGCCCCCGGCCCGCCACCGTTCGATGAACGATCAGGGTTCAGCGCATCAACATCATTCAGATAGCCGGTAAGCTTTCCCAAGCTGTCCGAGCAATCGGCGCTCCCCATGTAGACGTACCACGTGTCGTAGTCGGGCTTAACGAGGGGATCGCCGTGCGAGGATTTTACCTCAGCCAAGTATGTGTCCTGATCGACGTCGACCAGAGTAAACTGGATGCCTCCAAATCCTGGCGTCGGATCAGGGTCTGCCTCGCCATAACTGAAGTTGGGGGCGTCGGGATCGGTGATCCAGAAGCCGCATATTGAGGCCCCCGCGGGACACAGGAACCACACGGCGAAAGACAGCTTGTCGTGCGCTCCAGAGTTCAGCGCGGCGTTTTCCAGATACGACGCCCCGTCCCAATGCACAGCCTGCGCCGTGTAGCCTCCCCCTCCCCCATCACCAGACCCGGCTTGAGGGCGGAGCATGTTAAGTCCAAGGCCAAGCGCGAGTTGGCCTAGCATCGGGCGCGCACCGTCATCGACGCAGTGAGCATCGGCGGTTCTCCTTCAGTTGGATCGGCCTCACATGGCCGAGTGCAGCAGCTTTGGGCGGCGTATGTTTCGCTGGACCAAGCTCAGGATTTCCACGAACACCTGCGACACGGAGGCGTAGGCGTCGCCGCTGTTCGCGACCTCGGCAAGGTTGGTCGTGACGACGGCGTCAGGCGCGCCGCTGTTGCCCACCTCAACCGGGGCCGCCGTGACCCGCACCGCCCCCGCAGCGTCGCCGGGGAGGCTTGTGACCTCGACGAACGTCTGGGTGACGTTGATCGCGGGAACCGTCGGACCACCAACGGTAGCGACCGGTTTCGTGCCGACTGGGCGAAAGCCCGGCATAGTTTACGCCACCCTTAATTTAGTCGGTTGGCCCCGTTCGTGCTTAAGATTGGACATGGACCACAACCCTCCCGATCAGCGCTATGACCGCCTAGATCGTTTCATCCTGGCGCCGGACGGGTCCCCGACCTCTTTTCAG
>Ga0105238_10008944_pt1 | contig 10022 bp, 9 predicted proteins | sample KBSC34metaG_FD_81526 | JGI IMG/M metagenome (GOLD analysis project Ga0105238, IMG submission 81526) | Corn rhizosphere microbial communities from Kellogg Biological Station, Michigan, USA - KBS C3-4 metaG | ecosystem: Host-associated > Plants > Roots > Rhizosphere > Soil | place: Michigan, USA...
CCAACCGTCTTGAAAATGAAGAGTCTGAAAGTAGTGAATATCCACATCGATGTTATTGCCTGGTTCAATGTTTGCGATGGTTTGGTGAAACGTATTCGTCTGGTCAGTCGATAAAAGAAGTGCCAAAAAGCCGAGTTGTTTGGCTTGTTCGTAAATGGCTTCGGCGACTTTGCGCTCGCGAATGATTCCACGAATCTTCCGGGATCCGATAGTCATGATGAAGTCGTCCACTCCCGCCTGTTCCGGCAAGTGAAACTCATAAACTGCTTCAATTTTCTGCGTATAGGGATTTTCGAACTGCTGCTTGATGTCCACCGTGCTGATATAGCCATGCATCGTGGCGTCCACATTCATGCTCTTCAGAGGCATGGGATGTTCGTGTCCGTGAACGACCGCGGTTAAACCTCCGGGCGGGGGCGACGCCGGAATAGCGCTGGAAATATTGGTGTCACGTTCGATAACCCAAAGTTGGTCAGGTTTGAAGTTTTGCGCATCCGACGGGGCGAAGTTGACTGGTTGCGATCTTTCGTTCCGGGCAAAATCTCCGTTTGCAGAATGAGGTGGACCCAAGGCACAACCACCGGCAATCAATCCCGCAAGGGTGAGTCCGCAAATGAGATATTTCACAATTCGTTTCATTCAGGGCTTTTCTCCGCAAACTGCCGTGGCCGATATTCGTTTACCGGTAGTGTCTGCCGCGGCGCGCAACTTCAATTCAAACTTGGGCCGCACGTCTCCCGTCGTCATGATGTGGATGGTTGCCACGCGAGTCTTACCGGAGGGCAACTGTTCCGGCGCTTCGGTGCTGAATGCCGCGATGATCACACGTTCGCCTTGCATGGCCTTGGGATCATAAAAGGGCGGCTCGTGAAAAACTTTCGCCGAGCCGCCCTCGATCCCCACAATCTGCGTCGGTACATTCGTGACCGAAAATTCCAATTGATACGCCGCCAGCGGGATTTTCCCGGAATCAACGTAAATATCGATCGCACGGAAATGGACATTCGCGGCCGGTTGCTGGCCGAACACTGAAATCGTCAGCGCACAAAATAAAATGGCCAGCCAGCCTTTCACGGGCGGTTATCCTTTTCGAGCGCCACGGCTTGCGACGCAATTGCATTTACATCACGTTCGTCGACTACTCCATCGCCATTGACATCCAGAAACGCGGGCAGCGAACCGCCGTGCTTCAATTCTCTGGCAAGCGAGAATGAGTCCAGGATGTCAACCTTGCCATCCCGGTTTAAATCTTCGCGCACGAACTGCCTGGACGGCAGCATATGGGCAATCAAAGCCACTGCCACGCAAGCTCCCACCAACGCCGGCCAAAGCACCCAGCGCGGCCAATGAAAAGCATTCGGCCTGCTCTGCGGATGAAGTTGTGCGCGAGCCGCCTTGAGAATCGCCTCATCAATCGTTGGCGGAACAAACACTTTTCGCCGCGCACTGGCCTTGAGCGCCGCCGCGAGCTTCGCGGGCGCCTCGAGGTTCTGCTCGGAATCAGGTGGAACGGGGTCGTGCATGTTCAATAATTAAGTGTTTTAGATCGGTGCAAGGTTCATTCGAAAAAACGTTTCGTTCGCGGGTCTTTGCGGAGAGTGGTTAATGCGTTGTGCAGCCGCGATTTGACCGTGCCGAGCGGAATTTCCATAACCCCGGCGATCTCTCCCAGATTCAGCCCGTCCACAAAACGCAGCAGCAGAACTTCCCGATGTTCTTCCGACAAACTTGCCAGCACCACCGAGAGGTCATCAGAGCTGGCCACTGTCGGTATTTCCGTTGGATGATTCTCAAGCACTGCAAGTTCACCCTCGGTGGATTGATGCCGTTCCGCTTTGCGCCGGGCGGCGATCGAGAGATTTTTCACCACGGGATATAAGAACGTTTTCAGTTCGGCCGTCAGTTTGAATCCAGGAAATTTTTTGAGGAAATAAAGAAAGGTCTCTTGCAGGACGTCCAACGCGAGGCTCTCGTCGCGCGTGAATCGGAAAGCCAGTGCGGTCACCCAATCGCGGTAACGCACGTACAGGGCCTCAAACGCGCGGTCGTCGCCGCGGTTCATGGCAGCGATCAATTCCAAATCCGTGCGCGTGTCCAGGGTCTTTTCGGAATCCTTCTGGGCGTCCACAAAAGCTTTCGGCCATTTCGCGGCAACCGCCGCGACTTCAAGGTATTGAGTGCGCGAACCAAAGAAAAGGTTCACGGAAAAGAAACTATTGGATTCCAGGGAAGGCGAACTTTTGGCTGATTCGGTTGCCCTAATTTAATTCATTGAAAATGTTCCACGGTTGGGGCTGTTACACGGAAGCAACCTGAAGGTCGCGCTCCGCCGGATTCACGCCTTCAACTTGAGAAAATTTTTCAAAATCTGCCGACCGCTCTCGGTAAGAATGCTCTCCGGATGAAACTGCACGCCCCAGATGGGAAATTCCTTGTGCTTCACACCCATGATTTCGCCTTCTTCCGTTTCGGCCGTCACCTCCAGGCAATCGGGAATCGATTTGCGCTCGATCACCAGCGAATGATAACGCGTGGCTGCGAACGGATTCGGCATGCCTTCGAATAGATCCTTCCCGTTATGCTTAATCGGCGACGTCTTTCCGTGCATCATACGGTAATTGACGATCACATTCCCGCCGAACGTGTGGCCGATGCATTGATGCCCCAGACAAACGCCGAACAATGGCAGTTTCGGGCCAAACTCGCGGATGATCTCATTCGACAATCCAGATTCGCGCGGCGAGCAGGGACCGGGTGATACCATGATGCGCTTGGGATTCAGATCGCGAATCTTATCGATGGATATCTGGTCGTTGCGATGCACTTGCATCTCCACGTTCAACTCGCCCAAGTATTGCACGAGATTGTACGTAAACGAATCGTAATTATCTATGACCAGAATCATCGGCGACAAAATAACACAGGAAATTATTTTGAAAATCAGGAACTTTTGCTCTTCCGCTTCGGCTTGAACAATTCCAATTGCGGCTCCTTGAAGAAATCATAATTCTTCAAAATGCGAATCATTTGCAACAAATCCGACTTTTGATAATTCCGATTCACTTCGATCTTGCCGATCAAATCCGCCAAGGCCGTGCGAAAAGGGATGACGGCGTCGATTCCCTTGGAGCGGAGCAGGGCGATGCTCTCCGCGCGGGCTTGCTCGCCCTGGGGCAGGGCGGGGATTACCAATATCTTCAGCGTGGACGCGTTCTCTCCAAACACCCGCGCCGCTTGTTGAAATACTTTCGTTCCGACAAATCGGAATAATTCCGGCGTGCTGGTGATGCGGGCTGAACTGAACGTTTCCGTGTGCCAACCTTTTACCGCGACGATTGCACGCTCGATGTTTTGCAGGTCGCTTGAACTGAGAACAAACGGCAAATCTCCTTCGCGCATTTGCGGATGCATATTGAGCACAAAGAAATCAATGTCATCCTCCTCGCGTTTGGTTTGCGCGATATATTTGCGATGTTGGCGCACGAGAAACTCGTGCAACTCGAAATATTCCCGAACAATGGTTTCGCTGACGGAACTCATGGAGAAACAAAATCCAACGCTTCGTTGACCAGTTGTTCGGGCACTTTCTGCCCCCAAACGGTTTCACCGATGCGCTTTGCGAGCACAAATTTAATCTCGCCGCCGCTGACCTTCTTATCCAGACGCATCGCCGCAAAGAGCTTCTTTCGCTGACTTGCATTCAATTTAGTCCGTGTCGGCAAGCCGGTGTTTTTGAAAATAATCTCTATGCGCTTCGTTTCATCGGGAGTCAGCCCCGTTATTGCCGTTGAAATTTGCGCCGCTGCGATTTGCCCAAGCGAGATTGCTTCGCCGTGCAGATATTTTCCGTAGCCGGAAATGTTTTCGATGGCGTGACCGATCGTATGCCCGAAATTCAAAATCGCCCGCAGGCCAGTTTCGGTTTCATCCTGACCAACCACGTCGGCCTTGATTTCGCAGCAGCGCGCGATGACTTCAGTGAGCGTTCGCGGGTCGCGCTTCAGCAACTTCGCCAAATCGCGTTCCAATCGTTCGAACAGTGCTGCGTCGTAAATGATCCCGTATTTGATGACCTCGGCAAGTCCGGCGCGAAGTTCCCGGGTCGGCAACGTGCGCAGCGTGTCGATATCACAGAGGACCAAACGTGGTTGATGGAACGCGCCGACCAGATTTTTGCCGGACTTGAGATTAACGCCGACTTTGCCACCGACGGAACTATCCACCTGCGCCAAAAGCGTGGTGGGCACCTGCACGAAAGCGATGCCGCGTAAATATGTGGCGGCCACGAACCCGGCCAAATCGCCAACCACACCGCCGCCGAGCGCGACAATGAAGGATTTTCGCTCCAGCCGATGTTTCGCCAGCGCGTCGTAGCATTGTTCCACAACTTTGATGCGTTTGGCGGTTTCGCCGACAGGAACGGTGATGAGGACCGACTCGAACCCGGCCTTTTTTAAACTGGCTTGAACAGCCTTGGCAAATCGCGGCGCGACATTTTTGTCGGAGATAATCGCGCAGCGGCGGCCGAGTTTCAAATCGGCGCAATGCCGGCCCAAGTCGCGGAGCAATCCCGGGCCAATCTTGATTTCGTAACTGCGAGCGGCGAGCGGCACATTGACGATACGCACCGGGTGAGGATAAGGGCTGCCGCCACCATGTCAATTTGCCACTCGGTGTGAGGCATGATTCGAGGTGGTGTGGGCGGACGCAAGTTTTTGCTTCGATAGAGGAGAAAAAAACGCCGCTGAGTGTGAGGCGAACCCATCACTCCAACTTTCTCCCTTCCGGAAGACGAGAAGGAACTCGTGCGTCGGTCGTTGGCCGCCAGTTTGAATCACGCTCCTCGGCGCGCGCGTGCTGGCCGTTAATGAGTTTGAAGTTGAGGGCCCCGAAAATTCGCATTGCCTATTCTTTAAACAGGCGCATAGTAACCATTAGTCGTTCCCGGGCGTCAGACATTTAAATGATTTGAAAACCGCGTGTCGAAAGGATGATTCCATGAACCGTCTCAAACTCAATCGTCGCCAATTCCTCCAAACCTCCGCGGTCGCCGTCGCCGGCGCAGCACTATTGCCGCAAGCTTTCGCCGCCGCAACCAAGCGCACCGCCACCGACCAGGTCACCTTGGGCAATACCGGAATTAAACTGAGCCGGATCGGCATCGGGACCGGCAGTAACAATGGTCACGACCAGAGTTCCCAGGGCAAAGAGGCGTTCATTAAGATGATTCATCACGGTTTCGATTCGGGCATCACTTACATTGATACCGCCGAACGCTACGCGACCTTCCCTTGGATTGGCGACGCCATCAAGGGCTTGCCACGAGAGAAGCTGTTCATCCAAACAAAAGTTCCCGGTCAACCGGAGGATGTGCTCGCGGCGATTGATAAACATCGCAAGACTTTTGACACGGATTACATCGACAGCGTGTTGATCCATTGCATGACCGACAGCAACTGGACTGACAGCTACAAACGCATCATGGACGGTTTCAACGAAGCCAAGGAAAAGAAGTGGCTTCGCGCCAAGGGTGTTTCGTGCCATACGCTCGGGGCGTTAACGAGCGCGGTGAAGTCGGACTGGACAGAAACTCATCTGGTACGGATTAACCCGATGGGGCGCTACATGGATACGCCGACTCCGAAGGAAGTTTGGAATCGCAACCTCGCTGTGGATGTGGATCCGGTGATGGAGCAAATCAAATCCATGCACGCCAAAGGGCACGGTGTGATTGGCATGAAAATTTTCGGCAATGGCGATTTTAAAGACCCGGCCGAGCGTGAGAAGTCCCTGCGTTTCGCCATGTCCAAGCCGGAGATCAATGCCATCGTTGTTGGCCTGGTGAATCCCCAGCAAATTGACGAGGTCATCAGCAAGGTGAATAGCATTTTGGCGGAAGAGGCATAGGGCGTTAGAGGGTTGCCGCAGTCCGGGACGCTGGCGCGCCGCTTAATGCACGCTTTGTTATTTGGTCTTCTCTGCTACAGAGGTGGGAGAACCGCTGCCGAAAATGGCATCCAATCCGGCGTTTAGTTGCTGGTTCTTGGCAATCAATTTCCAAATCAGCCCACCACGATAATTATCGATTGCCAGCAGCATCGGCCCGACGTTGATACCCATGATAGTGTGATTGATCCATGGGCCGTTCAGGTAATCGGCGTAAAAAACCTGTGGATTTCCGTTCGCGTCCCACACGGTGCCAATGTAATGCGGATCGAGGCTGAAGGCGTCCCCGAAGCCAAACAACGGGCTCCACAAGGCGGGAATCTGGAAGTCGTGCCGCAAGGCCGCGATGGATTCTTTCGGCACAAAATTAATCGAACTGGCCGCGCCGTATATTGGAACTGTGCCCACCTGGAGCGCCTTGGTGCCCATGCGCGCATTTTCCTCGGAAGGCAGAGCGCCAAAGGCAAAATATTCGCTGATATAATGCGAGGCAGGCGCCACGAGGTTGTCGCACGCCGTCAAACCCCACGCGTCTTCCCCGTAGGTGGCGTAACGTCCGCTGACGGTTCCGATGCGGTTGGTTGAATGGTCGATGCAAAATTGCCGGTTTGCCAAAATCGCCAGCCGGTCATTTTCCCAAAGGTTGCAGGGGAGAGTCGGATGCTTATCCTGACCGCGCGTGTGAAAATCCAGCCAGCAACTCGCAAAGAAATAATTAAAAAGTGAGCCCTTCCATGTGACCATGATTTTTTCCGGATCCTGGTGCGGATACGACGCGAAGACCCGGCTGCGCGCAAGGTAAGTCGCAAATGAAACCGGGTGCGAGTGCGACCCGAGCGCGAGCAAGTCGACCAAGAACGCTTCATCGGTTTGCCCGTCCACGTGATTGTAAAACGTGCCATTTCTGGTCGGGCCCGGCATCCAGGAGAGAAAATATTGGTTCGCATGCGGTCCCAGGGCGTGGTCCACAAACCAGTCCCATTCCACGCGCTCGGAAAGTTCACGACAGAGCGTCTGAATTTCCTGGTTGCCCGGAAAATATTCCTGGCAGGTCAACACGCCATACATGAGAAGCGCCGTGTCATACAAAGAGAGTTCGACGCGCGGATCCTTGCGCGTGCCGGCGTTCGCGGCGAGAAAGTGATAATAAAACCCACGATAGCCAGCCTTGGAAATGTCCGCCTCCGGGCCCGTCGGCAGCTTTTTCAAGTTCCGCAGGATGGTCACTACACGATTTTCCAATTCGTCCCGGTCCGCCCATCCACGCTCGTGGCCGACGCAATAGGCCGAGAGTTGAAAGCCAATCGTTCCGACGCTTACGATGTCGGAGAATGTCGAGCGATCCAGCGCGAAGCCGAGGCTGTCCGTGAAAGTCAGGAAGTAATAGAAAGAGCGCTGGGAAACGAGATCGAGCATTTGGTCATCGCTCAAATTCGCCGTATCGAGCACTGGTTCATCCGTGCTGAACGTCAGGTCATCGATGAAGAAATGACTCTTCCGTTTGTCGTTGCGCCAGTTCTCGATGATGAACACGATTTCTTTCACGCGCGACCAGTTGTTGGAACTGGTATTAATGGGCAGATCGAAACGCGTCCAATTGGTCTGGTTCGGGACAGAAAACAAAGAGCTGGCCAATTGCGCGCCGTCGGCACCTTTGAATTCCACCTTTACCTCATGGTTGAAATTACCCTCGCCGTTGCCGCAAGCCCAGAAGGTGAAATTGGTCACGCGCACATTTTCCACCTGCGAGGGATTCCCTGCGCTGTTCCGCAATGCTCCGTAGAGGTTGGTGAAGTTCACTACGTGGTTGGTGTAGCTCATCTTTCCCAACGCGGAGTTCCATAAGCCGCAGAAACCGGTGGGCACGGAATAGTCCAAGCGCAGCGACGCGCCATTGGTTCCATGGAAAACGCGGTTATCGAAGGACACCGTCAGCGTCGAATCAAGATTCGCGAAGACACCGCTGTCACCGGAGAAGTTATTGAAAAATCCCTGGTCATTGTAATCCGCAAAGGTGACATCCGCAGCTCGCGTCGAGAGAGCCGCGAACATTGTGATTACCCAAATCCACGCAAAAACCGATGCTGCTTGTCTTACTTCCGGAAATACTCTTCCCATCATACTTCCGGTGAAATTCGCCCGAAATTGCCAGAATGCAAAGGGGGACTTTTGCCGCGGGACGTTTCTCGCAGCTCGCAGGTGTGAATCAAGGGGTGTTTCTAGCACTATGCGGTGGGTCTGACCTCCGGGGGATGATCGCTTTTTTCTTTTGCTTTCATCACCGAAAAATTTCCGCGCTCGCAGCAGGCCACAAAACTTTCGGTGACGCACTTCAATTCCTCCCAGCGCTCCCGAATGGTGGATGCTTCCTTGCCCGTGATATGGTTGTCCGCCGCCGCCGTGGCGATGACCGCCAATAAATCCGCGAATTCCTGAACAATTTCGTTCGTGGCGGGAATCAAAAATGAGGGATGTGGGCGATTCGTAGCGGGATTCAGGATGAAAAATCCTCCTGACCGTTGGCAGATCCATTGAACCAATCGCTTGTCCGAGGTGCAACGCAGGAGCGCTTCGATGCGATCAAGCGGGTTGGCGGTACCGCTGCCGGTGCCATCATCAGGCTCGGACCATTTGTAAATCGTCGAGAGGGATAAATTCAGCTCCGCGGCCACCTGCTTCGCGCTGCATTTCTGGAACACCTCGCGCAGGAGTTCATGTGATTGCATGGTATCAGAGTAAAAGAACCGGACGGCGGTTGGCAATTAAACATTATATAAATGCGCCTAATGTTTATAATAATTTATTGCTTGCGAACTGTTGGAAGTCTGCCAAGGTTTTTGCACTTCTGCTGGGTGGAAAAGTGCGGGCGGTCAATGAAGTTGACGCATTATGAAACAGAGATCCCGTACCTACAAAAGCTACGCAAATTGGCGGCAGCGCGAATCCCGGATGCTACTCTGGGCTCTGGCCGCCGGTGGCGCAGCCTCAGCGGCGGTCGGCGTGGTTATATGGCTGGTGAGCCACCACAGTTTGCATTAGGTCCTCGTCCCGCGTAGGAATTTGCGGTAATCCGCCATTCGCCACTGCAAAAATATCGAGCAGTGTTTGGTGTTACCCTTGTTTCGCCGGGGCCAGAGGGTGGCGAACTCCTTTTCGACACTTGCCAAAGCAGCGAGATTGGTAGTGGCCAAACTGCGCGCCCGCGATTTTTCACCGCCCGCGACTGCCTGTTGCCACAGCATGAATTGACACGATTGATCCGCCATGCGAGCAGCCAATTCAAGTTCGCGAATCAGCACCTTTCCTCCTGGTGAAATTCGCGGATCGCGCGAGGCCTTTTTCAAAGCGGTGATATTCCGCCGCAACTCCCGCGCAGCCGACTGAATGTGCCGCGCTTTAATGCGCGTGAAATATTTTAGACCATTCCGGCAAAATAGCTCACGCTCTTGCGGTGGAGGGGCGGCGATCACCGCGCCTAGCGGTGTGGCGTTCGCTTCGTTGAAATGTAATTTTCGGTGAGCCATTCCTAACGCCCAGGCCGCTTCCACCACTTTTCCGCTTGGATCGCGGAAAACATCCCGGCTCAGGGCGGAAAAAAACGAGGCTTCGTTGATTGACCTTCCGTTCCACGCTATCGCTGCTCCTGTCGCGAGTGGCAGCCAACTTACCGGCAATGGCTGTGGATGCCCGCCATCGCCCCAATCCGTAATTAAATATCCAATAGCGCCGTTCTTTCGCCCCGCTGACGCCGCCCGCCGCAAATTTTTCAGCGCGTTGTCCTGCTTGCCGACCATGGTCATCCACGTCGAGGTTCCCGGGCAGACGTAAAAGGGAATGCCAGATTTCTTGAAGAGCGCAGTTTCCTGGTCGAAAGGGTGATTCGCTTCATAGCCCCAATTCAGAGCGACCACATCCTTCGGCAATTTCCCGATGAGCTTCGGGTATTTTAGAATAATATCGCCCCAAAACATCGCGCGCTTGCCGTGCTTCGCAACCTCGCGCTGCACGCGCTTGAGGAAATCCAGATAAACTGTGCCTTTCCCCTTCGTCTTGCAGATTTTTTTGCTTTGCCCGCG
>Ga0105238_10008946_pt1 | contig 10021 bp, 5 predicted proteins | sample KBSC34metaG_FD_81526 | JGI IMG/M metagenome (GOLD analysis project Ga0105238, IMG submission 81526) | Corn rhizosphere microbial communities from Kellogg Biological Station, Michigan, USA - KBS C3-4 metaG | ecosystem: Host-associated > Plants > Roots > Rhizosphere > Soil | place: Michigan, USA...
GCTTGCGTCGGCCGTAACCCTTCGCAGATCCTTCAACGTAACAGGCTTATCGTTGTCGAGAATCTGCAGGTCTTCAGGCCTGAGGTCTGCATAGGGTTTGTGCCGTTTATCGTGAACCACCAGGTCCACTGAGATTGGGTCGACGCTGTTTGCGACAGTTGCATTTGCGGTCGGCTTTTGATCGCCCGAAGAAGCTGGTGCAGAGGCCTGTCCCCAGGCTCCGCATCCAAGTAGAAGGAATGAAAACGTAATTGAAAATACCGCTCTGTTTGTATTCGCGCCTGCACGCGCACTTCTACTGTCACAAACCTGACAGACACCAATTTCCAGCATACGATGGCTCTCCCCAAGGCGCTGCATGAGCCCAGCCTCTCTTCGTTGCGAGGTCGTACTTGCGAGCTCTTCTAGCTGCCCAAAATCTTACTCTCTCTGCGCGTGCCATGCAGTAATACGGCTCAGTCAACCGTGGCAGGCAGAGTCTCTGTTTGGGTAGACGTACCATTTCGGGATTTGGTCGAACCCGCTGATTGGTGATTGAAATCACATAATCCGCCACACTGATCGCGAAGAATCAGACCAGAACGCCTGCGGTCGACAATTTCCAAGCCTGAAGACCTGGGCTCAGGAACCGCTGCGAATTCTTCTTCCTTGGATTTGGCGAGAGACTCTCATGCGACGCATCGTTTTGACGGCTTCAACCTTGCTGCTGGTCGCTGGAGCTGGTTTAACCCGGTCCGTCTCGGCCGGGACCCATGGCCAAGGGTCGCAGGAGTCCCCGGCCACCAACGATCCAAGCATTGTCCCAGCGTACCTGCGCGCTGTGCCGATGTATCGCACCCATCCAGGTCTGAACATCGATGTTCCTCTGAACGGCGCCATCTACCCGCCCGACATCATTCCGCCGCAGTTTCAGTGGCGCGACGACAACCGGACAGCCACCGTATGGCGCATTGAGATTATCCTTGGTGACCACGCCAAGCCAATCCGAATCTGGTCCAATGGCGACAAGATGCAGCTCGGCCCGCTCGACGAATCCCTGAAGAGTTACGTTCCTCCGACGCTGACCGCAGAGGAGGCCGTTGCCCACGTCTGGCGTCCTGACCCGAAAACCTGGGCTGAAGTCAAAAAGCACTCGGTCAGCGCACCAGCCACAGTGAGGATCAGCGGTTTCGCATCTAAAAAAGACCGGCAGCCCCTCTCGCAGGAGCAAGCCACCATCCAGACCTCTCGCGATCCGGTAGGCGCTCCGCTCTTCTATCGCGACGTCCCGCTGATCCCGCCTCCTCCTGAAACCGAACAGCGCGGGGTCATCAAGCCTTTGCCGGATTCTGTCCTCCCCAAAATCAAATGGCAGCTTCGATATGTTAACGAGCCCCAACCCCGAACGGTGATGACCGGGCTGCCCACCTGCGGCAATTGCCACTCCTTCTCCCGCGATGGCAAAACACTCGGCATCGATGTTGATGGACCCGCGAATGACAAAGGCCTCTACGCCCTCGTTCCCCTGCACAAAGTGAGCACCATCAGCAACGACTATCTCCTCCGCTGGAGCGCGTTCTCTGACGAGGGCGGCCAGAAGCGCTTTGGCTTCATGAGTCAGGTCTCGCCCGACGGCAAGTATGTGGTCAACTCCATCGACGTTCCCCACGCACGTGGCACCCGCGTTCTCGATCGGCTGTACAACGGCTTCTACTGGTTCTATGGATTTGGCCAGGTCTTCTATCCGACGCGAGGCGTCTTAGCGTGGTACAGCAAGGAAACGGGAAAGCTTCAGACTCTACCCGGTGCCGATGATCCCAGCTACGTGCAGACCTCCGCATTCTGGAGCCCTGACGGCAAGTATTTGATCTACTCCCGTGCCGCCGCCCGCGATCCGTATCCAGCCGACTACAAAACGTCGAACTACGCCAACGACCCGAACGAAACGCCCATTCAATACGACCTTTACCGGATTCCGTTCAACAACGGCAAAGGCGGCACGCCGGAGCCCGTGCGGGGCGCGTCAGATAACGGCATGAGCAACAATTTCCCGAAGGTCTCACCTGACGGCAAGTGGATTGTCTTCGTGCAATGCAAGACCGGACTGCTGATGCGGCCTGACAGCAAGCTCTACATCGTCCCGTTTGAAGGAGGCGAAGCCCGCCCGCTCGAGTCGAACTTCCCTGTCATGAACTCGTGGCACACCTTCTCGCCGAATGGACGCTGGCTCGCGTTCTCGTCGAAGACTCCGTCGTTCTACACACATCTCTATCTCACGCACATCGATGAAGAGGGCCACGCTAGTCCGCCGGTAGTGGTCGAAAACGCCACGGCTTCAAACCGCGCTGTCAATATTCCGGAGTTTGCGAATCTCGGCCCCGAGGGTCTCGATCGCATCGAAACTCCGGCGATTGATTTCTATCGCGAGTTCGACGTCGCGCAGCAGCTACAAGACGACCGGAAGTGGACAGAAGCCGTACCTGCCTGGAAGATTGCGGCCGAGAAGGACCCGACCGACTCTCGCCCGTGGAACAACATGGGCGTAGCTCTCGCCGCGACAGGCAAGACGATCGAGGCCATCGCGGCGTATGAAAAGGCGCTGTCGATCAACAGCGACAGTTCTCAGACCCATAACAATCTCGGCAGCGCCCTGGCGGAAACGGGCCGTTTTCAGGATGCGATGGCGCATATCCAGAAAGCGATCAACCTCAATCCAGATAACGGCGCCGCTCGCATCAACCTCGGCCACCTTCTTGAGGTGAACGGGCACCGCGAAGAGGCAGTGCAGGAACTTACTGCGGGCATCCAACTAGCGCCGAAGAATTCTGATGGCCACAATATCTATGGGGTGATCCTTGCGCGGCAGGGGAAGCTCGACGAAGCTATTGCCGAACTGCAGAAGGCGGTGGCGCTCGCGCCGAATTCAGCCGAGTGCCACTATAATCTCGGACGCGCTTTTGCTGCGAGCGGGCGGTTCGCCGATGCACTTCCTCAGCTGGAAGCTGCGGCGAAACTGACGGGTGGCCGAGAGCCCGAAATTCTGCAGATGCTCGCGGCCATGTATTCAGAAACCGGAAAGTACGTGGAGGCGGTAAGCATCGCGGCTCAGGCGCTCGATGTGGCGCAGAAGCAGCAGAATGCGGAACTGGCCACCGCTCTCCGCGCCAACGTCGCTCGCTATCAGCACCAGGCTGAAGGGACCGGTTCGCAACCAGCAATCAACCGGTAAGGACGGTCGGGTCTCGCGTGAGTCCCCCAACGGTTGCACGACCTCGACCCGCTGCCTTGCTGGCATACATCAGAGCGTCCGCACGGAGGAGAAGTTTCTCCAGAGATTCGGAATCGCGAATCATGGCGGCACCGATCGAGACGGACAGCGCCGGGCTTTGCTTATCTGCCGTGGGAATTTGACTCTTGCCCACAAGAGCTACGCATCGCTCTGCGATGTTTCGGAGTTCATCTTCTCCGATGCCGCGGACCACTCCGACAAACTCGTCGCCGCCCCAGCGGCCCAAGGCATCGCTCGATCGAATACAAGAGACGAGTGTCTTTCCGATCTCCTGAAGCACAAGGCCTCCGCTGCTGTGCCCGATGGTGTCGTTGATCTCCTTGAAGTGATCGATATCGATGAGCAAGACCCCGAAGCGCACGGCATCCGATCTGAATTCGGAAAATGCAGTCTTGAGAATTACCTCCAGGTAGCGGCGGTTGGGTAGCTGTGTGAGGTGGTCGATGAATGCCATGCGCCTCATTTCATCCATGCGGCGTTCGGCTTCAACCTGGGCCGAGTTGTTGCTGAAGATTTCTATCGCGCCCTCGATCGTTCCGTCGCGCCCACGAATTGGCTGAACTCGGACCAGCACAGGCAATCTATGGCCGCTCTTGTGCCGGAGGAAGACAGCGGCTGTTTGTTCGCGGCCGTCTTCGATTGCGGCCGAAAGTGGGCAGAGGCTGTGGCAGAGGGATGTGCCGCAGGCGTCCACATGGGCCAGAATGTTGTCGTAACAGAGCTTGCCAATCATTTCAGTGGGCTGGTAGCCGGTGAGACGGGAGGCTCCCTTGTTCCAATACAGAATGCGTCGCTCGCGATCGACGAAATAGACGCCGTCGCTGATGTGGTAGAGAATTTCCTGGTAAAAGCTGGGATCACTGGACAACGAGCCCACCTTCTCACAGCACGCCCTGGGCTCGTTGGGGTCTTTGGATTCCATAGTCTTTGTATCGGCGGATTGGTGCCGAGCATGATGCGACGATCGAGCCTGCCAGCCCTCACCATTTATCCTTAAACCTGAATCACACTCTCTTTCCCAAAAGGAACACCATGGCTGAGATAGCCGTTGAGGCCACGCAAACTCCCGCGCAGATCCCTGATTTGCATGTCGCCGTTCTCGGCTCCGGCAAGATGGGCGGAATTCTCCTTCAAGCTTTTCTCAAGCAGAACCTGTTCGCTGCGGAAAACGTCCACGCCACGGTTGCGCACGCTGAGAAGGCCCTCTCCCGGGCCGCGCAGTGGGGTGTGGACGTGGGAACGGACAATGTTGCTGCTGCGCGCCAGGCCGATCTGATTCTGATTGGTGTGAAGCCTTTTCAGGTTCCCGACCTGATCGCCGAGATTAGGCCTGTACTAACGCCCACCAAGACGATTGTGTCTTTCGCTGCGTCGGTGAAGACGCGTGCGATTGAAGAAGCTGCGGGCATGGAGATTCCGGTGATTCGCGCCATGCCGAACACCCCTTCCGCTTTGGGCGCAGGTGTCGCAGGGCTCTGCCGGGGACGCTTTGTGAAGCCTGAGCAGATGGATTTGGCCCAGCGGATCTTTGAGACCGTAGGGCGGTCGGTGATTGTGGATGAGAAGCACATGGATGCGGTGACCGGGCTATCGGCTTCGGGACCGGCGTATGTCTACATCATCATCGAGGCCCTCGCAGAGGCTGGAGTGAAGGTGGGCCTGCCGCGCGATACGGCCACGCAGCTTGCCGCACAGACTGTGTTTGGCGCCGGCAAGATGGTGCTCGAGACGGGCTATCATCCAGCGCTGCTCAAGGATGAAGTCACCACCCCCGCCGGCTGCACCATCGATGGCATCCTCGAACTGGAAGAAGGCGGCCTCCGCGTCACGCTCATCAAAGCCGTTATGCGCGCCACTCAAAGAGCCAAAGAGCTAGCCGCCGGTTAGACAAACAAGAAACGACTGTCATGCTGAGCGAAGCCGGTCCGCAGAGACCGGCGCAGTCGAACCGCCCGCAGTTGTTTCGAAACATGCTCGTACAATCAATTTCGTTGCAGTTCCAACCCTTTGCCCATTAAACGCCCATCCTGGCTCCCCACCTACATCCCCGAACTCCAGGGACTCCGCGGCATCGCCGTCCTCGCCGTCGTCTTCTACCACTGCCATCCACGTTTCGAACACACCTTCCTCTACAAGCCCTCTCTCTGGGGATGGGCCGGCGTCAACCTCTTCTTCGTACTCTCCGGATTCCTCATCACAGCCATCCTTCTCGAATCACGCAACCGGCCCCACTACTTCCGCAACTTCTACGCTCGCCGCGCCCTCCGCATCTGGCCCGTCTACGTCCTCGTCCTGCTCGTCTGCTACCTCAATGCCCCTTGGTTCATCGGCCAACCTGTACTCGAAGCATTTCGCACTGCGCCCTGGTGGGCTTACGTTCTTTTCATTCAGAATCTGTTCCACATCACCTTGCCTCCTGCGATCGGCCCCACCTGGTCCTTGGCTATTGAGGAGCAGTACTACTTCCTCTGGGCTCCGGTGGTCCGCATTCTTCGCGCACCGTGGATGCTTGCAACTCTCCTCATTAGCTGCCTTGTTGCAGCGCCGATCTTTCGCATGAGTCACTTTGCCTGGATTACTCCCACCCACTCGCTCACGCATATCGACGGCATCGCGATGGGCAGCCTCCTCGCTCTCGGGCTCTACACGCTCCCGCTCAGCCGCAGAACGTGGCTCACCGTTGGGCTACTCGCGACGCCGGTTGGATTGGTCTGCGCTGGCACCGTCGCAGGCGGCACAGCATTTCTGGATTCGGCCCTCACCACACTCTTCGGCGGAGCCGTGCTCAGTTCGATCGCATCAACCGGCTCTGGCGGCACAATCCATCCCGCGCTCAGTCGCGGCCCCCTCGCCTACTACGGCAAGATCAGCTACGGCCTCTACATGACTCACATCGGAACCTTTGTCTACTTCGGCTGGGTCGACGCCCGCCTCAACTCCTACGGCATCGCCGGCAATCTCGCCGTCGTCGCTTTCCGCCTCGTCGCGACAACGCTCGTCGCCACCATCCTCTGGTACGGTTTCGAGTCTCGCGTTCTACGACTAAAGCGACACTTCCAAAGCCCCGCCAGAGAACGCAAAGCAGAGCAAACCTTCTCTCTCTAGCGCTCCGCAGAATCTGCGATTTCGAGAGCATCCCGCGTTTCGCCGTCGCATCTCACCCGGGATGTGACTTCAATCACCCCTTCTTCAACATTCGGCTGCTAGGCTGAACTGTCACAACACTTTCCCCCTTGAGGTGACTATGACCACAAAGAACGCGACCCGCGCGGCCGAAATCAACCCGAGCCAAGCCTCGACCAGCGGTCCCCTGTCCGCCGATCAGCTCGAGAGGATCAATGCTTACTGGCGTGCCGCTAACTACTTATCTGTTGGTCAGATATACCTCAAAGACAATCCACTGCTGGAACATCCGCTTACCTTGGATGACGTGAAGCCTCGGCTGCTGGGGCACTGGGGCACGACGCCGGGATTGAACTTCCTCTACGTGCACTGGAACCGGCTGATCAAGGAGCGTCACCTCGACATGATCTACATCATCGGTCCTGGACACGGCGGTCCGGGGCTGGTGGCCAATACGTATCTGGAGGGTTCTTACTCGGAGATCTATCCCCACATTGAGCAGAACCGCGACGGCATCAAGCGCCTCTTCCGGCAGTTCAGTTGGCCCTACGGAATTCCCAGTCACGTCGCGCCGGAGACACCCGGATCAATTCATGAAGGCGGCGAGCTTGGCTACTCACTGGTCCATGCCTACGGCGCGGCTTTCGACAATCCCAACCTCATCGTTGCCTGCGTTGTGGGTGACGGAGAAGCAGAAACCGGCCCCCTCGCTACAAGCTGGCACTCCAACAAGTTCCTCAATCCAGCAACCGACGGAGCCGTTCTTCCCATCCTTCATCTCAACGGTTACAAGATCGCCAATCCCACGGTTCTGGCCCGCATTCCTCATGCGGAGCTTGAAGACCTGATGCGCGGCTACGGCTACGAGCCCTACACGCTCGAAGGCGAAGATCCGCTCGCTATGCATCAGAAGGCCGCAGGTATCTTCGACCGCATCTTCGACCGCATCGCCGAAATTCAAAAGAACGCACGCGAGGGCAAATCGACTGAACGCCCCCTCTGGCCCATGCTGATCATGCGCACTCCAAAGGGGTGGACCGGCCCGAAGGTAGTGGATGGCAAGCCTGTCGAGAACACCTGGCGCGCCCACCAGGTTCCTTTCAGCGAACTCCGCGAGAAACCAGACCACATCCGCCTGCTCGAGGACTGGATGCGCAGCTACAAGCCAGAGGAGCTGTTCGACGAAAACGGCGCACTTCGTCCCGAACTCGCCGACATCGCTCCCAAAGGCCGGCTCCGAATGGGCATGAATGCCCACGCCAATGGTGGTCTTCTCTGGCAGCCGCTTCGCATTCCCAGCTTCCGCGACTTCGCGGTCAAGGTCGAAAAGCCGGGGGCAACGATCGCTGAATCCACCCGCGTACTCGGCAGACTTCTCGAGGCCGTCATGCAGGCCAACGAGGACTCGAAGAACTTTCGCGTCTTCGGGCCCGATGAGACTGCCAGTAACCGAATCGGTGACGTTATTAATGGCACCGGAAAAACATGGATGTCTGAGACCCTTCCGGTTGACGTAGACCTCTCGCCCACCGGCCGTGTGATGGAGATCCTCAGCGAGCACATGTGCCAGGGGTGGCTCGAGGGCTACTTGCTCACCGGCCGCCACGGCTTCTTCAGTTGCTACGAGGCATTCATCCACATCGTCGACTCCATGGTCAACCAGCACGCCAAATGGCTCAAAGTCACGCGCGGCATTCCATGGCGCAAACCCATCGCCTCGCTTAACTACCTGCTCAGCTCCCTCGTCTGGCGTCAGGACCACAACGGTTTCTCGCACCAGGACCCCGGCTTCATCGATCATCTCGTCAACAAAAAAGCCGACGTGGTCCGCATATACCTGCCGCCCGACGCCAATACCCTGCTCTCTGTCGCGGACCACTGCCTGCGCAGCCGCCACTACATCAATCTCATCGTCGCCGGAAAGCAGCCGGCGCCACAGTGGCTCAACATGGACGAAGCCGTAGCCCACTGCACCACCGGCCTCGGCATCTGGAAGTGGGCGTCAAACGACGAAGGAGATCCCGAGGTCGTCATTGCCTGCTGCGGCGACGTGCCGACGATGGAAGCGCTCGCGGCTGTAACGCTGCTTCGCGAGCAGGCTCCCGATCTCCGCGTCCGGGTCGTCAACATCGTCGACCTGATGACACTTCAGCCCCAGTCAGAGCATCCGCACGGACTTTCGGACGATGAGTACGACGCAATCTTCCCACCCAACGTCCCAACCATCTTCGCCTTCCACGGATATCCGTGGGGCATCCACCGCCTCACCTATCGGCGCCATAATCATGACAACCTCCATGTCCGCGGCTACAAGGAAGAAGGCACGACTACAACGCCATTCGACATGTGCGTACTCAACAACATCGACCGCTTCCAGCTCACGCTCGACGCCATCACCCGCGTCAAGCGCCTCGCTCCCAAACTCGACGACGCACGCCAGTGGTACTCCGAACAGATCCAGCGTCACCGCCTCTACGTCGCCGAACACGGGGAAGACCTGCCCGAAATCCAGAAGTGGCAATGGCAACCCGACAAAACGAAATGAAATGTGCTTGAAACGAACAATGACGGGTGCCCATCCAAGCTGTGCTTGGGTGGGAAACAAGGAAGTAAAGACTTGTATCAGGGCACGACTTCAGTCGTGCCGAACACAAACAGAAAAGACAGGGGCTTCAGCCCCTGCGCCGGGTGCCCCATCCGAGCTCTGCTTGGGTGGGGAAACAAGGAAGTAGAGACTTGTATCAGGGCACGACTTTAGTCGTGCCGAACACAAACAGAAAAGAGACAGGGGCTTCAGCCCCTGCACAACCAGCACGAGGTACGTTCTCCCATGTCGTCTTTGCCTATCTTGGTTCTAAACAGTGGTTCCTCCTCCATCAAGTTCGCCATGTACGAAGCCGCCGACGGCCAGCGCAACAAAATCTTCGAAGGTGCCGTCGACGGAATCGCGACCGAAAACGGCAAGTTCTGGATCAAGGACGCCGCAGGCAACAAGCTCACCGACGAAACTCCCGACCTGCCCAACCGCTCCGTAGCATTCAGTCTCGTCGCCCGATCCGTTCACTCCGGGAAATTCCCGAAGCCAAAAGCCATCGGCCACCGCACCGTCTCCGGCAGTCCCACCGTCCTGGAAAACCAGCTCATCACCCCCGAACTCATCGATAACCTCGACAAATACGCCGACCTCGCGCCGCTCCACACCCCCATCGCTGTCTACATCATGCGCGAGGCGCTCAAGCTCTTTCCCGGCATCCCCAACTTCGCCATACTCGACACCTACTTCCATCGCACCATGCCCGACATCGCAAAGCGCATGCCCGTCCCCGACGAGTACGTCGACATGGGTGTTCGCCGCTATGGTTACCACGGCATCTCCTACGAGTCGATCATCTATCAGCTTCAGCCCGACATTCCTGAAAAGCTCATCGTCGCCCACCTCGGCAACGGCGCATCGATCTCCGCCATCCGCAAGGGCCAGTGCCTCGATACCTCCATGGGACTCACCCCCAGCGGCGGAATCATCAGCGCCTCGCGGACGGGCGACATTGATCCCGGCGTCGTGATCTTCATCCTCAAGCAGATCGCCAAATCCGAACCCGACACCCTCAAAGCCGCCGACAAACTCGAAAC
>Ga0105238_10008947_pt1 | contig 10021 bp, 10 predicted proteins | sample KBSC34metaG_FD_81526 | JGI IMG/M metagenome (GOLD analysis project Ga0105238, IMG submission 81526) | Corn rhizosphere microbial communities from Kellogg Biological Station, Michigan, USA - KBS C3-4 metaG | ecosystem: Host-associated > Plants > Roots > Rhizosphere > Soil | place: Michigan, USA...
CAAGATCGAGTTCAGCCATAACCCCTTCTCGATGCCCCAGGGCGGGCTCGAGGCGCTGGAGACCAAGGATCCGCTGGAGATCAAGGCCTTCCAATACGACATCGTCTGCAACGGCGTGGAGCTCTCGAGCGGGGCCATCCGCAACCATCTGCCGGAGATCATGTACAAGGCCTTCGCCATCGCGGGCTACGGGCAGGAGGAAGTGGAGACGCGTTTCGGCGGCATGCTGAACGCGCTGAAATTCGGCGCACCGCCCCACGGCGGCTCGGCGCCGGGCATCGACCGCATCGTCATGCTGCTGGCCGATGAGCGCAACATCCGCGAGATCGTCGCCTTCCCGATGAATCAACAGGCGATGGATCTGATGATGCAGGCCCCGGCCAGTGTGCCGCCCGAGCGTCTGCGCGAGCTGCATATCCGTCTCGACCTGCCGCCCGCCAAGAAGTAGCCTGACGGAGCCGGCCCGGTTAACCGGGCCGGCAGTGGCTCAAATCGCCCCTTGGGGCGGCACCGATTCCGGTCTAGAGTCGCTCATCCCGAAACCGCCGAGGAATGCATCTTGTCGCGACCAGCCGATGACGGGTTCAGTCTGCCTGGGGCCTGGATCGCCCATAGCCGCACCTGGCTGGCTTGGCCGACGCGGGAGGAGACCTGGGGCGAGCATCTCGATGCGGTGCGCGAGATCTATTCCGAGACCGCGAACGCCATCGCCCGCTTCGAGCCGGTGACCTTCATCGCCAAGCCGAAGAACGTGGCCGAGGTCTCGCTCACGACCGGCAATGGCGTCGCCACCTTGTCGATGCCCCATGACGATTCCTTCCTCCGGGATATCGCCCCCAGCTTCCTCCTCGATGCCGCCGGCAGCGTCGCTGGCGTGGACTGGCTGTGGAACGCCTGGGGCGGACGCTACCCCGATCACGACCGCGATGCCGCCGTGGCCGAGAAGCTGCTGGAGCATCTCGCCATGCGCCGCTATCTGGCGCCGCTGGTGCTCGAGGGCGGGGCGATCGACGGCGACGGCGAGGGAACCTTGCTGGCCAGCGAGGTGCTGCTGAACCCCAACCGCAATCCCAAGCTGGCGCGGGCCGAGATCGAGCGCCATCTCGAAGGCTTCCTCGGCGTCAGCAAGATCATCTGGCTGGCCGGCGGACTTGCCGGCGATCCCGCGGGCGGGCTGATCGACAATGTCGTCTGCTTCGTCAAGCCGGGAACCGTCCTGGCCCTGGTCACCGCCGATCCGGCGGACGTCAATCATGCCGCGCTGCAGGACAATCTGCAGCGGCTGCGCGGCGCCACCGACGCCAAGGGCCGTCCGCTCGAGGTGATCGAGATCGAGCAGCCCCGCTCCAATCTGGGGACGGCGGGCGAGCGCCTGCCGCTCTCCTATACCAGCCTCTATATCGCCAATGGCGCCGTGATCGCCCCCGCCTTCGAGGATCCCCAGGACAAGCAGGCCTATGAGGTGCTGTCCAAGGCCTTCGCCGGCCGCGAGGTGGTGCAGGTGCCGGCGCGCGAGCTGGGCTATGGCGGCGCCGGCCTCCACGCCATCGCCCTCGGCCAGCCGGCGGGCCCACCGGCGAGCTGAGAAGGCGAGTCCGGGGCCGTGAGTTTCACCTGCTGCCCTGGTTCCTGATTTCGCGAGAATGACGGAAGAGAGAAATCAGCCGCTGCTCTGCGCCGTGGCAGCGTCCCAGTCCGGGGCGCGCAGGCGATAGCCGACGCCCGTCTCGGTCAGGATATGCCGGGGCCGCTCGGCATCGGCCTCGATCTTCTGGCGGAGCGAGCGGATATAGACGCGCAGATATTGCACGTCGGTGTCGCCGCCCCAGACCTCGCGCAGGATGAAGCGGTGGGTCAGCACCTTGCCGGCATGGGCGACCAGCAGCCGCAGGATGTCGTATTCGCGCGGCGAGAGGCGGAGCTCCTCGCCGCGGACCAGGACAAGCCGCCGCACGAGATCGACCGTGAGATCGCCGCTGCGGAAGACCGGCCGCTCGCCCTGCTGCTGCAGGCGGTGGCGAAGGGCAGCGCGCACCCGGGCGTGGAGCTCGTCGACGCCGAAGGGCTTGGTCAAGTAATCGTCGGCGCCGAGGTCGAGGGCCTCGACCTTGCCGCGTTCGTCGGTGCGGCTGGAGAGCACGATGATGGGCACCGTCGAGCCCTTCTCGCGCAGGCGCCGGATCACTTCGAAGCCGTCGAGGCCGGGCAGGCCCAGATCCAGGATCACCACATCGGCGGGGCTGCGCCGCATGGCCTCCAGCGCCGGCTCGCCGTCCTCCACCTCGATCACCTGATGGCCTTGGGCGGCGAGACTGGTCCTGAGGAAGCGCCGGATCGCCGGCTCGTCGTCCACCACCAGCATGCGCAGAGGCGCGCGGGAGGACATCATTTCGCCTCCGGCGCGCTGAGCTGGCGCGGCACCGGCAGGGTCAAGGTGAAGACCGCGCCCGGCCCGTCGGGACGATTGCCGGCGGTGATGGCGCCGCCCATGGCCTCGACGAAGCCGCGGCAGATGGCAAGCCCCAGGCCGGTGCCGGCCCGGCGCCGGTCGGCGGCATGGATGCGATAGAACTTGTCGAAGATGCGCTCGCGGTCGGCGGCGGGAATCCCGTCACCCTGGTCGATGATCTGGAGGCTGACGATCTCGTTTTCGTGGCGCGCCTCGAGGCGGATGAGGGAACCGGCGGGCGTGTATTTGCCGGCATTGTCGAGCAGATTGAACAGCACCTGCTCGAACAGCACGACGTCGAGATTCAGCATCGGCAGGTCGGGCGGCAGGCGGACCTGGACATCATGCGGCTCCAGAATCCGATTGGCCCGCTCGAGCGCGCTGCCGACGATCTCCGACAGATCGGCCATGCTGCTCCGCGGCACGACGGCGCCGGATTCCAGCCGCGTCATGTCGAGGAGATTGCCGATGAAGCGGTTCAGCCGCTCGGCCTCTTCCTGGATGGTGCCGATCATCTCCCGCTTGGCGCTTTCGTCGAGCGCGTCGGGCTGGGTCTTCAGGCTGGTCGCCGAGCCGAGGATGGAGGCGAGCGGGGTGCGCAGGTCATGGGAGATGGAGGTCAGCAGGGCCGAGCGCAGCCGATCGGTTTCCGCCGCCAGCCGCGCCCGGTCGACGTCGCGGGCGAGATGGGTTCGCTCGATGGCAAGGGCTGCCTGATCGCAGAGCGCCTCCAGCAGCCGCCGCTGATCGGTGCTGAGCAGGGCACCCGGCCGCTCGGCCTTGAGGCCGATGACGGCGACCACGCCGCGGCCGGTGCGCAGGGGAAGGAAGAGCCGGCCCGCCCCGCCATGGGCTTCGCCGTCGCGGCCCGCGGCGCGGCTGTTGGCCCAGCACCAGCGGGCGGCGGCGAGGTCGGCCTCGCTCAGGCTGTCGGTCGCGGGATGGACCTCCGAGAGAAACAATTCACCGTCCCGCGGCAGCAGCAGGACGACCCGGACGTCGAGCATCAAGGCGATGTGATCGCCGCTCGCCCAGATCAGATCCTCCAGCGTGACCGCGGCGCTGAGCTTGCGGCTGAAGAGATAGAGCTGCTCGGTCGTCTGCGCCCGCTGGCGCGCGGCGATCGCCTGGCTGCGCACGCGCGAGGCGAGATTGCTGACGATGACCGCCACGATCACGAAGGAGACCATGGCGATGACATTCTCCGGGTCGCCGATCGTGGTGGTATAGACGGGCGGCAGGAAGAAGTAGTTGTAGGCGATAACGCTGAGCAGGCTGGCGAAGAGCGAGGGCCACAAGCCATAGGCGACAGCGCTGCCGAGCACGGCGGTGAGAAAGACCAAAGCGATGTTCAGGCTCGCCATGACCTGCTGCAAGGCGAGGGCAAGCGCCAGCGCCAGCAGCACCATCCCGGCCGTGTTCGCATAGGCCCGCCAGGCCGGCGCCTCGGCCTGCCAGAGCGTGGGGGCGCCGAGGGCGGCCATGAGGGGGAGCCGGCGTGCCGAAGCCCCCTTGTCGGTGATTCCGCCCGCCTTCAGAGCGGGGCGGCGGCCTTCCATGGCTGCATCGATCGCCTCGTCCAAGCTTCCTCCCCGGGGGCCATCACGCGCGCCCTCGAGCGCGCCGGCCGGCTTTATTTTCGCTTGCCGGCCTGCGAAGGGAACACTGGGGCCGGCCGGCAATTCCATGAGTCCGGAGTCCGGAGCCTACCACCGCCCGGTCGCCGGTCCACCTATGCCGATCTCGCGACCTGGACTGCCGAGGTTCCCTTGCCGCCACTCTCCCGCACCGCCGTCTACCGGGTGGAATATCTGATCCTGGTGGATCCCAAGCCCGCCGGCCCGCTGCTGGGATACTACAACGACCGCCCCATCCCAGCCGCCGTCGTCGACTATTTCGGACGCCGCTACATCTATGCGGGAATCGCCCCGCGCCACCGCAACGGGCGGTATGACGTCGACGCCCTGGCAAGGGATGAACGGCTGGTCGAACCGGGTCTGGTCTATTGCGCGGAGGATGGCCGCAAGAAGGTCGCCTGATCCCGGGCCACGGCGCTCTCGAAACTACGACATATATTCGGCGTATATATCCAGGCCCCCGCAAGCCGCATCGATTTTATATGAACCTCCACCCCAGGCTGGCCCTGAGGCGGGGGCCTGAAGCTGAGTCGAGGGGAGCCCCGCCCTAAAAAGGGGGGAAATCATGGCTGTTGTCGCTTCGCCTGGTCCGACGATGCTGCGCGACGTCGACTGGAAGCATGTCGTCTTCGTTGCCGCGGGCGTTCCTGCGCTGGTCCTCTTCTCGATGGGGGCGATCTCGGCCACGGTGGGGACGCCGGCCTGGGTCGTCTGGACGATCTCGGTCCTGTTCGGCTTCGTCCAGGCCTTCACCTATGCCGAGATCGCCGGGCTGCATCCGTCGAAGAGCGGCGGCACCGCGGTGCATGGGGCGACGGCCTGGATCCGCTACAGCCGCATCCTGGCGCCGCTGTCGCTCTGGTCGAACTGGCTTGCCTGGACGCCGGTGCTGGCCATCGGCACCGGGCTGGGCGCGGGCTATCTCCTGTCGATCTTCTACGCGCCGGATTCGCCGGTGCTCGCCTGGCAGCTGACGATCCTCGATCTCGGCTTCATCTCGACCGGCCTGTCGCTGCGCATCAATGCCATCTTCTGCCTGGGCGCGGCGATCATGCTGGTGGTCTTCGCCATCCAGCATCGCGGCATCCTGCGCACCGCCCAGATCCAGACGCTGCTCACCATCGGCTCGCTGCTGCCGCTCTTCATCGTCTGCGTGATCCCGCTGCTCCAGGGCAATGTCCGGATGGAGAATTTCACGCCCTTCACTCCGCTGGCGACCGACAACGGCCAGGTCGTGGCGGGGGTCTGGGACAAGGGCGGAATCCTGCTGTTCCTGGGCGGGCTATTCATCGCGGCCTGGTCCACCTACGCCTTCGAGACCTCCGTCTGCTACATGAGCGAGTTCAAGAATCCCGGCCACGACATGCCGCGGGCGATCATCGTCTCGGGCCTCATCTGCATCGTTGCCTATGTCACCATTCCGATCGTCTTCCAGGGCGTGCTGGGCACGCAGAAGATGCTGGATCCCGGGATCTATGCCGGCACCGGCATGGGTCTGGCGCTGGCGGAGATGGTCAATGCCGGGGCGGTGATCACCAAGATCCTGGTGGTGCTGTTGTTCTTCAGCCTGATCCTCGCCATCATGACCGCCATGGCAGGTTCGTCGCGGACCCTGCATCAGGGCGGACAGGACGGATGGCTGCCGAAATATCTGGCTCACGTGAACAGTCACGGCGCGCCCACCCGGGCGATGTGGACCGACCTGGTCTTCAATCTCGTCCTGCTCGCGATGTCGGATTACGTCTTCGTGCTCGCAGTCTCCAACTGCAACTATCTGATCTTCAACTTCCTCAACCTGAATGCCGGCTGGATCCACCGCATCGACAATCCCGGGGTTCGCCGGCCCTGGCGCTGCCCGGACTGGCTGCTGGTCGTGGGGGCGGCGCTGTCCTTCGTCAACGCCTTCCTGCTCGGCGCCGGAGCGGATGTCTGGGGCCGCGGCACTTTGGTCGCCGGGTTCATTTCCGCCGCCCTGGTGGTGCCGGTCTTTCTCTACCGTCACTATGTCGTCGATCGCGGCGTCTTCCCCGCGCATATGAACCAGGACCTGCTGCTCGCCGGCCAGACCTCGCTGGGGCCGACACGGGCGGGCATCTGGCCCTATGTCGCGCTCGCCGGCGGCATCGCGTCCTGCTTTGCCGGCTATGCGATCTTCTGGCTCTAGGCGCCGGCCGTGAGAGACACATGAACGCGGCCGAGTTTCGCGACAGCATCGCCCGCCTCGGCCTCTCCCAGGCCGAGGCGGCGCGGCTCCTCGGGGTCAAGCTGCGCACGGTACAGCGCTGGGCGGCGGGCCGGCCGCCGGTCGCCGAGCCCGCGGCCCAGGCCTTGCGCGCCTGGTGCCGGCTCGCCGAGCGCGGGATCGCCTGGCGCTCCGACGGCGATCCGGTGGAGGTCGAGGACCTCATCGGCCTTGCCCAGCACCGCCGTGCCGCCTTGGGGCTGCGGGAGGGCGCGCAACTGGGGATCGGCCGGCGCGGGGGATGGCGCCGGCGCTGGCGCATCAATATCGACCGCTGCCGGGCGACGAGCACGGCGATGGTGGTTCACTTCAACCGCCTGGCCGACGGCAGCTTCCTGCCGGCGAGCTATCGCCGTCTGGACGGACCGGCGCGGATGCCCCATGACCGGCCGCTGCTGGAAGAGGCCATGGCCGTCTTCCTCGAGGCAGCGGCGAGCATGTCGGATTTCGAGGGCGGCGCGGCACATCGCGGGTCCGACCGAGCCGCCTCGTCCCATGGCCGAGGGGCGCTGGACGAGGCCCCGATCGCATGAGCGCCGGCGGCGTGCGGCTGCTGCCGCGCGATTCCTATTCCCGCCCGGCGGCCGGCGAGCCCGTGAATGAATCCGCCGCGGGGCCGATGGAGACGCCGCTGCCCCAGGGGCCTATCTGGATCATCGATGCCCAGACCCTGTTTCGCCGGGGCCTCGCCCTGCTCATGCGGCAATGGAATCCCGGCATTGCTGTCCTGGATGCCCCGGATATCGCCTCGGCGCTGGCGGGGCTGGGCCAGGGACCGGCCCTCGTGCTGGTCGATGCGCTCCAGGCCGGTCCGGGGCATTTCGCCGGGCTTGGCCGGCTGATCGCCGAAGCGCCCGGAGCGCCGGTGGTCCTGCTCGCCGGCGAGGTCGACTGGAAAACGGCCTCCCGGGCGGTGGAGCTCGGCGCCCGCGGCTATATCCCGAAATCGGCCAGCGAGGCCGTGCTGCGCCATGCCCTCGGCCTCGTCGCCTCGGGGGAGGTCTATCTGCCCCGGGAGGTGCTCGCCCGCTGGACCCTGCGCCGGGCGGCGCCGCGGCCGCAGCTCCCGGGCGGCGCGCAAGCGAAGGGTGCTCGGGGGGAGGGTCCGCCGGGTCCCGGTATGCCCCGGTTGACGCCGCGCCAGAGCGAGGTGCTGGTCCAGCTGACGCTGGGGCTCTCGAACAAGGAGATCGCCCGCTCGCTGGGCTTGCTCGAGAGCACCGTCAAGGTGCATGTGAAGACCATCCTCAAGAAGCTCCCCGCCGCCAATCGAACCCATGCCGCCATGCTCGCTTTGGAGCTGGGGCTCGCCCAGCGGGATCGGCTCCCAACCCCCCGGTTGACTAAATTTTAGCCAGAAATAGTTGAATTACCCCTTTTGAGGTATGGACAAGCTGCGACGACTCGCCGCAGTGTTTCCAACAGGTAATAGGAGTTTCGGGTCAGGAAACGAAACCTGGTAATCCCCGCAACTTCGAAAAATCGGCCCCGGCACCGGAATCGACGGCCGCGGGCGGTGTAAATCTTGGGGGGATTGGATGGCAAAGGACCTGCAAGCCAGAATCGAAGCCATGTTCGCGCTCGACCGGCTCTGGGCGACGGGCTTCGTCATCGCGCTTTGGATCGTCGTTCTCTTCGTGATGCTCGCAGTGCGGCCCTTCATGCCGTCCCGGGGCATCGAGATCGTCTGCTGGATCGCCGCCTTCGTCCTGCTGCTGTTCAACACAGCCTCCATCACGGCGATGATCCGCCACTACCGCAACGACAAGCAGCACATCTACTCCGTCGATATCCGGCATCTCGACGCCGGGCGTTGAACGGCGCCACAGGGGGGTCCCAGATGGTCATGCGCTATGTACCGCCGCAGCAGAGCGTTGCCGGCCAGGTTTTCGATGTCGTCTTCCTGCTGGCCCTGGTCTTCGGGGCGCTGTTTCTGCCGATCTGGCTGAAGATCGCCGTGCCGTCGCGGGTGGAGAAGCTGCCCGACGGCGTCACCTATCAGGCGGCCGCCGATGGGACCAGGACCTGGACCGGGCTGACCTGGGAGAAGCTGGGCCAGAACCCGACCATGCAGGCGCAGTGGGAGAAGCTCGGCTACACCAAGGAATCGGCGGCGGAAATCATCACCCAGCCCTTCGATTACACCATCGACACGGTGGGCGTGGTGATCACCGGGGTCGTCATCGTCGGCTATTTCATCTTCATGCTGGTGCTGTCGGAGAAAGAATACAAACAGGTCATCGCCGAAAAATTCGACTGATGCCGGCGGTCCCGGCCGGACCGCATTGCGGCTGGTCAGGATCGATTTCGCCAGAGGAGGGGGACAATGTGGGCTTTGTTAGGCTGGGCCGCCTGGATCGTATCGGCGCTCATCTTCGTGTGGATGGTCTGGGATTTCCTGAGGGTGAATCAGAGTTTCGCCGAGGACATCCTCCTGAGTTCGCGCGAGGGTGTTGACGAGCTCTTCGCCGAAAGCAGCAAGTCGAAGGGGAATTGAGCGATGAGCGAGCAGGTCGCGGTAGCGCCGTCCAAGCAGATCAACCTCCTCAAGGTCCTAGGCCCCGTCCATGTCTGGGCGCTTGGCGTCGGCATCGTGCTGGTCGGCGAGTTCATGGGCTGGAACTACGGCGTGGGCAAGGGCGGCGCCTTCGGCGCGCTCATTTCCTGCTTCGTCATCGGCCTGCTCTACACCTGCGTGGCGATGATCGATTCCGAGATCACCTCCACCGTGGCCGCGGCCGGCGGGCAATATGCCCAGGCCAAGCACACCATCGGCCCGCTCATGGCCTTCAATGTCGGGCTCTATCTGGTGCTCGCCTATACCATGCTGGAAGCGGGCGACATCCAGGTCGCCGGTCAGCTGCTGCAGATCGGCGCCGCCGAGCTCGGCCATGACATTCCCTGGGAGCCGTTCACGATCCTCACCTTGGCGATCCTGGCCTGGCTCAATTATCGCGGCGTGTTCATGACGCTGACGGTGAATTTCGTCATCACCGCTGCGGCCTTCCTTTCCATCATCATCCTCCTCATCGGCGTCCAGCCCTGGAACACGGGCGCCGGCGCCGTGCTGCTGCACCGCGACCTGCTGACCGATCTGCCCTATGGCTGGATCGGCGTGCTGGCCTCGCTGCATTTCGGCATCTGGTACTATCTGGGCATCGAGGGCACCTGCCAGGCGGCGGAGGAAGTGCGCTCGCCCGGCCGCGCGCTTCCCCTCGGCACCATGACGGGGATGATCACCTTGCTGATCGCCGCCGCGCTCACCTGGTACATCGTCTCCGGGCTGCTGCCCTGGGAATATATCGGCTGGGATGCCGAGCTGGCGCCGCTGTTCGATGCGGCGCGGGTCACCGGCAGCCCGTTCCTGATCGTCGTCCTCTTCGTCGGCACGCTGTTCTCGGCCATCGCCTCGGCCAACGGCTGCATCAACGACGCGGCGCGGGCCTGGTTCTCCATGGGCCGCGACCGCTATCTGCCGATCTGGTTCGGCGCCGTGCATCCGCGCTATCGGACACCTTTCCGCTCGATCCTGTTCCTGATCCCGATCGCCGCGATCTTCGCGCTCTATATCCCGCTCGCCCAGATCATCACCTTCTCGATCCTGTCGGGGCTGCTGAACTACACCTTCATGCCCTTCAATATCTGGAAGTTCCGCAAGAAATGGCCGCTGGGCTCGATCCAGCGCGGCTATGA
>Ga0105238_10008948_pt1 | contig 10021 bp, 9 predicted proteins | sample KBSC34metaG_FD_81526 | JGI IMG/M metagenome (GOLD analysis project Ga0105238, IMG submission 81526) | Corn rhizosphere microbial communities from Kellogg Biological Station, Michigan, USA - KBS C3-4 metaG | ecosystem: Host-associated > Plants > Roots > Rhizosphere > Soil | place: Michigan, USA...
GGGATTTCCGCTGACGAAAACGCCGCCCGGATACTTCCCCGAAATGTTGGTGCTCTACGATGTGGCGCGATAGGATGTAAATCAACGGGGGTGCGCTCGCGCTTCAGCATCTACACTTTTGCCACTTCCGTTTCAGCAATGTATTTGCGCGTCGCTGCCGGCAGTTCCTTCCATATTTTGATGGCCACCGCGAGGCCGACGATTGCAAACGGTATAATAAAGAGCGGCCACCATTGCCAATGGTGAGTCGTGATGGGGCCAAGGCAAAGCGACTGCAGGCCGCTCCCCACGTAGGCAAATCCATCCACGATGCCGGAGCAAGTCGCCGTGGCTTTGCGCCCGCCGAAATCTGTGGCCGCCGTGCCGGACATCAATGAAGTAATGCCGATCGACGCCATCACAATTAAAACCGCGCACCATCCGACGGTAACCGGTTGCGAAAACAAAACCGATGCCATCACTCCGGCGAGTACTAGAACCATCCCGCAGAGCAGGGCGGCGGGTGGTCCTCGGCGTGATTGGAAAAGTTTGTCGGAAATGATCCCGCCCGAGAAACCACCCACCACGCCAAACAAACACAGCAGCAACCCCCAATGGTTAATGAAAAACGCGGCCTCCACCGGGGCCTTTTCCTTCCCAAACGTGCGATACCACTCAGTCATGCTGTAGCGAAAAACACCCGAAGTCAGTTCCACCACCGCGATCAGCAACATCAGCCGGCTTGCGAAAATTTTCTTCAGCAGATCGAGCACGGAAAATTCAATGTGCATTTCACCGGACGAGGCATCACAGGTGTCGAGATGCGGAAATCCCGCTTCTTCCGGCGTGTCTTTAATCAGCCACACATCGAGAATAATCCAAAAAATCAAAATGGCCGCCGGGATGAAAAACACCGCCCATGTGGCGTCAACAGTGGAACCTGCCGGGACAAAAACGTTATGCAAAAAGTGCTGCAACCCGCTGCCCGTTGGTGAAGGCACCGCCTTCGTCATCGAAATGATACTCGCGCCCCAGTCGAACGCGAAATAAACACCAAAGGAAATCAACGTTCCAAAAATGGCCCCGAAGATGCCGCGTTCGCGCACGTGAAACCAATATGCCTTCACCTTGATGATCGACATCGCGCCGTAGCTCTGGAAATACATGTTGGCCGCGTAAAGCACCGAGAAAGAGGCCGCGAGGTGAATCTTCAAGTGCTTCACCAAAATTAAATACGTCAGCACACCCATCGCGATATTGCAGAGCGAGGCCCCCGCCGCCGCGATGATGATCCCGCGTTTGCCGCCGAGTTTTTTGTCGATCAGCGGGCCATTTATCAGAAACGAAAGCGCATAAACCCAAGTTCCCACTCCGAAAATGATTCCCAAATCCTCCTTGGACATTGCCGTGAGCGCGTCCTTCGCCACGATGACATTATAACGGCCCATACACAGGAACGCGTAAGTCATTCCCAGTGGAAACCAGTTCACGAACCGGCGCATCATGAACTGGCTGTTATGCCGTAGCGGGTTGTTGAAAAAATACAGCGCGATGATGACGGCCAGGCAGATGCCAACGAGGTAAAGCGGGCCCTGCGGCGAGTCAATAAACTTCAAAATGCTCGACATGCTTTGGTGCTACGCGGGAAGAACGTTGCGTCTCGCCGGCGGCGCGCCATCAGAGGCTATCGCCCGAGAAAATCAGGTCAAGCCTGCAAAGGCTTGAGGATGTTACATTTTTCAGCTTACGGGACAGAGAGATGGAAAGCCGACAATCCTTGTCGAACAATGAGGAAGTTTAGATGACTGCTTTGAGAAAATTCCACGTGCCCGTCGACAAACCCAACGAGGCCTCTGCCTGCGTGCAACTCCGGCGTCCAGGCAATATCCATATTAGTGTTCAGCAACAACGTCCCATGATGCGCAGGTTTACCGTCGGCCTGTAGATCCCTGTCGCCCGAGAGGATTGATTGAGCAGGATTGTTGGTCGAAATGTCAGCATTGAGAAAATAGCTAATGTTCGCATCAGTCAGAGTCTGAAGACTTGCCGTAGGCTTTCTTTGCTTGTCGGCTGGGCAAACTAAAAAGCGGCTCAGGTTCGTGTCGTATGTAAGTTTTTGGTAATGGGGAAATGTCTGGTTTCGGTCCAGGTAATCTCTTGTACCTCCACTTGAGACTGGGATGCTGAACGGAAGCTTCCCATGGTTATCCTCGGCGTAAATCAGAAAACCGATCGCTACTTGCTTCTGATTGTTCATGCACCGAGGTCCGGTTGGACGACTTGAACCACCCATCGAGGGAAGAATCATCGCAATCAAAATCGCTACGCACGCGATGACCACGAGTGCCTCAATTAACGTCAAACCTCTTTTTGCGTTCTCTGAAAAATGCATTTTCATCGCCCGCAACCACAATATCGGAATCGCGATAGAAACGGAATGTTCCTTTGCAGGCACATCTTTGAGCAATCTTTCCCGCCCCTTGTCGAAATGAAATGCTTGAGTTATCGCCCGGCTCTGTTTCCATTCCGCCGCGAATGAGTTTTTGGCCCGCGATCACCTCCTGGCTCCAGCGCAACCGCACTTCCGCCCGCATGGCGTTCCTGTGGCGCATGATTGCCATGGCCTTAGGTTCGCTCTTTTCGCTGTTATGGCAACCACTGCTCGCCCGGGCCATGGGTGATGCCCTTTTGGGATTATTCCAGAATTTTCAATCGGTCACGCGATTGGGTGGATTGGGCGACTTCGGCATCACCGCTGCCCTGGGTCTCAAAGTGGGCACCCTGCTTGGACGCGGAGACGAATCCGCGTTGAAGTCCCTGTTGGCTTCCGCGCGCACACTGTTTCTTTTTATAGCAGGTGCATTGTGTCTATTGCTCATTGCCTTGTCACCCTGGTTGCCCACCTGGCTCGGATTTGAAAATGTGCCCGGTGCGGGTTCGATGATGTGGCTTTTCGTGTACGGGGGATTGAGCCTGGCCCTTATGATTGTGAGCGGTTATTTCGCCTCGCTAAACTACGCGCATGGCACGGTAACGTGGCCAATATTCCCGGGAATTCTTTTTGTGCAAGTGCTTGCCCCGTTTTTCCACTGGCGCTTGGCCCTGTTGCAAATGCCGCTTTGGATTCAATTGCTGCCTTATCTCGGTTCCTCGCTGGCTACAGCCTTCCTTGGATGGCGCATGTTGAAATGGTCGCACCCCTGGCTGGGTAACCTGAGGCCGCTGAAATGCGATCGAAAGGAATGGAAATCACTTTCTGGAACCAGTTGGTGGGCCTATCTCGTTAGCATCGGCTCGACCATTTACTTCACCTCGGATGGCCTGGTCATTGGCGCTGAATTCGGAACCGACGCGGTTCCCCGGTATCGGTTCAACTACCGCGCCTGTGAATTGTTGATAACGCTGATCGTCACCGCGTCCTTTGTCGGCCTGCCCAAACTGACGCAATGGATTTCAAGCACGCAGGAAGGAGACCGACGCCGCTTGCTAACTGAAATGGATCGCCTGAGCAAATTCGAGATTGTCCTCACCTGCTTCGCGACCTTGGGTTACCTGGCGCTCAATAATTTGTTTATTTACGTCTGGGTGGGCGGACATTATCAGGTGCCGCTGGCATGGCAGTTCGCGTTCGCCTGTAACCTGGCGGTCACTTGCTGCGGCAATACCGGCATCCAAATGTCCATGCGCGCCGGGAACAAAGGCCTGAAATGGGCGGGTATCGTGGTTGCACTGACGGGTTTGGTGAACCTCGCTCTTTCCATTCTGTCTGTGAAACTCGGTTCGATCGGCGGTGTCGCAGTCGCTACCGTCGTCGCGCAATCCATTTCCAGCATTACGCTGGGCGCCATCACGTGCCGTTATCTTGGGTTGCCTGTCGGGCGCTGGACGGCTCGTTGTTGGGTATTGCCAATTGCCTTTACAGCCATCGCCGCCCTTTTAAAGCATCTATTTCCGCGCGATTCGTTTTCGCATTTGGGCATTCTGACGGGATGCTACGCAGCTCTATTGCTGGCCGTGTGCTGGCTGGCTGGCATTAATGGAAAATTGCTCAGGACTGAATGGGCGCAGCTGAAAATGATGGCTGGACTTGGCGGGCGAAATTGAAAATGGAAGAATCCCAACCTCAAAAATGTCATCGCATCGCTTTGGTTTCTGGTGGCCTTGGCTTGGGGGGATCCACGACGTTCCTGATTAATTTCGCGGGCGAACTCAAGCGACGCGGAATTCCTGTGGAGGTGATGAGCTTTGAGCGCGAAAACCCGTTGGCTGCGGATTTTGATCGTCAAAATGTTCCTGTGCTCTGCCTTGACCAGCGACGAATCATTTTCGAAGATCGCCTGGAAAAGATTCTGAAGAACCTCGCCCGATTTCAGCCGACCGTGGTTATTTCAACCCTTGCCGTGACGTCTTTCGAAGTGCTCCGCTATGTGCCCAAGGGAATTTTCCGCATGGCCATGGGGCAATCGCACGATCCTCTGGTGTATGACGCCTTGCGTCCATACAGTCCGTGGATGGATCTGCTCGCGATGGTGTCACAAACGATGAAATCGACTGTTGCAGCCATGCCGGAATTTGCCAAGGTGCCCATAGCCTATCTTCCCTATGGCGTGCCTATTGGGGACGCCAAACCGACTGAAAAAAATCTGGGTCGGCCATTGCGCATCCTGTATTTGGGCCGCTTGGAACAGGAGCAAAAGCGCGTCCGATTGTTTCCGGAAATTTTGCGACAGCTTTGCGCGAGTGGAATACCGTTTCATTGGACGATTGCCGGCACCGGCTCTGAACGAGAGTATTTGGAAGCGAATTTGAAGTCGGCCTCACCGAATCAAACTATTTCGTTCGTGGGTCCGGTCGGCTATGCAGATGTGCCGGCAATGATGAAGCGTCACGATATTTATTTGCTCGCTTCCGACTACGAAGGGCTGCCTCTGAGTTTGTTGGAGGCGATGGCGCAAGGTCTGGTTCCGGTGGTGAGCGACTTGGAAAGCGGCATTCGCGAAGTGGTGGATGATTCCGCGGGTATGCTCGTGCCGACACAGAATGTTTCCGGCTATGCCCGCGCCATCATTCATTTGCATGAGCATCGGGATGAATTGGCTAAAAAATCTGCCGCCGCTCGCCTGCGCGTGCAACGGGACTTTTCCGTGACTGCAATGACCGATCGTTGGCTCGCTGCGCTTCCCCAGGTGCCTTCTCCTGTGGAGCCCTGGCCAAAAAGATGGCAGATAGCTGGGGTGTTGGCGGCTGGAAATCCACTTTATTTTTCCCGGCCAATTCGAGTGTTGCGGAGAGCAGCGGCCCGGGTTCGAAAAAATTGACAGATATCCTAACGGGTCATGGCCGGCTCAAATAACAATAAAGGCTGTGACCCTGAGATGTGAAAATGTGTTTCATTCCCGTTTTGCGATAAAAGAAACCCAGCAGTTTGATGCCCAATGGCGGCAAGCCACGATAAGGCTTGTTTAGAGTTCTGCAATTTTGCCGATGTTCCAGAAGAGCGTTTTCCAACTCCGAGCCTAAAAGCTGGTTCCCCCCGGTTTCCAGCACTTTCAAATTTGTTCGTTTCGCCAAAGTGACAAAGTCCTCCCCTCTCCACCACGAAATGTGATGCGGTGGCCAATTGGCTGGCAGCCATGGGGCAAACCGCAACACGCCCGTGGCGCTTGGCACCGCGATGGCGATCGCACCGCGAGGCGAAAGAAACCTCACACATTGCCGGACGAGACCTGCGGGATCAGGCACGTGTTCAAGCACCTGATTTAAGGAAATCATGTCGAATTTGCCCTCCCACTCGGGCGAAAGATTCTCCAGTAAATCCGAAAAAACCGTATGCCCTTTTCCAGACGCAACATTCAGGGCGGCGCGGCTCAATTCTATGCCATAGGTTTTTAATCCCGCGCTTTTAGCCGTGTCCAACGCAAACCCCACTCCGCAACCAACATCCAAAATGGATTTATAGCCATGCTCAACTGCGAAACGCGCATTGCGTTTATTTTCAGGCCGGTCTGGCGCGTAATAATCCGCTCTCTCCGTGTGCAGCCCGTCATAAAATTGCTCGTCGCCCGCAAGGTTCGGATTAAAAAATTGAAAGCCGCAATCGCGGCATCGGTACAAATGAATCGTTCCTTCCTCCCGCAGTTTCTGGAGAGCAGGCCCCGGCAGTGGCCGTCCGTCTTGCAGCCAGCTTGCCTTGATATTTTCGGCGCTTAAAGACAGGCGGGCCGAAACAGCCGTGGAACCGCAGAGCAAGCAGGCTGGAAAATTGGAGCTAAGAATCGGGTCAGCCATTGAATCATTTTGGACGCTGCGCGACAAACGTCCATCCGAGCGTGTGAAGATCGTGTTTCAAGTGGCGATCGCACCAAAGGAAAAACCGATTCACCAGCCAGGTGAACGGTTTCCAACTGATCGGCTGCGTTCCCTGAATGACCACCCCGATGAACGAGTAAGATCGCCCGCGATTGTATAATTCGGTCAGCTCAAACCCGCTGGTCTTGATCAAGTGCAGCAGGCCATCGTAAGGATAGCGGAAATAATCGTAAGGCACCTCGTGACGCGGCCAATACATCGGCGTGCTCAAAATCAGATAACCCCCAGGCTTTAGCACCCGATACATTTCGCGAAGAGCTTTCAACGGGTCAGGCACATGTTCCAAAACCTCAGTCGAGACCACGGTATCAAAGCTCGAGTCCGCCAGCGGAATATCCGTTGCCGAACCCACCACATCGGGTTTGGAGCGATCGGTGAGATAATCCATTCCGATGTATTTCGTGGCCCCCGCGAAGAAAGTCTTCTCGTACGGCTTATGTCCGCAACCAACGTCCAGAGTAACGCCTTTGACGTAATTCCCACATTGCTTAAGCGAAGCTTCCAACATCAGGGTATGGAGAAACGTTCGTTGGCTGACCGGAGCGGAACATCTGAAATCCGCGGAGAAATTGTCCAACGGATGTTTCGCCAAAGGATGGGCAGGGGTGCGGGGCATGGAATCAATCTGCCAGCAGGCTTGCAATCGGCTCTCTAAAAAAGTCTCGCATCAAACGAGACCATACGAACCGGAGCCTCTGAAAACAAGCGTGGAACTCGTCCTCATGGTCCGGCGTCAATCAATGCAAAACACCGCCGGTTGAAATCAAATTTCCTGGCTATTGATGAGTCCCAAAGTTTTGAGCTGGCCAATAAATGTCTTTTCAAAATGTTCGAAGGTAAGCACGTCTTTATTGATCTTCACGCTTGGTCGGTATCCCGGCCGGGTCACGATTTCTTCCCATTTCAGAATGGCGTTCGCGGTTGCTTCGGGATTCCGGATGGGAACAACTTCGCCACTGATTCCAGGTTCCACCAGATCATTCGCTCCGCAATTCGGTGTCAGGATCACTGGAAGGCCGCACCCCATCGCTTCCACCGCGGTCAGCACCATGCCTTCCTCCAGCGAAGGCAAAACGAAAATGTCCGCTTGCCTCAAGTGCTCGGCCAATTCATGGTGCGGCATATGAGGAAGCCAGGTAATCGGGAGAGAATTGTACTGCGAAAGAATCCCTTTAACGTCGTCCCGCACCGAATCGCGAAGCACCAATCTGGCTTTGGGGCTTTTTTTAAGCACCAATCGAAAGGCCTCCAGCAGATAAGGCGTCCCCTTTCGCAGGCAAAGGGCGCCGGTGTGAATAATGGTCAGCGGTTTGTCTTTGGGCCGTTCACCTTCACGCGGGCGGAAGGAAGAGGTGTTCAGCGGACGCGGATGGGGAAATAACTGCTCCGGTTTGAAACCTCGTGTGAGGAAACTGTTTGCGACATAGGTGCTGGCCGTGAAAACGTAATCCACGTGTTCCATCATGGCGCAACTGCGTTCGTAATATTTGCGTGCCACGGGCGGATCGGGAGCTTTCCAGCGGCGTTGTTCTTCGGTAAGGATTTCCCAAAAATTTTCCGGATGCGAATTGCCGCCATCGAGGAACGTTTTTCCACCGTGCTCCCGGACCCATTTGAAACTCTCATTCGCATAGGCATAACTGGAAATCATATTATCGCCGGGGTTCAGTTGCTTTTTCACCCAACGATCAAACCACGGATACAATTGGAACCGGAACGATTCCGCGGAAAAGGGACGCATCGTCCGGACCGCTGCGTAGGCCAATAATCCAATCGCCGGATTCAAACGGGTCACCGCTGCCGGCAATTTATCGACGCCACGCCTCGTGCCCATTGCAATAAAACGCAGAGCATTCCTTTTGTGCAACGCCAAGGCTTCCGCGTCATAAATGGAAGCGTGACCAGGCGAAGCGATTATAAAAGTAGAAGAAGTCATATCAATCCAGCGAAACTCAATCCCGTTCCCATGCCTCAACCCATTTGACCTGTTTACGGCATCGCAGACCGGCTTCTGACAAAATTTCCCGGCAACGTTTCAGACCGTTTTCTCCAAGTGCCCAATCGTGGAGTTCCACAATAACGATCCGATAGCGGCGTAATAGATCGCGCGCGTGTTCGAAAGTCTCCAGTTCAGCCCCTTCAATGTCGATAATTAATGCGGTGAACGGACCGTAGCGGGAATCCAATTCGTTGAAACTCCGGCCAGGAACGCGCACCGGGATAGTGGACGCGCCGTTTGACTGAATCGAACTGCTAACAATCATCCGCGGATTAAGATGGAACGTCACTTCACGCTCCTGACTCACCGCGCAATGTTCCACCAGGAACTGGCATTGGTTCAAATCACGGTTGCGATGAAGCCATGGAATGCAGAACGGATTCGCTTCCACAACCACGTGCCTCCCCTTGTCATTCAGAATTCTATTTGTCGTGCAGGAAACTACACCCAGGCACGCACCCAATTCCAAGACCCGATCCGTCGGACGAATGCACGCCTGAACCACCTCCAGATCCTCAACTTCGTAGCGGTTGGATAAGAAAGAAGAGCGATATTCCCGGGAGGTTTGATCTTTTGGAATAATGAAGGTGCAGCCATTGATGCTGAATTTCCCTCCGCGCAGGTCGAAAATCGCTCCGCCGCTCCACGTGTACGCGCGGTGGAGCGCGCTCCCCAGCGATTGCCGGACGGGCGTCGGCAGAAACTTTCTTGCTACTTTGCGAATTTGACTCACAGTCGCGGCTCGGGATTCAGGCGTGCCCGCGGGTAAATAGTCTAATTGGATGCGACGTGCCTTTCCAAGAAGGAACGCTTCGACAGGCAATTTCATTTCTGCGCGACGATTTCACCGTACAGCTCCTCATAGGCCTTAACCATGAATTCTGCAGTCATGTGTTTTTCCATCACAGACTCCGGACCGCGGCGGCTGAAGCGCTCTTGCATCACGGGATCTGACATCAGCTTTGCCAGTGCCTCGGCAAGTTGTCGGGGGTTGTTGATGTCCACCAACAGTCCATTGTCGCCATCCTGAATAAGATCTTCCACCCCTCCGCACCGCGTGCCGACCGAGGCGCAGCCGTAAAATTGTGCTTCTTGCAAGGACAACCCAAGCCCCTCGTAAGTGGAAGGAATTACAAATATGGCCGCCCGCCGTAACCAGTCACGCAATTCATCGTCACTGCGGGCGCCCAAAAAACTGACTTGATAAGTCAAATGTGCCTCGCGAATCGTTCCCTGCATTTGCTCAAACAAGGCCTCGTCTCCAATACGACCTATAAAAACCAGCTGCCAATCCGGAAATTTTTTTCCGAAAAGTGCAAAAGCCTCTGCCAGGACTGTCTGGCCCTTGCGCGGTCCAATAGTTCCGGCGCAAAGAATTATTTTTTCCCGGGGAAAATGTACCGGCGGCGGGCCTCCGTGCAGACGCGAATGATAAATCCAGCGAAATTTCCCGCGTATCGGTGGATACCATGAGCGCAGCGCGCGCCAGTCATGTTGAGAAACGGCTACTTCGCAGCGCAATTTTTTCGCGACAATTTGTTTGCTCAGCCATGCCGGTGGAAGCAGCGCCAGTTTCATTGCGAGCGGACGCTTTTCCCAAACGTATCCCTCCAATAATCCGAAAGCCCCGTGGTTGGTCGAGAGACACGGAATGTTCTCACGAGTTAAATAGAA
>Ga0105238_10008950_pt1 | contig 10020 bp, 9 predicted proteins | sample KBSC34metaG_FD_81526 | JGI IMG/M metagenome (GOLD analysis project Ga0105238, IMG submission 81526) | Corn rhizosphere microbial communities from Kellogg Biological Station, Michigan, USA - KBS C3-4 metaG | ecosystem: Host-associated > Plants > Roots > Rhizosphere > Soil | place: Michigan, USA...
AAGACCATTACCATGGAACGGTATCGCTTTGGCAAAGGTGAATATAAATACTTTTCCTATCCCCTGCCCTCCCTAATCCAGTCCATCCGGGAAGCAGTATACGCCAAACTGGTGCCTGTAGCCAATGCCTGGATGAAAGCCTTGAATGACCCAAGGACCTTCCCTGCCAACCTTGCCACTTTACAACAGCAATGTCGGGAACACGGGCAGGACAAACCTACCGTACTGATATTACAATACGGAGAAGGCGGACATAATACCCTTCACCAGGACCTGTATGGTGAGATATTCTTTCCCATGCAGTTGGTACTCTTCCTGGATGAACCCGGCAGGGATTACACAGGCGGAGAGTTTGTCCTGGTACAGCAAACTCCTCGTGCGCAATCAAAAGCCATGGTACTTACACCTCGCCAGGGCGATATGCTGATCTTTACGACCAATTTCCGGCCTGTGAAGGGCACCCGTGGATATTATCGCGTGAATATGAAACATGGCGTAAGCCCTGTGCGGGAAGGCTCACGCCATACATTGGGGATTATTTTTCATGATGCGTCTTAAACAGATATTCCTTCTATTTCAACGGCCACTGAAGCCCTACGGAAAATGAGCTGGTTTTGAATATGTATGACCGCGTGCGGATAGGCTCGCTGGACCCCACGCCTCCCCAATAAAGGCTTTCATCATAAGCATGCGTAATATCTTGTCGATACGTATACAGTAGCTGCATGTGGACAGAGGATTGTAGTTTAAAAGCAATCCCGGCGCCCGCCTGCAGACCCAGCACCACGGGGTAAGTTTTGAATCCCGCTCTGTCCGGTCCGTGATAAGATTTATCTATCAGCTTGACATTCCCCGTGGGGCCTACCTCCGCCATTAACCGGAAGGTCTTACTTTCATTCAACGGCACACCCACACCAAACAATACAGGGATGGATAGGTAGCCGGTCTTAAGTGAATCTTTATATAATGGATAGGAATTCTCTTCCGGATTGACCTGTTTTTGTATATATCCCAGCCCCGTCTTAATATACGCGAGGTCAAATATCTGGCGTTGAAAGTGAACATTGACCTCAAATCCGCCGCCGTTCTTCTGGGTGGCGTTCTTTATGCCATATTGCCTGTCCAGGTCCTGCACCAAATTGAACAGTGATCCTCCTGCTCTGTTGATGGTGTATCCTGCGTTGATCGTAATATACCAGGGGTGATTGATGTTCGGGTTGATTTGAGCTCGTGTTTGGGTAATGCCTGACAGAAAAAGAGTCAGGATCAAGCAGATAGGGCGTACATTCATAAGAAGGGGTTGTGGTTGTTTCCGGACCAAAATAGTGTAAAATGATCAGGAAACCAATTTCTCGCTGGCCCGATCGATATCCGGGGTCCTGTAGAGGGTTTCCGGGATGGTGGCCAGTCTCGAGCTATGGATCTTTTCGCCTAATCCATAGAATTCCTGGAAGGACATGATAAGGGGCCGCCATTTATCCGGGTCCACCCTGTTGGGATGACCATCCATGATGATAGATTCGTCCAGGTGGATGCGTTGAACCCTCAGCTCCAGCGTCAGAATACGCCCCTTTAACGCATCATCCTTTGCCGCCAGGGAATGAACATCCTCTACCACTACCTCCATTTGTACAGGGCATTCCATGACACGTGGAGCAGCTATCGTCTCCGAAGCTCCCGGTGTCAACCCCGACACTCCGAACTTATCCTGTACATAACGATAGCCCTTTTTTAATTTTCCATCCGGTACAGGATTAGTCCCCGTCGTCAGCGCGAGCGCGTTCACATTTGCGGCTTGTTCTATTGAAGGAAGGTTTAATACACCCTCTTTGTTACGAAGTAAATTCTCCGTTGTCTTTGAAAAGGCGGAGATCCCGATCATACAGCGCCACCCCAGCCAGAAGATGGAGGAGATGGGCGCCACATTGTAAGTGTCGTTTTCATTCACCGTGCTGATGAGCACTACGGGAGTGCCGAAGTATAGTATCGAAGGCTCAGCGATCTTGTGCATATAGGTAATTTTTATGGTGTAAAACTACCTTACACATCCGGATGGGAAAACCCGGAAGTTGCGGATATTGACGCCCCCCTAACCTCACCCCCCAAAACTCCTCACCACCCCCTCCTTATAATGCCCGCTGACAGGCACCACCTGCTGATCAGCCAACACGAGCTCCGAGGTCTTGACGATCTTGATCTTCGACACCGAAACAATATAGGATTTATGCGTCCGTATAAACTTCCCCGGCGGCAACAGCTCCTCCAGCTTCTTCATTGTCAAATGCACCAAAAACTTCCTCTCTGGTGTAACAACTTTCATATAATCCCTCGACCCTTCAATATATAATATGTCGGAAAACGCTATCCGCAGCAGTCCTTCTTTCTCTTTCACGACAAGCGCATCCGCCGACTCTCCCACCGGCGGCAAAACACCCAAAACCTTCACCTTCCCTACCGCCTGAACAAACCGCTCATAAGAAAACGGCTTCAGCAAATAATCCACCACATTCAGCTCATATCCCTGCAACGCATATTCCGCATACGCAGTAGTAAATATTACTTTTGGCGGATCAGGCAGCGTTTTTAAAAAAGTGATGCCATTTACCAGCGGCATTTCGATGTCTAAAAAGATCAGATCGATCTTATGCTGCTGCAGCTTGGCAAAAGCCTCCATGGCATTGCGGCACTTTGCCACCAGGGTCAGTCCTTCTGTTTTTAAAATGTATTGTTCCAATATCTGGTGAGCGATCACCTCATCATCTGCGATCAAGCAATGGATCATAATCGAATTTTTAGGTCGACGGTATATACGTCGTCGTTGCCCGTGATCTGTAATGTATGACGTTCCGGGTAATATAGAGCCAGTCTTTTCCGTACGTTGTCAACTCCGACCCCACCATAGCGGGCTGGCAGCCCTGGCACACCCGGCAGCACGCTATTCGACAGCGAAAAATGCAGGACCCCATCGGCTGCCTCTACCCGTCCCCGGATAAAGCCGTCATCCGTCACCCGTTGAGATCCATGCTTAAAACTGTTCTCCAAAAACGGGATCAAAAGCAAAGGAGCAATCAACACCTTCTCCTTATCCGGAGCGACGATCTCAAAAGAGATATCAGCAGAAGGATACCGCTTTTTCTCCATTTCCAGGTAGTTCCCTACAAAGGCAAGGTCCTTGTCCAGCGACACCTGGTCACCCTGGCAATCGTATAGGACATATCTCATCATATCCGACAAGCGTAAAATAAAGGCAGGCGTTTCCCTGGCGCCTGTCAGGCTCATCCCATAGATACTATTCAACGTATTAAAAAGAAAATGCGGATGCAATTGCGCCTTCAATGTCTCCAGCTGCAGCACCAGGTGATCCCTTTCCAGATCGCGTCGTTTCCATTCATTCTCAAAAGCCCAGCGCACGAACATAACGGAGAAAAAGATCACTATATCCACCAGTTGATCCGACCCACGTATAGCCACGCTGAAAACGTTGTGTTCATACCACTCGAATTGCCTGTCATAAAAAAGGTCCATGGCCGGGTTGCCATGCAGCACCTTGAATAAGTAGCTCACACCCCAATTACACCATCTCCAAAAGAAAAAATATACAGGTATGGTTAGGAATACGAGCATATACTTTCTCTTTCGTAAGAGCCAGGGACCTAGCCAGCGGTACAGCGGTATCACATATATAGTAGTAGCGATAGCATATAGCATCAGCTGGGGAAAAGGGAAGTTCGTTCGCAGACGGGGCAGACTACGGCTCTCCGCAAACACCGCCCATTTGTAAAGACAGACATAGACGATCCAGATCATCAGCTCGTATACGTACATCGGGGCGACCCATCCCCATTTATACTTGTGTCTGAATGGCTTCATGCCGTCAAAACTATCGCTTTTTCCCCCACTCCGGGAAGCCCCCTTCGACAAAAGGGCGATTTCTTTCGACAAAATAAGGCCCCCGCAATTATGCAGAAACTCGCAGGGATTTGGCAGAACCAGACTTTACAATCCCCTCGACACACCGTTGTTTTGCTCTCATAACAGCAAAAACCAAAAATATGAAGCAGCTTATCATCTCCATCCTGGTAGCCCTTATACTCCTCCTGCATACCCACGCTACCCGCGCACAGGACAGCACGTTGGCTGCCGTGACCGTCACGGCAGCCAAACCCTATATCATTCAACGTACAGACAAGATCATCGTCAACGTCGCCCAAAGCCCCCTGGCCGCCGGTGGCAACATGTATGAAGCGGTAAAAAGAGTACCGGGCATCGTCGACGCACAGGGATTACAGTTCAGGGGCCGCCAGGTCACGGTGTATATGGACGATAAACCCGTCCGTCTCAGCGGGGAAGAGTTGCAGAGCTACCTGTCTGCCATGCCTGCCGGAACGGTGGATCGTATAGAAGTGATTCCCCACCCCACTTCCAGGTATGAAGCCAATGGCGGCGTGGTCATCAATATTATCTCGGCAAAAAGTAAGGATTTCGGCGCCAATGGCGTCTTTACCGCAGGCGTGGGCGCCGGTAAATACGGCCGGTATAACAGTGGGCTTACGCTTAACTTCCGCAGCGAAAAGCTAAGCCTCTACACCAGCTACGACCTGCAGTACACGAAGATGCGCAACAACAGCACCACCACCCGCCGGTTCAACGACACCTACCAGGTATTTGAAGACCAATCCGCCCTTTCACAAAGCTACAGCCATACATTCAAAACAGGCTTCGACTATACCATCAATAAGAACAGCAGCTTCGGCATGCTGGTAAGAGGCTCTCTCAACAATAGAAACAAAGACATTAATAACCTATCTCATCAATATTACATCAACCAACAGTCTGATACTTTCTCCACCACCACCACTATTAACCACAACCAATATTTCACCCCAGCTGTCAACCTGTACTATAAGATAAAAAACCTCACCATCAACGCAGACCTTTTCAACTACGCCAAGGATTGGAAAGATAACTTCTCCACCCGCTTTATGGATGCAAGTAATAAAGAATACCGTACACCCTATCTCTTAAAGGACAATTCCCCCGCACGGAATATATCGGGATCCCTATCAGCAGATTATTCATCCCGCCTGGGAACCATCCAATACGAAACAGGCCTGAAAGCCATCCTCACCCGCACAGACAACAATGTAGCCTGGGAGATCTTTAACGGCAACAGCTGGACCAACGATACCACCCATACCAACCATTTCATTTATGATGAAAATATATATTCGGCCTATCTCAACCTGAACCGCACCCTTGGAAAACTCAATATCCAGGCGGGACTGCGGGCCGAACACACTTACACAAAAGGCAATTCCGTCACTTTAAAACAGGAAAAGACAAGCAGGTACACGAATCTCTTTCCAAATCTCAACCTAACCTACGCACAAAGCGCCAATCACCAGTTCAGCTTCTCCTATAGCCGCAACATCGAACGCTACGGCTTCAGCATCGTCAACCCATTTATCATCTACCAAAGTCAATATTCCTACTATCAGGGTAACCCCGACATCAAACCCTGCTTCTATCACAATTTTGAGCTCAGCTGGGCCTGTCGCAACGAGTGGATGGCGTCATTCGGCTACAGCTATTACCAGGACGTTCCCGCTGAAATATACAAGAAGGACCCAAACGGGAAGGCTATGGTCGTCACCTATGACAACGTCTCCTCTGCTGCCCAGCTGACCCTTAACCTCACCTGGACAAAAAGTCTCCTGAAAGGCCGTCTGTCCACGAGCAATACCTTCGGGGGTCTGCACGCCGGTTATCACGCCCCCGCGTCTACCGGTCTGAACAATACCTCCTACACCGCCTATCTCAGCAGCAATAACCGCATTCTTTTCAACCATGGATGGAAAGCAGAGGTCAACGCCAATTATTACAGCCCCATGGCCGTCGGCGCTTATAGTTTCTTGTCGCAATTTGATATGGGGGCAGGCCTGTCCAAAAGCATCTTAAAAAACAAGGGAACACTGGCCCTCAATGTGACGGATATTTTTAATACCGGCAAACGCCGCTATACTGCCGCCAGCTTCGGCACAACTTCAGTCACCAGGGACAATGCAGAGACCCGCTTCATAAAACTCATATTCACTTACAAATTCGGCAACAGCCATGTAAAACCCATACATACCCGTCAAACCGGCCTGGAAGACATAAAGGACAGGATGAACTGACTCCTATCCCAGCACCTTCCTGACCCCATTGCGAAAAAGTTTGCCGATCGGTATCTCTGTCTTCTCGATCTCTATCAGCTCATGCGTATACGACTTTATCTTCCCGATGTTGACAATAAAAGATCGATGCGTACGTATAAAACCTTCTTCCGGCAGCATGGCCTCGACAGAAGAAATGGATTGCTTGGTGATGATAATGCCATCGCAGGTGTGCACCTTCACATAGTCCTTCATGCTTTCCACGTACATAATGTCCCGCAGCATCACTTTCACCATTTTCCGGTCCATCCTGAAATACACAAAAGCATCCTTCCCCGCAGCAACCGTACTTACAGACGAACCTACACCTCCAACCCCGCCGGGGTCACCCGGACTCCGCACAGGCAGCGCATATTGAAACGCCTTGCTCACCGCCTTTACAAATCTGTCGAACTGTATAGGCTTCAGCAAATAGTCCACGATATCCAGCTCATATCCTTCCAGCGCATAATCGGCATGGGCAGTAGTAAATATCACCCGGGGAGGGTTCTTCAGGATCTTCACCAGCTCTGTACCTTTTAGCTGCGGCATACGGATATCCAGGAACAGTAAGTCGACGGGATGCTGCTGGAGAAAGCTTAATGCCTCCATCGCATTCGCACATTCCCCCGATAGCTGTAGCATGGGCATTTCAGCAATATACCGGCGGAGGATGTCCCGGGCAGGCGGCTCGTCATCCACGATCAGGCATTTGATGGGGGAATTATTCTGCAAGTTCATAGGTCATTACATTTGCATCCACAACCTGTCCAGCCGCCGGTTTTCTCTCCAGCTGTATTCTTAAATTGACAATAAAAACTTCTTCCTCATTGTTGATCACCAGCTGGTGTTTCCCGGGATACGTATATTCCAGGCGTTTTATAACATTGGCTATCCCGATGCCACCGGTAGCGGTGGATACACCAGGTGCTTTCCCATTCAGCAGCTTCATCCTCATCCAGTCGTCTTCGATGACGATCTGCAGGGTTACCCATGGCTGTTCAAGCATTTGACTGGTGCCATGCTTGAAACAGTTCTCAATAAAAGGCAGCAACAGCAGCGGAGCAATGAACACATCCTTCGTACCCCCGGTTACCTGGATGTTGACATCTAATTTATTGCCATAGCGTACCCGCTCCAGTAAAACATAATCCTGCACCATCTTTAGCTCTTTCTCCAATGGCACCAGGGGTCTGTCGCATTCATACAGCATATACCGTAAAAGGTCTGACAGACCGGCAATCAGCACAGGCGCCGTGGAAGAACCCACCTGGGCATGAGCATATACATTGTTCAGGGTATTAAAAAGGAAGTGCGGGTGCACCTGGGCCTTCAGCAGCTGCAGCTGGGAAGCAATATTCTCTTTCTGCAGCTCGAGGTTACGGGCCTGCTTGACATACCAGTACTTCATCAGCTTGATGGCAGCGGCCATACCAGCTATGGTGACCCCTCCACGAAGACCAGCCATGAGGCTCATGGCAAACGGAGAGGTGGGATAATGTGGAAAAAGCCACTTATCTCCCACTATCCATCTCCGTACTCTGTCGATGATATAGATGCTTTCGAATGCGGATATCACTGCCGAAAGCAGGCACAGCAAGAGCACCAGCAAGGCTGTCTGCACATATTTCCCCTTTACGACAAACTTAGGAATCACGAAGTACATCAACGAATAAGAGATGAAAATGTGCGGAGCCATATAGATCAGCGCATCGATGCTGCATATTTCAAGCCGCTGAAAATAATTTGAAGGCAGCAACGGCGGAGCAAATGAATAAAGGATCGCCTGCGAAAACCACCATACCCCCCAGAATGCCAGGTGCCGTCGCCACCGGTAATATGGCGCATTGGAGAATATGAACGGAGCGCTATCCATATTCCCAAATTTACAAATAGCTCGACAGACCTTAAAACCCGCCCATCATTTGTCGATATAAAGACGGGTTTTGTCGACCAACGGCCTTTGACGGATCTTTCCGGTTCTCCCAGGCCATCGCCACCTGCTCCAGCTGTTTTGTCAGCCATAGCTTGGTCTTTTTACGATCGGCATTCAGCCTGCCCTTCATCGCCTCCCTGTACAACAACTGGTTATCATTGTTATAAAAGTACACGATGGTTGAATCCACCTCGTTTTCCACCACCCAGTAGCCCCTGTCGGACACCCAGCTGGGAATGGGATGCACATCCTGCTGTGCTGCGGCCGGCAGGGCAGCCAAACAAAGAATACATCCTGCAACGATAATAATCATTTTCATAACTTTTTTTATCCCGAAACTACCCCTCAACCTGGTCCATAAATTGAAAAGTGGCCGGACACGGCCATGCCGCATCCATACGACTGCCCAGGATCGATCAACACACCCCGCCGCCACTAATGTCCTTCGTCGATGATTTTCGCTTAACTTAGTCCTATGAACAGGCGAACATTCATACAGCTCTCTTCCGTCGCCGCTGCCGGCAATACTCTTCTCCCTGACCTGGGTCAGCAGCAGGACGGCAGGTTAAAAAACTGGGCCGGCAACATCGAATACAGCACGGACCAGGTGCATTATCCCCGTTCGGTAGAGGACATACAAACTCTCGTGAAACAACTTCCCAAATACCGCGCCCTGGGTACAAGACATTGCTTCAACCGGATCGCCGACAGCAATGCCCACCTGATCTCGACACGCGATCTTAATAGGGTGATATCCCTGGATACCGAAGCCCATACAGTCACAGTAGAAGGAGGTATCAAGTATGGAGAGCTGGCGCCTTACCTGGACGAGCGCGGTTATGCCCTGCACAACCTGGCTTCGCTGCCGCACATTTCGGTGGCAGGCTCTATCACCACGGCCACTCACGGTTCGGGGATACACAATGGGAACCTCGCTACAGCTGTTACAGCCCTTGAATTCGTGACCGCATCAGGCGAGGTAAAACATTTCTCAAAGGAAAAAGACGGGGACACCTTCCATGGCGCCGTCGTAGGCCTGGGCGCGCTGGGTATCATCACAAAGGTCACCCTGGCCATCCAGCCCCGCTACCTGGTAAGACAGAACGTATATGAACATCTGCCGGTCTCCCAACTAAAACAACATTTCAGCAATATCCTCTCAGCCGGCTACAGCGTAAGCCTGTTCACCGATTGGAAAACAGACGCAGTCAACGAAGTCTGGGTAAAAAGCAGGGTAGATAAAAACCCCGCTCCAGAAGGCGAGTTATACGGAGCACCAGCCGCCACAAAAAACCTTCACCCCATTGCAGCCAATTCCGCGGAAAATTGTACTGAACAGATGGGCATCCCGGGTCCCTGGCATCAACGGCTGCCACACTTTAAGATGGGTTTTACCCCCAGCAATGGAGAAGAGCTGCAGGCAGAATATTTCGTCCCTCTTCATCATGGGATAGAAGCCTTTTCGGCCATCGCCCGCCTGGGTCAGCAGATCAGCCCTCACCTGTTTATCTCCGAGGTCCGGACCATTGCTTCCGATCAGCTATGGATGAGTCCTTGCAGGAACCAGGACTCCCTGGCCATTCATTTCACCTGGAAACCGGACTGGCCTTCCGTCAGCCGGCTGCTGCCCATCATCGAAAAAGAGCTGGCGCCTTTTAATGCCCGCCCTCATTGGGGTAAGCTGTTCACCATGGCGCCCGCCACGGTACAATCCCATTATGAAAAACTGCACGACTTTAAAAAACTTGCCGCACACATGGACCCCCAGGGCAAATTCCGCAATGAATTTATCGGACATCTGTTGTATTAAAACCGTACACATGTAAAAAATACACCCGGATTAACCCCATCGCCGACAGCCAATTATACCCTTGGCATCTTTGTTGGACC
>Ga0105238_10008951_pt1 | contig 10019 bp, 7 predicted proteins | sample KBSC34metaG_FD_81526 | JGI IMG/M metagenome (GOLD analysis project Ga0105238, IMG submission 81526) | Corn rhizosphere microbial communities from Kellogg Biological Station, Michigan, USA - KBS C3-4 metaG | ecosystem: Host-associated > Plants > Roots > Rhizosphere > Soil | place: Michigan, USA...
TCCGCCGAGCTCCGCAGCCTCCTGCACCCCACGCTCGCTCCGACGGCGGCCGATGCCGCCCTCGTCCAACCGCTGCGCGCACAGCTGGCGCCGTACGCGCATCTCGATCCAGGCCGCCGCATGCTGCTGGGCGACGTCCTGACCTACCTGCCGGACAACATGCTCCTGCGCTCGGACAAGGTCTTGATGGCCGCGTCGCTCGAAGGCCGCATGCCGCTGCTCGACCACCGGATCGTCGAGCGGACGGTCGCGACGCCGGCCGCCGAGCGCTCCTCGCTCCGCCGGCCGAAGGCGCTTCTCCGACGGGCGACCTCGGACCTCGTCCCCACCGAGGTCGCCTCGGCTCCGAAGCGCGGGTTCACCGTCCCGGTCGCACGCTTCCTGCTGCAGACCGGCTCGCGCCCGCTGCAGCGGCTCGTGCTGTCGGATCGGGCCCTCGATCGAGGGTTATTCGACCCGGGTGTGTTGAAACGGCTGGTCGGTGGTAACGGAGGACGGGATGAGGAGCTGAAGGTCTTCAGCCTTGCAGCACTCGAGCTGTGGCTCCGAACCAATGTCGACGACGTCACCTCACATCCACCGCAGACCGTCGAACCGGGCTGACATCCTCGGATGCCCGATCGACCGGTTGAGCCTCGACGAGGCCGTCGCACGGTGCCGCGAGCTGATCGAGGCGCCGGGCCGCACCGCGAGCCAGGTGTCGGTCAACGCCGCCAAGCTCGTCGCGCTCCGTGAGGACGCGCGGCTGCGTCGGGCCGTCTTCGACTGCGACCTGGTCACCGCGGACGGGCAGTCCGTCGTGTGGGCGTCGCGGCTGCTCGGCGATCCGCTGCCTGAGCGCGTCGCGGGGATCGACCTGATGGCGCGACTGGTCGAGGCAGCCGAGGAGCACGGCTACCGCGTGTTCTTCCTCGGTGCGACGCCCGGTGTTCTGGCACGCGCCGTCGCAGAGCTCCGTGCGCGCCATCCGAGGCTGCATGTCGCCGGCGCACGCGACGGCTACTTCCGCCCGGACGAAGAGAGCGCCGTGCGGGAGGAGATCCGCGCGGCGGCGCCGGACATCCTCTTCGTGGCGATGGGGTCGCCGCGCAAGGAGCACTGGGTCGCGGCCGCGCCGGACCTCGACGTCGGCTTCGCGATGGGCGTCGGCGGCTCACTCGACGTCATCGCGGGACACGTGCGCCGCGCTCCACGCCTCGTGCAGCGCCTCGGCCTCGAATGGCTCTTCCGGCTCGCGCAGGAGCCCCGCCGACTCGTGCGCCGCTACGTGACGACGAACACACGCTTCCTGCTTCTGCTCACACGCGAGCTGACCCATCGCCGAATCGAGGTGACGAGTTGAACGAGCCGTTGAGTGTCTGGGATGCAGTACGGCGGCATCCGTTCCTGGCCGTCCTTCCCGTCGTCGCCCTCACGGCGATCGGCATCCTGCTCGGGCTGTCGCGGCAGCCCGTGTACACCGCGACGACCCGGATGTACGTGCAGGTCCCCTCCGGAGAGCCGTCGACGCTCTTCGCGGTCACGGATGCCGCCTCCGGCCTCGCCTCCGCGTACAGCCGCGCCGTCGACGCCACCGCGGTCAGCAGCGCGGTCGCGCGCGATCTCAGAGGAGACGCCTCGGCGGCGGGAGGAACGGCGTCCGCCACGCCGGTCCCGGACAGCCCGATCGTGAAGGTCGCCGCGAACGCGTCGTCCAGCCGGGGCGCGGTCCGGCTCGCGAACGTCACCGCCGACGAGCTCGCCAAGTACATCAACGGCCTCAACACCTCGAGCAGCGCTTCCCAGTACGCGCTCGCGGCATTCAGCGCCGCGACGCGCCGCGTTGCGCGCGCCCGTGCGACCCTCGTCGACGCTCAGAAGGCGGTGGCTGCCTTGCCGACCACCGACGCGAAGGCGCAGCTCGAATCGGCGCGCGCCGCGTACGAGGTCGCGCAGCTCCGACAGTCTGCGGCGAAGGAACGGTTCACGTCGTTGCAGGCGGGCCAGCAGCCGAGCCTCGAGTCCCTGCGCAAGGCGACCGGAGCGACAAACGACCGCAAGTCGAAGCTCGAGCTCTTCGGCTTCGCCGGCTTTCTCGCCGGCGCTCTGGCCGGCTGCGCGCTCGCGTTGATCGGGCGCGCCCTCGACACGCGCCTTCGCAACGGCGTCGAGCTGGCCGACGAGCTGGCGCTTCCCCTGCTCGCGGAGGTGCCGACGGTGCCGCGGCGCCTCGACCGCCGCCGCCAGCTGGTGATGCTCGAGCGGCCCAACGGACGGCCGGCGGAGGCGCTGCGGCTCGTTCGGGCAAGCATGGACGTGGCGAACGCCGACGGCGACGCGCAGGTCGTCCTCGTGGTCGGCGCGAACGGCGACGAGAACACGTCGGCCACCACGGCGAACCTCGGCGTCGCGTTCGCGCGGCGCGGCGAGCGCGTGGCGCTGATCGATCTCGATCTCCGCCGCCCGCAGCTCGGTCCGTACTTCGGCCTCGAACGGAGCGTCGGCGTGAGCGACGTGGTCCGCGGCAGCTCGAGCGTCAACGACGCGTTGGCGCGGGTCTCGCTCGAGAACGGCAACGGGCGAAACGGCACGGGCATGGACGTACTTCCGGCGGGAGGAGAGCTGTCGGACCCCGGCGAGTTCGCCGGGAGCCCGGAATTGCAGCCGCTCTTCGCGGAGCTCCGCGAGCGGTACGGCGTCGTGCTCGTCGACGTCCCACCCGCGTTGACCGCCGGCGACGCGGTCGCGTTGTCGAACGTCGCCGACGCGCTGCTCGTCGTCGCGAGACCGGAGACGTTGTCGCGGGCACGCGCCCGCGAGCTCCGCCGCGTGCTCGACAACTGCCGGGCGCGCAAGCTCGGCGTCGTCGCCGTCTACTGATCTCGTACGTACCCGGCCCAGACCACGCCGAGCCAGAGCCATAGCAGCAGATTCGGGAAGAGCGCCGGCGGCACGGCGTTCTCGATCACGAGGTAGAAGACGATGATCGGCAGGAGCGCGAAGCGCCAGCGTGCGAGGTCGGGTGTCGTGCGCGCGTGGAACGCGCCGCCGACGGCGAGCACCAGGCCGAGCAGCCAGATCGCGGTTCCGACCAGCCCGAGGGTGACGGCGTAGTCGAGGAACTCGTTGTGGACCGAGAACGTCCCCTGGTTCGTCGCCGTGAACGCGAGGTTCGGATTCAGCGGATAGTCGGGGCTCTGCTGGAAGTAGTCGAGGCTTTTCTGCTCGAAGGTGCTCCAGCCGAAGCCGAACAGCGGGCGGGCCTCGATCATGTTCTCGGCGGCGGTTGCGAGGTTCCGGCGGTCGTAGACGGTGCCCTGATCGTTGGCCCGCTGCGTCGCCTCGTGCGCGAGCCCGGGAGCGAACCACAGCGCGACTCCCGCGACGATCGCCGCCGTCGCGACGAGCCCCGCGGTCGCCGCGATCCCCGGCGCCTCGCGCCGGGCGCCGACCGCGGTGACCACGATCGTCACGATCACGGCGGCGGCCGCGCCGAGCCACACCGACCGTTCGAGCGTGAAGAACGTCCCGGCGGCACAGAGCATCGCCGTCACGGCGGCGAACGCGCGCGCCCACGGATGCCGCCACGAGACGAGCGCGACCGCCGCTGCCACACCGCAGTCGAAAAGCCCGGCGCCGTTCGAGACGGGCTCGAGGAAGATGCCGTACGCGCGGCCGCTCGAGTCGCCGGCGGTGAACGCAGTGATGAAGCGCGGGAAGACGAGCGCGTTCAGCTTGGTCGCCTCGAACAGCGCCGTCACGCCGAGGTATGCACCGAGCCCGACGAGGCCTGCCAGCAGGACGGCGCGGCTTCGCGCCGACTCGAAGACGGACGGCGCCGCGAAGAAGACGAGGAACGGCAGGACGCCGAACGCGTCGAAGAGCCGAAAGAAGCCGGCCGACTGCGACAGCGTCCCGGCCGCGGCCGCCGAGATGGACGCGTAGACGAGCAGGACGCCGAGCACCGCGTGCGTCGGTCTCACCTTCAGATCCGGCAGCCCGCGGGCACCTGGACCGCGAACGAGCATCACGCCGAGCCCGCCGACCAGCAGCAGTCGATCGGGCGAGAGCTTGCCGGGGATGCCGAGCTGGAGCCAGTTCGACGCGAGCGGGCTGAGGACGACCGCCGCGGTCAGGGTGACGGCAGGCGGCAAGACCCACACGAGCCACGCGATCGACAGGGCCGCGATCAGCAGCATCGTGCGCGTGAACGCGGCCGCCCCGCTCGCGACGGCCAGCGCCACGACCGCGAACAGCGCGAACGTGCCGAGCACGCGCGCGAGGGGTATGTCGAACCTGATCCCGACCTATCGGTCGTGCGTCGGGCGCGCGATTGCTAAACCGGCAGCCAGCAGGAGGCGGTCTCCGTCCCCCGGCTGTTCGGCCGATGCACGAGGTACCCCGCCCACGCAACCGGCGCGGCGAGCGCGCCCAGGACGCGTCGTGCCCGGCGCGGGAGGCGCGAGAAGCCGATGTCGTGGGCGATCGACGTGATCGGGCTGATGAACGTCGCGGTCGCCGTCGGCTCGACTCCGATCAGGCGGGTCAGGTCACCGACCGAGTACCCGCGCCGCACGTGGCCCCAGCGCGCGAACATCTCATCCTCGCTCGGGCAGATCGGCCGAAGGGGCGCGTGGTACGGGAAGCGCCAGTGTTCGTTCGGCGTGCTGACGAGCAGGAAGCCGCCCGGCCGCAGAACGCGGCGAACCTCGGCGAGAGCTCGGCGGTCGTCGGGGACGTGCTCAAGGAGGTCGAACATCGTCACCGCGTCGAAGCTCGCGTCGGGGAACGGGAGTCGAGTCGCGTCGCCGACGACGAAGGTCGTGCCCGGCCTGCGATTCACCGGTGACGCGCCCGCCGAGGCATCGGCGTCGAGGTTGACGACGTTTGCTCCCGGATAGAGGAGCGCCGTCAGGCCGCTCGTCCCGCCGCCGACCTCGAGCACGTCGTCCACGTGCCGGTCGGGCGCGACCCGGTGGATCGCCCGCATCTTCTCGCGGTAGAAGAGCCCTTCGGTGCGCGGTTCGGGGTACGGGTTCCGGCGCAGGAACTCCGAGAGCGGCGCCTTGCCGGTCGTGCGGCGGCGGAACGCCCACGGCACGAACGAGAGGCCGCGCGCGTAGCCGCGAACCTCGGCGGCCAGGGTCGCGCGGAGGCGGTCGTCGACCGGCGGCCGGACGGGGAGGCGGCGCAGGAGGCTCGACGGGATCGTCACGAGCGCCCGCCGCACGTTGCCGAACGTGCGGTCGTAGGAGAACTGGACGAACAGCGCCGCGACGTGGCCGCGAACGTAGTCCTCGACCTGGCGCTCGAGCTCGCCCATCGTGCCCCGGTGGTCGTGGCGTACGACTGCGTCCGGCCGGTACCGGCACTCGCACCCGTCGACCAGGATGCGGTACAGGAGCTCGGAGTCCTCGCTGCATCCCGACGCGCCTGCGCCGAGCCGCTCGTCGAACAGGCCGACGCGTTCGAATGCCTCTCGCCGCACTGCGAGGTTGACGCCGGCGCCGATCGCCCAGACGGGAACACCGCCCGAGCGCGTCCGCGCGACGAAGTCCGCGTCGAACACCCGGCGGCGAAACCCGTGTGCGAACCAGCCGACCCCGCGCTCGAACAGCACCTGCACGGAGGTGTCGAGGCGCGCGGGAAGCACCAGCCCGGTCACCGCCATGACGTCCGGCGACTCGAAGCCGCCACACAGCGCTTCGAGCCAGCGAGCGTCGACGACGGCGTCGTCGTCGGTGAAGGCGACGATCGATCCGCGCGCGCGGCGGATGCCTGCGTTGCGGGCGGCGCTCAGCCCCGGACGCGGCTCCGCGACGTAGGTTGCCGAGCCGGACCCTTCGACCACCTCCCGGGTGCGCTCGTCCGGCCCGTTGTCGACGACAATCACTTCCGCGGGCGCGGTCGGCAGGAGCTCGAGCGATTCGAGCAGTCGAGCGAGCGTCTCGGGGCGATTGCGCGTGGCGACGACGACTGAGACGTCGGCGGCACCGATCGCGCCGGCGTCGGGGGCCGGTGAGAGCGCGGCGAGCGGACGGCGCAGCGCGACGATCCGTTCGAGGTCGTCCGCTTCGAGCGGGCCGTCGGGATCCCCAGGTCTTTGCGGGGCGAAGAGACCCGGCCCGACGACCCGATCCGCGACCGCCGGCGCGATCGCCTCCGCGACCAGGCTTGCCGCACTCGCACGACTGCGGAGCTGCGCGCGCGTCAGCTCCCGCGCTCCAAGCGGCACGTCGTTCCACCAGAGCACCGCGTACACGTCGCGATCGCCGTTCGCGCGCTCGAGGAGCGGGTCGAGGCCGTGCTGCAGGTCGACCTCGACCACGTCGAGCGGGACGTAACCGCTCACGCTGCCGCCCTGCGAATACGCTCGCTGCGCCGGCGTGACCGCTCATACGCGCCGGCCGCGGTCGACAGCCCGGCGAGCTCGGCGAAGACCTGGTCCGGCAGCGCGCCGCCTTGCCGGCGTACGCCGCGGACGAGCTCCCGGAGCTGGTACCCGAGCCACCAGCGGCGCAGCCGCCGCGCAAGCTCCCCCTGCGCCGGGTCGGCGGCGACCGTCTTCTCGAGGTACGCCGCGAGGCCGACGCCCCAGCTTCGGTACTGGCGCAACATGCTCCGGTAGCTGCGCCTGTGAGTGTGGAACACGAGCATGCGCGGCTCGTAGGCCAGCGGATGACCGGCGCGCAGGACGCGGTAGAACAGGTCGAGGTCGCCGCCGCCGGGCAGCGCCGGCCCGGTGTCGAGCGCCTCGTCGAACCCGCCGAGCGCGAGCACGACGTCCTTGCGCACCACCATGTTCGCGCCCGCGCCGAACATGCCGGCGCCCAGCGGGAAGAGCGGCGTGTCGGGATACCGAGAGCCGCCGAACCGTCGGGCGCCGAAGCCGCGGCGGAAGCCGCCGCGACGCTCGAAGAGGATCTGCGCGACCGTCTCGAGCTCGCGCGGCAGGACGAGGCCGGTGACGACCGCCGCATCCGGCTGGTCGGCGAGCGCCGAACGGAGCCCGTCGAGCCAGCCGCGGTCGGCGACCGTATCGTCGTCGACGAACGCGACGTAGCTGCCGTGTGCCTCTCGTAACGCACGGTTGCGCGCGAAGTCGAGACCGCGCGCGCGCTCGTTCACGTAGCGGACATCGCCGAGCGACTCGACCAACGCCTGCGTGCTCGGGTCCGGTGGTGCGTTGTCGACGACGAGCAGCTCGAACTCGTCGCCCGCGCGGATCGCGAGCAGGCTCTCCAGGCACGCGCGCAGGTCCTCCGTGCGAGCGTGCGTGCATACGGCGACCGTCAGGTCGACGGGCAGCGGCTCCGGGCGATCGCCGGCGAGCTCCTCGGCGATCGCCGCCACCAGGACGTCGCCGCCCGCCTTCGCCACGATCAGCCGCCGTACGTCGTCCGGACGCAGCTCGGTGCCGGGGCGGAAGCGCTTCATGAAGAAGCCGACCGGCCGGCCGTCGCGCCGAAGCAGCACGGCGATGCCGTGTCGGCCCTCGGCAACGGCGATGCCGGGTACGGGCTCGGTCAGCTCGAGGTCGAGAAGTGCGTAGCGCATGGCTTTACGTGGGCACCGTCGGGGTACGTGCCCCGCGTGACCACGTCCGAAGCACAGGTGTGGACCGAGAACCGCCCGACCTCGGGCCTGCGGCTGCCCCGGCTCGCGGAGCTGTGGCGCTACCGCGAGCTCGTCTACTACCTGGCGCTCCGCGACGTGAAGGCCCGGTACAAGCAGACGGCTCTCGGGATCGGGTGGGCGATCCTCCAGCCCATCGTCGGCGTCGCCGTCGTCACGCTCGTCTTTCGCCGGATCGCACACGTCCCGAGCGACGGCATCCCCTACCCGGTGTTCGCGCTCACCGGCTTCCTCGTCTGGAACTACTTCGCCGGGATCGTCGGCGACGCGACGGACAGCGTCGTCGCGAACACGCCGCTCGTCACGAAGGTGTACCTCCCGCGGCTCGCTGCTCCGGTGAGCGCCGTGCTGCCCGCGCTCGTCACGCTGATCCCCGGGCTGGTGGTGCTCGCCGCGCTGATGGCCTGGGAGCACGTCGCGCCGGGCCCGGCGCTCGCCCTCCTCCCGCTGTGGGTGCTCTTGCTGCTCGCGACCGCGCTCGGCACCGGTCTCCTGCTCGCCGCGCTCAACGTCCGCTTCCGCGATGTCGGCGGAGCGCTCGGCACGCTCATCCAGCTGTGGCTGCTCGCGAGCCCGGTCGCGTACCCGGCCAGCCTCCTCCCCGCGGGTTGGAGCTGGGCGTACGCGATCAACCCGATGGCAGGGGTGATCGAGGCATTCCGGTGGTCGCTCCTCGACGGTCCGCGCCCCGGCGCCGATCTCACCGTCTCGTCGGCGGTCTCGCTCGTGCTCCTCGTCGGCGGGCTCTTCTACTTCGAGCACCAGGAACGGCGGTTTGCGGACGTCATCTGAGCCGATCCACGCGATCGAGGTGCGCGGCGTGTCGAAGCGGTACGCGCTCGGCGAGCGCCGCGGTGCATCCGGGACGCTCGTCGAGACGCTTGCGGACCTGACGGGCCGGATCCGGCGCGGAGCGCCCTCGACGGTTCCCCGCGAGATCTGGTCACTGCGGGACATCGACGTCGACATCGCAGCAGGGGACACGCTCGGCGTGATCGGTCGGAACGGCGCGGGGAAGTCGACGCTCTTGAAGGTGATCGCGCGCATCACCGAGCCGACGAGCGGCGTCTCGCGCACACGAGGGCGTGTCGGAGCGCTGCTCGAGGTCGGGACGGGCTTCCACCCGGAGCTCACCGGTCGTGAGAACGTCTACCTGAACGGCGCGATCCTCGGCATGCGCAGGCGCGAGGTCGACGCCAAGCTCGAGGAGATCGTCGAGTTCGCAGGTGTCGCGCCCTTCATGGAGACACCCGTCAAGCGGTTCTCATCGGGGATGTACCTGCGGCTCGCGTTCGCGATCGCAGCCTGCCTCGACGCCGACATCCTCGTGGTCGACGAGGTGCTCGCGGTCGGGGACACTGAGTTTCAACGGCGCTGCCTCGGGCGAATGGAGTCGATGCGCAACGAGGGCAGGACGGTCGTGTTCGTGAGCCACGACCTCGACGCGGTCACGCGGCTCTGCTCGCGCGCCCTCTGGCTCGACGGTGGCGCGATGAAGAGGCTCGGACCAGCCGACGACGTCGTCTCTGCGTACCTCGCGTCCGGTCGGACGTTCGCAGCACGGCAGGTCTTCGCCGAGGACCCGACGCGCCCGGTGAGCGTGCTCAGCGTGGCCGTGCTCGACGACGCCGGCACGCCCACCGAGGCGCTCGACCGCGACACGCCGCTCACCCTCGAGGTTCGGTTCGTGGTGCGCGAGCGTGTTCCCGGGCTCGACATGACCGTGCTCGTCCACAACCTCCGCGGCGTGCGGGTGCTCGACGAGGCGTGGTCGGACTCTGCGCACGCGGCGAAGCGCGAAGCTCTCGGGGAGTACGTGGCGCGGATCGTCGTCCCGCCGATCCTGGCCGCCGGCGAGTACGTCGCAGGGGTCTGGCTCGGAACGCCGTTCGAGTCGATCTTCTACGAGGACGACCTGCTGCGGTTCCGCCTGCACGGCGACGCAAACGGCCGTCCCAACAGGATCACGCAGCTCGCACTCCCCTGGGACGTGCGGCGCGTGGCGCCGGTCGCGCTCGCGAAAGGCGGATGAACAGCGTGCCTGCGGCCGTCACCGTCGTCGTTCCGACCCGCGACCGGCGAGCGCTGCTCGAGCGCAGCCTCGGGACGGTGCTCGACCAGACCGGCGTCGACCTCGCCGTTCTCGTGGTCGACGACGGGTCGAACGACGACACCGCCGAGTGGGCGGCGCGCGTCGACGACTCGCGCGTGAGCGCCGTCTCGCATGCGACGCCGCTCGGCGTTGCTGCCGCCAGGAACACCGGCATCGAGCGGGCGGCGACGCCCTGGATCGCGTTCCTCGACGACGACGACCTCTGGGCGCCGACGAAGCTCGCGGAACAACTCGCTGCGCTGGAGGCATCCCCGGCCGCGCGGTGGGCGTGCGTCGGGCAGGTGACGCTCGA
>Ga0105238_10008952_pt1 | contig 10018 bp, 7 predicted proteins | sample KBSC34metaG_FD_81526 | JGI IMG/M metagenome (GOLD analysis project Ga0105238, IMG submission 81526) | Corn rhizosphere microbial communities from Kellogg Biological Station, Michigan, USA - KBS C3-4 metaG | ecosystem: Host-associated > Plants > Roots > Rhizosphere > Soil | place: Michigan, USA...
CCGGCACCGAGTTCGGCCAGCGGCGTCTGCTCCAGCACCCGTGCCGCGTCGGCGAAGGCCGTTGCACCGAAGGTGGCCCCGTTGGACTTCAACGAATGCGCGTGCCGCCTGAAGGCCGTGGCGTCGCCGCTGGCGATGGCCTCCCGCAGGGCCGCCAGCCCCTGGGGCGCGTCCTCCAGGAAGGAGTCCACCAGCTCGACGACGAAGTCGGCACCGGCGCTGTCCTGCAATTCGGCGAACACCTGCTCATCAATGACGGAGCTGGGCATGGCTTTCCTCCTCGGGCATCTTCTGCGGTGCATCCATCAATGCCTGCACCAGTTCGGCGACGCGGACGGGCTTGGTCACGTAGCCCACCATGCCGGCCGCGGCGGCGGCATCACGGTCGGCCTGCATCGCGCCGGCAGTCATCGCGACGATGCGCGGCTTCGCTGCCCCCAACTGCTCTGTGATGCGGCGCGTCGCCTCCAGGCCGTCCATCTCGGGCATCTGCACGTCCATTAGGACGATGTCGAAGGTGCTCGCGCTCGCGGCTTCCACAGCCTCGCGGCCGTTGACGACGCAGGTCACCGAGAAGCCGAGCTGATCCAGCAGCGTCGTGGCAAGAAGCGTGTTGATCTCGTTGTCCTCGGCCAGCAGCACTCGAACGGGCTGGCCAATCCGCAGTGGCAGCTCGTCCGCCGGATCGCTCTCCATTTGCTCAGTTGCGCCCGGGTTCTGGCTGGCGGAGCCCAGCACAGCGCAAAGGGTGGCCACCAAGTGCTGGTGCCGCACCGGCTTTACAAGCGTCGCTGCGATGCCGAGGGCTGCGGCTTCGCGGGCGGTCAGGGGTTCGCTCATCGACGAGCTCATCACGATCTTCGGGCGGTGCGGCGGATCGATCGCTTGCAGTTCGGCCGCCGCCTCCGCCCCGGCGACGTTTGGCATCATCTGATCGAGCAAGACCACCTGATAGGGCAGGTCCGCCGCTATCGCTTCATGCACCGCCGCCACGGCCGCGCGGGCGCTGTCGGCCTCCATCACCACGGCGCCCACCTCTTCGAGCTGCAGGCGATAGATGGTGCGGTTCAATTCGACATCGTCGACGACCAGGACGCGAACGCCCGAGAGATCCTGACGTCTTTCCTGGCCCGCGTGGCCGCTCGGCAGCTCCAGCTCCACCCAGAACAGGGCCCCGCCCTCCGCAGCGTCCGACACCCCGATCTTGCCGCCCATCAATTCCGCGAGCTGCCGGCAGATGGAGAGGCCAAGACCAGTGCCGCCGTACTTGCGGGTGATCGAGCCGTCAGCCTGTTGGAATTTCGTGAACAGCTTGCCTTTGGCCTCGTCGGACAGCCCAACGCCGGTATCGCGCACTTCAATCCGTAGTTCGATGCGGCTGGCGCCTCGGTGCTTGGAGCGGACGTCCACGGACACATAGCCTTCGTCAGTGAACTTCACCGCGTTGGAGATCAGGTTCAGCAGAATTTGACGGATGCGCGTCGGATCACCCCGCAAGAGGCCGCGGGCGCCGGCGTCGACGTATGCGGCGAGTTCAAGCCCTTTCTCCTGGGCGCGAGCCGCCATCAGCTCGACGGCATCCTCGACCAGATCCACCAGACGGAAGTCGACAACCTCGATTTCAAGCTTGCCGGCCTCCAGTTTCGAGATTTCCAGGATGTCGTTGAGGATGTGCATCAGCGCGTCGGCGGAGACGCGCACGGCGTCGGCGTACTTGCGCTGTTCGGGACCGAGCCCGGTCTTGAGCAGGAGTCCGTTCATGCCGATCACGCCGTTCATCGGCGTGCGGATTTCATGGCTCATGTTGGCCAGGAATTCGCTCTTGGCGCGGTTTGCCGCCTGCGCCTTGGCGCGAGCGCGGCGCGCGGCTTCACCCTTGGCTTCGAGGAGGCGCTTCACCCGGACCTGGTGGTTGATGGCGAGCCCCGTAACGAGCCCGTTGAAGTAGATCGCCGCGTAGTAGAGCTGGCCGAAGAGAATCAGTAGGGCGGGCGACAGGGTTGGGCCGAACACGGCGGGGTTTGGATGAGAATAGGCCCAGAACTCGCCCACCCCGTTGATCGCCAGCATGGCCGCGACGGTCCGCTTCTGACCCAGCCGGAAGGCGAACACCGTGGCGGCGGGCAGGATGAGCAGCCAGCCTATGTTCTGGAACCAGGTGAAGGGCGCCGTGGCGAAGGCCAACAGTACGCCGCACCAGACTACCGTCTCGATGACACCGAGCTTGGGAGGTGACACCCGTGGGCGCGTGCGGAGCACGAGCAGGGTGGGAAGCGCCATGGCCATGCCGGTGCCGTGGCCAGCGAACCACTCAAGCATGAAGCGGACAGGAAGGTGGCCGTGGAGAAGGAGGCCCAGGAGCCCGGTGGCCGCCGTCGTCAGCACTGCCGTCGGCAGCACCACGAAAGCCAGCAAGGCCCCGGCCTGCTTCAGATTGACAAGCTGCGGGCTTCGCATGACGCGGCGGACGAGCCAGGCCGCGAGCAGCGCTTCGCCCGCGGTGAGCGCCGCGCCGAGACAGGTGTTGACCATCGACAGATGCGCCGCGCGCATCATCACCATCAGCGCCGCGAGGCATAGAAGCGAACTGACGGCTCGCGTCCGGCCCGATGCGAAGATGAGGAGGCAGACGAGGAAGCTGGTCGGCATCCAGTCTGCTGGCGCCCCAGAGGGGTAGACGACGACGTGCAGCCCCGTCCAGGCGGCGCCGAGGAACCCCGCCAGGCACAGCGCGACCCAAAGCGCGGCGCGCCGGCGCTGATCGCCCGCACTGCGGCGCAGCCAAGCACCTACATGCCCCATGGATGTCATTGAACCCCCTATTGGCGCGCCCATTTTTGACGCCATCGGGAAAAATAAGGCTTAACCGTTCTGGGCGTGCGACGCCTTGACACGGCACGCTCTTGGCAGAGGAGAGGCTGGAGGCGAGGCGATCCGGAGGAACGGCCGTCCGAGGCTTGAGCCCCTATCGCGACCGCCAGTGACTGGCGACGAACTCGCGCAGGTCGCGGTAGCAGACGATCTCCACCTCCCGCAGGGCAGCCAGCTTGAGGGCCGGGCCGCCGGTGTCGAACCGGGCCCTGGCCTTGGAGAGGGCGGCGAAATAGGCCGCGTACCGGTTGGCGTCTCCCGCCAGCAATCGATCGTTGTTGGCCACGCCCAGGGCCATGACGGCCACGATCGCGCCCGCCATCACCTCGAGGGCGAGCTTCACATCGGCGCCGCCCAGCTTCCGACCCATCGCGACCACCAGCACGCCGGCCATCAAGCCCGTGACGACCGCGGCGCCCATCAGCAGCCGGCTCAGCCCCCTAACGACCCCCGCCCGCTGGCCAGGCGCCCCCAGGGAGTCGCTGAGCTTGCGCTGCAGGTAGTCGATCTGCCCATTCAGCCGCTGACGGCGCAGCAGCGACAGCAGCAGATTCAGCTCCGTCGACGGCTCCGGCGGGTCCGGCGGCGTCGACCACGCCGGCGACACCCAGGTCTCGGCGTCGTCTTCGACTGGGCCGGCGAGCTTCGGGATCTGTCCGGGCAGGTCCTCGGGCTCCGGGAGGTCGGTGAGCGCGCGCGCCCGCGCCGCCTTCCAGGCGCCCAGCGCGGTGTCGTCCGCCACGGCGCGCGCCGCCAGGTCCAGGTTGTTGACCAGGGCCTGGAAGTACAGCGCCCTGACCCGTTCGGCCCCAAACCGATGGGCCAGCGAGCGGGCCTTCGATCCCGCCCCGAGCTTGTGGACGCTCATTATCGCCAGGCCGGCGACCACCAGGACGGCGGCCGCCACCTCGATCACCCGCTCTGCGCCGACGGCCAGCGGCGAGGCCATCGCCAGCACCAGCCCCAGCGTCGCCAGCCCCACGGACAAGAGGCCGAAGCGGCGGTCGCGCCGGCCGTCCCGCGTGGCGGGCGGATCGTACTTGGCGAACAGAGCCCGCAGTTCGGGCCAGTCCAGCACCCGCAGCACGGCCGGGCGGTCGGCGCCCAGCGCCGCCCGCGCCGCCTCGGTCTGCAGGACGTCGTCGTTGGTCCAGCTGGCCAACGCGTCGCGCAACAGGCCGCGAGGCTGTTGCGCCTCGGGCTCGGGGTCCCATCTGGCCCTCTTCATCGTCCTTGTCCCCCAGGACCGTCGCCGTCGCACCGCGACGCCTCGGGAGAGTATAGCGCGAAGCTCCAAGGCACGCCTCCCTTCACCACGGAGTTCATGGGTTCCCAAGCACAAGGCCGGAATGACGAGGGGGGAGAGAGAGGAAGCGGAACGGCCCCGGCTTTTGACATCACGGCCAGGGCCTGCATCACTGGCCCAAACCTCTGCTTCACGGGATCGTCATGCGTCCAGTCCTCGCCGCCCCCTTCGCCCTGCTCGGCGCCGTCGCGCTGGGGGTGTTCGCCTTCGCAGCACCCGTCGCGCCCCGGGCGCAGACCGCCGCCACCGACGCGGCCGACCCCTACATCTGGCTGGAGGAGGTGAACTCGCCGCGGGCCATGGCCTGGGTGAACACCCACAACGCCAAGGCCACCGCGGTCCTGGAGGCCGACCCGCTGTACCCGACGCTGTACCGCGAGGCCCTGGCGCTGGCTGAGGCCAAGGACCGGATCCCCAGCGGCAGCTTCCTGCACGGGGCGATCTACAACTTCTGGCAGGACGCCGACCATGTGCGCGGCATCTGGCGCAAGGCGAGCCTGGCCAGCTACCAGACGCCGAACCCGCAGTGGACGACGGTGCTGGACATCACCGCCCTGGGCAAGGCGGAAGGCAAGAGCTGGGTCTACAAGGGCGCGACCTGCGCCAGGCCCTCTGAGCGGCGCTGCCTGATCCACCTCTCCGAAGGCGGCGAGGACGCGGTGACCATCCGCGAGTTCGACCTCGACACCGGCAAGTTCGTGGACGCCGGGGCCGGCGGCTTCGTGATCCCGAAGTCCAAGGCCCGCGTCGCCTGGGAGGACGAGAACACCCTGCTGATCTCCAACGCCTGGGCGCCGGGCGAACTGACGGCCTCGGGCTATCCCTACATCGTCAAGCGGCTGAAGCGCGGCCAGTCCGCGGACCAGGCGGTGGAGGTCTACCGCGGGGCCAAGGCGGACGGCGGCTATGGGGTGTCGCCCGACGTGCTGCGCGACAGCGCCGGCCGCACCCTGGCCGTGATCACCCGGCCCTTGGACACCTTCAGCGCCGAAACCTACGTCCTGACGCCCAAGGGGACGGAGCGGCTGGCGGTCCCTAAGAAATCCAGCGTCGACGAGCTGATCGGCGGCCGCGTGATCATCAAGACCGAGGAGGACTGGAGGGCGGGCGGCAAGACCTTCCCGGCCGGCAGCCTGGTGTGGGTGAGCCTCGCGGCCCTGAAGGCCGACCCCGGCCACCTGAAGCCGACGCTGCTCTACAACCCCGGCCCGCGGGAAGCCCTGGAGGGCGCGTCGGCCACCCGCGACCGGCTGCTGCTGTGGACGCTGGACAACGTCCGCGGCCGGGTCTTCGCCTACAAGCCGACCGCCACTGGCTTCACCCGCACCCGGCTGGCGCTGCCGGACAACGCCTCGGTGCGGGTCACCGCCACCGACGACAACAGCGATCACGCCTTCATCGGCGTCTCCAGCTTCCTGACACCCTCCAGCCTGTGGCTCGCGGACGCCGCCGGCGGGGCGCTGAAGGAGGTCAAGGCGCTGCCGGCCAAGTTCGACGCCTCGAAGGACGTGGTGGAGCAGCTTGAGGCGACGTCCAAGGACGGGACGAAGGTGCCGTACTTCGTGGTCCACCGGCGGGACATCAAATACGATGGCTCCAGCCCGACCCTGATGACCGCCTACGGCGGCTTCCAGGTAAGCTCGACGCCGAACTACAGCGCCACCACCGGCAAGCTCTGGCTGGAGCGCGGCGGGGTCTATGTGCTGGCCAACATCCGCGGCGGCGGCGAGTTCGGGCCGAAGTGGCACGAGGCGGGCCTCGTGGAGAAGCGGCAGGTGATCTACGACGATTTCGCCGCGGTGGCTGAGGACCTGATCCGCCGCAAGATCACCTCGCCGCGGCGCCTTGGCATCGAGGGCGGCTCCAACGGCGGCCTGCTCATGGGCGTGGAGTTCATCCAGCACCCGGACCTCTGGAACGCCGTGGTCATCGACGTGCCGCTGCTGGACATGATCCGCATCTCGAAGATCGCGGCGGGCGCCAGCTGGCAGGGGGAATACGGCGACGTGAACGCCAACCCCAAGGCCATGGCCTTCTGGCTGAAGACCTCGCCCTACCAGAACCTGAAGGCCGGGGTGAAATATCCCGAGCCGTTCATCTTCACCACCACCAAGGACGACCGCGTGGGCCCGCAGCATGCGCGCAAGTTCGCCGCCCGGATGGAGGAGATGCGCCTGCCGTTCCTGTTCTACGAGAACACCGAGGGCGGCCATGGCGCCGGCGCCGACCTGAAGCAGCAGGCCCATACCCAGGCCCTGACCATGACCTATCTGCAGCGGAAGCTGATGAACTAGGACACTTCCGGTATTTACACCTGTAAAAGAATGGATTTACAGATGTAACCATGACCTCGCCGCGCCGCTGGCTCCTCCTGTCGTTCGCTCTTGCCCTGGCGGCATGCCAGGCGCGGCCGGACACCGAGGCGCGGTTCTTGGCGCGGCAGCAGGCGGTGGACCCGCCTAGGCTCTGGCGGATGGACGCCCTGGCGCAGGACGGCCGAAAGGGCGGCGTGCGGTTCGTGTGCGCCGACACGCCGCTTCGCCAGACCTTCACCCGGCTGGCCGGCGAGGTCGAGGGCGTGCCCTGCCGCGTCACCGCCGGCCCCGTGGTGAAGCGCGGCTTCTTCGCCCTGCGTTGCGAGGAAGGCGGCCGGACCTACGCCATGGCGTCGCAGACCGCTGGCGACCCGGAACGCGACTTCACGCTCATCGTCTCGGTGACGCCGCTCGGCGGCGGCGTGGGACCCGCGCGCGCCGTGCGCCGCTTCCGGCGCCTCGGGGCCTGTCCCCGAGGCTGGCGGGTCGGCGACCAGGCCGACGCCGTCGCGTCGGCTATACGACTCAGAAGTCAGTAACACCCCGCGGGCTATTCTCCGCGGCGTAGATTTTGGCTGCAGTCGAGCGTCCGTCATTGCCCCAGCGCGGCTCCGAACTCTACAGAAGCCTGGCAGGCCTGGAAAAGACCGCCTCGACGAGCCGGGTGCTCAACCTGGCGGCGCTGTCCCTGAAGCATCGGTTCGACCCGAACCACCAGCGCAGGCCGCTGTTCCACAGCCGCGCGCTGAACAGCGCGCTCGTGCTGAAGCACCGGCTGCGGGCCAACGAGGTCGCCTCCTTTCCCATCAGCAAACAGACGGCCACCAAGGTCATCGTGCCCTTCGAGCGTTCGGAGCTCCGGCTGGGCGGCCGCTCGTTCTTCGTGGGCGAGCCCGGCTGGGTGGAGGGCGTGTTCGCGATCGCCTCCGGCGGCCAGGACGCGGCCCGCGACACCCAGGTGCTGGAGGCGGTGGACGAGCTGCCGTCCCTTGACCCCTTCCTGTTGCGCGAGCATCTGAAGCGCCGCGGCTTCGACGTCAGCCCCAGCTACTTTGAGATTTCGGCCATCGACCTGCAGAACATGCAGCGGTTCGTCGGCGAAGAGGTGAAGCGGCTGATCGAGATGGCCTTCGGCGACGCCAGCGGCGCCGAGACCAGCACCAAGCGGCTGGTGGACATGCTGCTGCACAACGCCGCCGATCCGCGCTTCGACAACCTGCGGCGGACCCTGCGCCTGGAAGGCGAAGGCTACCTGGAGGGCATCTTCGCCTGGCGTGGCTTCCTCTACTACAAGTGGGTGCTGGCCGACCTCTGGCCGCACGTGCACGGCGTGCTCGACGAGATCGCCCGGGTGAAGGCCGTCGGGCCGCAGTTCCGGGAGTACGAGAGCACGCTGAAGCAGATGAAGCTGCGCGTGCACGACAATGTGCAGCGCAAGATCGAGACCGTCCGCGGCTACCTGCAGCTCTACGACTACGCCTTCTCGGAGATGACCGCGCACCACGACGCCACGGCGTTCCGCGACTTCCTGATGAATTCCCCGCAGCTCTTCCTGCGCCTGGGCGAAGGCTGTGGGATGCTGTCCCACATCGTCACCTTCTGGCGCTACCGGTTCACTTCCGAGCGGCGGCTGCAGGCCAGCGCCGCGGAGTTGGTGAGCATCTTCACCGACTTCGAGAGCGGCCTTGGGGACGACGCCGCCGACCAGTTCGCGCGGCGCCATCGGCGCCTGCCCGCCGCCTGACGGCCCGCCCGCGCCGCGGCGAAAAGATGCCGCAACGCTGCAGCCTTGTTCCCGTCGCTCTTGGCCGTCAGGTTGACGCCATGCGCCTGACCCTTCTCGCCGCGATTGCCTGCCTCTCAAGCGGGGCCGCCGCGGCGGCCCCGCCGGCCTCGCCGCCGCCGCCCTCGCCCAACGTGGTGTCGCCGGTGACCGTCTATCCGAAGACCGAGACGCCGAAGCTGGTGAAGTCCTTTCCGGCGGCCGGCCAGGCCGTGGCGCCCGGCGTTACGGTGCTCAGCCTCACCTTCGACCAGCCGATGCTCAAGACCGGGTTCGACCTGGGCGCGGCGCCCGGCGGCGACGCCCTCCATTGTCTGAAGACCCCGAGGCTGTTGGACGACAACCGGACCTTCGTCCTGCTCTGCACCACCGAACCGAAGAAGAGCTATGCGCTGGCGCTCAACGCCAAGCCCGAAGGCGGCTTCCGCAACGTCGCCGAGCATCGGGCCGAACCCGTCACCCTGGCCTTCACCACCACCGGCGACGACGGACCGACCAACGTCCACGACGCCCTGAAGGCCGCCGGCCTGCGGGAGATCGACATGCCGATCCAGGACACGCCGGAATTCGCCGGACCGGCCAATCCGGCGCCCTGACCCTCGCCGCCGCTGGCGGCCGCCGATCTGGCGGCGGCGCGGCGGGCTCCTTACATTTCCCCGGTCAGGGAGGACACATGACGATGACGACGGTTCGGTCCAGGATAGGCGCCGCCCTCGGCGTGGCGCTGGCGCTCGGCATGCTCGTAGCGTCTCCCGCCGACGCCCGGCGCGGCGGCAGCTTCGGCAGCCGCGGCTCACGGACCTATTCGCAACCTCGCTACACCGCCACCGCGCCCGGCTATGTCCCGCCGGTCCAGCGTTCGATGACCGCCCCTGGCGGCGCCTATCAGCCCGGCGGCGCCTACGCGCCCCGGCCCGGCACGCCCGGCTACTCGGGCTATCGCCCGGGCGGCGGCCTGTTCGGCGGCGGTTTCCATGGCGGGAGCTTCCTCGGTGGCCTGGTGGCCGGCGGCCTGATCGGCGGCCTGATGGGCCACGGCTGGGGTGGCGGCTGGGGCGGCTACGGCTATGGCGGCGCCGGCGGCGGCTTCCTGACCATCATCTTCCAGCTGGTGATCCTGTTCTTCATCGTCTCCCTGGTGAGCCGGCTGTTCTTGCGCCGGCGGGCGGCGGCGTTCTCAGCCTTCGAGGCGCAGGAGCCGGCCTTTGGCGGTCCCGGCTTCGGCGGCGGCTTCGGCGCCGGCCCGGCCGCGGCGCCCTTTGTGCCCACCGCCGGACCGGCCTGGGAGATCCCCATCACGGCGCAGGACCAGGCCGCCTTCGAGACCCTGCTGCGCGAGGTGCAGGACGCCTTCGCCCGCGAGGACTACGCCGCGCTTCGCGAACGCTGCACGCCGGAGATCATGGGCTACCTGGCCGAGGAGCTCAGCGACAACGCCACCCACGGCCGCAAGAACGAGGTCACCGGCACGCGCCTCTTGCAGGCCGACGTCGGCGAGGCCTGGCGCGAAGGCGATATCGAATACGCCACCGCCGCCATGCGCTACGAGAGCATCGACCTGATGCGCGACCGCACCACCGGCGCCGTGCTCTCCGGCGATCCGAACCGGCCGACCGAGACCACGGAGCTCTGGACCTTCGCCCGCCACCTGGGCGGCCCCTGGAAGCTCTCGGCCATCCAGGAGACCGCCTAGGGGCGGAGCCGGCCCCGCCTTGCACGCCGGAGTCATTCCGATAGCCTGGC
>Ga0105238_10008954_pt1 | contig 10017 bp, 10 predicted proteins | sample KBSC34metaG_FD_81526 | JGI IMG/M metagenome (GOLD analysis project Ga0105238, IMG submission 81526) | Corn rhizosphere microbial communities from Kellogg Biological Station, Michigan, USA - KBS C3-4 metaG | ecosystem: Host-associated > Plants > Roots > Rhizosphere > Soil | place: Michigan, USA...
GCGCTCGTGCGCGGCCGCAGCGACTGGCATCTGCTCGACCCGGACGTGCTGTACTGGCTGATCCAGAGCAAGCCGCAGCAGGATTTCGTGCAGACCTTGCTGACGGTGCGCCGCATCTTCGAGCCGGCAACCGCGGCGCTGGCAGCGCAGGTCGCGAGCCCGCAGAGCCTGCAGTCGATCGCCGAGGCCTACGGCCGCATGGAAGCGGCGAAGACGCCCGAGGAGCTGCTCGAGCCGGACCTCGCCTTCCACCGCCGCATCGCCGAGGCGACCGGCAACGACCTGATCGCCTACATCGGCAACATGCTCTCGCTCGCTCTGCGCGAGTCGATCAAGCTGAGCAGCCGCCTGCCGGACACGCATGCGCTTTCACTGCCACGGCACAAGGCGATCCTCACCGCGTTGCAGAACCGCGACCCGCTGAGCGCACGGCAGGCAACTCTGGTGCAGCTGGACGGGACGCGCGAGGATCTATCGCAGGTGCTGCACTCGGGGATCGATCTGGCCTGAAGCGGCAGGCTTCAGCGCCCCTTTGTCGCCGTGGCGGCGAGCATCGCCAATCCGATCACGCTGTGCACCTGGGTCGTCGGGTGCATGATGTCCCAGAACAGAAACGGCGGGAGCGGCGCTGCGAGGTTGACATCGGGACAGGTCGCCGGGTTCGTGAACAGGCAGCTCGAGGCCCCAATACCCGGCTTGAGGTAATCGAGCGCGGGCGGGCTGGTCAGCACGAGGCCGCTGGCGACCAGCACCTGCCCCAGCGCGAACACGTTCACCTGCATGAATCGCGCGGCCGGATACTTGGCCGCAAGGCCTTCGATCGCCTGTTTCAGCAAGCTGTTATGCAGACGCGTCAGCTGCGTCAGCTGCGGACCCAGCCCCTTCGACACGGCGAACGGGGTCAGGCCGAGATCCGGCAAATTCGGGATGAGGAAGTCACGCGCGCCGAGGGCGTAGAGCGACTCGATCGCGAACGTGATATTGGCAATCACCGACTGCGGACTGCTCGCGATCTGCAAGGCATAGTCGTTGGACCCGGTCCAGACCGTGTACAAGGCCCTTTGCCGCGGCGTCTTCAACTTCGCGGCATCGGCGAAGAGCGAGACCTGCCCGATCAACCCCGGCACCAGAAAACCGCCCGGCGTCGGGCTCGACACACCGGAGGTCGAACCGCCGAATGCAAACGCGATCGCACCCTTCCCGTCCAACGGCGGCCCGGCGAGCGATGGCACGACGGCCGCGGCATTGTTGCGGGACAGCAGGCGCCACAAATACTCGACCGCGATCGGTCCGTTAGAGAACCGGCCCTGGTAGTAGCTCCGGTTCGGCGATACCGACGGCGGCACCGCGGGGCTGAATCCGTTCGCAGTGGTGGCGATGAAGTCGTTTCCGGTATCCGACAGGGAGTCTCCGAAGACGTAGAGCGCCTCGTAGCTCTGCAGCAACGCTGCGCTGGCGACCCCCGGTATCAGCGCAAAGCAGAGAAACCACAGGCGAACGAACAGCTTCGCGGCGATCTTCATCGGGTGCCCCAGCGTTGTGTCGAATTGTTCCTTTTGTAATCGTGTTCGCTATTGCGGGCATCCGGGTTTACGGCCATTGCGCTCAAGCCGACGCCGTTCCCCGCACCGCAATGAAATCGATCTCGACCACCCCGCCCCGCGCCAGGTGCGTGACACCCACGGTCGTGCGCGCCGGCAGCCGGTCTGCGTTGAAGTAGCTCGCGTACAAGGCATTGAAGCGCGCGTAATCGCCTTCGAAATCGGTCAGGAAGATGCGTGCGCTGAGCACGTCGTCGAAGCCGAGGCCGATGCCTTGCAGCACGCGCCGCAGGTTGTCCATCACCTTGATCGTCTGGGCTTCGATGCCGGCCGGCAGCGGCAGGCTGTCGTCGTCAGGGTCGGTGGCGAGCTGGCCGGTGACGAAGACGAAGCCGCCGGCCTCGACCGCGTGGCTGTACGGGGCGACCGGCTTCGGCGCGCCGGCGAGCAGATGAAAGAGTGGCGACATGAAACGTCCGTGAAGAATCAGGCGTTGACGATGGCGGCAGCGGCGGCTGTCGGCGCGCTTGCATAACGCAGCAGGAACTGCCGCGCACGCTCGGTGCTCGGGGCGGAGAAGAAGGCTTCCGGAGGGCCGGTCTCGACGATGCTGCCCTTGTCGAGGAAGACGATGCGGCTGGCCGCCTCGCGCGCGAACGCCATCTCGTGCGTGACCACGACCATCGTCATGCCGTCGCGCGCGAGGTCGCGCATCACCGCGAGCACTTCGCCGACCAGCTCCGGATCGAGCGCGCTCGTCGGCTCGTCGAAGAGCAGCAGCGCCGGCTTCATCGCCAGCGCCCGCGCGATGCCGACGCGCTGCTTCTGCCCGCCCGAGAGCCGCGCCGGGAACACGTCCTTCTTCTGCAGCAGGCCGACCCGCTGCAGCAGCGCCTCGGCCTCGTCGCGCACCTCGGCCTTCGGGCGCTTCTGTACGTGCAACGGCGCCTCCATCACGTTCTGCAGCACCGTCAGATGCGGCCACAGCGCGAAGTGCTGGAAGACCATGCCGATGCGTGTGCGCAGCAGCGAAAGCTCGCGATCGCCCATCACCACGCCGCCAGAGCTGACGCCGATCGGCTGGCCGTCGAGCAGCACGCGTCCGGCATCGGGACGCTCGAGCCAGTTGATGCAGCGCAGCAGGGTCGACTTGCCCGAACCCGACGGGCCGAGCAGGCAGACGGTCTCGCCGCGCGCGACGTTGAAGCTGATGTCGTCCAGCACTTTGAGCGCGCCGAAGCTCTTCGAGATGTTGCCGAGGCTCAGCAGCGCCGCTTCGGCCGACGGCGGCGGGCTCTCTCTCCTCATCGCCTCGCCTCCGCCATGCGGCCCACCGCCGCGACACCCGCCTCGACCACGAGGCACAGCAGCCAGTACAACAGCACCGCCGAAATGAAGGCCGCGAACGGCACGTAGAAGCGCGACTGGATCGAGCTCGCCGCATGCGTCAGCTCGGGCAGCGCGATGATGGTCAGGAAGGCGCTGTCCTTGACGATCTGGATCGTCTGGTTGCCGAGCACCGGCCCGGCCGAGAGGAGCAGCGGCGGCAGCACGATGCGCCGGAAGAGCCTGAAGCCGCTGAAGCCGAAGGCATGCGCCGCCTCGATCGGCTGCACCGGCTGCACCGCCCAGGCACCGCGCAGGATCTCGGCCATGTAGGCGGTGTTGTAGAGCACCAGCGCGGCGAGGCCGGCCTGCCAGTTGTCGAAGTTGATGCCGAGCGAGGGCAGGCCGTAGTAGACGATGTAGGCGAAGAGCAGGAACGGCGTGCAGCGCATCGCATCGACGAAGCTGCGCGCCGCGAAGGCCGGCGCCTTGGCCCTGGCCATCAGCAGGGGCGCGAGCAGGGCGCCGAGCGCGAGTGCGCAGACGGCCGAGACCACCGACAGCACGACGGTGTTGGCGAGGCCGCTGAAGAGCAGCCCGCGCTGGCCCCAGACGACGCCGAAGTCGTGCATCACGCGAACGCTCCCCCCGCATGGCGCCGCTCGACAAAACGCTGCAGCGAGACCAGCGCGAAGACGATCGGCAGGTAGATCGCGATCGCGACGAAGAACGGCGGCAGCGGCTCGTAGGACTCGGCGCCGATGCGCACCGCGGCGCGCGTCACGTCGACGACGCCGACCACCGCCAGCACCGGCGTGACCTTGATCAGCAGCGACATCTCGTTGATCAGCCCGGGCAGGCTGACCTTCACCAGCTGCGGCAGCACGATGCGCCGAAAGCGCAGGCCGCGGCGCATGCCCATCGATTGCGCGGCCTCCAGCTGGTCCTTCGGAAAATCCATCAGCGCGGCGCGCCAGACCTCGCAGTTGAAGGCCGAGGTGTTCATCGTCAACGAGATCACGCCGGCCTCGATCGGTCCGACCGGGATGCCGACGTTCGGCAGGGCGAAGAAGAGCAGCAGCAGCAAGGTGACCAGCGGCGTCGCGCGCAGCAGGCTGACATAGACCGCGACGAGCGGAGATGCGAGCGGCAGCCGCGACCAGCGGATCAAGGCCAGGCCGAGGCCGATCGGCAGGCCGAGCAGGATGCCGATCGCGGACAGGGTCAACGTGGTCACTGCTCCTTGCAGTATCGCAACGACATCACCCCAACTCATGCCCCGTGATCCGGATCAGAACTCGGGCGTGAACGTCACCGGCAGATCCGGGAAGGCCTCGCCGAACCACTTCTTCTGCAGCGCCGGCATCGTGCCCGCGGCCTTCTGCTTCGCGATGAATTCGTTCATGTAGGCGAGCAGGCTGGTGTTGCCCTTCGCGATCGCCCAGGCCGGGAACGACTTGCCCGACACCGGCTGCCCCAGTTCGAACACCGCGGGCTTCTCGGCCACCAGGGTCTTCAGGTTGATGATGGTGTTGACCACGTAGTCGGTGCGGCTCAGCGCCAGATCCTGATAGGCCTCGGGATACGAGGTGTACTCGACCACCTTGCCGAGCGTGCCGCCGCCCTTCTCCAGTTCCGCCTTCAGCTCGGGCAGGCGGCCGAGCAAGGCGCTGCCGGCCTGCACGCCGACCGTCTTGCCGCTCAGGTCCTTCACCGACTTGATCGAGGCGTCGCCCTTGCGCTTGACGTAGTAGTGCGTCGCGTCGGCGATCGGACTGGTGAAGTCCAGCGACTTGCTGCGCTCCTTCGTGATGATCGCCGCGGTGATCGCGATGTCGTACTTGCCGGTGCTGACGCCGGCAAGGATGCCGGTCCACGGCAGGATCTCCTGGCGGATCTCGAAGGGCGCGTACTTCTTCAGCAGCTCGACCATCTCGTTGTCGAAGCCGGTGGGCTTGCCGTCCTTGACGAACTCGAACGGGCGGAAATCGTCTTCGGTCGCAACCACCAGGTAGCCGCGCTTCTTGATCTCGTCGAGCGTCGCGGCGCGGGTGGTCGAGAGCATGGCGGCGAACACCAGCGGCACGGCCAGTACAGCCATCAAGGATCGGCGCGACAGCAGCGCGGGGCGGAAGAAAGACGGCATGGACAGGGCTCCTGGATGGGATGGAGGGATCGATCAATCGAAGCTGAAGCCGTGGGCCTTCAGGTACGGCGGGAAGGCAGCCCCTTCGGGCATCGCGGCCTGGCGTGCCTTGTCTTCCGACCAGCCGTAGAAGTCGATCGCGCCGGAGCGCATGCCGAGCGTCGCGACGCGTGTCGTACTGGACGATGCCCTCGGACAGCACGCTGTCGTCGTAGCGATCGCAATGCACCGTCACCGTGCGCGGCAGGCGCAGGCTGACGTGGCCGGCTTCCAGCGGGTAGCCGACGCAGAGGCCGGCGACCGGAAAGACCTTGTCCGGCAGGCCGAGCATCGGCGCGATCTTGTCGACCTGGTTGCGCAGCACGCTGATCGGGCAGCAGCCCAGACCGGCCGCTTCGGCCGCGAGGATGAAAGTCTGCATCACCAGTGCCGCATCGACCGTGGCGTTGAAGAAACCTTCGAGCGTGCCGTTGGCGACCGGCTTGGCGCGCATCTCGCCGATGCGTTCGAGCCGGCGCGCATCGCCGAGAAAGACGAAGAAGACCGGCGCGTCCTTGATCCACGGCATCGCCGGGAACAACGCGCCGATCGCGGCACGGGTCGCCGGATCGGCCAGCCGCAGCAGCGAGGCTTGCTGGAAGTCGGACTTGGCGGAGGCGCTGAGGGCGGTGGCGCTCAGCAGGTCGAGCAAGGCCTCGGGGGGCTGGCGGTCGGCGTAGCGCCGCACGGTGTGCCGGGCCAGCACCTGGCGCATGAACGGGATGTCGACCGCCTCGTCGCACGGGGCGCCGTCGTCGTCGAAACGTTGGCGAAGCAGATCCGAGTACATCGAGCGGGCAGCGGGCGGGCCGCGAAGTGATGCCGCTGCGGTTCGCAAGTCGCATGCCCACCCGGTGCGTTCCCGATACGCTGGTGGACATAGTTGCGCACGATTCGGGATCCCGTCTGGCGTGCCAGATGGCCCCAAAACGGAAAGCTTTGAAGTGGCTGTGCCTTGCTTTAGTGCACCAGGCTAGCGCCGCCCGAGCAGCGGCGAACGTCCGAGCTTGTCCTTCGGCCTGGTGTCCTTCAGCTTCGGCGGCGGCGAGAAATCCTCGAAGGCCTGGCCCGGCTGCCAGGCGCCGATGGCATAGACACGCGAGTCCCGCAGGCCCTGCACGCCTTCGGACCAGGCCCTCAGCATGCGCTTGCCGATGTCGCTGAAGCCGGGGTGCGCATTCATTGCCGCGCGGACCTGGCCGCCGACATCGGCCACCGCATCGCTGATGGCCTCGACGATGCGGGTCTGCTCCCTGGGTTCGATGCCGAAGCTGGCGGCGAGGAAACGCTTCAGGTTCTGCCCGGGCGTCCAGGTCTTCTTGCCCATGAATTCGATGCCCGGCGGATTGTGCTGATAACCGGCGTAGACCGAGGTGGTCAGCATGTCGTAGACCGGCGAGAGCCTGGCATCGGCCCGCGTGCTGTACAGCAGCGCCAGGTTCTTCGCGTGGCAATCGGCATTGCGCAATGCGTAGGTCAGCAGCAGGATGGTGCCGAGCTGGCGGAAAGTCTCCAGCCTGCGCGCGCCGGGCACATGGTCGCGCACGGCGCGGGCGATGCGCTCCCAGGTGGTGTCGTACTTGGCGGCCGGGCGCAGGCCGAGCAGCGAGCAGAAGTCTTCCATGCCCCAATGCGGCTGCCCATGCTCGTCGACGTCGAAGCGGTGCACCACGAGGGCCTGTCCGTCGTCGGACACTTCGGTCCTGGCAGCCGGCATCACCCGCGCCGCGACCTGCATGCACAGGTACTCGTTGAGCGCGACGAAGGGCAGTTGCCGGCTCGAGCCCTTGATGATGTGCCTGTGCGTGATCAGGCTGGCTTTCTTGTGCGCGGCCAGCGGCGAGGCCGCCTCCTGTTCTTCGTCGAGGAATTTCGGCACCACGCCGGAGACGCCGCTGGTCGCGTGGCGGCGCACCAGCTCCGCGAAGGCGAGCTCGGAGTTGTCGCCTTTCAGCAGCGCCGCCACCTCGATCGGACGGGCCGGCTGATCCAGCACCGCACCCGGCGCCGCGACCTGCAGCCGACCCACCATGTTCCGGCCGATCACCGACAGCAGTGCGATCGGGCTGGCGCCGACGTGAGGCCCGAACTGCTCCTGCAGCACCTGCAGCAGATAGCCTTCCGGGAGGTTCATCTGCAGGACCGGCGGCAAGGGATCGTCCCAGACATAGGACTCCGTGCGTACCGGCATCGTCAGCGAGACGAAGTCATCCGGCGCGACGCCGGCGTGATAGCTCAGCACGCTCTTGAAGTCGCCCACCTGCTCCAGCACGGCAACGTCGCGGCCGAGCACGTGGACCGATAGTTTCACGACCGGTCACCCTTCGAAGCGACGCCGGTGCGATGCCGCTCCTGCCGCAAGTCATCGAGCGTTCCCGAGGCGCCACCGCCGGCGAACTCGAGCTCCATGCCCAGCACCGCGAGCACGGCGAGCAGCTTGCGCGCGCCGAACTCCGCCGTGCGCCCGCGTTCGAAGCGGGACAGCAACTCCGCGCTGATGCCGGCCTGGCTCGCGACGGCAGCCTGGCGCAGGCCAAGCGCGCGTCGCCGCTCGGAGACGGCTTCACCAAGTTCTTGCAGGCTTTGCACTTGATTTATACGTCAATATCAGGATGTGAAGCGCCAATTCTTGATCCAAACATCAAGATCTGCAAGCACCACGGGCCTGAAATGCGCTCAAGGAACCGGAGGGGCGCTTCCGGCGCGCCTCAGAACGCGGCCACACTCCCGTCCGAGCGCACGTCGAAGCCGCCTTCGAGGCTGCCATCCGGATGCCGGAACAGGCAGCCCGCATGGCCGAAGGTCTCGTCGTACTCGCCCAGCACCTCGACCTCGTGGCCGCGCTCGCGCAGCGCCTCGATGGTGGCCGGCGGGAAGCGGCTTTCCAGCTTCAGGCTGTCGCTGCTCTGCCCCCAGGTGCGGCCGAGCAGCCAGCGCGGTGCATTGATCGCCGCCTGCGGATCCAGCCCGAACACGACGCTGCGCGTGAACACCGCCGACTGGCTCTGCGGCTGCCCGTCGCCGCCCATGTTGCCGTAGACCATCGTGCGGCCGTCGGCGAGCAGGGCGAGCGCCGGGTTCAGCGTATGGAAGGGCTTCTTGCGCGGCGCCAGCACGTTGATGTGGCCGGGCTGCAGCGAGAACGAGGCGCCGCGGTTCTGCCAGTTGACGCCGCTCTCGCGCAGTACCACGCCGGAGCCGAACTCGTGATAGATGCTCTGGATCATAGAGACCGTCCGGCCCTCGCCGTCGATCACGCCCATCCACACGGTATCCGCCGGGCCGCGGCCGGCACCCCAGTGCGCGGCCTGAAGCATGTCGATGCGCGCGGCCAGCTCGTCCAGCGCGCCGGGCACGAGGAAGCTCGACGGATCGACCGTCATGTGCGCCGGATCGCCGATGTGGCGATCGCGCACCGCGAAGGCCTGCTTGACCGATTCGACCGCCGCATGCACGTAGTCGGCGCCGAGGTGATCGAAGCGTTCGACGCCGAGCCGGTCCATCAGCCCGAGGATCATCAGCGAGACCAGGCCCTGCGTCGGCGGCGGCATGTTGAAGACACGGCCGGCGCTGTGCTGCAGCATCAGCGGCGTGCGCAGCTGGGCGCGGTGCTGCAGCAGGTCGTCGGGCACGAGCGGGCTGCCGGCGGCCTTCAGGTCGTAGGCGATGCTACCGGCCAGTTCGCCGCGATAGAAGTCGGCGAGGCCGGCGCCGGCCAGGTGCTCCAGGGTCGCGGCCATGCGCGGGTGCTTGAACAGGCTGCCGATCGCCGGCACCTCGCCGCCGGGCAGGAAGGTCTCGGCGAAGCCGCTGACCGTCTCCAAGCCGGCGCGCTTGCCGGCCGTGTTGTGGTGCTGGCTGGCCGTCACCGGCGTGCCGTGGCGCGCGTAGTCGATCGCATCGGCGAGCAGCCGGGTCAGCGGCAGCCGGCCACCGAGGCGCTCGCGGCTCAGCGATAGCGCGGCCTCCCAGCCGGAGAGCGTGCCGGCGACCGTGAGCGCCGCGGTGCCGCCGCGGAACGGGATTGCCGGCAGCCCGGCGTAGTCCTCGAGGCCGAGTCCGCGCGCCGAGGCGCCGCAGGCATCGATCGCGACCACCTCGCTGTCGCCATCGGCCTTCGGCAGGCCGACCAGCCAGAAGCTGTCGCCGCCGATGCCGTTCATGTGCGGATAGACGACGGCGATCGTCGCGGCCGCGGCGACCATCGCCTCGATCGCGTTGCCGCCGTCACGCAGCACCGCGAGCGCGGATTGGGAGGCCAGGGCGTGCGGCGCGACGGCGATGCCGCGGCGGCCGCGGACGGGTTGGGTCATGGCGAGGCTCCTCGGTCAGCCGATCGATCGCGACGTGGCAGTGAAGGCGGTCGCGCCCAGCCTGTGCAGGGCGCGATCGAACAAGGTTAACGGCGGCCGGTAGAGGCCGCCCCCGACCAGGCCGCCGCGGCCGTCGGCGGCCAGCATCGCAAGGCCCACCAGCGGCGACGCGGCTTCGTCGATCACACGGCGCGCGTCGAGGCCGACACGCAGCCCGGCGAATGCCGGATGCGCCGTGAGCATCAATCGTTCGGCCAGTTGTTCGAATCCGGCCGGCAGCACGCCGGCCAGCGCCGCCAGCGGCTCGGGCGCCTGCGCCAGGCGCTGCGCGCCGAAGCCGAGCAGATCGATCACCGCGCTGTCGCCGATCGCGCCGCAGATCGCCGTGCCGGAAGCCGCCGTCGGCAGCCGCGGCCCGGCAGGCGGCAGCGCGCGCACGCTGGCCCAGCGGCCCGGTGCGCCGGCCAGGCACAGGCCGAAACGCTCGCCGTTGCCGCCTGCGCGGGTGACCAGCGAAAGCAGGCTCGGCCCCTCCGCGGCGCGCAGCAGCAGGCCGCAGGCGGCCATCCACAGCGTGAGGAAAAAAAGCGGCGTCGCGTCGAGATGGATCGCCAGCGCCGTGGCCCCGCGCCCGCCCAGGGCATCGGCCAGC
>Ga0105238_10008956_pt1 | contig 10017 bp, 4 predicted proteins | sample KBSC34metaG_FD_81526 | JGI IMG/M metagenome (GOLD analysis project Ga0105238, IMG submission 81526) | Corn rhizosphere microbial communities from Kellogg Biological Station, Michigan, USA - KBS C3-4 metaG | ecosystem: Host-associated > Plants > Roots > Rhizosphere > Soil | place: Michigan, USA...
CGAACTTTATCAAACTGCCAAGTGATCCAGCAATAACGAACTTCACCCGTGCTTATCTCTGCTCTGACGACACAACGCCGAATAGATGGCCCGGGCGATCGATGCCTTGTCTTTAGGGATACAAAAACTATTTATAGATCGAAGATAGCGCATTTTGTAAGGCACCGGCATAAAAAAGACATGAGGAGCGGACAACTCGGTTCGGGTAAAGCTTTTCTATGGGGATCTCTAGATTACAGCCGCGGATTTGGGCTCAAGGACTGGGGAAAGAAAGGACATATGGCAGTTTTTTGCTATATGCCCTTCTGATGAAGAGAAGATTGACCGTGATCGCCTCGTTTAGGGTGCAAGACAGGTGAGGCGGCGCGGAACAACGAGCAGTAGCTTAGAACGACACTTTCACGCTTCCCTGGAACTCGCGGGCTGCATTGCCTGTAGCCGTTTGGCCTACTTGCCCAAACGTAGATGATGTGAGGTTCTGGTTCGATCCAAGTGAGCCGACCTGGAAATCCGGATGATTCAGCACGTTGAACGCTTCCAGGCGTAGTGTGAGCGCGAGGCTCTCATGGATTGGGAATACGCGTGAGATCTGCGAATCAAACTGCAGGAACGGCGGCGATCTGAACGAGTTCCTGCGAACATTCCCAAAGGTGCCGAGATAAGAGCATCCGTTCAGATTACTGCCACAGGGAGCGGTCACTTGGGCAAACGCCGCTGGGTTCAAATACGCCCGGTTTGCCGGACCAGTGCCCCGTTTGAAAGTCGTTTTGATGTACGGATTCACTCCTGGAACCAGGTTTGGCCGATCGTTGCCCACGCCGGTAAGCGAGTTGTCCTGACCGGAAATGACATTGATGGCGGCACCACTTGTGATGTGAATCAGTGGGGCCAGTTCCCAATTGTTGATTGCGAGTGAAGCCAGGCGGTTTCCGAAATGGAAATTACTCTTGGCAACAAGCGCCGCGTTTTCAACGTTCCGATAATCCGAGCCGCACGGGCCGTAATCCCCCTTTGGGTTATTGGGATCCTGCACAGTCGTCCCGGCCAGATCGCCTTGGGCATCCTCAAGGTTCATGCACTTTGACCATGTCCAGTTAGCCAGCAGGCTGAAAGTGGACGAAAGCCGATGCTGAATGGTCGCCACTAGACCGTTGTAATTGGCCGTGCCGTTGTCGCTTGCGATTGCCGAGCCGCCCGATTCGCCCTTGAACTGATTGCCCTGCGCCGGGTTAAGAATCGCCAGCTTGTAGCGCGAAAGCTTGTTTCCCGTTGTCGAGCAATTTGTTCCGGCTGTTCCCGCCTTCACAGCTGCCGGTCCGGTGGTTACGATCCCGGTGCAGCCCGTGCCGCCCGCTCCCCATACGCCAGGGATAAACACAGACGGGTTGAGCGGCAGTCCAAGCGGATTGTGCCGCGTCGTATTGCCGATATAGTCAAGCTGGAACTGCCATCCGCGCCCGAACTGCTGTTGTATGCTCAACGTCCATTGCATGGTGTAAGCCGCATGAAATTGCTGGGGTAACACAATGTACTGCGACTGCGGAAAATATTGTGCTTGTGAAGGCGCGGGGATGGCCGGCTGTGGGAAGGGGTTGGTTGTAATAGCGCCCACTGACCATGGCGCGCTGAAACTTAAAGGTCCTGATGAGGACGTTTTGGAGTTTGCAATCGCCGTTGCGTATGGCGGGTTCTGCTGATTGCGCTGACCGGTAAAGAAGTTCGGATTGTCGAACATCAACGCACCGCCGACGCGAATTACAGTTTTTCCGTCACCCATGGGGTCGAATGAAGCTCCCACATTAGGCGAGAACTGCAAGATGGAATTGTCAGTGAATTGCCTGGTTACACCCTTGTCCCCGTAGTAGAGAATTCCCGCAGGAGCATTGGGATAAATCGTGCTGACGGTATTTGAAAGGAAGTTGGCCATGCTGAATTCGAGGCCGCGGTTGAAATAGTCGTGAGGCATGATATTAGGACCCCAACGCAAGCCGCCAACCACCGTGAGCCGTTTGCTTGCATGGAATGTGTCCTGCACATACAGGCTGGGAATGGGCCCGCGCAGAGCATTCTGTTGCTGCTTGCTTTGCTCGAAGGCGCTCAGTGTGCCTTGCAAAAAGTCTAGGGTCTGATCACCAATCAGACTGCCTCCGCCTGGTCCACTGCCGCTGAATTGGCCATTGAACGTGAATGTGCCGTTGCTCTCATACATGTTTCCAATATTGAGCTGGTTCTGCACCCACGTGCCACCAAAGTTCAACTGGTGGCGGCCGCGAATCCAGGTCACGTCATCCTCAATCGAGAGCGTGTTGTCGTTGAAGTGCGATAGAGAGTTGGTACCGCCGCCGATGGTGAACTTGCCCTCGCTGATCTGCAAGCCCACTTTCGATGCTTGATACAGGTTGACGCCCAGCGTATTCGCGTTGATGTCGTTTTCGTTATAGCCACGGTCATTCCTGCGGCGCATGACAGAAACATGCGCGGCATTCACCAGGTTGGGCGAGAACGTGTAGGCATCACCCAGTGTGAAGTTCTGGACGCGCTGAATGTTTCCCGATTGGGTGGTAATCAAAATGTTGCTCGGCGAGTAGAACGCAGGAGCCTGGTAGCCGTCGATGAAATAGCGGCCATACAGATTCTGCTTCGAACTGATCGTGTAATCGACCCGCGTTACAAACTGGTTGTCGTTCTGCTGCAGCGGGATCGAATAAGCGACAAATCCGCAGTTGTTCGTGTCGTAGGACGGGTCAATTTTCGGCAGATATTTTTGCAGCGCCAGTGCCTGAGCATTGAATGCCGGTGGGGCGGCATATTTGTTGCCGGGCAAAGCGGCGCCTGTCAACGGGTCCACAAGCGTGATTGGGGCATGGCTCGAATTACAGGGATTGCTGTTCGCAACACCCGGTACGCCGTCCGTGACTGAAAAGTCGCCCAGCAGGTTGGCCGGGGTCGGTACTGTTGCTTGTGTGTTGGCCTGCTTCTTTGTGTAATTGAGCCGCTGGTATCCGGCAAATGCAAACAGCTTGTTGCGCTTGATGGGGCCCCCGAGCGTCCCGCCGAACTCATTCTGGTGCAGCACGTCGGGAGAGGTCGAATAAAAGTTCGTTGCGTTGATGTAGTTATTACGGATGAACTCGAATGCCGTCCCGTGATACTGGTTCGTTCCAGAGCGCGTAACCACGTTGACCATACCGCCAACATGCCCGCCGTCCTGTGCGCCCAGTGCGGTTGATTCCACGCTAAATTGGCTTACCGCATCGGGAAAGGGATACGGAAGATTGCCATTGGCCATGTAGTCCTGATTGTCGCCGCCATCGAGCCGCCAGAGAGTGGTGTTTCCGCCGCCGCCTGCAATCGAGACGGAGATCGTCTGGTACGAGTATTTGCTGCCGGTGAAGTCCCCAGAGGGCGCTGCATTCGATCCACCGGAAAGGGTAATAAGCGCCGTCATTTGTCGCCCATTCAACGGCATTTCGGTCACCGCGTTCTGATCGATGGTCTGCTTGAATGTGGGATCCTCAGTCTGTAAGGCGAGACCCTCAGCCTGCACTTCGATCTTTTCGTCTGCCGCACCAACGGTCAGGATTGGGTCCACTGAGATGTTGCTGCCCACTTCCAGCACGATTCCGTTTTGCACGTAGCTTTTGAAGCCGGGCGCCGCCACCTCAATGTTGTAGCCGCCGATCGGGATACCGGGAAAAAGGTAGTTACCTGCGCCATTGCTTTTGGATGTTCGCTTAACCTGCGTGGCTACGTTGGTGAGCGTTACGGTGGCGTTCGGCACAACAGCGCCGGTGGAATCGGTTACGGTGCCTTGAATGTTTGCGGTGCCAGCGATCTGGGCATTGGCGCTTGTAACCAGCAAAAGCGCTGCTGCTGAGCACAGGATGGCCAGCCGAGCGATCGCTCGACATCTTTTTGAGTATCTCGCGTACATTAACGCCTCCAAATGTTGTGTTTACTTCTTAGGGTCGGGTCTTATCCGGAGTTCTTAAGGGATTCATCCAGCAGGAAAGCCAATCAGAAGAGGAAGCAATGCCGTGCGCCCGGCTTTTCGCTAGCACTCACTTGTAGCGAGGTCAGACCATAGCTGTCAATAGTTATTTCGACAGGCGGACTATACGCGTGAGGCGCATGGAAATTGCACGCAACTGAAGGTTTTAGAGGGATTGACGGCCGGTCAAGCATCTAGTAAATCGATTGAGGTCTGACCTTGGCGGAAATTTTTGAACAGATTTTGACGTGAAGATGTTGGCTCGGGGGGTGCATAGGGGGAGGGATTTTGAGTAGGATTTTTTGCAATCAAAACTTCTGGGTGATTTAGAGAACCGGCGCGCGCATTTCTTCAATGCTGGCCATCAGGCTTGCTGCCAGGGTTTCCTGCGCGGTGCCCGAGAGTTTCTCGCCCTGGCTGGTCAGGTAGAACACGTCGATTGCTGTTTCACCTTCTGTATCGATAAGCGCAACCTTGATGTCGCACTGCAGAGTCGAGAGGGTGAGCGCAATCTGACGCAGCAGTCCGGGCAGATCCTGGGCGACAACCTGCAACAGAGTCGAGTGGGTCGACGATTCTGAGTCGAATTCAAGCCGCGTGGCGACTTCCACTTTCATGTTCGAGGGATGGTTCAAGTGGCGGCGCGCTTCCAGCAGTTGCTGCACAGAAACTTTCTGCGCAACCACATCATGCATGTTGGCCAGAAAGCGATCCTTCTCGCTGGGATTCAGTTCAATGGTGCGGAATACGTCGGAGAAGTGAAAACTGTCCACGATGACGCCCGCATCGTTTGAGTACGCGCCAGCCCGCACAATATTCATGCCCCAGGCCGCCAGCGCTCCGGCCACGTCGGCAAACAGCCTGGTGCGGTCCCGCGTAATCACGGTCAGGTCGTAAAGCTGGCGATTAGGCCGCAGGTCAAGCTGAACAGGATCCTTATCCAGATTCAGAGCCATCTGGAAATGGCTTCGAATCTGCTCCGGCAAGCGCGTCTGCAGATAGCGCTGCGGAAGTCCTTCAAGAAATTGCCCCAGCCCATCAAACTGTGCGGGTGGAACCATCGAGCGCAGGCGGTTCAGCAGTGTCGGATCAATGGCCGCGTGATATCGCACTTCATCAACCGACCGATCCATAAAGTTTGCGGTCGACATGTAGAACTGCCAAAGGTTCTCGGCCTTCCACGGCGTCAACGCTTCAGGATTTACGGCCTTGATATCCGCGAACGTCATGACGGTGAGCATTTTCAGCATCTGTGGGCTGCCGATTTTCTCTGAGAAAGCTCGCACGTTCTCTATGTCGAAGATGTCGCGGCGCAGCGCCGCGGACATTTCAAGATGCAGCTTGATGAGCTTCAATACTGTCTCGCGCTCTTCCGCATCGAAATCGAGCCGCGCAAGAAATGAATCGGCCAGTTCAACGCTTTGCCCGGCGTGTTCCCCTGCACGACGACCTTTTCCAGTGTCATGCATTACCAGCGCCAGCAAGAACAGGTCGAGCCGATCGATCTCCGGAAGCAACTGCGCCAGGCGATGTTCAAAATCCTGGGTGGGGTTGCGGAGTCCGTGGACGTTGTCGATGACCAGGAACGTGTGCTCGTCCACCGTGTAGCGGTGATACGAATCTCGAATGACCAGCGCATCGATTCCGTGGAACTCGGGAATCAGCATCTCCAGAACGCCCAACGCATGCATCGTGCGCAGCGCATGTGCCGCATGTGGTCCAAGCAGCACCTCACGCAACGAATTCCAAAGATAAGGCCCCTCAGGAATATGAATTGCAAGCACTGGGAGTGCGTCGGTAATGCGGTCTTCCGCAGCCTGCGAAAGTGTATATCCGTGCGTTGCCATCAGCGAGAAGATGCGGAGAATGGCCCCAGTATCGTTGAATTGCGCCCCCGGCTGAATATCGATCCGTCCCTGGTCGAGCAGAAATTCGGTTCCCGCAATGGGTGTGCGTCTCCGCCGGAACTGCTTGTAGAAACTCACCGGGGCAGGCAGATGCTCCATCAGTAGCGCCGCTCGCCGGTAAACTACCCGCGCGTGGCGGTAATAGGTCCGCATCCAGTAGGAGGGATCGGCAGTGCCTCGTGTTTCCAGGCCGATTGAGAGCGCCGCGGCCTCGTCCTGCGATTGCCAGTCGAGCGTGTTGTTATCCCGGCCATGGCGGAAGTGAAGAAAACATCGTGCCGCCGCCAAAAAATCAAAAGCGGCTTCGGCATCTCCGCGTGCGCTCTGAAAAACGCCGCCTCGCTGCCTTGGCCACTCCTTGGTCTCTTTCAGGTGAAACAGAACGGCGAACCAGACTGCCAGATGATAATCGCGCAACCCGCCCGGACAGTCTTTGATGTTCGGTTCCAGGTGGAAGATGGTGTTGCCGTATTTGGCGTGGCGCGCCCGCGCAATCTCGCCCAACTTCTGCGTGATCGAGTTCCATTCGCTCAGCACCAGCCCTGGGAACACCATCTGGTGCAGCTGTTGATAGAGAGGGAACTGTCCTGCCAGAAAGCGTCGATCGATGGTGGCAAGCGTGAATTCCAGATTATCGGGATCGAACCGCCCCGATTCCTTCACTGTGCGCGAACTTGGGCTCGCCCGAAGGCCGATATCCCACATCCCTTGAATGATGGCCCGAACGGCTTCGCGCGACTGCTCCTCAGTTCGCTCGTCGGCAAAAGCGAACAGCACATCGATATCCGAATAGGGAAACAGATCCTTGCGCCCGTATCCGCCCAATGCCAGCAGGGCAGCATTCACCTGGGGCATCTCGGAGAAGGCCCGACGCCACAGTTCAATCAGGATGCGATCCACGACAGCCGACCGTCGCCGGATTGCAGCGGTTCCGTCGCCAGTGCGCTCACAGGTCTGGCGGACAAGCGCCATCTCCCGTAGATACTGCTCCCGAAGATCGTCAACCGCCAAAGCGACTGGATTCATAAGAAGTTGTGCGTGGCTCGCCGAAGCAAAAGGATGTTCATACAGCATAAGCGATAGCAAGCAGAATGTGAATGTTTCATTACCTGCCTGGAGGCTAATGCAGGCACCAATCCGTGCGGCGTGCGGCTGCTAAGTTCCGCTGATCCGGAAAGATGCGGTGCCTCGTCAGACCAGAAAACATACTCGGGTGGTGTACGCCCCACCCTGGAAAGGGGACTCCTTGGAAACTTTGAAACATTGCCTGCTGACCTTGGGCGAGAAGTTCGTTACGGATGATCTTGTCCGGCCAACAGTGGGCATCGGCTGCGACATTTGTTACCGGATCGGCAACAGGTGGGCCAAATCCCTCAAAAGGAGTAGACCTGGCTGAGCTATGTGTGAGTTATGCTCGATGCAGCCCCTGGATACCTGGTCGTAACATTGCTTACTGAACAGAAGCAGCTGGGCCCGAACCGGGGTACGCGGCACGTAAGGTGCGCGGTGGGTCTGCGGCTGCTGGGAGGAAAGTCATCAGCGCGCGTTTACGGTTGGGAGATCTGCTTATCGAAGCCGGGCTTGTCACCCCGGAACACGTATTTGCGGCGCTGGATCGCATGGTGGTCCAGGGCGGCCGACTCGGCGACAATCTTGTTGCGCTCGGCGTTATCGACAGGAAGCTGCTGGATGCGTTCATTCATCGCCTCCCCATCGAGCCTCTCGATATTCCCTCCAGTGGCATCGACGAGCTGGAGTTGATGAGCCTGCTGCTCAAGCTCATTTACATGAATCGGCTTGAAACCTGCCGCGAGTTTATCGATGCTATCAAGCTGGCGTATCCCATCGTGGCTGAACTCACCAGGATGGCGATCGACCGCAAGCTGCTTCGTATTCTCGGATCGCACACTGACAACCCCCTTGACATGGGTTACGCCTTTACCGATGAGGGCAAGCGCTGGACTCTCGACGCGCTCGATCAGTTGCGATATGTCGGGCCGGCGCCGGTTGCGATTGAGGAATTTAACTACCGGGTGAATCTGCAAAAGCTCACCAATGAACTGATCTCCTTCGACCGTATTCGCAAGGGGCTGGGCGAACTTACGTTCGATGACAGCATGATTGAGCAATGCGGGCCGGGCGTTAATTCCGGCCGCGCGATGCTGCTTTACGGACCTCCCGGAAACGGCAAAACGTCTGTCGCCCACGCGCTGGGCAGCGTATACAACGACGTCATTTACGTCCCATACGCTATCTCCGTCGAAGGACAAATCATCCGCTTCTTCGATCCCAGTATCCACGTGCCGATTCGCCGGGCCGACGAAGGGAACCATGAGGACATCTCCATCTCTTTCGTTCGCTCCCAGGAACTCGACCAGCGATGGGTTCCATGCCGACGTCCGTTCGTCGTGGTCGGCGGCGAACTCACTCTCGACATGCTCGAACTGCGTTACGACGAAACTGGCCACTTTTACGAAGCGCCGCTGCACGTAAAGTCTCTGGGTGGCACATTCGTCATCGACGACTTCGGCCGCCAGTTGGTGAGCCCCACGCATTTGCTCAACCGCTGGATTGTCCCGCTTGAAAACCGCGTCGACTACATGAAGCTGCACACTGGAAAAAGCTTCAGCATTCCATTTGAAGAACTGGTGGTTTTCTCCACTAACCTGGAGCCGGAAGACCTGATGGATACCGCCTTCCTGCGCCGGTTGCCCTACAAGATTGAGGTTGGCGCCCCCACGCTTGAAAACTACAAGCGCATTTTTCAAAAGGAATGCACGCGACAGGGCCTTCAACTCTCGGATCAGGTATTCGAGACCATTGTGTACAAGCTCCAGCACGAAAAGGAGCTCGATCTTGCCGGATTCCAGCCCCGGTTTATCGTCGACCAGGTAGTGGCCACCTGCCGCTTTATGGGGCAGGCGCCTCACTTTGAACCGCGCTTTATTGAATACGCGCTCAACAACCTGCGCGTGCACCGCTCTGCGAAATCCACCGGAACATTGGCTCGCGTTTAGCGAGTATCTTTCAAAGCAAAAGAGCGCGGATCCCATTTGGGGTCCGCGCTCTTTTGCAGATTTAGAAGTGGCTTATTGAGGCAATGTCAGCTTCTTTCTTGCCGCCTGCGGGTTGTTGGCTTGCGTTCCGCCGGTTGCGCTATCTGACATGGACGCTAGCTCTGATTGCTTGTACTTTGAAGCGGCCACGTAACCGTGAATGTGATTTTTGCTGATGTCATTGATCACGATCTCAACGGGCTGCGGATTATCCGGCGTAGAGAACATCAGCGGCTGATAAAGGTTCACATGTTTCTGCGACAGGTTGCGGTCATCCACCAGCAGTTCCAGGTCGGCAAACTGATGCTTGTTATTGGCCTTCTTCAGACGAATCGCGATAGGTCCGGTGTGTTTGAATTCCTTCGATTTTGCGATGTCGAATTCAGCGTAATTTCGTTCACCGCGCTTCTGCAGAACCACGAGCTCGTCATGAGTGTGCGCAATCGACCCCGATAGTTCTGTGCGCGTGTTCACAAGGTCGCCCTGCGTACCTGCCAGGTCGTTGCGAGTTTGCGCAATCGCCTTGCCCTGCTCGTCCAGTTGCGACTGCAGCTTGTTGAAGCGCGGATCTTCCTTCGGTCGCCATGCTGCTCGACTGCGGGTGCCCGCGGCCGGTTTGGCAGCAGCCGCGGTCTGGGCCGCGCGCTGAGCTTCGTTCAGGGACACAAGCGCATTTACCTTCGCCATCAAATCGCCCACCTGGTGCTGAGTCTGATTCAGTGCGGCCGTGGTCTGTACATTTTGCGCGGCGAGCTTTTGGGCCGAATTGTGCTCGTGGATTGCATAGCCGCTCAATGCTCCACCCATGGCGAGCACGCCGATCAAGGCGACCGGTTTAGCGGAAAGAGACGAGAAATCCATCGTGGTACCTCCTGCGAGACGACTCATACGTTTCTCTGTAAAGGTAAGTAGCACGTTTTTAGCCAATTAATTGGAGCGTTAAATCACTGAATGATCTGGCTTTAAGGAGCATGCGGACAAATTCAAAGCAGGCAGATATTTCAAATACGTGAAATTTTTACGCTGTTCGCGGGCACCCAACACGTTCAGCCGCACGGCGGCG
>Ga0105238_10008957_pt1 | contig 10017 bp, 9 predicted proteins | sample KBSC34metaG_FD_81526 | JGI IMG/M metagenome (GOLD analysis project Ga0105238, IMG submission 81526) | Corn rhizosphere microbial communities from Kellogg Biological Station, Michigan, USA - KBS C3-4 metaG | ecosystem: Host-associated > Plants > Roots > Rhizosphere > Soil | place: Michigan, USA...
CAGGCCCATGTAGATCACCACCGCGTCGGCCGGCTCAGTGCGCGAAAGAAACTTGATGCTGATGTAGGAACCAGCAGCGATTGCCGCGGCCGCGAGCGCCACCAGCATGTCGTAGGAAAAATGCACTGCGCCCGGCCGCATCACGACCAGCACGCCGATGAAGCCGATTGCCACGGCGCTCCAGCGCCGCGCCCGCACGACCTCGCCGAGCAGGAACACCGCGCCGATCGTGACGAACAGCGGGGTCGAGTAGGAAATCGTCACCGCGGTGGCGAGCGGCAGGTGTGCCACCGACCAGAAGCTGCCGAGCATGGCGAGCGTGCCGAACACGCTGCGCAGCAGGTACAGATTGAAGTGCTGCGTGCGCAACAGGCGCAGGCCGGGCTTGATCAGCAGCGGCAACGAGAAAATGAAACCGAACAGGCTGCGAAAGAAACCGGCCTCGAACGCACTGACGTGTTGCGTCGCCAGGCGCAGGAAAATCGCCATCAGCGCGAACAGCACCGCGCTGGTGGCCATCAGGACCGGCGCACGGAATGTTGAACCCACGGGCGCATGCATTGGCGGCGCGCCGACCGGATCGGCTGCGGCCGCGAGTTTCGTAGGCATGCGTCAATTGTAAGGGAACGCAGCGGCGCCACGGCGCGCCACTTGCCGCAGTTGCCACGGGGCCAGTCGCTGCATGTACCATCAAGCGATACTCGGGGAGGCGACATGCGCAAGATTGTGCTGGCCGGATTGGCTCTGGTTGGATGCTGCGTTGGCACCGCGATTGTCGCGGCAGCGCCGTTGCCGAAAGCGGACAGCAAGCCCGGCGTGGCGGTTGCGCCTGCGCGCGCCGAGGGCGACGGTCCGTATCCGCAATTGATCCTGCGCGGCGTGACGGTGATCGACGGCACCGGCGCGCCGGCCTACGGGCCGGCCGACGTGGTGATCGAAGGCAATCGCATCGTGACGATCGAATCGGTCGGTGCGCCGGGACTGGCGATCGATGCCACCAAGCGGCCCAAGCTCAAGGCCGGCGGCCGGGAAATCGACCTCACGGGCAGCTATGTCATGCCCGGCATCATCGACATGCACGGCCACATCGGCGGCGCCGCGCAGGGCGTGTCGGCGGAATATGTATACAAATTATGGATGGGCAACGGCATCACGACGGTGCGCGAGCCCGGTTGCCTGAACGGCGTGGACTGGTGCCTGGGCGAATACCGGCGCAGCCTCGGCAACGCGATCACGGCGCCGCGCATTTTTCCGTACGCCGTGTTCGGTGCGGGGCGCGATGCGCCGATGACCAAACCGGAGGAAGCGCGCCAGTGGGTGCGTGACATGAAGGCCAAGGGCATCCTCGGCATGAAATGTTTCGGCTATAGGCCCGACGTGCTGGAGGCCGCATTCGACGAGCTCAAGAAGCAGGGCATGCGCAGCGCCTGTCACCATTCGCAGACCGATGTCGCTCGCGTCAACGCGCTGACCACGGCGCGCTGGGGGCTGACTTCGATGGAGCACTGGTACGGGCTGCCGGAGGCGCTGTTCGACGATCGCACGGTGCAGGACTATCCGCCGGCATACAACTACAACAACGAAGCCGACCGTTTCGGCCAGGCCGGGCGGCTGTGGGCGCAGGCGGCGCAGAAGGGCAGCGAAAAATACGAGGCGGTGATTGCCGAATTGCTCAAGCTCGACTTCACGCTCGACCCGACGTTCACGATCTACGCGGCATCGCGCGATTTGATGCGCGCACGGCGCGCCGACTGGCACGACGAGTATACTTTGCCGCAATTGTGGGATTTCTACACGCCGAACCGCGATCATCACGGCAGCTTCTTCTTCGACTGGGGTACCGAGGAAGAAATCGCCTGGCGCGCGAACTACACGCGCTGGATGTCCTTCGTGGTCGACTACAAGAATCGCGGCGGGCGCGTCACGGTCGGGTCGGATTCCGGCTTCATCTACCAGCTGTACGGGTTCGGCACGATCCAGGAACTGGAACTGCTGCGCGAAGCAGGCTTCCATCCACTCGAAGTGATCCGTTCGGCGACGCTGTATGGCGCGCAGGCGTTGGGCGAGGCCAATCAGCTGGGTTCCGTGGAGCCGGGCAAGCTCGCCGACCTGCTGGTGCTCGATGAGAATCCGCTGGCGAACCTGAAGGTGCTGTACGGCACGGGTCATATCAGGCTGGCTGCCGACGGCAAGGTGCAGCGCGTCGGCGGCGTGCGCTACACGATCAAGGACGGCATCGTGTTCGATGCAAAGAAGCTGCTGGCCGATGTGCGCCAGATGGTGGCGCAGGAAAAGGCCAGACGCGGCATCACGACGCTGCCGCAACCGTAGGGTGCGTCTCGGACGCACCGCCTTCGCCCGGCACTAGAACACGGGACAAGTGGTTCCGGCGATCTGCGTCAGTCGCTGAATCGCCAATGGCGTGTCGTTGGCGTTGCTGTAGCCAGGCAGTGTCGAATGCCAGCTCACCGTGCCATTGTTGCAATCCGTGAACGTGAACGTAAGCGTGCCCCACGTGGTCGAGGCGTCGCTGGAAATTCGGTGCACGTCGGCTGGATTGAAGTTCGGTGGGAATTTCGCGCCGCTCAGCAGGATCGCCGGCAGCGTCACGGTGTTCTTGCTGGTGTCGTAGTCGCCTTCGGAATAGATCCAGTTCTGGCCGCTGCCATCGGTGGCGGTGCTGCCGTTCGGGGTGTAGACGAACCAGATCGCGACCATGTCGAACGTACTGGCACCGGTCGCGCGGTTCGTGAATTCAAGCTGGAAGCCGTGGCCGCCCTGATTCGGATTGAACCAATTACCACTCAGATATCCGCCCAACGGCATTGAATTCGACGGCGCGATGGCGGGTGAGACCGTGATGCTGCCGGACATGCCCATGCCCACATGCGTGTCGCAGTGATAGTTGACGACCCCTGCCTTGGTGAATTTCACCGAGGCGCTCCATAGCGCGGCGGACGGCGTGCCGTTGCCGCCGGCACCATCGCCGTCGCAGCCCTTGGCGCAGCGGAACGAGTTGTCGTCGGCATGCACATTGTGTGCGGCGCCGCCCTGGTTGATGAAGGTGACCGTGTCGCCGACGTGGATCGTCATTTGCGCCGGACTGAACATCAGGACCGGATCGATGGTGCCATAGCCGCCATAGCCGCCGTCGCCCATCATGGTGCCGCCGACATTGACGGACACCTCGGCCGCCATGCCGCCGGCGCTCACGCCGAGCGCAAGCAAGGCAAGTATTGATTTGAATTTCGGTTGCATGTGCACATCCTCTCTGGCACGACTCGCGGGTTTGCACAATGCGGGCGCACTTGGGGCCTGCGTCTGAAGTGACCGATTCGCACCGGCATTTCTTACACGTGGGGTTTCCATCGCGCGTGGCGTTGGTTAGGCTTCGCGAAACCTCAAACGAGCCCACCGGGCATGACAGAATCCGCCACACCGCCGCCATTCCTGGTTGCGATTCCCGCGCGCTACGGCTCGACCCGGCTGCAGGGCAAGCCGCTGCAGCCTATCGCCGGCGAGCCGATGATCGTGCACGTGGCGCGGCGCGCGTTGGCCGCGGGTGCTGTCGAAGTGGTTGTGGCCACCGACGACGAGCGCATCGTGCGCGCGTTGCGCGGCAGTCCGGTGCGTGTGCTGATGACGCGCCCGGAGCATGCCTCGGGCAGCGACCGCCTGGCTGAGTGCGCGCAGCAGCTGGGCTGGCCCGACGATGCAATCGTGGTCAACCTGCAGGGCGATGAGCCGCTCGCGCCGATCAGCGGCCTGCGCACCGTCGCTGCCGCACTGGCGTCCGACGACGCGCCAATGGCGACGCTGGCAACGCCAATTCTCGATGCCGCCGAGCTGTTCAATCCGAATTGCGTGAAGGTCGTGGTATCCGCGGCGGGGCGTGCGCTGTATTTCAGCCGCGCGCCGCTGCCGTGGGCACGCGACGCATTTGCGCAATCGCGTGAGCGGCTGCCGCCCGATGCGCCGTTCCTGCGGCACATCGGCATCTACGCGTATCGCGCCGGCTTCCTGCGCCGTTTCGCGCAACTGCCGCCGACGCTGCTGGAGCGCGTCGAGGCACTCGAACAGCTGCGCGCGCTCGAGCACGGCCATGCGATTGCGGTGCGCGTCGCGCCGGAGCCGTTCCCGGCCGGCGTCGACACCGCCGAAGATCTGGCGCGGGTCGAGCGGATCCTCGCGGCACAGCACGCATGAAAAGTATACTTTTTGTCTGCATGGGCAATATCTGCCGCTCGCCGGTGGTCGAGACGATTGCGCGCGCGCAGTTTGCGCGTGCCGGACTGACCATCCAGGTTGCCTCGGCCGGTATCGAGAGCTATCACATTGGCAACAGCGCCGATCGGCGCGCCATCGCCAGCGCCGCCGCGCACGGCTACGACGTCACGCCGCATCGCGCGCGCCAGGTCGATGCCGCAATGCTGGCCCGCTTCGATCACGCACTGGTGATGGACAAGGTCAACCTGCGCGAACTGGGCGCGATGGGGCTGGGCGAGCATCCGCAGAGGGTCGCATTGTTCCTGCCTTTCGCCGGCGTCAACACGCCGGTCGAGGTGCCCGATCCCTACTATGGCGGCGCGGCCGACTTCGAGCGCGTCATCGAACTGGCCGAAGCCGGCGTGCGCGGGCTGATAAGCCGGCTCGGCATGGCGCATAATGGTGGCATGCATACCGGGTCCAACGCATGAATGCTCGTGTGAACGCGCCGGCCCTGCCGGCAACTCTGGAATGGATCAACACCGATGCGCCGCCGTCGTTGGAGACGTTGCGCGGACGCGTGACCGTGCTCAGCTTCTGGACGTTTGACTGCGTCAATTGCACGAACATGCTGCCGGACCTGCGCTACCTGGAAAACAAGTATCACGACGGTCTCAGCGTGATCGGCGTGCACACGCCGAAATACGAGTACCAGCGCCAGGGCGCGGCGGTGCTCAAGGCGATCAATCGCAATCACATCCGCTATCCGGTGGCGAACGACCCGTTTTACCAGGCGTGGCAGAGCTACGGCGTGCAGTCGTGGCCGACGCTGGCCGTGATCGATGCGCAAGGCCAGCTGGCCGCGCTGTTGCCGGGCGAAGGCCGACGCCAGGAAACCGATGTGCTGATTGCGCAACTGCTCGACGAGGCGGCGACCAAGGATCTGCGCGTATACGAGTCCGGCGCGACGACGTCGCGACCCGAACCGCGCGCACCGCTGCAGTTTCCGGGCAAGCTGCTGGCCACCGATTCCAGTTTGTGGATCGCCGACAGCGGCCACAACCGCGTGCTCGAGTGCACGCACGACGGCCGCATCCTGCGCCAGTTCGGTTCCGGCAATCCGGGCTATTGGGACGGCAAGAATCAAGATGCCGGCTTCTGCGATCCGCAGGGCCTGGCCATCCTCAAGGATGCGTTGTATGTCGCCGATGCGGGCAATCACGCGGTGCGGCGCATCCGTCTGCTCAACGGCGACGTCAATACGGTGATCGGCACCGGTGCCGTCGGACACGAGTTGCCGAACGAGCAGATCGAAGCGACGCGCTTGTCGATGTCCGCGCCGACCGACGTTACCGGCCTGGGCGACAAACTCTACGTTTCGGTCTCCGGGCAAAACCAGCTGTGGCAGCTCGATCTCGGGCGCAACAAGCTCAGCGTGCTCGCCGGCAGCGGACAATTCGGCCTGACCGATGGCGATGGCGTTGCGGCAAGTTTCGCGCAGCCGGCATCGCTCAGCCTGATCGGACAACAGCTGGTGGTGGCGGACGCGGCCAGTTCGGCAATCCGCCTGGTGCGCCTGCTCGACAATCGCGTGACCACGCTGATTGGCGCGGGACTGTACGACTTCGGCGACGTCAACGGCAAACGCGACGTGGCACGCCTGCAGAATCCGCTGGCGGTGTGCGCGGATGCGCGCGGACTGGTGTTCGTGGCCGACAGCTACAACGGCAAGATCAAGGCGCTCAACCTGCGCAGCGGCGAAGTGCGCGCGTTGAATCTGCCGTACCGCTTCAGCGAGCCTGCCGGTCTGTCGCTGGCCGCCGGCGCCTTGTGGATCGCCAACACCAATGCACACGAAGTGGTGCGCGTCGATCTCGCCTCCGGTCAGGTCAAGAGCGTGACGATCGGCGAGTGATGGCGGGGCGTCCGTGGTGAGCGACAATGTGGAAAATGCGGCGCCGTTCGACGGCAAGGAATTCGTCCGCACGCTGAGCACGTCGCCGGGCGTGTATCGCATGCAGGATGCAGGCGGCGAGCCGCTGTATGTCGGCAAGGCCGGCAATCTGAAAAAGCGCGTCGGCAGTTATTTCCTCAAGCCACGCATGGAGCCCCGCATCGCAGCGATGGTCGCGCAGATCGCGCGCATCGAAGTCACGCTGACGCGCACCGAGGCCGAAGCGCTGCTGCTCGAAGCGCAGCTGATCAAGAGCCTCAAGCCGCGCTACAACATCCTGTTGCGCGACGACAAGAGTTATCCCTACATTTACCTGTCGGCGCAGGAGGATTTCCCGCGCATGGCGTTTCATCGCGGCGCCAAGACCGGCAAGGGCGAATACTTCGGGCCGTACCCGAGTGCCTGGTCGGTACGCGAAAGCCTGAACCTGATGCAGAAACTTTTCCTGGTGCGGCAGTGCGAGGACAGCTATTTCCGCAATCGTTCGCGGCCGTGCCTGCAATACCAGATCAAGCGTTGCAGCGCGCCGTGCGTCGGCCTGATCGGGCCGGCTGAATATCAGGACAGCGTGCGCCATGCGGCAATGTTCCTGCAGGGCAAGAGCAGCCTGGTGGTCGAGGAACTCGGCAGCGGCATGGAACGCGCCAGCGCCGCGCTCGAGTTCGAAGCGGCGGCGCGGCTGCGCGACCAGATCGCCACGCTCAAGCGCCTGCAGGCGCAGAACCACGTGCAGGGCGCCAGCGCGGACATCGACGTGCTGGCCTGCGCGATCGAAGGCGGCCTGGCGTGCGTGTCGGTGCTGTACTTCCGCAATGGCGTAAGCCTCGGCTCGCGCGATTTCTTTCCGCGCCTGCCGATGGACGCGAGCGTCGGCGCGCTGCTGGCTTCATTCATCGCGCAGTACTACCTCGACAAGCCGGTGCCGCGTGAACTGTTGCTCAGCGACGTGCCGGATGATGCGGCCGCGCTCACCGAAATGCTTGAGGCGCAGTCGGCACATGCGGTGGAACTCAAGTCCAGCGTACGCACGGATCGTGCGCGCTTCGTCGAGCTAGCGCGCAAGAACGCGCATGCTGCGTTGAGCGCGCGCCTGGCCAGCAACCAGACCATGCGCGAACGCTTCGAATCGATGCGCGACCTGCTCGAACTCGGCGAGACGCCGCGGCGCCTGGAATGTTTCGACATCAGCCACACGATGGGCGAAGCCACGGTTGCCTCGTGCGTGGTGTTCGGGCCGGACGGCCCGGAGAAGTCGCTGTACCGGCGCTTCAACATCACCGGCATCGAGCCGGGCGACGACTACGGCGCCATGCATCAGGCGCTTGAACGGCGCTACAAGCGTTTGCAGGCAGAGGCGGGCGAGGGCAATCTTCCGGACGTGCTGCTGATCGACGGCGGCAAAGGGCAGGTGGCACAGGCGCTGGAAGTGCTTGCCGATCTGGGCGTCGACGGCGTGCTGGTGGTCGGCGTGGCCAAGGGTGCCGAGCGCCGTGCCGGACACGAAACGCTGATCCGCGGCGACAACGGCAAGACGCTGTGGCCCGGTCCCGAATCGCCGGCGCTGCATCTGATCCAGAGCGTGCGCGACGAGGCGCACCGCTTTGCGATCACCGGCCATCGCCAGCGCCGCGAAAAAGCCCGCGAGAAAAGCCGCCTCGAGGAAATCGGCGGCATCGGCGCCAAGCGCCGCTCGGCGCTGCTGAAGCATTTCGGCGGATTCAGCGGCGTGGTTGCCGCGGGCATCGAGGAACTGGCTGGCGTAAAGGGTGTCAGTCGTGACCTGGCGGCGAAGATCTACGCGGCGCTGCATGGATGAACGTGGCACACTTCATCGCAATGGAAATCGAGTTCGCATGCGCATAACCCTGCCGACCATCCTGACGATTTTTCGCATTGCGCTGTTGCCGGTGATGGTGGTGGTGTTCTACGCGCCGTTCCGCGGCGCCAACATCGCGGCGTCCGCGGTATTCATCGCGGCGGCGCTGACCGACTGGCTCGACGGCTGGGTCGCGCGCCGCTACGGCATGACCAGCGCGTTCGGCGAGTTCCTCGACCCGGTCGCCGACAAGCTGATGGTGGCCACGACGCTTTGCCTGTTGATCCAGGACAATCCGACCATACCGCTGGCGATCATGTCGGCGATCATCATCGGGCGAGAGATAACCATTTCCGCGCTGCGCGAATGGATGGCTGAAATCGGCCAGCGCACGCGCGTCCGAGTGGCCAGCATCGGCAAGCTCAAGACCATTGCGCAGCTGTTCGCGCTGGTCGTGCTGCTGTACCAGAAGGACCTGGACGGCTACGGCTTGTTCCATGTCGGCGAGGTTCTGCTGGGCCTGGCAGCGCTGCTGACGATCTGGTCCGGTATCGTGTACGTGCGCGCCGCCTGGCCGGTGTTGCGCGGCGAAGGCTGATACGCAGTGCACGATTGCGGTCGAACCCATATATCTGATCAAAATCTTACGCTTGGGTGGTTGACTTCCGCGGCGTAATTCGCATAATGGCCGACTCCGCGCGGGAATAGCTCAGTTGGTAGAGCACGACCTTGCCAAGGTCGGGGTCGCGAGTTCGAGTCTCGTTTCCCGCTCCAGATTCAACAGCGAAACCTCGGGCAACCGAGGTTTTGTTTTTTGCGACAACAATTTGTTTCGGATGGCCAGGTGGCAGAGTGGTCATGCAGCGGCCTGCAAAGCCGTGTACGCCGGTTCGATTCCGACCCTGGCCTCCATCCGAAGATTGTTCGTCCCCTCGCGCGCTAGAATCGCGCAGCCGTCAGACCGCTCCTGTCCCGTGCCCGGGTGGCGAAATCGGTAGACGCAAGGGACTTAAAATCCCTCGACCTTCATCGGTCATGCCGGTTCGAGTCCGGCCCCGGGCATTCAGGGTCCAATCCTTTGCGCGCTCACCCGCGCCCGTCGCGCATCGCGAGCTTCGACACAAAGCTTATCGCACGACGCGCCTGGCACTTTCTGCGGCGAGGTACAGCTCGACCTTGTCGGCCATCACGCCAGCGGATCCAACCGCCTCCACGAGCTGCTCGGACGTGCAATCGAACTTTGTCGACCAGTAGCGGACCTCGTGTTCCTCGTGGATGTTGATGCGACTGCGATCGGATGTGCCGCGCTTGCTGTTGTCGTCGCTCATGGTCGTCCCTCGAATAGTGGAGCGCGATCTTGGCTGGATCCGACTGAACAAGGGCCCACCACCTGTAGGCCGCTGCTGTGCCCGCTACGTGCGGTAGCCGACCGACAGCCCTGGCGAGTGCGAATATAGTTCGCGTTGCGCGGCAGGGATGCGCGGTCCTCTCAGGAAGAATGCGGAAAGCCAAAATCAGAGCGCACCAAGGGGCGCCCTTGGTCTGATCACAGTCCAACGTGGAATTCGCCATGAGTCGATTCATCATCAGATGGGGTTTCGTCCGCCCTCAACTCGATCCTTGGACCACCCTGAACGATCTGCGAGAGCTCACCCGCCATCACTGCACGCCGGGTCAATTCGATGACGCCGTTGCCATCATGGGAAACGATCCCTACAGTGTTGCCAGCTATCTTTGCGGCTGCGGATTGATAACCGTGAACCCGCCGAGCGGCAGCGAGACGGTAACAGGTGACAACCGCGAAACCGCATAGTTGCCGGCAATTCACAGTCGCAGCGCCGACACTCGCGCCCTATGGTTCGCGCTCTACGCGCGGCGCGCCCTGCGTCCACTTTCCCTGTTCATGCGCGCTTCCTGCAAATCGTCGGGATCACCCGAGAGAAGGGTCAAGCCCTGCAGAGGAGGGGCAGCGATCGTTGTTGCGAGAATCATGATTGCGAAGTCGGCTGACGCGGGCGAGAAGTACGCGGTCATGCTTCCG
>Ga0105238_10008966_pt1 | contig 10011 bp, 7 predicted proteins | sample KBSC34metaG_FD_81526 | JGI IMG/M metagenome (GOLD analysis project Ga0105238, IMG submission 81526) | Corn rhizosphere microbial communities from Kellogg Biological Station, Michigan, USA - KBS C3-4 metaG | ecosystem: Host-associated > Plants > Roots > Rhizosphere > Soil | place: Michigan, USA...
CAATTCTCCGCCTTGCGCCATTGCGAAATCCCCCACCGCGTAGTGCATTTTCCTATGTGGCGCCGCAGCACGGCAGGGGCCGAGGTTCATGCGATGATTCGGCCACTCTGCTTCGCTGTGGCGTCATGTCTCCGCACCGCATTGCCCTCCTGTTCAACGCGAACAAGATCTACGACCGGCAGATCATCGCTGGCATCGCCGATTATCTGAAGTCGACGCGCGTGGACTGGGACCTGTTCATGGAGGAGGACTTTCTTTCGCGCACGGTCGGCATCCAGCATTGGCGCGGCGAGGGCATCATCGCGGACTTCGACGATCCGACCGTAATCGAGGCGCTCGCCGGCCTGCGCATTCCGGTCGTCGCCATCGGTGGCTCATACGCCGACGAGAGTCAGTACCCCGCCCGCGTGCCCTACGTCGCAACCGACAATATCAAGCTTGTGCGCCTCTCCTACGATCATCTGATCGAACAAGGGCTGCGGCGATTCGCGTTCTATGGCCTGCCGCCGCTTTCGGGCAACCGCTGGGCACAGGAACGCGAATCGGCTTTCTGCCGAATGCTCGCGGAGGACGGACTCGAAGGCATGGTCTACCGCGGTTCGCCGACCAGCGCCGGCGGCTGGGGTCGCGCACTCGAGGATATGTTCGCCTGGGTGCGTTCGCTGCCGAAGCCGATCGGCATCATCACCGTCACCGACGCGCGCGCGAGGCAATTGCTGCAGGCTTGCGTGCTTGCCGATGTGCCGGTGCCGGAGCAGATCGCGATCGTCGGCATCGACAACGATCCGATGGTGCAGCTGCTCAACCGCATACCGCTGACATCGGTAATCCAGGGCGCAGAGGAAATGGGACGCCGCGCCGCGCAGTTGCTGCATCATTTGCTGCACGGCGGAGATCATTCCAATACGCGCATTATCGTCCCGCCGGTCGGGGTGTCCGTGCAGACCTCAAGCCTGCACCAGCCGCCGAAGAGTCAGCATGTGATGCGCGCGCGGCACTATATCCGCCAGTTTGCGCACCTTGGCATCAAGACCGAGCAGGTCGCCCAATACGTCAACGTATCGCGTTCACTGCTCGAAGAGCATTTCAAGCGCGAGCTGAAAAAGACAGTGCACGAGGTAGTTCTTGAGCAGAAGCTCGAGAAGGCGCGCGGCATGCTCAAGGACAAATCGATATCGCTGGCGGAGGTGGCTGTTCGGTGCGGTTTTACGTCGCTGCAGTACATGTACACCGTATTTCGACGCGAACACAATTGCACGCCACGCGAGTTTGCCGGAGTTTCGGACGGCTCTTAGTGACTTGCGAATCCGTTTGGGACGTCGCCCCAGGAATTGAAGAAGGCCGGGCCCGCGTGGTCTCGCGGCCAATGGGTTTGTGAGTTCAAAGAGGACATAGCGTGCGCAAGTTGCGTATGGGAATAGTTGGCGGTGGCCCAGGTTCTTTCATCGGGCGCATACATCGCATTGCCGCGGAATTGGACGGCGAAGCCGAGCTAGTCTGTGGCGCGTTCAGCAGCGATGCGCGACGTTCGCGCGAGGCGGGCGACGCGTATCGCATCAATCCCACACGCGCCTATGCGAGCTACACGCAGATGTTCGCGGCGGAGCAAGCGCTGCCCGCGGACGAACGCATGGACTTCGTTGCTGTCGTCACACCCAACCACATACACTTCGATCCGGCACGGCTCGCGCTTGACCACGGTTTCCACGTTGTCGTCGACAAGCCGCTATGTTTCTCGCTTGACGAGGCGCGCGCGTTGCAGGCAGCGGTCGATCGCAGCGGCAGCATCCTCGGCGTGACCTACACTTACAGCGGCTATCCTTTGGTCAAGGAAGCGCGTGCTCTCGTTGCCGCCGGACGCATCGGCGCGGTGCGCAAGATCTACGTCGAATATCCGCAAGGCTGGCTCGCGACGAATCTCGAGGGCGGCGGACAGAAGCAGGCGAGTTGGCGTACTGATCCGGCGAAGTCGGGTGCAGGCGGTGCGATCGGCGACATCGGTACGCACGCGGCGCATCTGGCTGAATACGTCAGCGGGTGCCGCATCACCCATATCGATGCGATGTTGAACACCTTCATTCCGGGCCGACGCCTCGACGACGACAGTTCGATGTTGCTGCGTTTCGACAACCGCGCGAGCGGTGTGCTCATGGCGACGCAGGTCGCCGCCGGCGAAGAGAACAACCTCGCCATCCGCGTCTACGGCGAGACCGGATCGATCGAATGGCGGCAGGTCGAGCCGAACACTCTCGTACTGCGCTCGCTCGATGCGCCGACGCAGATTCTACGCACTGGCTGGGGTTATCTCGGCGCCGACGCCGCACGCAACACGCGCACGCCACCGGGACATCCGGAAGGCTATCTCGAAGCGTTCGCCAACATCTACGCAGCCTTTTATCGCGGTGTGCGTGATCACGCGGCGGGTAAGAAAGTCGACCCGCGGGACTACGATTTCCCCGGCATCGCCGACGGCGTGCGCGGCATGGCATTCATCGACTCGGTGATCCGCTCGGCGCAATCGCAAAAGAAATGGACGGAGTTTGCATGAAAACCATCAAAGGCCCGGCAATCTTTCTCGCCCAATTCATGGGCGACAAGCCGCCGTTCGACACGCTCGAAGGCATCTGCACATGGATGGCATCGCTGGGATACAAGGGTGTGCAGATTCCGAGTTGGGATGCGCGCTGCATCGATCTGCGCAAAGCCGCCGAGAGCAAGACCTACTGCGACGAAATCAAGGGCAAGGTGGAAGCCTGCGGCATGCAGATCACCGAGTTGTCCACGCATTTGCAAGGGCAGCTCGTCGCCGTAAACCCGGCTTATGATTTATTGTTTGACGGCTTCGCACCGGAGGCGGTACGCGGCAATCCGTCCGGGCGCGCCGCATGGGCAGTGGAGCAGTTGCTTCTCGCGGCGAACGCCAGTCGCAATCTCGGCCTGGTCGCGCACGCGACATTCTCGGGCGCGCTGCAATGGCATACGTTTTATCCATGGCCGCCCCGCCCGGCCGGGCTTGTCGCCGATGGCTTTGCGGAGCTTGCGCGGCGCTGGGGTCCGATCCTCAACGCCTTCGACGAGGTCGGCGTCGATGTGTGCTACGAGATTCATCCCGGCGAGGATCTGCACGATGGCGTGACTTTCGAGCGCTTCCTCGCTGCATCGGGCAATCATCCGCGCTGCCGCATGCTCTACGACCCGAGTCACTTCGTCCTGCAGCAGCTCGACTATCTCGAGTACCTCGACTTCTACCATGAGTTCATTCGCATCTTCCACGTCAAAGATGCCGAATTTCGCCGCTCCGGAAAATCTGGTGTCTACGGCGGCTACCAGGATTGGGTAGATCGCCCCGGACGTTTTCGCTCGCTTGGCGACGGACAGGTGGATTTCACGAGCATCTTCTCGCGGCTCGCGCAGTACAACTATCCGGGCTGGGCCGTGGTGGAGTGGGAGTGCGCACTGAAGCATCCCGAAGACGGAGCGCGCGAGGGCGCACCGTTCGTCGCCAAGCACATCATCCGCGTAACCGAACACGCGTTCGACGATTTCGCTGGACGCGGCACAGACCATGCGTTCAATCGCAAGGTGCTGGGAATTTGAGAAGCGGATCGCTGCGCGTGCGATTTCTAGTCGAGCGCCTTGCCGAATGCTTCCGCCCTCACCCGAATTGGTGAGGGCGATCACATGGTCTCAAGAAGCGGTGTGTGGGGCTTAGCCACTCCGTCAATTTAATATTCGTAAAAGTATTGATCCCTAATCGATCCATCAGCGCCCTGCCACCACACCTCCATGCTGCCGGGGATGCGCGATACCGCGGTAAGACCTGAACTGTCGGCGGCGCTGCCTGGCGGCGCCAATTCGAAGCGCTGCCAGCTTGATCCTTCATACCAATAGGCGTCCTGTACCGAGCCGTTGGCGCCGATCCACCACGCTTCCATGGTTTCCGGCTTGCGCGCGACCACCTTGATGCTTCCGCGCACGGACGCGCTGCCGGGAGGCGCGAGCTCGAATCTTTTCCAGGGCGAGTTTTCGTACCAGAACGCATCCTGGATCGACCCGTTAGAAGCCGTCCAGAAAACTTCCATGGTTCCGGACTTTCGCGCGACGGAGCTGATTGAACCGTTCGTCGACGCGCTGTTGGCCGGCGCGAGCTCAAACCGCTTCCAGGACGCGCCTTCATACCAATAGGCGTCCTGGACACTACCGTTCGGACCCACCCAGAAGATCTCCATGCTACCTGGGATGCGCGACACCCCGGTGATGCCGCCGCTGGTCGAGGCCGAGCCGGCCGGCGCCAGTTCAAATCGCTGCCACTGTGCCCCCTCATACCAAAAGGCATCCTGGATGGATCCATTGGGCGCCGTCCAGAACACCTCCATCGTCTCGGGCTTGCGGGAAATCGCGGCAATCGAACTCGTCGGAGCGGCGCTTCCGGGCGGGGCCAGCTGAAATTGCTTCCAATTCGCACCCTCGTACCAATAGGCGTCACGCACGGAGCCATCGGGAGCAATCCAGAAGATCTCCATGCTGGTCTTGATGCGCGATACCGCCGCAATACCGCCGCGCGGCGCGGCGCTTCTCGCGGGAGCGAGCGCGAACCGCTTCCAGGCCGCGCCATCGTAGAAGTAAGCATCCTGGATCGAGCCGTCAGAACCTGCCCAGAAGATCTCCATCGAGTTCGGTTGACGAGACAACGCGGCGACATCACTGCCGACGGAAGCGCTGTTGGGCGGTGCCAGCGTGAAGCCCGTCCACCCGTCGGCCGTGAAAGTCGTATCGCCGAGAGTACTCAACGCCACGGTGATGTGCGGTGGCCTGTGCGGGAAGTCGATCAGCAGCGTGGTCGCCGGGTCCGTGGTGGTGATCGCGACGTCGGTAGGCGTGGTCGCGATGCCGCCCATCACGATGCTCGGCTTGAAGCGGGGAAATTGGTCGGTTGGAGGCGTCAGCTGCGGGCTCTGGTTTTCCAGGATGAACTCTGCAGCTTGACCTACGGTCATGCAGTTCGCGGCACGCGGGTTGACCGAACACAGCGGCAGCGCCTTTACGGACCAACACGGCGAGCTGCCCGGCGCTCCCCTGGGAATCGTGCAGCTGAACACGGCGCCGCTGCGGAAATCGTAGAGAAACGAGCAGCCGTACCCGCCATTGAGGCTGACCAATCCGTTCGCGTCGCAATACCACGCCTGGGCCAGGATCTTGTCGCCCGGCGCGGGTACGAAAGCCCCACCGTAGCCATTGCTATCTCCGTCGCCGCAGCAGTACTCGCGCCAAGTGAAATAGCTGGCCGTTGTTGGTGTGGTCGCGAGCGTTATGCCCGCTTGAATCAGGCCCGAACCAGTTCCGTAGCCTCCGAGACCCGGCCAGAGCGATGCTTCGGTGTTCGTTGTGCCGTCCGCGCCGGGGATTAACGTAGGTACTTCAAAGGTCGACTGGATGGATGTGTAGGGCGCCGATCCGGTCATCACCGAACCAATCCATGCCGGAGCCGTGGCCGTGGTGACCGTATGCACGTGCTTGTCGAGGCCTTTACGGTACAGCATCCGTCCGGGCCGCCTCGCCGCATCGAGCCAATCCCGGTACCCCGGGTCGGAGGGTTTCGGGCGCAACCCGTAGCCGCGTTTTGACAATTCCGCTTGCGAAAGTTTCAGCGGGTCACCAGTCAACGCAGGTCTGTCGATTCCCCGCTCCCGACTGAGATCAAGCGGTCGGGTCGCGAAGGTGGCGTCCGCACTCAGGTCGACGGGGTACGACGAGGCTCGACCCGCTGCATCCGTGCAGGATAGAGACTGTGGGGCGTCTCCGGCCTGGCCCCTAACGGCCAAGAACCGGGCGTAGCCATCGCCATCCGTCATAACCGGCACCCCTGCAGACGCTGGACTGCCGTGACTGTGTAGTCTGCAAGTGAGATCCGGCGCTGCGTGCACGGCGGCATGCACGAAGCGTTTTCCCATCGCAGCTGAGGTTGGCGCCGCAGCAGGTTGCGATGGCTGCGCTTGAATGGCAATGGAAGATGACATGGCAACGACTATGAAAGTCGCGATGAGAGCTGAACACAACCGACGTTGCGCTTTCCTTGCAGTGGATGCAGGGCTGTACATCCCGAGCGGCACGCTCGGACTAGTGCGAAATTTCATCGTCCTCTCCTTCCCATTTGCGAATATTGCAACGCCGCGAAATCAACGATTCGCGTCTAGGGAAGGGTTCAGCGATTCGAGTTGACGATTACACTCAAGGTTGCGTCATCGCCTGCCGGCGCGAAGGGACCAATCCACACTCGCTTGCCGTCTACCGGGAAAGGCGGGTTTTGGCCGGTTAACCTCGCAAACAACATCCTGCTTCCGAGCGAGAGACGATTTCAGGCTGCCGTAGGCCGTCAGCGATAGTTCGCTGCATCTGCGCTGACCGACCCCGCACGGAGCGTGTCCACTTAGACCGAATAGTTAGGCTTCGCGATGGATAGCGTCGATCGACATGGCTCTCACGAGGGCGTTCCCCGACGGTCAGTTCTTGCGTTCTTCGGCTGGTCTCGTGGGCCCTTGCTGTCCGCAGGCTCGTTCTCAATTCGGCCGTAACCGCCGTTGAGTCCGTAGACACCTATGGAGCCTCGCGTTGGAAGATGCCCACTCGGAGGCACCTTGGAAGTCGCTGAGTAAATTCCAAGAACACTGCATTGATGGTGATTGACGATCTTCCTCCAGCCTTCGTACGTCGGAAGATTCATGAGCGACTTGCCTTTTGGCTCTGCGTACACGAGCGCGATTGCTTCGCGCATCCTCAAGCCGTCAGAGGCCTCTCTCGTCGAGAAGTAGAAGAAGTCTTTTCCGTTCCTCGGTATCGCTTCACAGAAGCCATCGATCGCAATCACCTTTGCATCTAGTTCTTGCGAAAAGACTGTCAGCTCAGCAAATGTGACATTGTAGATATCTCCAAAGACGCTTTTCTCCACGTAAAAATTGCTCTTCTGGGCCATTGCGACGTTGCCATAAACAAGAAGCACGATGGCGACTGATATGCGCATGAAAAATTAGGCCTAGCGCTTGAGGCAAGCGGCCGCTGCCACACGAGGCAACAGGTTACTGCGCAACCGTCGCAGCGGTCCGCTTGACCGAATAGTTAGGCGCCGCCCCCGCCGCGTTCTACAAGGCGCTTGGAGATAGCCTTACCTACGAAATTTCGGTTGAACCAGCGTATGGGCCACTGAGTGAGGACGCCGCCCCAATACAGCGGCAATGCGCTGCGCAATTGGCGTCTCACAACCAACGACAATGGTTGCAGCCCGCATGACTGCGCACTTTCGAGGCAACGTCTCAGAGGATTTTTCCGGTCGACAGACTAGTTGGCGCGCCCGGAGGGATTCGAACCCCCGACCAATGGCTTCGGAAGCCACTACTCTATCCAGCTGAGCTACGGGCGCGCTGTCGCGCGTTGGGCGCATCGCCGCGGGTGGGAGCTGGCGAGGCCGAGGCTGCAAGTATAACCCAGCACGCCGCCGGCGCGGTCAGCTTCAGGCCGGACCATCCCGGTCGCGATGCGCGCGATCCACTATGATGTGGCGCCGCGACCCAACCCCCGGCAACGCCATGGACATCTTCAAGATCTTCCACATCGAAGCCGCGCACCGCCTGACCGGCGTGCCACCCGGACACAAGTGCGCGCGCCTGCACGGTCACTCGTTTCGCGTCGAAATCCATGTGTCGGGCGAGGTCGATCCGCACACCGGATGGGTCATCGACTTCGCCGAGATCAAGGCGATCTTCGCGCCAATCTACGCACGCCTCGATCACAACTATCTCAATGACATCGAAGGCCTCGACAACCCGACCAGCGAGCGCCTCGCGATATGGATCTGGCAAGCGCTCAAGCCCGATCTGCCGCTGCTGAGCCGCGTCGTCGTGCATGAGACCTGCACGTCGGGCTGCAGCTACGCCGGCACATAGCACGCGGTAATCAGAGAGCCGCCACGCCAGGCCGATCCATGCCGTGTGCGCATGCGGCATCTGTGCCTGATCTGAGCCGACTGTCCTGCAAGAATATTGCAATAACCCATTGATATATTGGGTTAAGTAAACGGCTCGATAAATTATGTTGCAACGCACCAATCCTTGCGCTATGATCGATCCATACTCCATCTTCTTAAGGCAACCAACATGACCGACTTCAACACGCAAGCACTGGCTCTGTCGAAGAGCCTGGCCGACACCACGTTCAAGGCCCACACGCTCGCTCTCGAGAGCCTCGAGCGCCTGACCGCCCTGCAGTTCAAGGCGATCGAAAGCCGCGTCGCCGCGACCGCCGACTTCTTCTCGGAAGCCAGCGAAGCGCGCGATTTCGACGATCTCAAGACGATCTGGCCGAAGGGCGTCAATCTCGTCAAGGAAACCGCCGAGAAGCTCTATGCGAACAGCCAGGAAGCGTTCGGCATCACCGTCAAGACCAGCGAAGCGCTGAGCCAGCTCGCCAAGGGCAGCTTCGAACTCGCGACCGACAACATCAAGAAGCAGGTCAGCGCCGCGACCACCGAATTCACGAGCAAGGTGAACTCGGCCGCGAAGAAGACCGCCAAGTAATCAAATTCATCAAATTCCCTAGCGGAATCGCGCTGCAGTAATCCTCCCTCCCCCTTTGTATTCTGCAGCGTCTGTTCGGCCGGATGGTCTTCCATCCGGCCTTTCTTTTTTCTGCGTCCACATCGTGCGCGCAAAAAGCCCGAGGCATCATTCGCTGAGCGGTGGCCACGAATACGGAACGCCGTCGGCGTCGGTCGCGCGTTTTCGCGTCGCGGTGTAATGTGACGCCATGCCCAGTCTCATCGTCACGTCCGGCCCGCTCTCCGGCCAGGTCTTCAGCTTTGCCGATAGCGCGGTCATCGGCCGCGGCCAGTTTTCCGAAGTTCGCCTCAACGACACGACCGTCTCGCGCCGGCATGCGCTGATCCGACTTATAGGCGATACGTTCGAGCTCTCCGACCAGGACAGCGTCAACGGCACGCGGCTGCGCGGGGAACGCATTCGCGCACCGGTGCAGATCAGGGATGGCGACGAGATCGAATTCGGCGAGGTGAAGGCCGTGTTTCGCAGCGCCCGTGCCGGCGAGCATCCCTCGCTGCCTTCGCTTAGCGGCGCCGCCGAACGTACGGCGCGGCCGACACCAGCGATCACCGGCAGCCAGAAGATTCCGGTTCCACCGCAGACCTCGTCCGCGCCTGGCCTGCGCGACCTGCTCGCACGGATCAAGCTATTCTGCGACCTCGGCGCGCTCGCGCGGCAGGAAGAACCGCTGCGCAACCAACTCGAACGCGCGCTCGCTGCGATATTTGCGGCTTTCCCCGCGCTGCGCCACGCGGCGATCTACGCGCCGACCGCAGCCGCAGATCATCTCGCGCCGATCGTTCAGCGCAGCAGCACGAAGAACGCGCCCGATTTGGGTCATGTCGACGGCTTCATGCGCGAGGCGATGCGCCAAGCGAACGGCATCAACCTCGTAGACGAAAACGCTCGCGAGGCGATGGCCGCGCGGCTGCGCATCGAGCATCTGCCGGCCGCACTGCTCGCGCTGCCGTTGCGCGCCGGTGCGGACGTACTTGGTGGTCTCTACCTCGACAGCGACGATGCTGCCGCGTGGCGCAGCGCGGATCAGGAATTGTTCAACGGCGTCGCCGGACAACTGACCTGGATGATCGCGAGCCAGCGGGGACGCGCGCCGGAGCGCGCGATCGAAGCGCACGACCTGGCTCTCGCGCGGCGCATCCAGCAGCGCTTTCTGCCGCAATCGACGCCACCGATCGCCGGATACCGCATCGCCGAGAGCTACGAAGCCGCTCGCGTGATTGGCGGCGACTATTTCGATTTCTTCCAGTACCGCGACGGGCGTCAGGGCTGGGTCATCGCGGACGTGTCGGGCAAGTCGGTCTCTGGCGCGTTGTACATGGCGCGCCTGAGCGTGCAGGTGCGCGCGCTCGCTGCGATATTTGCGGCTTTCCCCGCGCTGCGCCACGCGGCGATCTACGCGCCG
>Ga0105238_10008968_pt1 | contig 10009 bp, 8 predicted proteins | sample KBSC34metaG_FD_81526 | JGI IMG/M metagenome (GOLD analysis project Ga0105238, IMG submission 81526) | Corn rhizosphere microbial communities from Kellogg Biological Station, Michigan, USA - KBS C3-4 metaG | ecosystem: Host-associated > Plants > Roots > Rhizosphere > Soil | place: Michigan, USA...
ACGATCCAGACCAGCGCGCGGACCAGATAGAGCGGGCCGAGTGCCGCCAGATAGGCGCTGCCCTTGAGCAATGTATCGCCGATATCGAGCGCGAAGGTGAGTGCGACCAGCGCGAAGAACCATTTGCGGCGCGACAGGAAATACGCGGCATAGCCGTCATGCTCGTCGAGTTCGCCGGGGAACAGCATCGCGCAGAGCAGGAAATAGCAGGACGCATAGGCGAAGATGAAGAGGTAGCGGCCGAAGGTCCAGTCTAGGATGTGGTTGAGGCGGAGCTCCCACCACCAATAGCCGATGACCGAGAGCAGCGCCCAGAACACCCAGCCGAGATGGATCGCGCTGAGCTTCTGCTTGCCTGGGTGCTCGATGAACCAGGCAAGGCCCTGGAGCAGGCGGCCGATGCTCAGGCCCAGGATCACGCCGATGATGACGCGGACGTGCAGGAAGACGTCGTTCGCCTGGGTGAGTGCGGCGGGGGTGAGCGCCTGTGCCGTCACGATTGGGTTCCGAAACTGGTCGATGGGCGCGCTCAGGGTGGCAGATGTCGGGGCGACGGGCAATCTTCCTGCGCTCAGGCGCATCAGGCACTGGATTCTCGCCGGCACCGGACTTATGTATGCTTTATTGTACGGATACAGAAAGCATACAATATGCGACCCGAGAGCGACGCTGACAAATTCCGCTGGATCCTGAAGGCTGGATGGCAGGGGCTCTGCCCACGCTGCGGCAAGGGGCATATGTTCACCTCCTGGCTGAAGGTGGCGAAGACCTGCGATGTGTGCGGGCTCGATTATCGCTTCGCCGCGCCGGACGACGGGCCGGCCTTTTTCTCGCTCTGCATCGTCGCCTTTCCGCTGACCTTCCTGCTTGTATGGATCGAGGTGACGTACAATCCGCCGCTCTGGGTGCATCTGGTGACGTCGATACCCGTGATGGTGCTTGGCTGCCTCTTGCCGCTCAGGCCGATCAAGGGGTGGCTGGTCGCGTCGCAATATGTAAACCGGGCGCAGGAAGCGGGCACCAGCGCGCTATGGGACCAGTTGCATGGCCGCACGTCGGAAGGGGGAGCCGGCAATTTCGATGACTGAGGCGTGGCTCCCCGATCTCGCGCGCAGCGCCGGCGCCAAATATCTGGCGATTGCCGACGCGCTCGACACGGCGATCGCGCGCGGGGCGCTGCGCCAGGGCGACCGGCTGCCGCCGCAGCGCGACGTCGCGGCGCGGCTCGGCGTCGACCTGACCACGGTGACCAGGGCTTATGAGGCAGCCAGAGGGCGCGGCCTGATCGAGGCGCGTGGCCGCGCCGGCAGCTTCGTGGCTGGGCCGGCGCCCGAGGCTGCCCCGCCGCCTGCGATCGACACGGGCATGAACATGCCGCCCGAGATTCCCGACGGCCTGTTGCGCCGCGCGATGACCGAAAGCGCCGCCGCCCTGCTGGCTGGCGCCGGCATGAGTTGGTTGCATTATTCGCCGGCGGGCGGCGCACCGCAGGACCGCGCGGCCGGCGCGCGGCTGCTCTCGAGCCGCGGACTGCCCGCGACCGAGGAGCAGGTGATTGTCACCGCGGGCGGACAGAATGCGCTGCATGCAATCCTGAGCACGACGCTGAAGGCGGGCGACGCGGTGGCGTGCGGGCGGTTCGTCTATCCCGGCTTCCGGGCTCTGGCCGAACGGCTTGGCCTGAAGCTCGTGCCCCTGGCGACGATCGATGCCGCCACGCTCGACCGGGCGTGCGGCGTGCAGGCGATCCGCGCGCTTTATGTGGTGCCGACCAACGACAACCCCACCGCCACGACCATCGCCGAGAACGAACGCGCCGCGATCGCGCTGGTCGCGCGGCGGCATGACCTGCAGGTGATCGAGGACGACGCCTATGGCCTGCTCGCCGCTGAGCCGATCAGGCCGATCGCAGCCTTCGCGCCTGAGCGATGCTGGTATGTCGCGAGCCTGGCGAAGATCATCACCCCGGCGCTCCGCGTCGCCTATGTTCTCGCCCCGAGCGTCGCCGGCGCGCTGCGCCTCGCCGCCGACGCGCATGAGACGGCGATCATGGCGCCGCCGCTCAACGCAGCGATGGCGAGTCGGTGGATCGGCGACGGGACGTTCGAGCGGCTGGTGACGGCGATGCGCGGCGAGATCGCATGGCGCCAGGCGCTGGCGGATGAGGTGCTTGGCGAGGTGCCGCGCCAGCGCTGGGCAGAGGGCTATCATCTGTGGCTGCCCTTGCCCGACAAACGCAGCGCAGACGATCTGGTCGCGGCGATGCGGCAGCACGGGCTATCGGTGATCGGTGCCGCCAGCTTTGTGGCGAGCGGGGATCGCGAAGGCGACAGCGAGCAGGCGGTGCGCGTCTCGCTGGGCGGGCCGGGCGATCGCGACCGGCTGGCGCGGGTGCTGCGGATCCTGCACGGCTATGTGTCGCAGCCGCTCGGCAAGGCTATGGCCTTGGTCTGAGACGCGACGTTGCACTCGCCGATTTGGCGATGGTCAGTTCGCGAGGTGCGCGAGCCAGCCTTCTGGGGAAAGATCCGGTTGATCGTTCCGGAATGCCTCATTGAAACCGGGTTGCCATGGGAAGAGGCCGGCTTCGTCGGCCCAGACGAGTTGCAGGCAGGGATAGTCGAAGCCGTGGTAGAACCAGTTACTGGACAATGGGTACTCCTCATACCCCTCCTTCCGGATCGGGAAGAAATAACAATCATAACCGACCATGATGTCCGCGACGGCGACCCCGACCGGCGGCACGAACCCGGTATCCGCCTTTTCGAGAATATATCGGAGGATGGACTGCGCAACGTTGCCCGGTAAGGAGCAGATCAGTATTTCCGGTATCCCTACAGTCACCCAGAAACCGGTAGAGTAGCCAAAGCCGGGCGACTCTTCGCCGGGAAAGACGTGCGTGCCCTGCCACCCGGTGTCCCGAATGTTGGCGACGATCTCGCGTTCGTAATCGTTCATTTCCTCGGGAGAATCGTCCAGGGCGCTGCGGATCGCTGACATGGCGGCATCATGCTTGGACGCTACGCTGGACGCAATCACAGGAAGCATCATCGCTGGCTTCCCGGACTTTCGTGCTGTCCTGCTCCCGCCCCTCGTCAAGGCGCCCAAACCTGCGCCGGAAACAAGGTCCCGACATCATCCGGCATCGCAACCTCCTCATCACACCCCACAAACGGCCGCAGCCCGCCATCAACCAGGGTGAAGCGATAGGGCGCCATCCAGCGGACCTTGTAATAGACCGGCGGCGGATCCGCCTTCCCTTCCCCGGCAATGCCGAAAACGCTGACCTGCCAGAGGGTCGGGTCCGAACGGCAGCGTTTCGCCGCCCCCCCAAAGTCCGCGGCGACATCGAGAGCGGCGGTTGCGCGCAGATGGAGCGCCGCAAGCGCCGCCGGGTCGGCGGCGGGATCGCTCCAACGCGCCGCCTCGGGCGGTGTGCTGGTCACCCATTCGTCGACAAAGTCGTTGGGCGAGAGCGCGACCGGGGCGATTCGATCGAGCGTGTCGCCAGCCTGGATTCGATAATGCAGGACATGAGTCCGGATGATTGAATCGGCATCTATGGTATTGCCGCGATATTCGACCAGCAGGTCGGTCGGGGTGAGCCTTGCCGCCGCGATCCGGTCACCGCCGATATAGAGCGAGTCACCGCGATCGAGCAGGGGGCGCGGCGTGGGATTGGTGTCGGACGCGCGCCACAGCCGCGTGTAGAGTGTCTGCCAGTTGGAGGAGCACCAGGGGTGGAAGCCGAGCGTCACGACAAGCGGCGGCGTCGGATGGTCCCAGTCGGGACCTCCTGACGCGCCGCCGATCGAGACGAACATTTGCGGCGCATAGTCGCCCTCGCCATAATTGTTCTGCTCGGTAGCAAGCAGCAGGGTCCAGCGCCCGCTGGGGCCATGCTTGTAGATATAGGCTGACTGATCATAGCCGCATTTGATGCCGACCCCGGTGACGACCGAAAGATAACGGCCGCCGTCGAGCAGGCCGATGCTCACTCCATCGACATAGCCGCGCTCATTTTGAGCAGCCGTCGGACTGCCGGAACAGGGATTGGCCGGGGAATCGTCGTCGCCGCACAGCAGCCCGGCAGCATCGAGCGACGTGTTCAGGCGCGCGCTCAACACGGCCAGGTCTTCGCTGGTAAGCTCCTCCACGGCGCCGTCCCGGCCGATCGATTTGGGGTTTGCGGGAAGCTGCGGCTCGATCCAGGCGCGCAGGGCCTGTTTGACCGGCGTCAGTTCCGGGCCGGCATCGCGCTCCCGATTGATGCCGTGGGTAGCCCGCACCTTCGCCAGCGCGACGGCCACGGGCGCGAGGTCTGGCTCAGCCGACCGGGCGGGGGTGGCGGCGACGGCGAGGACGAGCGGCAGGAGAATCGAGAGGAGGCGCATGCTGGCATCCCGGTTCGGGTGAAGCCGATACTATGCACTTCTTTCGGGCCGGGCGAGAGACGGGCATTTACGAAAGCGGTGCCTGGAGCAGGCGGCCGCGCAGTTCCTCCATCGTCACCCCGGCGACCGCAGCCGCGCGATCGGACGCGTTGAGAACCATCGCGAGATGGCCGAGGATCTGGCAGCCAAAGTCGAAACGCTGGAGCGCCTCGCCGTAGCGCTGGAGCATTGCCATATCGTCGCTGAGTTCGTCGCTGACGGTTTCGAGCAGCCGCCGCACCATCTCGATCTCGTCGGCAATGCGGTGATCGAGCGCGCCGACCGGGACTTGTATGGCGGGTGGCGGAGCCTCTTCCGGTGGCGCCTCGCCGCTGCGCAGGGCAAACTGGATCGCGTCGACCCGGGCCTGGCCCGGCGTCACGAAACGCTGCGGCAGGCAGCTGCCGGCGACCCAATCCTCGACCGACACCTTGTCGTCGAAATTCACGTCGCAGCGCCCGGACTCGCACCACATGACCGTGCCGCCGATCTGGACCTGGAGCCGGCGCAACGTCAGCCTGGCGCCGAGATGGGGAAGCGCGGCGCCGTCGAGCATTGCGCCGCTCTCCGACAGAGTCCGAATCCGCACCGGCACCCTGAGCGCACCCGCCTCGACCGTCGCTGACAGGAGGACGTTCTTGCGGGGCTGAGGCACCTGGGCGTCGATACCGTGCTGGTCCGTCACTCTGACTCTTGATCCGATCTATAGATGTGTTTCGACTGAAGGCCCGGCTTTCGGCATATATTGAGGCCCTTATGTCGCGAAACCGTTAAAATATGTGCGAACAGGACAGCGATCCCCCCGGTTACGGCGGCGGGTGCGACTTTCCATGGATGGGCGAATAGCCTGCCGATCGGGGCGGAATAGTGTGCCGCCAATACAGGCCGGAAGCGGACATGCCTCCAAAACAGTCAAACCGGGCGCGTTGCTGGCGTATGATTGATCCAGATCAACCGGTTCGACGTGAGCCTTGTCCGGTCTCCTAGCGCCTCGCCGGGTTGATTCAACCTCATGCCGAACGCGCCTAGGCCCTTTTCGACAGGCGCATCCGGAGCCGCCTGAACATAGACTCGGAAAGGCGCCAATGGACCCCATCACCCGTTCGCCCGACGAACTCGAAGACGCTGCGCAGCCCCCTGCCCCTGCAGCCAATCCGGCGATCGTGGATTCCTCGGCCGGGGCAGCGCCGTCGGATGCGACCGCCGAAGCGGACACGCCCGCGCCATCACTCCCGATCGGGGGCACATCCCCAGCGGTCGATCCACCATCGCCTTCGCCCGCGGGAAGACAGGACGGCAGGCTGGTGCCCGATGCCATGGCGGCGCTTCACCCCGAAGGCGGCTATATCGCGATGCGCCTGCTCTCGCGCATGCAGACCGACCTTGCCGTGCTGACAGGCGACAAGCGCCCGGCGACCTATGACGAAGTGGACGAATATCTCGGCCATGCGCTGGTAGCGGAGGGAATCGCGCCGCGCGGCTACACCGCCGAACAGGCGGCGAAATGGTGGGCGATGGGCGGGTCGGCCGCACTTAGGGCGCCGGCGACCGATGCGCGAAGCGGCAATGCCCTGCAGTCGGGGCAATCTTCGCAGGTTGCGGCACCTTCAGGAAACAGCGCATCGAACCCGCCGACCGCATCTGCGGCCGGTGCGACGGCCGGTCAGCGAGACGGAACAATCCGCCCGCCGGTGGCCGGCGCGGATGCGATCCAAAACGGGGTCAATCCATTACAGGCGGGTGCCAGGACGGCCCCGGGCAATGCCGGCGCTTCCACCACGCCCGAGAGCGGCGAATTCGGCAATCCGCCGCCGGCCTCCACGCCCCCGGCCGCTACGCAGCCGGTTCCGGCGGTCAAGACGAACGATGGTACCGCTCACCCATCGACCGGACAGAATCCTGCGCCAAAAGCGCAGACAGGTGCATCTCCGGCAAGCGCGCAACCAGCCCCGCTTTTCACGCCGCTGAAAACCCACAAGACGGCCACGGATTGGGTGATTTCGGCGCATGTCGGCAAGGGCAAGATCACCCGATTGTCAGGCCAGGACATGATCGCTACCCCGGCGATGAGAGCTGCCGCGGCCGCCAATGTCGCGATGATGGCTGTTGCAGCGGGCCATCATGAGGTCATGGCGTTCGGCTATTTGATGCCCGACGGCAGCATTCAGGTTCGGTTGGTCCAGGGGAAGCCCGGCGACGTTATGTATACCGGTCATCCGAGCGGCCCGGGCACGGTGATTTTCGGCATTCATGGCCACCCATATGATTCAGTCGGCATGGTCGACGATCCGTCTAAGAATGGCGACTTTGGAGATACAGACGCCTTGTTCAAGCGCGGCATTCCGATGGCGACCGTATTCAGGGGTCAAATCGGTTGGCACGAGATGGTCAAGGGCCAGCTGACCTTCACGGCACCGACAGGTGCGTTCGCCGATGATCAGCTTCAGTCAATCCAGACCAATCTGAATGTGTCGCAGGAAAAATTCCTGAAGCCGAAGCCGAAAAAGGTCAAATGAACCGGCAACGGGAAATGTCGCGCCGTGCCGCAACCGATTGCGATTGCCCAGAAAATACGGGACGATCTTTCGCCCCGTGATTGCAGGTGATCGAACACCGTCAAGTAACGGTGATGTACATCTCCACGGCGATCGACTTTATGCTCGCAGGGGCCGGATCCTCAGCATTGCCATGCGCGACGATCGTCAGCTTCTGCCCGGTGGGAAAGTCTATCCTGGCACAGATCAACCCTGGCTCGGCGGGGCAGGATTCGATCGCGGTCATATCGGCTACGCCACCGGCATCCAGGATGGTCTCTTCGCAGCTTCGCTCAATCGATCGATCATTGTCGGAGCAGGGCTCGGGCTTGAGCGTGTGGGCCCTGACCGCTGCAAGTGCCATGTCCAGCATGAAACCGGCCTGCACCACATGGAAGGCGTCCTTCGCCTCGGCCCAGCTGGCGCCATCCCATTTGGCCAGGTCCTTGCCTTCCGCCCGAGCCTGTTTGCGCCACGCCCTCTCGATATCGGTGCAGGCGGGTTGCGCGATGTGCGCCGGATCGGGCTCGCCCATCGCCGTCTCGATCCGGGGGAGGTGGACGATATGAAAGGTCGGCCGGGCCTCAATGCTATAGGGGCGGACAGGCTTTGTCGCGTTCGCCTCGCCGGGCACCGCATCGGTGTAGCGCAGCGTCACGGTATCGCGCTGGCAAACGCCATCGAAATCAGTGCCGAACGGTTTTGTGTTCAACGTGATGTTGCGCAGCGCGACGCGGTTGCCGAGGCCAATCCAGCTGTTCGAGTCCAGGGTGGCGAGCAGGTCATCCCGAACCTGCTGGTTCAGCTCCTGCCGCGACATTTTCCGCATGGCCTTGGTCGAGGGGTGGTCCTCGGCGCAAAGCGGCGCCGCGACAAGCACGCAAAGGGCTATGCCCGCGCAGAAAATTGTCGCGCGCGGGTTCGAACGACGCGCGCCGATGAACTCTGCCATCCGTCTCCTTGCCTCGATTTGCTCGAACGGACTCAACTCAGATCCCATTGATGCCATGAGAACAAAGGAGGACCATATCCTGATAAGGAGCGCTTGGCCACCCTTCCATCAACCAAACAAACTGTGGCAATATCGCTGTGTCACTCAATTAGCTGTGTCTTAACACAGGGGTGCACTCCAACCACAAGCAACGAGTTTCGTGGCTATTTAGTATAGTGTCCCCGAAATAGATAGGTCTGTTCGGCGAGCGCGAGCAGTGCCTGGGCGCGCGCCAGATAGGGGCGGTCGAGCATGCCGCCCTTGTAGCCGATCGTGCCGACGCCCGGATTGGCCGCGAACAGATCGACGATCTCCTGCGCGGCGGCGATCTCGTCCGCGTTCGGGGTGAACGCCTGGTTGATCACATCGACCTGGGCGGGATGGATTGCGAGCATGCCGCGATAGCCGTCGCGCCGCACCTGCTCGGCGCGGGCGCGCAGAGTTTCGAGATCGCGGAAATCGCCCTGGATCGTCTCGATCGGGGCGACTCCGGCGGCGGCGGCGCCGAGCAGGCACAGGCTGCGCGCGAGCTGATAGGTGAAGGCATAGCTGCCGTCTGGATTGCGATTCTCACTCGCGCCAAGCGCGTCGGCGAGATCCTCGCCCCCCCAGGTCATCGCGACGAGCCGCGGCGCGCCGGCATAATCGCCCGTGGTGAACATACCGGCGGCTGTCTCGGTGACGAGGGCGATCACCCGGGTCGAGCCCTGTTCGATCCCGGCCGAGACTTCAAGCGCAGACAGATAATGGTCGAGCAGTTCGACATCGGCGCGCCCGCGCGCCTTTGGCAGCATGATCCCGCCGGGGCGGCCGGGCAGGACAGTCGCCAGATCGGCCAGCGCGTGCGGGCCGTCGAGCGGGTTGATTCTGATCCACAGCCTGGAACGATCCTCGGGCTGGGCGTCGAGAAAGGCCCGCACCAGCACCCGCGCCCTGGGCTTTTCCTCGGGCGCCACCGCATCTTCGAGATCGAAGATCGCGATATCGGCCGAGCCCGTAGCCGCCTTCTCCATCTTCTTCTCGCTGTCGCCCGGCGCGAACAGCCAGGAACGCATCTTCAGCGGTACGGCATTGGTCGTCATTGCATGTCCCGATCGAGGCAGCGCGTGCTGCCGTTATGCTCAGTAGGATTTGGGCAGTTCAAGCACCTTCTCCGCGAGATAGTTGAGGATCATGTGCGGGCTGACCGGCGCGATCCTGGGGATGAGGCTTTCGCGCAGATAACGCTCGACATGATATTCCTGCGCATAGCCCATGCCGCCAAGCGTCAGCATCGCTGTATGGCACGCCTCGAACCCGAATTCGCCAGCGAGATATTTGGCTGCATTGGCTTCGACCCCGCATTCCTCGCCCTTGTCGAACAGGGTGGCCGCTTTCATCGCCATCAGATTCGCAGCTTCGAGCTGAGCCCAGCATTTGGCGAGCGGATGCTGGATGCCCTGGTTCTGGCCGATCGGCCGATCGAACACGATCCGCTCGCGCGCATAGCGCGCCGCCCGCCGGATCGCCGCGCGCCCGAGCCCGACCGCCTCGGCCGCGATCAGCACCCGTTCCGGATTGAGGCCGTGCAGGATGATCCTGAAGCCATCGCCCTCTGGGCCGACCAGATCCTCTTCTGGGACCCAGAGATCCTCGAAGAACAGCATGTTCGAATCGACCGCGTGCCGCCCCATCTTGTGGATCAGCCGCGTCTCGATCTTCGCCTTGTCGAAATCGGTGTAGAAGAGCGACAGCCCGTCGGTCTTGCGCTTGCACTGGTCGAGCGGGGTGGTGCGCGCCAGAAGCAGCATCTTGTTGGCGACCTGCGCTGTCGAGATCCAGATCTTCTCGCCATTGACGAGATAGCCGCCCTCTCTGCGCTCGGCGCGAGTCCTGAGCTGGGTCGTATTCAGCCCAGTATTGGGCTCGGTCACGGCGAAACAGGCCTTGTCGGCGCCATTGATGATGGGCGGGATCGAGCGCTGTTTCTGCGCTTCGGTGCCGAACAGGATGATCGGCTGAAGCCCGAAGATATTGATATGGACCGCGGAGGCGCCGCTCATCCCGGCGCC
>Ga0105238_10008969_pt1 | contig 10009 bp, 6 predicted proteins | sample KBSC34metaG_FD_81526 | JGI IMG/M metagenome (GOLD analysis project Ga0105238, IMG submission 81526) | Corn rhizosphere microbial communities from Kellogg Biological Station, Michigan, USA - KBS C3-4 metaG | ecosystem: Host-associated > Plants > Roots > Rhizosphere > Soil | place: Michigan, USA...
GATGATTCGACCCATCCTGGGTCTCACCCCTCGCTGCGCTCGGGGCCGGCTTGCGCCGTTCGCGCGCGTTCCCGACGCGCGCAGTCCGTCCCCGGCCACCACTTCCTCTCTTGTTCGCCGGCGTGTTCGTTCTCGTCGCGGCGTGTACTTTCCAGCGACTGCTTCACGCACCGCCATCGCATGATCATGCGATATACAGCGCGCCGCCCTGAAGCTACGTTGCAGCCTTCTGAATTCGGGAGGCGCGCGCGCCGTGCACACAGTTCAGCGGGTTCTCGCTTGCACGTTCGCGATCGTTTCGCTGACAGCGCATGGCGCGGCGACAACGACTACCGATGGCCGCCTGGATCCGACGTTCGGCGACAACGGGCGCGTCTATCTGGGCTGGGCCGCGGATGCCGGCGTCACGCCATACGATGTCGCGATAGCCGTGCTTGCGCCGAGCGACGGCAGCGTCATCGTCGTGGGAAACGGTACCGATTCCGGTGTGAACTACGGCAGCTACAGCGCGATATGCATCGCCAAGCTGACCGCGGCAGGTACCTTCGACACCAGCTTCGGCAACGATCTGACCACGCTCGGGCAGAGCAAGATCCACGGCGATGGCGCCACGTATCAGGTCGCCGCCACGTCGGCAGCCCTACAAGCCGATGGCAAGATCGTGATTGCCGGCAATGTCCACTATGCATCCGGCAAGCAAGTGGCGGCCGTCTGGCGGATGAATGCCGATGGCACGCTCGATTCGGGATTTGGTTTCCTGGGGGCGTCGTTCATCGATCGCGGCATGCCCGATCAGTTCGACAGCGCCAATGCGGTGCTGGTGGTGCAGGGAACGCAGGGCACGGGCAACGCCGGATTGGAAGGACGCATCGTCGTGGCGGGTTCCTACGATTTCGATCCGGGTCTGGTGCTTTCGCAGGCGTGGATGGTGCAGCTCGATAGTTTCGGTTTGCCGATCGGGAGCGATGCCAATGGCTTGGGCTCGAACACGTTCGACTGGCCGGAGTGCTCCGACCCCTACCACGATCTGACTTTCTCGGCGATCCGCATGTCCGTTCGCGCGGATACCGGCGCGCTGACGTACTACCTCGCCGGCAACTGCATTCCACGAAACAACGGCGGCGATCATCCGTATCACGTCCCGTTCATCGCCGCGGTCGATCCCACTCTGCATTTCGTCGCCGCGTTCGGCAACAACGATGTCGGCATCAGCACGGTGGCCAACCACGACAGCAATGGCTTCATCGTGCTGGCGTCCGACAGCACGATCACCAGCCTGGATGTCGACGCGAGCGGATCGCACCTTGTATACGCAGGCAACGATACCGACGGCACGAGCCTGCTTGCCTACGCGGGCGCCCTGGATGCGCACTCGGGCCAGTTCGATGCGAGTTGGGGCTTCGGCGGAGCCGGCAATGCCTACTTCAATGGCAACTCGAGCCGAGCCTGGGGTGTTCTGATCGATCACACGCGCGGCAGCCATGTCAGCGCCCTGGTCGCCGGCGTGGATGCGTGCTTGCCGTCTCCCAACGTATGTCTGTTGAATCCGGGCTACTCCTTTGCCGTAAAAACGCTGGGCGAGGGTTGGCCGGTGCCGTACTGCTACACAACCGCCGAGTGCGCGTACCAATTCACCGGCGAGACCAACCAGGGCGCGTATGCAATGACCTATACGCAGGGCGGCAAGGTGTTGCTTGCCGGCTACTTGCTGATTGGTCCGCGCTCGGACTTTGCCGTGATGCGTCTGCAAGGCGGCGACGAAATCTTCCTGGATGGCTTTGGCTCTGCGCTGCAGGGTTTCCGCTAGATTGGATCGACGCAAATGACCGATGTCACAACTGCAAGAGAACCTGTCCGACATCTGCTGGCCGGCCTCGCACTCGGTGCGCTGAGCTGCGTTGCGATGGCGGTGTTCGCCGCCGAAATCGACATTGCCGCGCCCGGCAGCGTGACCTTCGGCGCGGACGTGAAAGTCTTGCCGAACGGCAACGTCGTCGTGACCGATCCGAATGGTCCCACCGCGAACATCGGCACGGTATACCTTTATACATCAGCCGGGATCAAGATCAGCAGCTTCACCGGCAGCAGCCCGAACGATCGCATCGGCAGTGGCGGTATCGCCGTGCTTGCGAACGGCAACTTCGTCGTGGTCAGTCCGCACTGGACGAATGGCGCCACGGCAAACGCCGGCGCGGTGACCTGGGTCAACGGCACGACGGGGTTGAACGGCGTCGTATCGCCCGCCAACTCGCTGGTGGGCGCGTCGGCAAACGATCAGGTGGGTTACGTGACCGATCCGGTCGTGCCGCCCTACGACAGCATCGCCGACTACAGCATCAGCGTACTGGCCAATGGCAACTTTCTGGTGACGAGCCCGTTCTGGAACAACGGTGCGGCGACGCAGGCCGGAGCGGTGACGTTCGGCAACGGCGCCACCGGAGTAGCTGGCGTGGTGTCAGCGGGGAACTCACTGGTCGGCACGCATGCCAACGATCAGGTGGGCAGCAATTCTTCGTTTGAGCTCGGCAACGGCAATGTCGTCGTGGTCAGTCCGCTGTGGAACAGCGCGCTCGCCGCGCAAGTCGGCGCCGTTACCTGGATGAGTGGCACGCAAGGGTTGGCCGGCGCGGTATCGGCCAGCAATTCGCTGGTGGGGCTCACGGCGAACGATCAGGTCGGGTCTGCTGCGCTGACGGTGTTGACGAACCACAACTATGTGATCGGCAGTCCGACATGGAACAACGGTGCGGCAAGCAGTGCGGGTGCGGCGACATGGGCTGACGGAAGTGCCGCGACCTCCGGCGTGGTGTCGCCTGCCAACTCGCTGGTCGGCTCGACGACGGGCGATCAGGTCGGATACGGCGGCATTGCGTTGGCGAACGGCAACTACGTCGTGGTCAGCACTTACTGGAACAACGGCGCGGCGACATCCGCCGGTGCGGCGACGTGGGGCGACGGCAGCATCGGCAGCTACGGCGTGGTGAGCGCGGCCAACTCGCTGATCGGCTCGACCAGCAACGATTCGGTCGGCAGCATCGGCGTATTTGCGCTGCCGAACGGCAACTATGTCGTTGGCAGTCCACAATGGAACAACGGCGCGGTTCCTTCAGCCGGCGCGGTGACCTGGGGCAATGGCACGACCGGGATCAGCGGCGTGGTGTCGCCGGCAAACTCGCTGGTTGGCTCCAGCGACTACGACCAAGTCGGTGACTACGGCGCCTATGTGCTGAGCAACGGCAACTATGTGGTGCCCAGCCTGTTCTGGAGCAACGGCGCCGTGGGCGCGGCGGGCGCGGTGACCTGGGCCGATGGCAGCGTCGGCATCAGCGGTCCGGTCTCGGCATCGAATTCGCTGGTTGGTACGACGACGCTCGATCTGGTCGGCATCGGCGGTGTCTATGCGCTGAGCAACGGCAACTATGTCGTCGACAGCTTCGATTGGATCAACGCGGGTGTGGCGAGAGCCGGCGCGATCACCTGGGCGGACGGCAGCGTCGGCATCGTCGGTCCGGTGTCGCCCGCCAACTCGCTGGTGGGTACGCAAACCAAAGATCGGGTCGGTAACGGTTTCATCACGCCACTGACGGATGGAAATTATGTGGTGTCCAGCCCGAACTGGGGCAACGGCGCCACGCAGGACGCGGGCGCTGTGACCTGGGCGAGTGGCGTGGCGTCAATCACCGGAGCGGTGTCGGTGGCGAACTCTCTCGTCGGAACCAGCACTGGCGATGGCGTCGGCAGCAATGCGTATGCCTTGGGCAACGGCAGTTTCGTGGTATCGAGTCCTGCGTGGAACAACAACGTCACTGCTGCGAGCCAGGCTGGTGCGGTCACGTGGAGTGCGGGCAAGCGGCCGATCAGCGGTGAAGTGTCGCCGGCAAATTCCTTTGTCGGCACGAGCAACAACGATCGCATCGGCAGTGGCCAGTCCGTCGTCGTCCCCGGCATCCAGCGGCTCGGCGACGACAATTATCTGGTGCTCAGTCCGAACTGGAACGACGCTGCAACGCCGGGTGCGGGCGCGACAACCCTGGCGAGCGGGCGCTTTGCGCTGACCGGCAGCGTGCAGTCCTACAACAGCGTGCGCGGTGCGCTCGCCAACGCGGGCGCGACGCTACGCCAAGCCTACGACGCGACCCACCAGCGGCTGGTGGTCGGCAGGCCAATGGAAAACATCGTGTCCATATTCACGATGGATCAGATATTCGTCGCGGGTTTCGAATAGGGTGCGCTGGCACATTGGGAAATGTATACATTCAACGGAGAAACGACGATCAACGGAGAAACGACGATGCGCAAGTTCACGAGATGTTGGGGGGCGGTGATCGCGTTGCTCGCCGCCGGCACGGTGGCCGCGGGTCCGCTGATCACCGAGCGCGTCAACGTCAACCCGAGCACCGGCGTGCAAGCCGACGGCGCCAGTTCGTTGCCGGTGCTGTCTGCCGACGGCTGCGTGGTGGCGTTCGTATCGCAATCCGGCACGTTGGCTCCGGCCAGTTACGGGTTGACCAAGAACTCGCCGGCACAGGTCTACGCCGTCAATCGCTGCGTGACGCCGCATACGCTGGAACTGGTCAGCGTCACCAACAACGGCAGCGCCGCGGCCGATGCCATCTGCAGCGCACCGAACATCTCCGCGGACGGACGCTACGTGGCGTTTTTCACCGCGGCGACGAACCTGCCCGTGCCGGGTAGCGGACAGAGCAGCGGCCCCGCCCTCCTTTATGTCCGCGACCGCACGGCGCAAGCGACCTTGTCACCGCTGGAAGCCTGGCGTCCGACGACGCAGAACAACGGCGCTGTCGGCTACCACACCACGACGACGTTGCGCTACATGAGTGCCGATGGATCGCGCTTCGCATTCGATTTTCGGAGCCCGCCGGCGGTCGAACAGAATTTATACGTGCTGAACTTCTCCGGCGGCGTGAGCACCTTGCAGGCGATTTGTCCGGCCGACATCAACTGCCTGGCGGGCACGTCGGACGACATGACCATCTCGCCCGACGGCAGCAAGGTGTTGTTGCAGTCGACGTACGCGTTCGCGCCCGGCGGCGGTACCGGCAGCGACTACTACAACGTCTATTCGTACGATGTCGCGACGGCGACATCCACTGTCGTCAGCGTCACTGGCAGCGGCATGCCGCCTAACCAGAGCGTGCAGCCGTTGTCCGATATCGCCCTGTCCGGCGATGGCAATGTCGCTGCGTTTTCTTCAGGCACCGCCACCAATTTTCCCGGCAACACCGCCGATACCTTGCTGCTCAAGAACATGACGAGCGGCGCCGTCACTCTGATCAGCGCCATGAGCGACGGCACGCCGGTCACGATCGGCTACGGCATCGCGTTGCCGCAGCTCAGCGCCGACGGCAATCGACTCGCGTTCACCGCGGAAAGTCAGCTGGTACCGCACAACAATCAGGTAGGCAAAGATACCGTCGTTGCCGACCTGTCGCTCGGCCGGCTCGGCAGCGCCTGCATCTCGGCGAGTGGATCGTATGGCCGCTTCGGTTGCGACGGTGTAACGATCTCTGCCGACGGCAAATGGGCGGCGTTTCGCTCCGTATCCGACAATCTCGTGCCGAACGACACGAACACCGAGCCGGATATCTTCGTCGTTGCGCTCGACCCGGCGGTCAATGTCGTATTTGCCGACGGCTTCGAACCCTGATGTCACGCGAAGCCCGGGCGCGGAGGAGTGGGTAGACAATTCGCTTGCGCGCAGACCCCGCGCGTTGCGTAAACTGATCTTGCACGCACTACAATCCACGCATGCGGGGTACCCTTGCGTCGCTACTGTGTCTGCTGGTCGCGCTGGCTGGATGTCAACGTAGCGTCACGCCGTTGCCGCAGGAGGCGTACGTCTGGCAGCGGCAGTGGACGCCAGCGCTGAATGCGACGCTCGATGCGGCGCGGACGACGTTTGCCGGTTACCGCGTGCTGGCTGCCGAATCCGATCGCAGCGGCGCGTTGACGATCGTGCATCCGGACTTTGCGGCACTCACTGCGGCACGCCTGCCGACTACCGCCGTGCTGCGGATCAACGGCAGCGATCCGGCGATCGATGCGCGTGGACTCGCAGCGCATATCCGCGACATCGCAAGCGACTGGGGCCGGGCTGGCGTCAATCTGCGCGGCATCGAGATCGATCACGATTGCGCGAGCGCGCGCTTGCCGGAATACGCAACGCTGCTCATGGCGTTGCGTCGCGACCTGCCGCGGGATTTGCGCTTGTCGATCACCGCATTGCCGGCGTGGATCGGATCGCCGGCCTTGCCCGATGTGCTGACCGCCGTCGACGAATCCGTGCTGCAGGTGCATGCGACGCGCGCCCCGGATGCCGGCTTGTTCGATGCGCCGGCCGCGCGACTCTGGATCGTCGCGTACGCTCAGCTGTCGTCCAAGCCATTTTTTGTATCGCTGCCTGCATATGGTGTGCGCGCCGCGTTCGACGATCGCGGTCGTGCGAATGCAGTCGAGGCCGAAACACCGCGCGCGCTGGCGAACGCGGATTCGCACGAACTGCGCGCCGATCCCGTCGAAGTCGCCGCGCTGTTGCGGGAAATGGAACGCGCGCCGCCGGTGCATCTGGCGGGCGTGCTGTGGTTTCGCCTGCCGAGCAAGGACGATCGCCGCAGCTGGAGTTTCGCGACGCTGCGTGCGGTGATCGAAGGGGCGCCGCTGCGGCCGCAGCTCGAAGTGCGCGTCGACAATACAGCCGATGGCGCGGGCGATGTGGTGTTGTCGAACGCCGGCGCGATCGATGCGCCGCTTGTCGCTGGCATCGGCGTGCACGGCCGCGGCTGCGCACACGCGGATGCGAGCAACGGTTTTCAATTGCAGGCGCGCCCCGATGGTTGGCGCTTCGCCGCTCCCGCCGGAAGCGTGCTGCGCGCCGGGCGCGAATCGCGCGTCGGTTGGCTGCGTTGCGACATTGTGGAAAAGGTGAATCTTGATGAAGCTCCGTGAACTGGTCTGCGCTATCGCCCTGGGGATGCTGCCGCTTGCCTGCGGCGCATGCGGTCCGGATTTTCCGGCTGAACTGCTCGGCGACCGCGCCGCGACCTTGAACAACTTGCCGGAAGGCGCGTTTTATTTCGAGGCGCAGCGCCTGGTCGCGCCCGTGCAGCGCCTGCCGGTGATCGAGCGCTACGGCGAGCAGGGCGCGACGCAGAAGATCACGCGCAACAGCATCGAGCAGGGCTGGTGGGGCGATCGCCAGGCGCGCATCGCCGGCATGCGCGACGCGAAAAATTCCGCCGATGCATTTGCAATGGGCGCTGATCTGCCAACCGAGGCGCGCCACTACGTTGCAGGCGCAGTCGCCTTCGCCAAGGAAACGCCAAACGCCGCCGCCGAACATTTCCGTGCAGTGCTGGCGCTTCCCGCCGGTGAGCGCGCGCACTACGGCTTGTGGGCGCAGTACATGCTCGGCCGCATCGCCTACGGCGAGCAGCGCTACGCCGATGCAGCCGCGGCTTTCGCGGCTGTACGCGCCGATGTGGCAGGAGGGACGGATGATCCGCTCGGCCTTGCCGCCAGCAGCCTCGGCGACGAAGCGCGTGCGCATCTGGATGCCGGCGAGGATGCCGCAGCGATTGCACTGTATGCGCAACAAGCCGCGCTGGCCTCGCAGTCCGGCCGCGATTCGCTGCTGTTCGTGGCGCGCGCCATCATGCGCGATGGTTCGCGTCTGCAACGTGACTTGGGCGATCCGTTGACGCAGCGCCTGCTGGTGGCGTACCTGTTCACGCGCGGCGACGAACTGGCGCAGACGCCTGTAGAGCCTGGTACCCAGGGCGCTGCGGCCGTTCCGCCGCCGGTACCCGACAAGATCACGCAGTTCCTCGCTGCGCTGGAGAAGCGCGACATCGAACATGTGCCCGGCGCCGACCGGCTCGCCGCGCTGGCCTATCGCAGCGGCCGTTTCGATCTCGCCGCGAAACTGGCGAGCAGGGACGACAGCGGACTGGCGTGGTGGGTGCGCGCCAAGCTGGCGTTGCGCGCCGGCGATGCGAATGCAGCAGCGCTGGCGTATGCGAACGCAGCCAAGGCATTTCCGGCGGCCGAGCAGTGGGGTGCGCCGCAAATGATGATCTATGCGCCGATCAAGCCGCAGTGCCGCATCGAAGGCGAGCGCGGCACGCTGGCGTTGTCGCGCGGCGAATACCTCGGCGCGATGGAACATTTATACAATGCCGCATCGCAGTACTGGCCCGACGCGGCTTACGTCGCCGAGCGGGTGCTCAGCGTCGACGAACTCAAGACCTTCGTCGATGCGCATGCCGGCAATGCGGTCGTTGTGCCGCCAAGGAAAGACGACGAAGACTATGCCGGCTACGGCCTGCCGCCCGTTCCGGCGCAAGCGCTGCGCGCCTTGCTGGCGCGGCGCCTGCTGCGTGCCGACCGGCTGGACGAGGCAGTGGCGTATTTCGACGGCGAGCTCAAGCCGAAAGCGCAGGCTTACGTCGATGCGCGTCATGCGGCGGCGCACGGCGATCGAATCGAACAGGCGCAGGCCTGGTATGCGGCGGCGCATGCCGCGCGTGTCGACGGCATGGAACTGCTCGGCTACGAAGGCGATCCGGACTACCAGCTCTACGATGGCGACTTCGACCTGAACTGGCATGCCGATGCGGATGGCAATGCGCAAATCGTGCGCACCGATATCCAGCTGCCGCAACAATTTGCCGGCAAGGACGAAGCCGTGCGTGTCGCGGGCAGTCATGCCGAACCGCTCCGGCGCTTCCACTATCGCTACAACGCCGTCGCGTTCGCCGGCAAGGCGGCCGACCTGCTGCCGCCACGCACGCAGGCGTTCGCCGCGGTGCTGTGCCACGCCACCAGCTGGCTGATCGATCGCGATCAGGCGGTTGCGCAGCAGGTGTATGCGCGCTATCTCAAGCAGGGGCCGTACGTGGCGTGGGGCGAAAGCTTCGGCCGCAGCTGTCCGGAGCCGGACTTCGCGGCAGCCGCGGAACGTCTGCACAAGGAGCGCATCGCGCATTTCCGGCATCTGGCGCGCCAAAGTCTGCCGTATGCGCTTGCGTCTGGCGCGCTCGCCATCGTGTTGATCGCGGCGCTTGCGCGTCGCCGACACGTGCGCAAGGCGCGCGCTTCGGCGGGTGCGTCATGATGCAGCCGGCCCTTCTTTTCGTCTCGATATTGTTGGGCGCATCGTCGCCGCAAGATCCTCCTGTCGTCGTTTCCTCCGGAGTTCAGGCGGCGATGCAACGACAGGCCGCGCGCGCCGACGACACTTCGCTGGACGCGCTTGCTGCGGATTTGCGCGCGCTGATCGACAAAGACGATCCGACCGCGGCGTTTCTTTTTGTCGCCATGACGATGTCCGAGAAATCGGACCGCACGTTGCGCAGGCGTCTGCTGCTCAAGTCCGCATCCGATGGTTGTGCCGGAGCGGCCACCATGCTTGCCATGGATTTGTTGGAAAGCGATGACCCTTCGGCGCTGATGTGGGCGAAATCCGCAGCGGAAAGCGGCGACGCCTCGGCGCAGGCATTGCTTGCTGGCTTATACAGGACCGGCAAACACGGCATCGACCGCGACCTGGTCGAAGCATTCGCATGGACGAAGCTGGCGGAGCGGCAAGCCTACGTCAAGGCCATGTTGCCTCCGTTGCAAATCGCGGCGCTGTCGATCGAACAAGCTCTCCCGCCCGAGGACAAGGCAAAGGCCGAGGCGCGAGCCGCGTCTCTCGCTGCCAGCATCAAGGTCGCTCCCTACTATCTGTGCGGCCAGGCGGCGCCGGGGCGCGATCGCTAGCTTGAATCTCCGCGCCAATTGGGTGCTATCTGTGCAGGCTGTTCGGCACCGGCCAAAAGGCAACGCCGCCGAAACCGGGATCCGTGGTCGCGTTTGCAAGTATCGGCTGCGCCGCGGTCGCATACGAGCCAACGCCCGGTAACGGGGTGCGCGGGAAGGATGTGAGCGCGTACTCCAGCAGCGAGTTGCCGTTCTCGTAGTTGGCCCACAGGTTGCCGCTGCGATCGAA
>Ga0105238_10008970_pt1 | contig 10008 bp, 8 predicted proteins | sample KBSC34metaG_FD_81526 | JGI IMG/M metagenome (GOLD analysis project Ga0105238, IMG submission 81526) | Corn rhizosphere microbial communities from Kellogg Biological Station, Michigan, USA - KBS C3-4 metaG | ecosystem: Host-associated > Plants > Roots > Rhizosphere > Soil | place: Michigan, USA...
GGACCCATGTCACGGTCACGCCGACCAGCGGGTTGGAGCGCGCCCAGGTCAAGTGGTTCAACCGCCTGCGCGGTTTCGGCTTCCTGACCTGCGGGGAGGGCACGCCCGACATCTTCGTTCACATGGAGACCCTGCGCCGCTTCGGCATGACCGAGCTCCGGCCGGGTCAATACGTGCTGGTGCGGTTCGGGCCGGGTTCCAAGGGCATGATGGCGGCCGAAATCCACCCGGAAAGCGGTCCGTCCGCGTTGTCGTCGCACTGACAGGCGATACTTCTCCCGATTTGCGCGCATTTTGCTGCTTTCACACCCGTTCGGGCGGCCGGAGCCGCCTTGCTGCGTTCGGCGTGAGAGTGTATCGAAACCGCAATTCCAGCAGATCGGGGTATAGCGCAGCCTGGTAGCGCGGCAGTTTTGGGTACTGCAGGTCGTTGGTTCGAATCCAGCTGCCCCGACCAAAGCTCATACTTTCAATCGCTTATGAAATCGTGCGCAGTGCGCGCCGCGCAAGGCGTGGAATTCTCGTTTCACTTTTCAAAAAGCTCCGTCCGTCATCGCGCGGACCGCTCGGGTCGCAATGACAAGCTCCAGCATTCCCGCGGCGGGTTTTCGCCCGGGTGATGTCTCGACGTTGTCCCTCCGAAGGAAGAGGGCGCAGGGAATGCCGGGCGCTGGCCGCACCCGCAGCCTCGCTTGCGAATGAAAAAAAGCAAACGAGCGTAGTCACCGAGGGTAGGCCGAATTCACTCCGGCATTCCCTGCACGATGGTTTATCGGCTGCTCCGTGCTCTCCCCGGGGTACCGGGCTTGCTAGCCCCCGTCGCGAACAGATCTCGGCGTGTCGAGCCCGCAGGGCTGACATCGCCACTCTGTTCACTTGATCCCAGCGTCGGGGGATCAGGACCACACGGCTTGACCGTACGCAACCGCGCCGCACGTCTTGCGGCACGACGGCGTCCATCGCATCCCGCACCACGTTTCGTGACGACCGCGAAGCGCCTCTTTGGTGAGCGCGGGACGACCCAATGAAGCACAAATTCCGTTTTTCAGAAACAAGAATATTTTCGCGCAAGGGGCTGGACATGGCGCTTTTCGAACCCCGCCGGGTGTGTTGCCCGTCGTGTCGAAAGGGACACACCGGACCTGGCGCCGACGTAAATATCGAGCCGCCAATTGGAGCGGCATCGTTGTTTCATCGATTGATATCCCTAGAGAACGAGGAACGCGCCTACGTTTTGGGTCTATTGGGATACGGCTTGGTCGATCATTCTTGGTAGCATCATGTTCACCACCATCGTGACCCATCCCGATGCCGAATTCGCCGAGGTGCGGCTGCAGTCGCGGACGTATCGGCGAACGCGCGCGATGTGAGGCGCCGCGGCATTCCGTAGGCGCTTTACAATATCCGTGCGCGAACGGAGGTCACCACGATCTCCGCGAGGATCACGACGGCGAAGATCGCGATCAGCACGACAGCGACTTGATCCCAGTAGAGCAGGTTCAGCGCCGTATCGAGTGCGACGCCGACGCCGCCGGCGCCGACGATGCCGAGCACAGCCGACTCGCGGATGTTGATGTCCCACCGGAACAGCGCGATCGACCAGAAGGAGGGACGGACCTGCGGCCAGTAGCCCCACACAAGGGTCTGGAGCTTCGAGGCTCCTGCGGCCGTGAGCGCTTCGATCGAACCCTTGTTCGACTCTTCGATAGCTTCTGCAAACAGCTTTCCGGTGAAGCCGATCGAGCGGAACGCGATCGCAAGCGTGCCCGCGAGCGGGCCCGGGCCGAACACCGCAACGAACAGCAGCGCCCATACCAGCGAGTTGATCGACCGCGAGGTGACGAAGACGAACTTGGCGAACAGGTTGAGGGCAAGGTTCGGCGTGACATTGCGGGCGGCGAGAAGCCCGACCGGCAGCGCCATGACGATGGCGATGATCGTTCCCAGCGTCGCGATATGCAGTGTCTCGATCAACCCCTTCAGGGTAGGGCGGACATAGGACAGGTCCGGGGGCCACATCCGGCTGACCAGATCGGCCATCTGCTCCGGCGCGTCGTAGAGGAATTCCGGGATGACATCGATCGTGCGCAGCGAGGCTATCAGCGCTACGGCGATGAACAGATAAAAGCCGAACCGGGACAGCCGCTGGAGCGGCGTAAAGCGTTGCCAATTGTGGTTGAGGCTTTCGGCTACGGTCATTGAAAGACCCGCCTTGCCCAGCCGGAAACGATCTCGGCGACCATGATCAGGCTGACGATGATGATCAGGATGGCGAGCACGACATCGAAATCGAAGCGTTGATAGGCCGTGAACAGCGCCGCGCCGATCCCGCCGCCGCCGACGATGCCGACCATGGTCGAGTTTCGCAGGTTGGAATCGAGTTGATAGGTCGCAAATCCGATGAAGCGCGGCAGCACCTGCGGCTGGACCCCCATGATCAAAGTGCTGAGGAAGCCGGCTCCGGTCGCCCGCACCGCCTCAACCTGTTTCAACGAAATCTCTTCGATGGCTTCCGCAAACAGCTTGGAGATGAATCCGATCGAGGCGACGATCAGGGCCATGACGCCGGCCAGCGCGCCAAATCCGATCGCCTTCACGAAAAGGATCGCGACGATGATCGGATGGAACGAGCGGCAGAGCGCGATGAAGCCGCGCGTCGGCCAGCTGATCCAGACCGGCGTCAGGTTGCGTGCGGCCAGAAGCCCGACGGGGAGCGACAGCAGGATGCCGAAGAAGGTCGCGATGACGGCAATCTGGATACTTTCGACGATTCCGCTGGCGATCAGCTCCCATCGGCTGAAATTCGGCGGGAACATGCGAGCCAGGAAGCGGTGGCCATGCTCGAGGCCCGCCGAAAACCGCTCGGCGCTGAAGCCGAGCTGTGAACCGGCATAGACGACATAGATCGCGAGCAGCAGCCAGCCGATGCGTGCGCCCCAGTTCGGCGCGAAGGCCACGCGTTGGGTTGGCGGCTCTTGCGGCGTCATTCTATCCAGCTCTCGCCGCCGTAGATGGTCTTGAGGTCGGTGTCGGTCAGTCCTTCCGGCGAGCCGTCATAGACGACGTGCCCGCCTGTCATGCCGACGATCCGCGAGGCGTAGCGTCGCGCGAGCTCGACATTGTGGATGTTGACGATCACCGGAACCGCGCGCTCCTGCGCGACCCTCTGCAGGATCTCCATGATCTCGACCGAGGTCTTCGGATCGAGCGAGGAGGTTGGCTCGTCCGCAAGAATGATGTCCGGCTCCTGCATGATGGCGCGTGCGATGCCGACGCGCTGGCGCTGTCCGCCGGACAGGGCATCGGCGCGCTGGGCGGCGAAGCCGGGCAGGCCGACAGAGTCCAGAAGATCGAAGGCCCGCTGGATGTCGTGCTCGGGAAACCTGCGCAGCCACGCCCGCCATGCCGGAACATAGCCGAGCCGGCCGCACAGCAGGTTCTCCATCACGGTCAGGCGTTCGACCAGGTTGTATTCCTGGAACACCATGCCGATCCGGCGGCGCGCATTCTTCAGGGCCCGTCCCGACAGCTTGGCCAGGTCTTCGCCGCGAAAGAGAATCTCGCCCGATGTCGGCTGCACCAGGCGGTTGATGCACCGGATCAGGGTGCTCTTGCCGGTTCCGGACGGGCCGATGATCGCGGTCACACCGGAGCCCGGGAAGACCAGATTGATCCCCCGCAGCACCGGCTGGCCGCTGCGATATTCCTTGGTGAGACCGCGCACGACGAGCGCGCGATCTTCCACGGTGTCAGGCGCTTCTGCGCGAGCCCGCGCAGCCCCAGTCTCCGCTGTCATGGTTTTTTGGGCTGTTCGGCCTTCTTCTTGGCGGCCTCAGCCTCACGCGCGGCTTCCTTCTCATAGGCCGCCTTGTTGTAAGGCGTACCGGAATCTTCAGCGACCTTGCGGATGATGGCCCAATCCTTCTTGTAGGTGATCGGGAAGAAGCGGTCGTCGCCTTCGAAGTCCTTCTGCATCTCGGGCGGGAAACGGAAGTCGTAGAAGCATTGCTTCAGCTTGTCCGCCAATTCCGGCTTGAGGTCGTGGGCGTAGGCAAATCCCGAGCTGGGAAACGTCTCGCTGCGATAGATGATACGGAAATTGTCGTGCTTGACGGTGCCGCGCGCTGCCATCCGCTCGAACACGTCGGAGGCAACGGCCGCCGCGTCGTAGTCACCGGAATCGACGCCGAGCACCGATTTGTCGTGACCGCCCGAGAAGACGATCGGGTAATCATCGCCGGGCTTGAGCCCTTGCTCGGGAAACAGCGCCTTCGGGGCGAGATTGCCCGAGTTGGAGGAGGGGGCCGTATGCGCGAGTTTCTTGCCCTTGAGATCGCTCAGCTTCTGGTAGGGACTCGAAGCCTTGACGATCACGATGAGATTGTAGCCCTCGACGCCCTTCTCGGTGCCTTTGGCCGCGAAGGGGACGGCGCCGGCCATGTTGACGGCAAATCCGACCGGGCCGGTCGAGAAACCCGCCACCGTCAGCCGCCCGGAGCGCATGGCTTCGATTTCGGCGGAGTTGGACTGCACGGGGTAATAGACCACGCGCTTGCCGGTGCACTTGCCGAGATATTCGGTGAAGGGACGAAACGCGTTCTCATAGACGGCGGGGTCTTCGACCGGGGTATAGGCGAACACGATCACGCTGGGATCGCGCGTCTTGGCGGGAACGTCGGCTACGAGATCGCCGTCCGCATCGCAATAGGCTTCATCCAGCTGACCGCGTTGGGGGCAGGACTGCGCTGACGCGATCGAGGGAAACAGCAGGCCCAGAGCGAGGGCTGTGTAACAAAGCAAACGCGTCAGCGACGTCATATCAGTTTCCTTCCCGGAGTTTCTCTTGTGCGCCGCACGCATCGACCGAAACCGATCCCAGCATTTCCTGCTTTTCATCAAGGGCTTGAAAAATCGGTGGTTGAAGTCGACCGGCGACCTTAAAGGTTATATGACAGTTTTATGACAGCGCGATTGCGCTGTCGATCAGGAATGCGCGGAAGTGTGGCGGTTCAGACGTCCGCATCGGTTTTGAGGTGAGTTCTTCATGCGGACGTCTGAACCAAAGCCACACTAGCTTCAATAGTTTGCTAGTGTCCTTCGATTCCGAAGTTCGCAAATGGAGGTGCCGCGAAACGATGCGAACTTCGGAATCGGGACACTAGCTGCGCAACACAAAGGCTAAGCAGGCGCAAGGTCTGCAAGGGAGGTCCCATGCACGCAAAGGATGCGGGCGGCAAAGCCATCGCGCCAGTCACAAAAATCGATCGGCGCGCGGTCGTCATCGGGGCCATGGCGGCGCCGTTCATTGCTCGCGGCGCCTTCGCGGCGGAGGCGATCCGCGCCTATTCGATCTGGCCGGAGAACTACGCGCGCCCGATGCTGGAAGCGTTCGAAAAGGCAACGGGCATCCATGTCAACTTCGTGCGCTTCTCCTCGGGAGAGGCGTTGGCCCGGCTGATCGCAGAAAAAGGCAATCCGCAGGTCGATGTTCTCTTCGGCGGTCCCGTCGAAACCTTCACGGCCGGAGAAGACCAAGGCATATTCGAAGTCTACACGCCGCCTGCGGCGGCGGATTTGCCGAAGCGCTTCAAGAGCGCGCAGGGCATGTGGACGGCGATCGCGGACGATCCGCTTGTCTTCATGACCAACACCAAATTCCTCGGCGAGCACAATCTGAAGCCGCCCGCGTCCTGGCAGGACTTGCTCGACCCCGCCTACAAGGGCCAACTGCAAATGGCGGATGCGCGCACGTCGGGAACGGCGGTGACGCGGATATTCTCCATCCTTCAGGTCAACAACCGCAACGAAGATGCGGCCTTTGCCTATATGAAGAAGCTTCGCCAGCAGATTCAGTCCTACACCAAGAGCGGCGGTGGCGGCACGGTGCCGGTCGGGCTGGGGCAGGCTGCCGGTGGCATTTTCTTCATCGTCGATGCGCTGTTCACCCGCCAGAAGGGCTACGACGTCCAGATCTCCTTCCCCAAGGAAGGCATCGGTTCGGCCGCCGAATGCATCGCGCTGGTCAAGGGAAACAAGAATACCGCCGAGGCGAAGAAGCTGATCGATTGGGCGACCAGCCCGGACATGCAATCGCTGCTGGCGCCGGCCAAGATCAATTTCCTGCCCGCCAATCCCAAGGTCGCGCCCGATCCTGAACTCGCAGCCATTCTCAAGAACGCGAACATCATCGAGATCGATGACAAGTGGGCGGGAGAAAACCGCAAACGCATTGTCGATCGCTGGATTACCGAAGTGCTCAACGCCGGATAAGCGGCGATGCTGCCGCAAGCCGCCGCGCGCCCGCGTGCCGCGATCCTCGACGGGTTGGCCCGGCCGGGCGGCCTGCTTGTGATCTGGCTGCTGTTGCTGCTTTTCGTCGTCTATCCGCTGGCGATGATGCTCGCGCGCGCCATCTTCGACAACGGCGCACTCTCGCTGGGCGCGCTGACGGGAGCATTGAAGGCGCCGGGCAATTTGCGCGCGTTCCGCAACAGCCTCGTGCTGGCATCTCTCGTCGGTGTCGCCGGAACCGTCATCGGGTTCATCTTTGCCTTCACGGTCGAACGGCTGCGGCTCGGTGGCGTCCTGCGCCGGCTAATAGACCGCGCGACGTTCTTTCCGCTGATCTCGCCGCCCTTTACGACCTCAATCGCCATCGTGTTTTCGTTCGGGCCGCGCGGACTGATCACGTACGACCTTCTCGGCCTGCAGAATGTGCAGGTCTATGGGCTGACAAGTACGTTTGCTGCGGAAACGCTGACCTACTTCCCGATCGCCTATCTGGCGTTGCGGCCGATGCTGGCGTCGATCAGCAATCAATTCGAGGAGGCATCCTTCAGTCTCGGCGCCTCCCGCTGGCATGCGTTTCGCACCGTCACGCTGCCGCTTGCGATGCCGGGCCTCGCCAACGCGTTCCTGCTGCTGTTCGGCTCGTCGCTCGCTGATTTTGCAACGCCTCTCATCCTCGCCGGCAGCGATTTTCCGGTGCTGCCGACGGAAGCCTATCTGCAGATCACCGGTCTGTTCGATCTGCGCAGCGGCGCAATCCTGTCGCTGTTGCTGCTGGTGCCGGCGGGCCTCGTCTTCGTCGCGCAGGAATGGCTGGTGGCCGGGCGTTCCTATACGACGGTGACCGGCAAGGCCTCGGCGCTTTCGTCAGGAGATTCGGCCTCAAGCCTCGCGGCAGCGGGCCTGCTTCTATTCTGTGTCGCCGTATGCGGCGTCATCCTCTATTTCTATGCGCTGCTGTTCTATGCCTCGATCGTCCAGGCTTTCGGGGCCAATCACACCCTGACGCTCGATCACTACCGGGTCATCTTCAGCGAAGGCCTGCCTGCCATCAAGGACACGCTGATCATCGCGCTGATCGGGATGCCGCTGGGGGGTCTCTACGGCATCGCCGTCGGATATCTCGTCGGCCGGGGAAAATTCGTCGGCCGAAAGACGATGGAGGTGGTCAGCCTTCTCAACTATGCGCTGCCCGGAACGATCGTCGGTATCGCATACCTGGTTGCCTTCAACGACAAGCCGTTTGCGCTGACCGGAACGGCGGCAATCATCATCGCCTGCTACGTCTTCCGCTACAGCCCGACGGGAATCCGTACCACCGTCGCGTTGCTGCAGCAGATCGACAAGAGCATGGAGGAGGCGTCCGCGAGCCTCGGCGCCGGCAATTTCTACACGTTTCGTCATGTGATGCTTCCGTTGATCATGCCGGCGTTCTTTGCGGGCCTCGGCGTCGTTTTCATCCGGTCGATGACGGCGATCAGCGCCACGATCTTCCTGGTCTCGATCAACTGGACACTGATCACGGTCAAGATCCTCGAGAACATGACGGAGGTCGCATTGGGCCCCGCCGCGGCTTTTTCGGTCTTCGTGATCGTCGTCGTCCTCGTGGTGACCGAGCTCCTGAACAGGATTTTGTTCCATATCAGCGCACCCAGCCTGCGCGTCAGCCGCATCGGAACGTGACCCCATGGCCACCGCGACGCTTGGCACCAAGACCCTCAGCATCAAGACTCTCGGCATCAAACTCGACCGGGTTTCTGCAATCTTCCGTCATGAGCGGCGGGGCGACGTGACGGCGGTGCACGATCTCGACCTCGAGATCAATCCCGGTGAATTCCTCACGCTGCTGGGAGCGTCCGGCTGCGGCAAGACCACGGTGCTTCGCATGATCGGCGGCTTTCAAAAGCCCAGCGCCGGGCGCGTCTTCTTTGGCGGGGACGACGTCACGGCCCGTTCAGCCAATCGCCGTGATGTCGGCTTCGTGTTTCAGAATTACGCATTGTTTCCGCACCTCACGGTCTTCGAGAACGTCGCCTACGGCTTGCGTGTGAAACGCCTCGCGGACACTGAAATCAAATCGCGCGTCGATGACGGCTTGCGGCAGGTCGGGCTTGGCGGGCTGGGCGACCGGATGATCGCGGAATTGTCCGGCGGGCAGCAGCAACGCGTGGCGCTGGCCCGTGCCATCGTCATCAGGCCCGCCGTGCTGCTGTTCGACGAACCCTTGTCGAATCTCGATGCGCAGCTCCGTGTGCAGATGCGCAGCGAGATCCGCAGGCTCCAGAAGGAGCTGAACATTACGGCCGTTTACGTCACTCACGATCAGGAAGAAGCCATGGCGATTTCCGATCGCATCGCCATCATGAATGCCGGCCAGATCGTCCAGACCGGGACTGCGGAAGACCTGTATCGCCGTCCCGCGTCGACTTTCGTCGCGACCTTTCTCGGCGAGGCCAATCTCATCCGAACCACGATCGTCGAGGTGGCGATGGACCGGCTGACGCTGGGTCTCGGAGACTCGCGCTGGGATGTGGTGACGACGAGCCGGGGTCCTCTCGGGGCCGAGGTCGAAGCCGTCGTGCGCCCGGAGGCCATCAGATTGTCGGAGACGAAGCAGGGTTTCTCGGGGCGGATTCTTTCCAGCACCTATCTGGGATCGAAAATCGATTACCTCGTGGCCATCGGCGACCAAACGATCAAGGTGGTGCAGTCCGATCCAAGCGCCGGACCGCGCTTTGCCGAGGGGGCGACCGTCGAAGTGGCGCTGCCGCATTTCGGGGTCCAGGTGCTGGGAGCGGCGATGCGCCACTAGCCGGAGCGGAGGGCAGTGCCCGCAAGCCTCAGGCCGGATGCCCGGCCTTCCCGGCCGCGTCGGTATCGATATCGCTCCGCTTCAGGAGGTAATCGAGGCCACCAACCCGGTACCAGCGATAGCCGTAGCCTTCGATCAGCAGATTGTGCCGGCCGCGTTGATCGGCGCGGCTGTGATCCTCGGTGAGCAGGTTGACCAGGAGGTTGCCGGCCTCGCCGGGCAGGCCGGCGGCGAACGAGATTTCGCGCGGCTTCTCGTCGAGATTGTGCACGAACAGCACCGAATTGTTGCGCCAGTCATAACGCACGATCAGGATCGCGTGGTCGCGCGTCGCGATCACCTTGAAGTCGCCCCAGCCAATCTCGGGCACTTCCTTGCGCATCCGCACGATGCGTTCGGTCCAGTTCAGCATCGAGTTGGGGTCGCGCCGCTGTTTGGCGGCGTTGACATGCTCGAAGCCGTAAGGACCCTCGTCGATCACGGAGACGCAAGGCTTGTCGCTCTCGGTGAATCCGGCATGCGGTTCGGTCGACCATTGCATCGGGGTGCGCGCGCAATTGCGCTCGGGCAGGCCGAGGTCGTCGCCCATCCCGAGCTCGTCGCCGTAGCGGATCACGGGGGTGCCGGGCAGCGTGATCATCAGGCTGTAGGCGAGCTCGATGCGGCGCCGGTCGCCGCCCAGCATCGGCGCGAGCCGCCGCCGTATGCCGCGGTCGTAGAGCTGCATGTCCTTGTCAGGTCCGAACGCCTTGAAGACCGCCTCCCGCTGCGGCTTGGTCAGCCGGCCGAGATCGAGCTCGTCGTGATTGCGCAGGAACAGGCCCCATTGCGCGGTGGCGGGCCGCGGCTTGGTCGCGTTCATCGCCTTGGCCAGCGGACGGCAATCGGCGGCAGCGAGCGCATAGAAC
>Ga0105238_10008974_pt1 | contig 10008 bp, 10 predicted proteins | sample KBSC34metaG_FD_81526 | JGI IMG/M metagenome (GOLD analysis project Ga0105238, IMG submission 81526) | Corn rhizosphere microbial communities from Kellogg Biological Station, Michigan, USA - KBS C3-4 metaG | ecosystem: Host-associated > Plants > Roots > Rhizosphere > Soil | place: Michigan, USA...
CCCAACCGAGCTATCCCCTATTAACCTCTTTCCTCAGTCTCCTTCACTTCAAGTGACCTGAGCCTACTATCCCCAACCATAGAGGAGTAACGACATGTTTAAAATGAAGGGCATCCTAACGACGACCCTGGCAATTACAGCCTTGCTTTTGATGAGCGCAACGGCTGCGTTCGCGCAGACTACCGGCTCCGTAACGATGACCGCGACAGTCTCGAATTTCGTTGAATTGACCTCCGGTGGCGCAGTCACGCTGACGGGTAATTCCGGCGGCAGCATCATCACGGACGGTACCGCAAACAGCCCGCTCGCAGTGGTTGTCAACCTGGGTGAGCTCGGCCCAAGCAACACCAACAGTTTTGTGAAATTGAGCGTGCCAGTAAGACTTCGCAGCAACGTAGCGTACCAGCTCAACATGGTTAGCAGCGTTGCCGGCGCGGGTGCAACCAGCTTCAGTCTGAAAGATACAGACGTTGGCTTTGGTTTGACCCCGGCCGCACGACCCGCGAATCTCGCGGCAGGCGTAGACACCAACGCTACTCCGGGCGATCCGACCGTCGGTGGCAGCACGGACGCTAATGGACGCTGGGTATTTGCCGGCGCCAACTCAACTCTCGGCGCGTATGCAGTATCGGGCGCGGTTTTGAGTGGTCCACGCATCAACCAGGCCGTCGCGGCCAACAGCGCCACGAGCTTAACGTTCCCTGCTATCTTCGCAGTCAAACCGCAGTTCTTCGATCCCGCTCCGGCGATCACGATCACGGCTCAGTTCACAGTCGTAGCGCTGTAATTCTTTAACGCTTCCCTACTTCAAGTGGCGCCGGCCGTCAGTCTCCCCGATTGACGGCCGGATAACCACATCCAAGCCCCCCGTTTCTAAAGGACACTCATATGCCCCGCAAGACTTCTATCAAATCAATACTGCTCATCACGCTGTTCGTCGTTTCTGCTGTTACCTGTTTAGGACAGTCCACGACCGGAACCGTCACGATGAGCGCAACGGTTTCGAAATTCGTCGAGATCAACTCAGGTGGCGCCGTCACTCTCACCGGTAACTCAGGTGGTGGCGTAACAACTGACGGCGTAGCCAACTCTCCACTCGCCGTGTCGATCAACCTGGGTGAGCTTGGTCCAAGCAACACGAACAGCTTCGTGTCGGCGCAAGTGCCGCTCAAGCTCCGTAGCAATGCGGCTTATGTTTTATCGATGGCTGCGACAGTCACGAGCTCCGGCGCGACGGCAAGCAGGATCGTGGCCTCCGACGTAGGCTTTGGTCTGGGCACAGTCTCTCGAACAGGACTTGGCGTGAACGCAGGCGCGGACACAAACGCGACTTCGGGTGATCCGACTCTCGCCGCCAACGGATCCGTGAACGGAACCACCGGCCGCTACGAATTCACCGCAGTGAGATCGAATCTCGGCGCCTTCTCTTCGGCGACGACCGCGCTCAGTGGCCCAATCATCATGAACGCAGTGCCGCGCAGCAATGCGAATGGACTAACCGTGCCGGCATTCTTCGCCGTGAAGCCTCAGTTTTTCGAAAACGGAACCACCACGATCTCCGTCACATTCACCGTGACCGCACCGTAATGCGTTTACGTCGCTTCACATTCGCGCTTTTCACTGTCCTGTTTCTCATTGCCGCCGCCCAAACGATATCCGCACAAGCGCTGGATATCAGTAGCGGCGGACAACCGACGATTACGGGCGCGGTGAACGGGTCTGTCACCGGTAGTGCGAGTGTCTTGAATGATTTGATTGTGACTATAGATTTCGGTGAGGTCTCGCCCGCCAACACGAATTCGATTGTGAAAGTTGTTATTCCGATTGCGCTGCGCAGCAATCAGCCATACCAGGTCTCGGTTTCAGCGAGTGGTCTAATCAACGGCAACGTCCAGGCGCTGCAAGCTTCGGATATCGGCTTTGGTCTCACGAACATTCGCAAACTCGGCGGCGCCGGGCAGGATTGCACTCAGAGCACTCACATCATTCGCTCACCTTTCTCCAACGATCCCGCGCTTAACGCAACTATCGGAGGCAGCGGTCGTGTGACCTACCCATCATCGCTCGCCAACATTTCGGGGTCGACCATCATTCTCAGCGGTCCGGAGCTATCAAAGAACAACAGCATCAAGCGCCAAAATAGCGACGGCTATGTTTTTGACGCTATCTTCGCTCTGACACCTCAGTTTTTTGCTGCTGGAGTTTCTTCCGTCACGCTCATCTTCACGATTTCGTCAGGTCCGAACGTTCCCTGCTGAAAGGTTTTTAGATCGATGTCGCCTGCAAACAAGTTAACCGCAATTCTCATCTGGTTGTTTATTACGGTGGTTTGTGTGAGTGCGCAGGTTCCGGACGCCACTCCGAAACCAACCGGCAACGGCATTTCGTTAGCTCCGGCGCGACTCGAGCTCGAGATGCAGCCGGGCACGGAAACAACCGTAGTCGTTAATCTCGATTACCACGCGACTTCGGAAAACTCACAACCGGTTCGCATCGTGGCGAGCCTGAATGATTGGACCATCGATCGCGATGGGCAAGTGAAATTTGAAAGAGCCAACACGTTGCCCAACTCGGCGAGTTCGTGGCTGATCTACAGTCCGGCTGAAACAACCGTGACGCCGGGAAATCTACACGCGATCAGAGTCACTGTCTCGGTGCCGAAAGACGCCACTCCGGGCGATCACCTGACCGCGCTGATCATCGAACAACGGCCTGACAACATCAAGCTCACTGAGAATCGCCGCCAGGTGGTGATTCGCTACCGGATGGGGGCTGTGTTCTATATCAAGGTGCCGCAACTTCGTCGCCAGGGATCGTTGGAGAGTCTGCGTGCTGAGACTAAGGACGATCAGATACTAGTGACTCCCCTGCTCAAGAACACCGGCAACAGCGTGATTCGTCCGCTTACTTCGTTGAAGGTGACAGATAAGGCAGGTGTTGCGGTCGCGGAGTTGCCGCAGAAGGAATCGTTGCCACTGCTTGGTGGGTCAGAACTACTGCAACCGCTCGTGCTCGAATCGCGACTCGCGCCGGGCTCGTACACCGTGAAATACCGTGTGGATTTTCAGGACGGCAGTAGACCAACCGAAGGCGTCACTGAATTAGTGATACCGGCGTCGCAGCGAGGGTTAAACGGATCGGCTCGCGCGGTAGTCCCGGTTTCAAACGAATGAGCACGGTGATTTCCAGTGCGTTGTTTGGTGAATGGAGAGTGCCGCCAAGCGAAACGCGTGGTCCAGTCAGAACGAGCAAGGGTTGCGCAATATCAGGATCAAGCTGCGGGTTGAGATGAAGGGCACTGACAATCTGCGGAGACACTAACGTTCCAGTCGGCCGCACATTATCCACTGAGAGTTCACTCAACACTGCTGTTTTCGATTCGAAAGTTGCAGAGATTTTGAAACTGGTATTTGAACGGATCAGCAATGGCACGCGGACAATCTGATCATCGCCGGATAACGTGATCTCAACAGCGTTTCCGGCGCGGCTCACAACGTTAATGTTGCCCGGTGCGGAAAGAGTAACGATTTCGCTGACCGTGGCCTTCATTATCACAGAGGATTGCGCCTTTACCCCGGCAGGCACAAAGACCCCGACAGCAATGAGCGTGAGTAGACACCTCATCTAGTGAGAACTCCTGAGTTAGATTCTTGAGTCTTATAACACACTCAATACCCGCACGCTTCTAGGAAAAAGCATGTCAGCCACAAAAAGGAACAAAAAGTACAAAATGTATTTCTTAGCCATTTTGTGCTTTTTGTGCCTTTTTGTCGCTAATTCCTATGCTGATCCGAAGGCGCCGAAGCCTGGACCACAGGCAAACACAGTAATCATCGTTAACGAACGCGCCCTAGTTGGACCAAACAGTGCGGCGCAATTGCGTGGTGGACGATTGTTTCTTCCCGTCGCCACGATTGCCCAGGCGCTCGGCGACACGCTCAGTTCCGACTCAACACAGCGCATCGTGACGATTCGTCGTCAAAACGGCACGACCGCGGTCTTCAACGCTCCACTGAATGAAGTGCGTGAGAATGGCGCACTGATACTCACTGTTTCAGGCACGGCCGACCTGGTCTTTCCGCCAACGCAGAACGAGCTCATGCTCCCGGCCGAAATCGTGGCTGCGCTGCTTGATGTCGTCGTGCGACGCGATGAGAGCCAGGCGATCGTGATTAGTCGTAAAGGCGTTCAGGCTGACACCATTCGCACTGGGGCCAAACATGCGCCGTGGCAGATCTTTCAGATCGAATACGATTACAACTTCAGTCACTACACGACCTCAGGTGATCACAGTCTCGTTCTTCGCGGCACGGGTCGGGTTGGTGACGCGAGGTTGAGTTTTATTACCAACTCATCAATCAGCACGCCGTTCAACGCGTCTCGAGGAAATCTTTTCGGTGGGACTGTCAGGCTGGATCGTCCAAACGGTCAAAGCTTTGTTGGTGGTGAATTCGGTACTGGCAACGACCTGACATTCCTGACCGCCGCCGTACGCGGGGGCCTGGTCCAATTGCCTTTCCATGGCGTGCGACTGGATTTTTTTGGCGGGCAAACGACTTCCGGAATCTCCGAGACGCTGACATCTACCCTGGGAAACCTCACCCAGAATCCGTTCTCAGCACTTGCCGTCCGGTACGACACGAAGATCTTTGGCGCACTTGCGACCACGGCCACCTATGGTCCGCGCCAACCAGAGTTCACGTTCTCGGCAGGCGCGATGCACTTCGACCGCGCGAATCGCAAAGGCAACACGCTCACCGGCGGCATGAAGTACATGTCAGGTCTTAATCGTCTCGAGGCCGACGTCGCCGTGGGCCAATTCTCGGGAATCGATCGTAATGGAAACCAGGTAAACGGCTCGGACTTAGCAGTCAATCTCACCGGTTCGTATCGCCTGACGGAGCAGCTAATCGCGCAAGGCCGCTATGCCTACGTTGGTCAAACTTTCCTGAGTCCGCAAAGCGGACTTCACCAGCCGACCAGCCTCGCGGCCGCAGGACTGAGCTGGCAACCGAGACGTTGGGTCACAGCAGCCATCAACGCCAGCTCCGCAACCACACCCGGAAGGCTGGGCCAATTCAATCGCTACATAACCGCGACTGTGAGTCTCGCGCCCGACAATGCAATGCCGGCGCTCTTTATCTCACACACGCAGAGCGGTAACGAGCAATTGCGAAACTCCGCCTTCACTTTGATTACTGCGACGAAGAAATTTCACGGCTGGTACATGTTTGTTAACGGCTCGCGCGTTAAGACTTTCGGCGACAGTGTTCTCAACGTGCAGGCCGGAGGGAACATCAAGATCAACGAATCGAATAGCCTCGAGGTAAGCCAGTCGTTGGGCAGCCGCGGATTTCTCAGCGGCATGGTGACGTGGCAGATGTCCAATCTGTTTCACAATCACCTTAGCTTCAGCGGCGGCCTCGGTTATACACGAAGCGAAACGACAGCGTTTCACACATCACAACATCTCTCGGCGTTCGTTAAGTTGCCGCGAAACAGCACGGTGCAACTCAGCTATTTGAGAACGGAAACCGGCGCCACCGCGCTGCTTTCTTTGCACGGTCTGTTTTTCTCAAACAAGCGCGCCGAACGCGCGATCAATGGTCCACTCACGGAGCTGAATTCGTATGCGTCCGTTTATGGCCGCGTTTACCAGGACGTGAATTTGAATGGACGATACGATCCGGGTGTCGATCAGCCACAGGCGAAAGCGCGAGTTCGCGTCGATGGAAATCGTTACGTGGTTTCAGATGACGGTGGCCTTTTTAGAATCGACAGTGTCGCGCGAGGCGAGCACGCCGTCTATCTCGACCTCTTGTCCGTGCGCGCCGATCTAACTTTGTTGGACCAGACGCAGCAACAGATCATGATCGAGTCGACTCGTGACGTCATCGTCGACTTTCGTGTGGTGCGCACCGGCCGCATTACTGGACTTGTCTGGTTCGATACCAATGAGAATGGCCGCCTCGATGCCGGCGAACAGCCGTTGCCTGACGTGCGCGTCGTAACTGGCAGCGGCCGCGACACGCTGACGGACGACAAGGGCTACTTCATAATCGGCGACCTGCCGCCCGGAGAGCACATCCTTCTGCTTGATGAAAAGACGATTCCCGAACAAACCAGGTCGATCACCGGCTCCCAAACAATCATAGTCGCCGCCGGCGCCGAAACGTCTTCACTCTTCCCCGTCGCGAACCTCCCCGCCCAAATAAAAAAATTCCCTCGCCAATGATAGTTTTCGCGAGAGTCTTTCGCCTTAGCAAACGTCTATAGATTTTGTGAAAGGAGAGACTAAAGTGAAGACTGCTCTAAAACAATTATTTTTCGCGCTTTTCATCGCAACTCAGATCCTTCTTGCTGCAGGTGTTACTCACGCGCAGCCTTACCAAACCATCAATACTCAAGAGTCGATCGTCGGCGACGACTTGAGCCGGACCGTGACGACCGTTCAAAGCGGCGCTAATCCGCTTAATCGCTTTCTGATGACGCAAGTCAGAAAAGCGGGCCCGCCCGACGAGGCCATCAAAGGTGTAATCCTGTTACTGCCGCCACTCGGAAGCGGCTTCCAGAATTACGAAGCTACCGAAAACGGTAACTATAACGATTCATTCGTCGCATTCTTTGCACGTCGTAACTTCATTGTCTTTGGTTACTCACCGCGACAGCACAGTCTCACTGCCGGATCGTGCGAAAGTGGTGTGATCGATTGTTCGCCGATGGCTGATTGGGGACTCGCGACGATCGGAAGCGACGTCGCATACATACGCCAGCAGATCGTGGACCAATACCCTGGTCTGAAAATCGTAGTTGGCGGACTGTCGATGGGCAGCATAGTGTCAATGGCCGCTTTAAACGCACAGCCGAACGACTACGCGGGTGCGATACTGATTGAAGGCGCCATTCACGATCCGGACGCAAACGTGCGCGCAGCCAATGCAAACTTTTGCGCCGGGGCGGAGGCGATGCTTGCCGGTGGTGTGTATTACGACGGGCAGAGTGGACCAGCATTCAAGGCCCTGAACCAGGTGGCCCAGGCTGCTCCAAATGCGCCGAATGTTTTCCCGGGCTTTCCGCCGGGAATCACTAATCACCAGGCGTTTGTGTTGGCCCTCAGCGCACCGCCACTTTCGCCAGTCACGCCACGACCTGGGTATTTCAATGCGGCGGGAAGTTTCGTCGAGGATCGGTTCTTCTACGTGAACGAGCCGCTGCTCCACGCAAACATCGCGACGTTTTTTGATTACACGCCCGTCCGTGCGCTACGCGATCTCAATTGCGGGCTGGCGGGTGAGACGACCTACACGAACAATCTCGGAGCTTTTAATGGTCCGGTGATTATGTTTGCGGGTGGGCACGGTTTCGGATCTGCGATGTTCAGTACAGCGCAGTTGATGACGTCAGCAAGTGTGACGATCAACTTCAAGCAGGAGTATGGGCACGTCGATTACATGTTCTCGACTAACCATCTCCACGAACTCGAACACCCGATCCTGACCTGGCTCTTACAGAAACCATTCAAATAAAGGTTGGCGGTAACAATAGAAACAAGTCAGGATTTCTCTGCGGCCCTCTGCGTATCTCTGCGGCCTCTGCGTTGAAATTAGCATTAACGCAGAGAACGCAGAGATACGCAGAGGGCCGCAGAGAAATCCTGACTTGTTCTACTTTACCGGGCCAAAATCTACTGCTGCTTCTTAGTCGTCTCTTTTAGCTTCGTGTGTGCTCGTTCGAAGTTGGTCTTGTAGACCGCGGTGTTCGGATCGTTGTTCTGTTCGCCAAGAGTGCGCGCCTTGTCGTACAGCGGCTCCGCGAGATCGATGCGCCCGCCTCGTTCATAAGCTTCAGCAAGACTGTCGTAGACATTCGCGGACGCCGGATACCGTTCGACGTTCGCCTTGAATACTGCGATCGCCTCCTCCGGTTTTCCATCGAAGATAAACCGGTAACCGATCTGATTGATGAGGTTCTCCGGCGTCGGGACCGAATAGCCGAATTTCTCGCTGAGCTTTTTGTAATGCGCGTCCGCACCTTTCAAGCCGCCTGCGACCGCCCCGCTCTCAGGATCACGCGGCATCTGCCAACCGTCATAAACCTTTCGCAACCCAAAATAGTGACTGCGAAGCACCACCGATCCGTGATCTTCATCAGCCATGCGCTCAGCTTGCCACTCGAAACCCTTGATGTTTGATTTCGCCAGCATGTCTTTGAGTCTGTCGAAAGCATCTCCGATTGGTCCAGGCTCATTGCCGATCGACGCAAAGAGAGTGACTTTCGATTCCTTCTGATTCTTCAGGAAGGTTTCGACGCGTTTCATCTCGTCGTTGTTCTCCCATTGCAGCGAAGGGCTAACCGCGATGTAGGAGTTGAAGAGTCCGGGCTTGCTAATCATCGCGTGGATTGCGAATAAACCACCGAGCGAGTGTCCCGCGAAAATGCGATACGGCTGTACACGATATTCCTTCTCGATCTCAGGGATGAGCTCAGTCTCAAAGAACTTCAGGAAGTTGTCTGCACCGCCGCTCGTTGGAAATTGCAGCTCGCCGGCTGCGTTTTTGGCGGACGACTTCGCCGGCGTCAGATCGCGTGTTCGATCAGTGTTCGTGACGCCGACCACGATCAGATCTGAGATGCGACCGTTCTGGGTAAGAAATTCGACCGTGCTCGCGGTGTGCCCCATGTGGGCGTCACCGTCAGTCATGTAGAGCACCGGATAACTTATTTTGTTTGTTTCGTATCCGACTGGGGTGCGAACGAGGATGATTCGATCTTCGCCGAGGACGGTCGATTTGATCGAGAATTTCTTTAGTGTGCCCGTGGCTGGTTGTGCGATTGCCGCAGACGAGATCAGCAAGAGAACAGCAACGCCTGATAGCAAACGGATCAGTTTTTGATGGAGAGTAGTAGTCATGGTCCAAGCTCCGAAAAAGTGGATTATCTAATTTCAGCAACGCAGCGTGGGGAGGCGCTGATATTACTCGATCTACTCGTCTCAGCCAATGCTCTTTTACGTGCGTTTGCGATTGCGAGTTACACGACTCGAGCGCGTGTATGGAATGAGACTCGATGGGTCCACTTTGATTTCGCAGGTGACGCTTGTGAGTCCTCGATACTTGTTCAGCAACATCGACGTGATCTGCTTGTTGACGATTTCCCAGTAGTCGTCTTTGTTTGGATAGTTGCTCAGCAACGTCTCCACGTCTTTCGCGAGCGAGCGAAAGTCTGGGTAATCAGGCTTTTGAATGTTAGCGATGTAGCGGTACGAGATGGAGATGTCGAGGTTGTTGGTCTGGGTTTGATGGTCCATCTTGAAATCTTTGATCTGGAAGGAAAACTCTTCGGTGAGCGATTGCGAATATGCGGCGGAGGAACAAGCAAGCAACAATACAAAGACTACAGGCAGGGTGCGCATTCTCATCATGGGGTCTGGTCCTTTGTCAGAAATTTAGCCGCGGATTCACGCGGATCCGCGGCTAAATATTGCTCGATCAGGACCACCAACGCCAACTGACGTTGTAAGCTTCAGCTAACCGGCGCAGATCCTGACGAACCTCAGCCCAGTCGCGTTCGGCTCTTTCACTTGCGAGACGTCGCGTCATGAAGCGATCGATCTCGGCGGCGCCGTCTAACACGGCTTCCACGTCGGCGCCTACGGACTTGTTGTCTTTAAACCGGCTATACAATCGTTCTGTGGCGTCCTCGTAGTTCTTGAGGAAGCGATTGATGTCGTCTTCACGGTTTGTACCGTTAAGGCGGCTTCGGTCGAGCGAGGAGTCGAAGCTCTTGCGAAACCTGCCCGTGTCTTTCTTGAGTTGCGCCATCAATTTTTTGACTTCCTTATCGTTGAGCCGGTATGGCGTGTCCTGCGCTCGCGCGACCACTGCGAAACTCGCTACTAGAATCAATACATGGATTACTGTCAACACCCGTTTGTTATGCATACTCTCCACCTCTCCTCGGAATTTCCAACGCTCTGAGCATTAACAAAATTCGTCGTCGCGGTCTTTC
>Ga0105238_10008977_pt1 | contig 10006 bp, 8 predicted proteins | sample KBSC34metaG_FD_81526 | JGI IMG/M metagenome (GOLD analysis project Ga0105238, IMG submission 81526) | Corn rhizosphere microbial communities from Kellogg Biological Station, Michigan, USA - KBS C3-4 metaG | ecosystem: Host-associated > Plants > Roots > Rhizosphere > Soil | place: Michigan, USA...
AGGTCCCACACGTTCACCGTGGGGTCCATGCCCTGGGGCGAGCCGCCGATCGCGGCGTCCTCGTCCGTGCCGTACGCGAGCCACGGCTCCTTCGAGCCGCGCGCGGCTATCTTCGCGAGCTCCTCCTTCTCGTGCGCGCCGTCGAGCGGCTTGTAGCCGTATTCGATCGCCCAGAGGTCGTAGGGGCCCAGGCCCGGGTTCACGTAGTCCGGCTGCGGCTCGCCCTTCACCGCGATGTTGAACGGCGCGTAGTCCATCACCGAGCCCGTGACGCCGTTCCGCTTCGTGAATTCCGGATCCGCGAGCTCTTCCGGCGTATAGACCGTGGAAGAGCGGAAGTTATGGCGCAGGCCCAGCGTATGCCCCACCTCGTGCGCGATCACCTGGCGGATGTAGTCGTCCACGAACTTCTCGGCCTGCGGGCTCGCGGGATCGATCTCGCCGCGCGCTTCCAGGATGTCCAGCGCGAAGTCCGCCTCGTCGTGCGACTGCTGGGCATACGAGCAGTAGTCCGCGCCGTTGCCGAGCGAGATGCCCGGGAGCGCCGTGCCGGAGCTCGACCGCGGGAGGTCCTCCACCACGAACCGGCGGCTGCTCCGCGTGAAGACGTCCGTGAAGAGGATGTCCGCGTCGAGGATCTCGCCCGTGCGCGGGTCGACGTGGCTGGGCCCGATGGCGGGGCCGCCGTCCGAGGAGAGGTACCAGCGGATGGTGGCATGGCCCACGTCCGCCGTCTCGAAGTCCGCGTCCGCCGGCTGGATCTTCACCTGGATCGCGTCCTTGAAGCCGATCCGCTCGAACGCCTTGTTCCACTCGAGCACGCCCTCGGTGATGGGCTTCCGGTACTTCTCCGGGATGTTCCGGTCGATCCAGTAGACGATCGGCTTCACCGGCTCCGAGAGCGCCGCGTTCGGGTCCTTCTTCTCGAGGCGCCAGCGGTTGATGTAGTGGACGTTCGGGTTGGGGTTGAGGTCGTTCGAGAAATCCGTGAAGCTCGTGGTGAAGTAGCCCACGCGCTCGTCGGCCACGCGCGGATGCATCGGCGCGGGAAGCGCGGCGAAGTTGTAGCGGTAACCCAGGAAGAGGCTCCGCGGATCCGGCGTGTCCAGGGGCGGGCGCACCTGCGAATCCGGGGACGCGGTCGGCATCTTCGGCACCGAGAAATGGAGCGACACGTCGAAGCCCGTCTCGCCCTCGCTCGCCTCGGCCTTCACGAGGCTCGAGTTCCGGCCGTCCAGCGCGTACGGGACGTGGAACGCGCCATCCAGCATGGTGGAGGCACCAGGGATGTCGTTCAGGAGGAGCGCGTTCGCCTCGACCAGGATGCCCTGGTCCTTCGGGTTCGGCTGGCTCGCGATCGGCGCGGCGGCGAGGAGGCTCTCCGAGAAGCTCGACTTCACGGCGATGTCCGTGGGCGTGCCGGCGCGCGCGCGGAAGCGCGTGTTCTTCGCGATGAGCTGGATGTGCCCGTTCACCTTCTTGAAGTAGGCGATGTGGCGCGCGCCCATGAGGCCGGCGATCACCATCCGCTCGCCCACGCCCTTCGTGCGCACGATCGTGAAGAAGAAGGGCTTCTCCAGCTGCTCCGGGCGGATCTCGATCCACGCGCGGTCGTCCTGCTTCCACACGTTGAAGAAGCCCTCGGTTTCCTTCGCGTCGCGGATCACCTCGTGGAAGGGACGCGCGGCCGGGCCGGGCGCCGGGGCCGAGGCCGGGGCGCCGGGCGTGGTGGCCGACGGCGCGGGCGTGAGCGGCGCGGCCTGGGACGGCTCCTCGGGCTCGGGGCCGGCCGCCGCCTGGGCGGCGAGGCCTGCCGCGAGGAGCGCGGCCAGCACGAGGCGTCGGAGGATCGAGGCGGAAGTAGCGTGGGTCATGGAGTTCCTTCTCGTTTCGCTTTGCTTGGGATTCAAACGGCCGGGGCGGGCTCGGCGACGACGGCGCGGCCCCGCAGGCTGTGCGGGAGGGCCTGCGTGATCTCGAGGTCGACGAAATGCCCGGCGAGCCGGGCGGGCCCGGCGAAATTCACGACGCGGTTGTTCGCGGTGCGCCCGGAGAGCTCGCGCGGGTCCTTCTTCGAGGGGCCCTCGACCAGCACGCGCTGTCGCGTGCCGACCATCGCCTGCGAATACTCGCCCGCGATCTCGCGAAGCCGCGCCTGGAGGCGCTGCAGGCGCGCGAGCTTCTCCGCGTGCGGCGTGTCGTCTCGGAGCGCCGCCGCGGGCGTGCCGGGCCGCGCGCTGTAGATGAAGCTGAAGGAGCCGTCGAAGCGGACGTCCTCCACGAGCTTCATGGTCTGCTCGAAGTCCGCCTCGGTCTCGCCGGGGAAGCCCACGATGAAGTCGCTCGAGATCGAGATGTCCGGGCGCGCCACGCGAAGCCGGCGCACGATCGAGCGGTATTCCATCGCCGTGTAGTTGCGCTTCATCGCCGCGAGCACGCGGTCCGAGCCCGACTGCACCGGCAGGTGGAGCTGCGAGACCAGCTTCGGGAGCTTCACGTACGCGTCGATGAGGCGCTGCGTGAACTCGAGCGGGTGCGAGGTCGTGTAGCGGATGCGCTCGATGCCCTCCACCTTCGCGACGTGCGAGAGGAGGAGCGCGAAGTCCGCGGGCTCGCCGTCGTCGAGCGCGCCGCGGTAGGCGTTCACGTTCTGGCCGAGGAGGGTCACTTCCTTCACGCCGCCCGAGGCGAGGTGGCGCACTTCCGCCATCACGTCCGCGAGCGGGCGGGAGACTTCCTCGCCGCGCGTGTAGGGGACGACGCAGAAGGTGCAGTACTTGCTGCAGCCCTCCATGATCGAGACGAACGCGGAGGCGCCCTCGACGCGGGCGGGCGGCAGGTGATCGAACTTCTCGATCTCCGGGAAGGAGATGTCCACCTGCGGGGTGCCGGTCGCGCGGCGCTGCGCCATGAGCTCCGGCAAGCGGTGGAGCGTCTGCGGGCCGAACACGAGGTCGACGTACGGCGCGCGGCGGACGATCTCCTCGCCCTCCTGGCTCGCCACGCAGCCCGCCACGCCGATGAGCAGGCCCGGACGCGCGCGCTTGAGCGGCTTCATGCGGCCCAGGTCCGCGAAGACCTTCTCCTGCGCCTTTTCGCGCACGGAGCAGGTGTTGAAGAGGATAAGGTCGGCTTCGGCCGGGTCCGAGGTCTTCTCGTAGCCCTCGGCGGCGGCGAGCACGTCGGCCATCTTCTCCGAGTCGTACTCGTTCATCTGGCACCCGAAGGTGCGTATGAAGACTTTTGGCTGCGTCATGGTGTCCTGGGTCGCGGAGCTGAATCCGGGCAGGGGTCTTTCTCTACGGCGTCGACAGAGAAATCCTACAGCAATCGTTTGCGCCGTTGTCGATGGCGCCACGCTGCATTTGTAGGTTTCGGCCCACACATGGTCCGCATGGCCCATGGGCCGCTGTGGCTGCCCCGATCGACGCGCGCCCGCACGGACCATGGCACGCAACTGCCCCGCGGGACCGGTGCCACACCCTGATCTGGTCCAGAACGGAGGGAACGACATGAACCGAAACTTCAAGATGAGTCTTCTCGCGGCCTCGCTGCTCGCGGCCTTCGGCGTAGCGCGCGCCGACACCATCACGAGCGTGACGAGCGACCGCCTCGAGCCGAAGTGCATGGACACGGCGAATACGCAGCCCGCGGGCTGCATCCCGAGCGTCCCGCTCAACCAATCGAGCAGCAGCACGACCACGACCGACGTGACGCCGGGCGTGGCGGTCGTCCCGGGGTCGAGCTCCTCGTCGACCACGATCAACGGCACGAGCAGCGTCCCCAGCTCGTCGTCCAGCTCGATCAACCTGAACGGCAGCGCGTCCACGCCGGGCAGCTCGTCCAGCTCGACGGACATCAACGTGAACGGCACCGCCGCCGCTCCGAGCAGCTCGTCCAGCTCGACCGACGTGAACCTGAACGGCTCCGCGACGGCGCCGTCGGCGAGCTCGTCCAGCTCCAACAGCCTGGACATCAACCGCTCCGGCAGCAGCACGTCGCCCAGCAGCAGCAAGTCGAGCACGTCGACCACGCCGAGCAGCAGCTCGTCCAGCAGCACGACGCCCAGCACGTCCAGCACCACGCCCAGCAGCAGCACGTCGCCCGGAAGCTCGACCTCCTCGGGCAGCGCCGGGAACACGCTCAACGTGAGCCCGAACGTCGGCGTCGACGCCAACGTCGGGGTGAGCAACTCGGACGTGAACGCGGGTGCCAACATCAGCCCGGGCGTGAACGTGGGCAACGGCTCGCAGAGCGTCACCAGCGGGCCCACGAGCGCGAGCCAGCAGTCGACGGACATCAACTCGTCCTCGTCGATGTCGCAGGGCTCCAGCACCAACCAGTCGTCCGGCTCGAGCGGGACCACGAGCGCCAACACCGGCTCGTCGTCCAACCAGTCGACCTCCGGCACGTCGGGCACCAGCTCGGCGCCGGCCAGCTCCTCGACCGACACGACGCAGCAACCCGGTTCCGGCACCTCGAGCACGCAATAACGCGGGAGGTTATCCGGTGAACGGGAAGCGGGCCTTCGGGCCCGCTTTTTTTTCGAGCGTTTCCGGGGCGTAGGACCTGTCCTACAGCAGCGGCGGCTGATATATCATAGAGTTCGAACGACTTCGCCACGCTCCGACTCCGACACGTGCCGCGAAAGCCCTCGACAATGAGAGGTTTTCCCCGTGATTCGACGCAGTTGGCGTACGCATCTCAAGGCGAGCACCACCCAGGAAGCGGTCCTCACCGTCGTGAGCCAGTACCTGGAGGAATGGAAGCGGGAGGAGATCGCCGCGCTCCCGCCGGGCGCCTGGCCCGGAACGCTCCGGACCAAGGCCGACGTCCTCGCCCATGCCGTGAAGCTGGGCACCATGCACGCCGCCTTCGCCGGCGAGCACCGGTCGCTCGCAGGCCTCCAGGAGCTCCTGCTGTTCTTCACCCACGCGTCGGTGCGCAGCAACCAGCTCGCCGCGCTGCTGAGCGAGGCCACGGAGGCGCTCCAGAAGGCGCCCGCCAAGCCGCTCGATCGCAGGGCCGTCGAGGATGAGTAGGGCGGCGGAACGCGAGGGCGTTCCCGCCGCCCGGCTCTACGCGCTGCTGAACGAGGCCTTCGAGCGGGCGCGCGACCCCAACTGCCGGCGGTGCGCCATGCCTTTGCCGGTCTTCCGCGTCCCGCCGGATCCGGGCGGCGCCAACTGGCACACCGGCCTTCCCCGCCGCTGCCCGTTCGGCTGCGACCGCGTGATCGGCGAGGTGCAGGCGGCCCTGTGGGAGCGCTACGACATGCTCGGGTTTGATGCGCCCGAGGCCCAGCCCGGCGGGCCAGGCGCCTTCCCTGATCCAGCGCAAACGGACTCCAACGGCGAGGCCTAACGTCGAGAGTGAGGCGGCGCCTTCCCTGCGCCGCTGCAACCCTGGGTGAGGCCATGGTCCGCAGGAGCTGGCGCACCGAGCTCAAGTCGGCGACGACCGCGAAGGACGTCCTCGGCCTCGTCGCGCGCTTCCAGGCGGAATGGCCGGCGGACGAGACGGCGCGCCTTCCCCGCGGCACGTGGCCCTCGCGCATCGCGACGCGCGCGGACCTCCTTTCCCACGCCTCCGTGCTGGGCGGCCTTCACGCGCATTTCGAAGGTCCCGCGGCGGCGCTTCCCGGCCTGCAGGAGATGCTCCTCTTCTTCACGCACGCCGCGGTGCGGATCGCGCAGCTGGGCGACGGCGCGGCGCTCAGCGATCCGGCTTCAGGAGAAACGCCCGCCAAGGGATCCGTCCCGCCGGAACCGGTCCGCCGATAAGTCCCATTCCCACGATCCAGCCGCGGTTGTTGATCGCCTCCGGTAGCAGGCGTGTCCATCCCGCCGCGCGCACGGCCGGGATCTGGTCGACCATCGTCAACGTGCCGTCCTGGAGGAGGAATCCCGACAGGCCATTCATGACGCCCACCGCATCGCCGTGGTCGTTGATGCCGAGGGCGACGCTGCAGCAGTCGCCGCCCGGGATGAGCGGGCGCATCGCGCCATCGTCGATGAACGCGACCGGAGCGCCGTCGAACTGGTCCGACACGTAGCCCACGACCACCCCATGGCTGTTGATGGCCACGGCCTTCCCCTGCTGGTGGCCCATCGTGCCGAGGTCCGTCATCACGCCGTTGTCGTAGAGGAACGGATGGAGCGCGGCGTTGCCCGCCGTCTGCGAGTAGCCCACGACCGCGCCGTGGTCGTTGATCGCGAGCGACTGCGACTCCGTGCCGCCCAGCGTTCCGAGATCGGTAAGCACGCCGCCGCTGCTGAAGGTGAACGCGTGCGGAACACCGCCCACGAACGGGAAGGAGCTCGCGACGAGGTCGAACTTGTTCACGAAGAGCGGGAAGCCGGGGGTGCCCACGCCCAGCGCGTGCCACTGGCCGTCCTCCCAGAGCGACTCGCCGCCGGGAAAGTGCGTGCCGGCGATCGTCCCGCGCGCGTTCACGTCGAACGCCTCGCCGTTCCCGAGATCCTGCGGAACGCCGTTCACCCAGAGCGTCGCCCGCGGCGGTGCGGAGAGGCCGGTCGAGGGATCGACCGGAGACGACTCGCCTACGATGTCGCCGCGGTCGTTCACGGCGCGGGCGATGGCGCTGTCGTTTCCGATGCCCGGGAGGAGCGTGATGGTCCAACCCTTGGCGGACGCCGTGGAGGCGGCGAGCACGTCCGCCGCGCCGAAGCCCATTGCGAGGAGCGCGATACCGGCGGCGAGACGGATTGCGCGTGCGCGAAGGGACATGGCGGCCTCCAGCAAGGTCGAAGACAGCTGTTTTTTTGCGCCGGGAATGTTGCGAACGGGACCACGGAAAGATGCGCCGGTCGGCGTAAGCGCCCCCGCTTCGGCGGGGTGAGGGCGGCGGGTGTATCGTCCGGGGCTTCGATCTCCGGGAAGAGTGCCCCATGAAAGCCGCAACCCCCGATCTCGCGACCCGCCGCCGCGCCTTCCGCAAGCTGCACGAGACCGGCTGCTTCGTGCTCCCGAACCCGTGGGATGCCGGGAGCGCGCGCTATCTCGAGCGGCTGGGCTTCCAGGCGCTCGCGACCACGAGCTCCGGCGGCGCCTGGGCGCACGGGCGCGCCGACGGAAGCTTCACGCTCGAGGAGACGCTCGGATACGTGCGGGACATCGCGGAGGCCACGGGCCTTCCGGTGAACGCGGACTTCGAATCCGGCTATGCGAAGGATCCCGAGGGCGTCGCGCGAAACGTGCGGCTCGCCATCGACGCGGGCGCCGCGGGCATCTCGATCGAGGACTCGACGGGCGATCCCGCCGATCCGCTCCGGGACATCGCATCGGCCGTGGCGCGCATGAAGGCGGCGCGCCGCGCGATCGACGAAAGCGGCACGGAGACGCTCCTCATCGGACGCGCCGAGAATTTCTTCCTCGGGAAGCCCGATCTCGAGGACACCTTGAAGCGCCTGCGCGCGTATTCGGACGCGGGAGCCGACGTGCTCTACGCGCCCGGCATCAAGACTCCGGAGCAGATATCCGCGGTGGTGAAGGCGGCGGGCTCCAAGCCCGTGAACCTCCTCGTGGGCTCCGCGACGCAGCTCACGCTCCCCGAGATCGAGGCGCTGGGCGTGCGCCGCGTGAGCGTGGGCGGTGCGCTCGCGCGCGTCGCGTGGGGCGGGTTCATGCGCGTCGCGCGCCAGATCGCGGAAGAGGGGCGGTTCGATGGGTTCGCGGGCGCGGCTTCCGGCGCGGAGCTCAATTCCATCTTCGGTGCCCGCTAGCCGCGCCCTTCAACGCGGCGCGGGCGTCTTCGACGGGATCACCGGCACCGCGGGCGGGACGGTCCCGCGCAGCGAGCCGTAGCGATACGTGTAGATGGCGGTGAACTCCGCGCCCAGGAGGAAGATCTGCGCGGAGTAGTACACCCATACGAGCAGGACCACGAGCGAGCCGGCCGCGCCGAAGCCCGAGGTCACCCCGCTCGTGCCCAGGTACAGGCCGATGAGGAACTTGCCGACCGTGAAGAGGAGCGCCGTCACCGCCGCCCCGATCCCCACGTCCTTCCACCCGATGCGCACGCGCGGCAGGATCTTGTAGATCATCGCGAAGAGCGCCGTCACCGCCACGAAGCTCACGGCGAAGTTGTGTCCTTCGAGCAGCCAGCGCATCTTCGCGAACCATGAGCCCCACCACGCGCCGATCGCCACGATCGCGGCGCTGAGCACCAGGGAGACCAGGAGGAGGAAACCGATCGCGAGGATCATGCCGAACGAGAGCAGGCGTCCCCGGAGGAGCTCCGACCATCCCTGCTCCACGGCCGAGGGCGCGCGCCAGATGCGATCCAACGCGCTTTGGAGCTCGCCCAGCACGGTGGTCGCGCCGAGCACCAGCGTGACGAGACCGGTCAGCGCGGCGAGGATGCTGGTCGCGGGTTTGCTTGCGCTTTGCACCAGCCCCTGGACCGCCGCGGCACCGCTGTCGCCCACCATTCCGCGCAGCTGCGCGAAGATCGCCCCGCTCGCCGCCTCGCCGCCGAAGACGAGGCCCGCGATGGCGATCACGATCACGAGCAGCGGCGCGATGGAGAAGATCGTGTAGTACGACAATGCGGCGCCCATGCTCGGCGCGTAGTCCGCGCGCCATGCTTCGTAGGACTCCCGCAGCATGCGATGGATGTCGGCTGCGCCGGGCCGGCGTGATTCGGGCGCGTCGCGAGCGGGATCGGCTGGCACCGGGAGCTCTTCGGGCGGCATGGCGCGATCTTACCCGGCCCTCTTCGAGCCGGTATAGAGCTCTCTCTCGGGCGTGTCCTACGCCTGGTCGGGTGCGCGCGGCGTAAGCCCCGTGGAGGCGCGCCGGTAGGCGCCATCCGATTGTCGCTGGGGTGGCGCAACCCCCTTGGCACCCCTCCTGTCCCAGACGCACTGACCCATGGACAGGAGGAATCGGTGAAACATTTCCCTATCGCCTTCGGAACCATCGTCGTCATCGCAATCGGCGGCGCGATGGTGTTCGACCACATCACGGCGACGCATAGCATGCCCACTCGACCCGCGCGCGCCCTCATGAGCAAGAACACGGAATCGGCGCCCGCGCCCGCCGCGAGCGTCGAGGAGACCACCACCACGCAGAGCACGGTCGTCGCGAAGGCCGAGGAAGCGCCCGCGGCGAGCGCGCCTGTGCCGAAGGAGACTGCGGCCCCGGCTCCGGCGGTGAAAGAGAAGGCGTCGACGAAGCACGCAGCCCGCACGAAGTCCGCGCGCCATACCGCTTCGACGCCGCCCGCCGCGAGCGAGAGCACCGGTGAAGGTTCTAAAGCGACGAACGACGTCTCGCCGCCGAGCCCCCCGCCCGCGCCGACCGTCACGCAGCCGAGCACGCCGGCAAGCACCTCCGCACCGACCGCGTCTTCGAGCGCGACGGCGGACACCGGCACGCCGACCGCTTCCTCGAGCGCTGCCGCGCCCGCACCGGCCGCGTCGTCGAGTGCGAGTACGGACACGGCCACGTCGGCCGCGGCGCCGAGCGCCCCTGCCGAACCGCTCAGCACGACGAGCCCTCCGAGCACTGCGACCAACTCGGCTGCGCCACCTCCACCGGCTGAGTCTAACGACGCTTCGAAGTAAAAAAAAACGGGCCGCGAAGCGGCCCGTTTTCATTTCCTATCTGGTGGCGAGTCAGGGATTTGAACCCCGGACCAACGGATTATGATTCCGCTGCTCTAACCGCTGAGCTAACTCGCCGGAAAGCCCGTTATTTTACGGCATTTCGGGGCCGGCGCGCGAGGTTGCGACCCGGCGGGGAGCGGAAGCTACGGAAGCCGCAGCGGCTCGTCGATCGCGCGCGTGGCGGCGTCGACGTAGCGCTCGATGTGCGCCGTATCCATGTCCAAGGCGCGCCCGAGGCGCGCGAGGTACGCGTCGTCGAACTCCTGCGGCCCCGCGGGGAAGAGCGCGAACCAGGCGGTGAGCACCGCCAAATCGGTCCCGAGCGGCGAGGCGCTCGACGGCCCCGCATAGAGCTCCACGCGCGGGTCCTGGGA
>Ga0105238_10008979_pt1 | contig 10005 bp, 7 predicted proteins | sample KBSC34metaG_FD_81526 | JGI IMG/M metagenome (GOLD analysis project Ga0105238, IMG submission 81526) | Corn rhizosphere microbial communities from Kellogg Biological Station, Michigan, USA - KBS C3-4 metaG | ecosystem: Host-associated > Plants > Roots > Rhizosphere > Soil | place: Michigan, USA...
CCTGGGATATCCGCACCATCGTGCACGGCCATGACGGTTATCTCGACATCGCCGTGCTGATGGGCATTCCGGCGCTCTGCGTCGCCGTCTACACCTTCCTGATCGCCCCTTTGCGCGACTACATGCGCATCCCGCAGCGCAAAGAAAACATCTTCCTCGGCGATTTCTTCATGATGGTGGTGCTGTTCACGGCGCTGAACGGTTTCCTGGAAAGCTTCTTCTTCCACCGCGGTGACCCGGTCTGGCTGTTCTTCGTGCTGGGCGTGCTCGGCCTGAGACAAGTCTCGTTGCGGCCGATCCCGGTTCGCGTCTCCCACTGATCCTGGACAATCGATCTCTCGCGGCTGAACTTTTCCAACGCCATGCAAACGCAGCTTTATTTCTGCGCAATCCGGATTGAAAACCGCTTCACACTTTTCCTGGAATTGCTTTAAGAGAGCCTTCTTTCGGAGGCTTTCATGACGATCAGGCTGGTTCTCGCCGGTTGCGGCAATATGGGTTACGCCATGCTCTCGGGCTGGCTGAAATCCGCGAAGCTCGAGCCGACGGCGGTGTTCGTGGTCGAGCCCAACGCCGAGTTGCGCCAGCGCGCCGAACATCTCGGTTGCCGTGCCGCCGCCGACGCCGCGGCTATTCCGGCCGGCGCCGTGCCCGATCTCGTGGTCATTGCGGTAAAGCCACAGGTGATTCGCGAGGTGACGGCGCACTACAAGCGCTTCGGCGACGGCAGGACGACTTTCGTCAGCATTGCCGCCGGCACGCCGGTCGCCACCTTCGAGGAAATCGTGGGCGAGCTCGCGCCGGTCGTGCGCTGCATGCCGAACACGCCGGCCGCGATCGGCAAGGGCATGATGGTGGTGTTTTCCAACCCGCTGGTCTCCGAAGACGTGCGCCGCTTCGTTGCCGAACTGCTTTCGGCAAGCGGTGTCGTGACGACGATCGACGACGAGGGCCTGATGGACGCCGTGACCGCCGTCTCCGGCTCAGGCCCGGCCTATATCTTCCACTTCATCGAGGCGCTGACAGTTGCGGCCGAAAAGGCCGGCCTGCCGGCCGAGACCGCCAAGCTGCTTGCCATGCAGACTGTTTTCGGCGCCGCCTCGCTCGCCGCTGAAAGCGACGAGGAACCGGGCGTGCTGCGCCAGCAGGTGACCAGCCCCAACGGCACGACCGCCGCGGCACTTGCCGTGCTGATGGGCGGAGACCGGCTGACGAAGCTCGTTACCGAAGCCGTGGAAGCGGCGCGGCTGAGATCGATAGAGCTGGGCAAGTAGGCTCTTCTTGTTTGAGCATGATCTTTTCCGAAAACCGGCCTCCACCTTTCGGGATCATGCGCTCCCGTACAGCATCTCGTCCTGGAGCTTGCGCAGGGCGTAAAGTCTCGTCGTCTGGTCCGGCGCGGCATTGTCGGCCGTCAACAACCCGCCTTTCCTGACGGGCTTCAGCACCTTGCCGCCTTCGAGCAGCCCGACCGGCACGGCGCGGTTCGCCCGGGCATCGGCAACGGTCATGGTCCAGGAGCGGTAGCAAGTCTCGCCGATCGCATCGAAGGTCTCGCCGGCGGCGAGGTCGCGCTTGGCGACCGCGCAGACTTCCGCCACCGGCCTCGGCAGAGGCACCATGTCGGGTTTGCCGTGGAGCATGATGCGGGCCGCGGTGAGCGGCACCTCCAGCGAGGTCAGGTGATAGGGCCTGAACAAGCCGTAATAGGGGCCGCGGCCGACGTGGAGATCGTCCATGCGCTCGACAATGCGCGGGTGCATCGCCTCGACGATGACGAAGACGCCGGGCGCCACGCCCTTGCCGATCGTGTAGTCGACGACGCCCTTCCTCGACAGGAGGCCGCCGTCCTCTTTGGGTATCAGCACCTTGGCCAGTTGATCGCGATCGGCCTTGGGCCCGTGCATGCCTGGAACATCGGGAACAAGGCCTGTGGCGTTGGCGATGGCGCACATCTCGACCATGGTTTTGGAGCCGTCGACGAATTCGACCAGCATGCGCGGGTTCATGTTGCGGCGTTGCGCCTCTTCCCAGTAATCGTCCGGGACGGCGTCATGGTTGAGCGGATTGTTCTTGCCCTTGCCGGCCGAGACGATGGTGTAGCCGAGCGCCGAAGCGAACTCGATCAGTTCCATGCAGCTCGAGGGTTCATCGCCCGCGCCAACCGAATAGACGACGCCCAACCGGTCGGCCTGCTGCTTCAGGTAGCAGCCGATGGTCACGTCGGCCTCGACATTCATCATCACCAGATGCTTACCATGTTCCATGGCCATCAGGTCGAAATCGGCGGCAACGCCAGGTTTTCCGGTGGCGTCGATGACGACGTCGATCAGCGGATTGGTGACCAGCATCTCGTTCGAGGTGATGGCGATCCTGCCGCCTTCGATCGCCTGTGTGACCCTGGAGGCGGTTTCGGCCTCGATCGCCATCGCCTCGTCGCCATAGGCGATGCGGATCGCCTCGCGGGCGGTGTGCGGGCGCCGCGTGGAAATGGCCGCGATCGAAATGCCCGGCATCAGCATGCCCTGCGTCACCAGGTCGGTGCCCATCTCGCCAGAGCCGATGACACCGATGCGCACGGGCTTGCCTTCGGCGGCGCGTCGGGCAAGATCGCGGGCAAGTCCGGTCAGGGCGACATTGGTCATGTAAGAAAATCCACGGCTTTTTGCTCCGGCTCGCAATACAGGGAACGATCCCCGTTTGCCAACCAAACCAGACCGACATGGCGATTTCTTGCGCATGCTTTGCAAAGCCGCAGCAGATTTCCCGAGAGCTTGTGCCTGGCGACCGCACGATTCGCCATTTCTTTCAGGCCATTAACCATTGCGATCCGCCTTAACCTGAAAAGTCCTGGCCGCCGCACCCGGTTTCTGTGCCATTTTTGCTACAGGTTTTGGCACTAATGCCCTGAATCGCACTTTTGAGGGGTGTCTAATCCATTATGCACTCACATCCCCGAAAAATCTGATAGATACTGGCCGTAAGCTCCGGTGGCAGGCTTGGGCAATAAGCGCCGATAAAAAAATAATGGCGCGGGGATAGTCACGGGGTAGAAATGACCAGGACGGGTAAAGTAACCGTCGGCTGGCGCTTTGCGCTCGCCGTTACGGTGTCGATGCTGGCTTGCGAGAGCGCCGGCGCACTCACACTCAAAGAAGCCGTTGCCGTCGCTGTGGAGTCCAATCCGGAGATTGGACAGGCGATCGAAAACCGCGAAGCGATCGAATTCGAACTGCGCCAGGCAAAAGGCCTTTATCTTCCCAGCGTCGATCTGGAAGCGTCGACAGGCGTTCGCCGCCTGGACAATGATACAAGGCGTGCCCTCGACCAGGATCATGACGCCCTTTATCCGAACGAGGCAGACCTCACGGTCTCGCAGACGCTTTATGACAGCGGCGCAAGGCGGGCCGAACTGAACCGTCAGGCCTCGCGGGTCGATGGGGCTTCCTTCCGGGTTCTGGAACGGTCGGAATTCATCGGGCTTGCGGTCGTCCAGGACTATCTGGAATACATGCTGCAGGCTTCGATCGTGACCGAGGCCAAGAAGAACCTTGGCTTCCACCAGTCTATCCTCAGCGACATCAAGCAAGGTATCGCGGGCGGCGCCCTCAACGATGCCGACCGGCAGCAGGCCGAGGAACGGCTCTATGCCGCCAAGGCGCGGATGCAGGAGGCAACCGAAGAACTCGAGGCGGCCAAGATCCGCTTCTTCAAGAATGTCGGCAAGCCGCTGACCAACGCGTCCCGGCCGTCCGATGTCGCGGCCGCTCTGCCGCGGTCGCTCGACGATGCTATCGGGCTAGCCAGGCAGAACAATCCGCGTGTCCATATGGCCAACAGCGATATCGACGCCGCCGCTTCGCTGGTCGATGCGGCGCGGGCGAAATTCGGCCCCACGATTACCGCCGAGGGTGTTGCCCGGGGCGGATATGACATCGACGGCGACAATGGCGATGCGAGCGACTTGCAGGCTCGGGTGGTGCTGCGCTGGAACCTCTATCGCGGCGGCATCGACAAGGCCAACGAACAGGAACAGATCCGCCGCACCAGCGAGCAGCGTCTTGCGCTGCATCAGGTGCTGCGCGAGATCGAGGAAGCCGTCCGCACCTCGTGGGACCGCCGTTTCCGCCAGGCGGAACTGGCAAAGACGCTGCGGCAGCAGGCGGCCACCAATGAGAAGCTCGTCGCTTCCTATCGCGAGCAGTTCAAGGTCGGACAGCGCTCGCTCCTCGATGTGCTCGACGCCCAGAACACGCGCTTCAACACCGCGACACTGGCCGACACGTCGTCTTACGCGTCGCTGTTTGCAGAATACCGGCTGCTGGCCGCAACCGGGGAATTGCTGAAGACGCTCAACATCCAGCCGGCCAAGCAGGCCTCGGCCTATGCGCGTACGGAGTTCGGCGTGCCTGAAACGGCCGATACCGAGACCTATGCGCGGACGCCGTCGGAACAGAAGAACGATCTTCCGTTCGACATCCTCGCACCGGTCAGGAAGAAGTAGTCGATGTAAGCGTCGATCTCAGGTCCTTCGGGGCGGATCGTGAACCAGCAACCTAACATCCTGTCGCCCAAGGAGGCCTTCAAAGCCTGCTTCTGCGCTGTTGCGGCCTATCTCGGCAGGCCGAGCGCGGAGACCGTGCTGTTTGCCGGCGTGCCGATTTCGGACACGCGCATCGAGCCGGATGAAATCCGCCATCTGGCCGAGCGCATCGGCCTCGAGGTCCAGGATTTCAGCCATCGTGATTTCCTGCGCGGTCGCTTCGATCTTCCGGCCATCGTCTTCCGCGTCAGCCAATTGCCGATCGCTCTCCTGGCCGAAATCGAGGGCGGACAATATCTGACGGCGCCCCAGGAAAACGGCCGCACCACTATCGACAGGTCGGAACTCGCCGAAAGCTATATCAGCGGCGGCTCGTCCTTTTCGATCACCTATGCCAACACGGCCGAAGAGATGACGGTCGGCACCGCCGCGCGGATCGAAAGGCGCCACTGGCTGACCGGCACCATGGGGGCGTTCTGGCGCACCTATTCGAAGGTGGTGCTGTCGGCGGTCTTCATCAACCTGCTTGCGATCGCCTCGCCGATCTTCACCATGAACGTCTACGACCGCATCCTGCCGAATAAGGCGATCTCCACGCTGTGGGTGCTGGCGCTCGGTATCGGCGCGGCCATCCTGTTCGACCTGCTTCTCAAGACGGCCAGGGCGTCATTGATCGACTATGCCGGACGCAAGGCGGATCTGCGGATCTCCTATCTGCTGTTCGAAAAAGTGCTGAATTCCTCGCTGTCGGCGCGGCCCGGATCGACGGGTGAATATGCAAACCGCGTCACGCAGTACGAATTCGTGCGCGAGTTCTTCACCTCGAACACCATCAGCGTCTTCATCGACACGCTCTTCGTCTTCGTCTTCCTGCTGGTGATCTACGCCATCGGCGGCTGGCTGGTGATCATCCCCGCGCTGGCCTTCGTCATATCGGTCATTGTCGGGCTGATCACGCAGCGGCGGATCGGCAAGCGGGTCGCCGCCTCGATGAACGAGGCGTCGCAACGCCAGGCCCTGCTGGTCGAATCCATTTCCACGCTGGAGACGATCAAGTCGCTGCGCGCCGAGGCCTACCTGCTGCGCAAATGGGGCGAGCACTCGAAGAACGCGGCCAACACGTCCGAGAAGATCAAGGAGCTCTCGGCGGCGGCAGGCAACATCACCGGCGCCATCCAGCAATTCGTCACGGTGGCCCTGGTTGTGGCCGGCGCCTACGCATTCTCGGAAGGCCAGGTCTCGACAGGCGCCATCATCGGCACCGTCATGCTGGCCGGCAGGGCCGTAGCGCCGCTCGGCCAGATCGCGATTACGCTTGCACGGTTCCGGCAGGCCATGCTGTCGCTCAAGATCATCAATACGATCATGTCGCAGCCGGAGGATCGCCCCGATACGGTCGGTTTCGTCAACCGGCCGATCCGCAGCGGCGCCCTCGTCTTCAAGAATGTCGGTTTCGCCTATCCGGGCACGGAGAACGAGGTTCTGAGCGGGCTCAACATCGCGGTCAGGCCCGGCGAGCGGGTCGGCATCATCGGCCGCATCGGTTCCGGCAAGACCACGATGGGCCGGCTGATCGGCAGGCTTTACCTGCCGACGTCGGGGGAACTGCTGCTCGATGGCATCGACATCCGCCAATACCACCCGTCGGAGGTGCGCGCCGCGGTCGGCATCGTCGCGCAGGCCGGCGACCTGTTTTCGGGCACCATCAAGGAGAACCTCTTGATGGCGGCGCCGGAAGCGAGCGACGAGGAGATCATCGATGCGGCGAAAGCCGCTGGCGTCGATGACTTCGTCTCGCGGCATCCGCGCGGCTACGACATGAATGTCGGTGAGCGAGGCACCAATCTCTCGGGCGGGCAAAGGCAGGCGGTGGCAATCGCCCGACTGCTCTTGACCAAACCGAAGATCGTCTTCCTGGACGAGCCGTCGGGTTCGATGGATCTCGCTTCCGAACGGCAGTTGATCAAGCAGCTCAAGGTGGCGTTCGATCGTGACACGACGCTGATCGTATCGACCCATCGCTACAGCATGCTGGAACTTGCCGACCGCCTCATCGTCATTGAGCAAGGCCGCGTCGTCGCGGACGGGCCCAAGGAACAAGTCATCCAGGCGTTGCAGAAGGGCAATGCCTGACCGGAACGTACAGACATGCTTGCAAGGGAAGATCGGCCACCATTTTTCGCCTCGGCGTCCGTCTACATCGTCGGGGCGCTGTTCGTGTGCTTTACGGCCTGGGCATCCTTTGCCGAGGTCGATGAGATCGCGCGCGGCGACGGCAAGGTGATACCCGCTTCGAAGACGCAGATCATTCAGGCCAGCGAGCCCGGCGTCGTGCAGGAAATCGCCGTCAAGATCGGCCAGATCGTCAAGAAGAACGACCTCATCATCCGCCTCGACAACTCGGGCAATACGTCGAGCCTTGGCGAAGAGAAGGCCAAGGCGCGGGCGCTGCAGGCGCGCATCGCGCGGCTGCAGTTCGAGCAGAGCGGCAATGTCGAAGGGGCGTTCCCTTGCCCTGCGGAGATCCTGAAGGTCGCGCCGGAAATCTGCGACAACGAGCAGAAGCTGCTCGTCGCCCGGCGCGACAATTTCGAGGTCAAGCTGTCCGTTCTCAAATCGCGCCTCGATCAGCGCGAGAAAGAGCTGGACGAGGCCACCGCCAATTCCGACCGCCTGTCCAAGAGCCTGGACGTCACCGACCGGGAAGCGGCTCTGGTCGAACCCATGGTCAAGAAAGGCCTGATGGCCAAGACCGAACAGATTCGTGTCGAGCGCGAACAGACCGACCTTCACGGACAGCTGGCCCTCGCCGGCGAGACAATCAAGAAGAGCCAGTCGGCAATCACCGAGGCGCAGCTTCAGGTGAATGAATTGGGCCTGCAATTGCAGCAGGAGGCGTTGAGCGACTTGACGCAGGCGCTCGCCGATCTCTCCGTGGTCGACGAAACCATCCGCGGCGCCACCGACAAGGTGGCGCGCACCGACATCCGCTCGCCGGTCGACGGCATCGTCAACACGCTCGACGTCAATACGCTCGGCGCCTTCGTGCAGCCCGGCGCTGTGGTGGCCGGCATCGTGCCGACCTCCGAGACGCTGCTGGTCGAGGCGCGGGTTTCGCCGCGCGACGTCGCCTTCATCCAGCCGGACCAGGAGGCGCTGATCAAGGTCACGGCGTATGATTTCTCGATCTTCGGCGGCATCGAGGGCAAGGTCTCCAACATCACCGCCGACAGCCTCGTCGACCAGAAGACCGGCGAACCCTATTACCAGGTGCGCGTCGCCACCGAGAAGTCGACGCTGACAAGGAACGGCAAGGCCTATTCGATCATCCCGGGCATGATCTGTTCGGTCGACATCAAGACCGGACGCAAGACGATCCTCAACTATCTTTTGAAGCCCATCAACAAGGCGCGTCAGGAGGCGATGAGTGAGCGATAGCGCGATCCGCCCCGACACTCGCCGCGACCGGCTGTTGCCGGCGCTCGCGGCCGAGGATTTCGGCCCGGAGTTCCGCGTCGTGGCCCGCGGCGGCGTGCGCCGCGGCATCCGGCTGGAGCACGCCTTCTGGGTGTCGCTGAAGCAGTTGGCGGAAAACCGCAAATGCACGATCGGCATGCTGGTCGAGGAGATCGCCGAACATCATCCCGACCAGGGCAACCTCACCTCGGCGATCCGGGTCGCCTGCATGCGCGGCCTGGCCGAGGAAAGCATGGAATTGCGCAAGCTTGCCTCGATCCGCACGATCAACGCGATCCTCATCGCGTGCCCGTCGCCCGCCTTCGCGCTGTCGTCATCGAAGAAGATCCTGGCTTTCAACACGCCGTTCCAGCAACTGGTCAGGCGTCAGTTGCCGAGCTCGCCTGGCGAGGATGGGCGCCAGGACCTGAAGCTGGCCCTGGACCTCAACGTTCCCGACATCTTCGCCAGGCTCGACGCCAATGGCGAAACACCGGTCACCAGCGGCTTCGTCATCGGCGCCGGCGAGCGCCGCTATCGCGGTCAACTCAGCGCCGTGCGCGCGCCCGTCACCGAGCCGGAACTCCTGATGGCTTTCGTCTTCAACGGCTGAAGCAATTCCAGGAAACGCACGTGGCGGCCTTCCTGCCCGGAAATTGCATGAAGACAAACAGATAGAGCGGTTATGCGCTTGGCGAAGCGCCAAACCGCTCAAGTCTACTGCCTCGGACCCGAAGCGGCAGATGCTTCCGGCGATCCTTCGCCGGGCGCTACCGTCGAGAAGCCGCCGGCGATGTCGGCGATCTGCGCACCGGACTTCGACCCGTGGATCCAGGCGCGATCCGTGCTGAAGGAATAGAGCGGAACATAATCGGGCAGCTCGCTATCGCGCAGGACGGCGTTGCCGAGGCTGTCGAGGATGAAGGCGCCGCTTCCCGTGCTCACCGACAGAACGGCGTGGAAGAACTTGCGGCGGCGATCCTGGAGCACCACGAGCGACATGCTCTGCGCCGGGATCCCGGCTCTGAGCAGCGCCGCCATCTTGAGTATGGCGAAATCCTCGCAGTCGCCGGCGCGATGCTCGAGGACCTCCGAAGGCTTTGCCCAATAGTCGAGCTTGCCGTAGACGACACTGTCCTTGCGATAGGCGATCAGGCGATTGATGCTGCTGTTGACGAAGGATAGCTTGTCGCGAAAGCCCTTGTTGGCGGCAATGTTGATGATCTCGGCGAAAACCGGGCTCTCGCGGTCGCAGGTGCTGCCCGCGGTGCAATCGACGATGGCCTTATAGACAGGAGCCCAGCGCGCCGCGACCGGAAAGTTGCGCATCGACAGGGCGACGGAACCGAAGACGCCGGGGATGATCGCGGCGGTCTGGATCGGGTCGATGCCGGGATCGGCCTTGGCGCTCGAATGCGCTTCAATCTGATAGGATGCGGCCGGCGAAAGGTCTGCGATCCGGTATGCGGCGGCCGGCTGCCAAGGCAGCGGCCGGGCCAGCGAAACGCCGCCAAGACTGGCCGGCGCAAGCACCTTTTGCAGGGCCGGCGCCGCGTCCGAATTGGCGCTTGCGGATAATGGATTTGCCAGACCGGCGAGGCCGATTGCCAGCAAGAGAACCTTGATCCCCGTGGTCCCTGGGGCTGCTTTTTGTATTTTCATAACGCCCACCTTTGACTGTGGACGCTACCAATCTTGTCTCAAATTATCGGAAAGGAAGGTGGGTAAATTTCCGCGAATCACTCTATTCTATTTTCCATCAAATTTTATTCAAATTTATACTTTCATTTACCTAGCCGGTGATGCGCGCCACGGCCAATCCCGCGGCCCTCAAGAGAATGCATATCTGCGTATATCATCGCGATTTACCAAGTGTAAAAAATGCAATTCTCTACATATTCGAATATATGAAATGGATTGAAGGTCTGTTGCAAAGTCCGGGCCTGACATGTCTCTTTCCGGGAAACGCCGGAGGGGCTTTGGCTATGACGAACACTATCGAATTC
>Ga0105238_10008980_pt1 | contig 10005 bp, 9 predicted proteins | sample KBSC34metaG_FD_81526 | JGI IMG/M metagenome (GOLD analysis project Ga0105238, IMG submission 81526) | Corn rhizosphere microbial communities from Kellogg Biological Station, Michigan, USA - KBS C3-4 metaG | ecosystem: Host-associated > Plants > Roots > Rhizosphere > Soil | place: Michigan, USA...
CCCATGCCGAGGATGACGACCGCAAGCAACACGATGAAGATCAGGATCAGGCGATTGGTCTCTGCCAGTTCGGAATGCTGCAGCCACATCGCCACGTTCATCGTAGTCATTGCCGGTCGTCTTCCTTTCTCGGCGCAGTGCGCACCTAGTTATTGGAGATTGTGGCCTGAGGTTCAACCGTAGTGTTGGTGTAGGCGTCCTTGGCGGCATCCACTGCTGCCGTGGCCGCCGCGCCAACCTTGGCCTGCTGCTCGTTCACCAGGTTGCGGCCTTTTTCCGCGTACTGGCTCCACTGCGTGCGGCCCTTCTCGTAGTACTCACGACCCTTGTCGGCATAGGCGCTGGCCTGCTGCTTGCCCTGTTCCACCAGTTCGCCTGCCTTCTGTTTGCCCTGCTCGTAGTACTGCCGGCCCTGCTCGGCATATTCGCCGGCCTTCTGCCGGCCCTGCTCGATCAGCTCTTCAGCGCGCTCTTTCGCCTCGCGGGCCCCATTCATCAGGTCTTCGCGCGTCTCTTTGCCCGCCTTCGGAGCATATAAAACGCCTACGATAGCGCCGATGCCCAACCCGGCAAGAAACCATCCCAATCCGCTTGATCCATTATCGTTGTCTGCCATCGCAAATCTCCTGTCTTCACGCGTCGACCGGTGCATTGTCCCAGGCCGTTTGTGCCGATACTGGAATGTACCACCGCCAGCGGCTTAGTGTCCTGCCGTCTGGCCCAATCCTTTCGGCGCTTTCGAGTCCGATGCCACAAAGAATTAGCGGGTTGCGCCCACAGGAAAGTTATCGCCCACGCTCATCGTTCGCCCCGGCTCTGCGTCCAATCTCCAGGGTCGACCATTTCCTCACGCACCGTGATCGCGAACCCCGGATACTATAGCCTCCACATAGTGCACAGGAGTATGGTTGATCTTCGGAATTTGGAATAAGGGGAACAAATGAACGTGCAAAAGATTCTCTCGCCGCTCTGGACCGTAGCGCTTGCCTCTACACTTTTTGGCACAGTTGCCGGCTGCAAGAGTTCAGCCACGGATGATGCCACCCTGAACACACAGGTGCAGAGCAAGCTGTTCTCCGACCAGGCGCTGCGCGGCGAATCCATCCAGACCGCAGTGGCCGGCGGTGTGGTCACCCTCACCGGCACCGTCTCCAGCGATGCGGCGCGGTCCAGCGCCGGGACGGACGCCGGGCAGGTCGCCGGCGTGAAGACAGTCGTAAACAATCTCACCGTGCAGTCTGCCGCGGTAGTCACCGCACCACCCCCGCAACCTGTTCCAGTAAAACCAGCCCCCACACCAACCCAGAAGATCAAGAAGCCATCGGCCTCCAAGCCACAGAAGAGCCAGCCCGCGCCCATCGTGCGCAGTACCCCGCCGCCGGCACCAGCGCCGGCGCCGGCGCAGCAGACTGCCCAGTCTGCCCCTCCGCCGGCTCAGCCACAGGCCCCGCCGCCTCCGCCGAAGCCGGTCGTGCGCGAAATCACTCTGCCTGCCGGAACGGCAATTCCGGTGCGCGTCACGCAGACGCTGGACAGCGCAACAACGCAAACCGGCGATAAATTCACCGGCTCCATCGCCTCCGATATCGTCGTCGACGGCGTCGTTGTGCTGCCGCAGGGCGCCCCGGTCACCGGCCACGTGGATGAGGCCAAAGATGCCGCGCACTTCAAGGGCAGCTCGCTGCTCACCATCTCGCTCACGTCCATCTCGCACAAAGGTGAGCGCATCGACTGCAACACCGAGCCCTATTCCAAGGAAGGAACAGGCCGCGGAAAGAACACCGCTGAAAAGGCCGGCGGCGGAGCGGCAGTTGGCGCAATCCTCGGTGGCATCCTCGGCGGCGGCAAGGGCGCAGCCATCGGCGCTGTCACCGGAGGCGGCGTCGGAGCAGGCGTCAACGGTGTGACCAGGGGCCAACAGGTGCAGATTCCGTCGGAGAGCATTGTGCGCTTCAAGCTTGCGGACCCGATCGTCGTTCGTGTCACCATCGGTGGAGCGGACCAGAGTTCCTCAGGGCTGCAACGGCGCGACCAGTAGCCCAACAAAATCATCTAACCAATCACCGTGCGCAGAACATCGCGCGGTCGCTTTCATTGCCGCACGCATCATTTCTGCTGTGTCGGCCATCGTTCTTCCATCCGTAACCAGCACGGCCTAAGCTAAGAACAATGCGTTCTGCACCAATTCCTCGCAAGCAGGCTCATCCGGGCAACCCGTGTCCGCGATTGAGGCACCTAACACCGCTGTCTCCACATGCAGGTTGAGGGTAGCGTTTGACGAAGGGAAAGCACACTCCAGCAGGCTATCTGGCCCTGACGCTGCACGCGCACATGCCCTACGTGGTGAACCACGGTACCTGGCCGCATGGGTTGGAGTGGCTGCACGAAGCAGCAGCGGAGACGTACCTGCCTCTGTTGCGCATGCTAGCCAGGCTGCAGCGAGACGAGGTGCCGGCCAACATCAACCTCAATCTCTCTCCGGTGTTGCTGGAGCAACTCACGCATCCGCATTTCATCGCGGAGTTCCCCCAATACCTCGAGCGCAAGATCAATGCCGCGCGGGAAGATGAGGCGTTCTTCCTGCAGATGGGCGATTCCCATCTCGCCGACGTTGCGCGCATGTGGGGCAGCTTTTATTCCACCGCTCTGGAAGACTTCCGCGCCTTGGGTGGAGACGTCGTCGCCGGCTTTCGACGATTTGCCGATGCCGGGATGATCGAAGCCCTTACCTGCGCAGCAACCCATAGCTACCTCCCACTGCTAGGCACGGATGAAAGTGTTCGCGCGCAGATACGCCTCGCCGCTCAGGTCCATGAGCGGCACATGGGTACACGGCCGCGCGGCATCTGGCTGCCGGAGTGCGGCTACCGTCCCGCCGGCGAATGGCAATATCCGGTCAATGGGACGGACCAGTCCGCTTCTGCAACCGGCTTTGAGCGCATCGGAATCGAGCATGCCCTCGCCGAATCCAGCCTCGAGTATTTCTTCGTCGACTCGCACCTGGTCGAGGAGTCACAACGCGCACCCTCACCCTATGGCCCTCCCGAAAGCCGTGTGCCGCGCACGCCACGGCTGGAGCGTGTGACGCAAGGGCCGGAGCGCAGCCTTTACCAGCCTTATTATGTCGACGGTCCGTACGACAAGCGCTTCGCCGCCACCATCTTTCCCCGCGATCCCGCCACCGGCCTGCAGGTCTGGTCCGGAGACACCGGCTACCCCGCCGACCCCAACTATCTCGACTTCCATAAGAAGCGCTTTCCCGGCGGCCATCGCTACTGGCGCATCACCGGCGCAGGCGTCGATATGGGCGGCAAAGAAGTCTACTGGGCGGAGCAGGCCGCTACCCGCGTGGAAGAGCATGCGGCGCACTTCGTCGCCATGGTGCAGCAGGCCCTCGACGGCGCACTCAGCCGTGCGATTCCGCCTGTGCTCTGCGCGCCTTTTGACGCGGAGCTCTTCGGCCATTGGTGGTTCGAGGGGCCTGCCTGGCTTGAGGCGGTGTGCCGCAAACTCCATGCCTCTGAATCCTTCGCCACCATCACCTGCAGCGCCTATCTCGACAGCTATCCGCGCGCAGGCTTCATCACTCTGCCGGAAGGCTCCTGGGGCGCCGAGGGCGGTCATCAGGTCTGGCTGAATCCGGAGACCTCCTGGACCTACGCCCATCTTTATTCTGCCGAGCTCTACGTGCGCGAAGTATGCACCTCGACGCGGTGGCGCGAAACCGAGTTGGGCACACATATCGTCAAACAACTCTGCCGTGAACTCCTTCTGCTCGAGTCCTCAGACTGGCAGTTCCTCATCACCACCGGCGCTGCGCGCGACTATGCCGAGATGCGCTTCCTCACCCACAACGACCAGTTCACCGAGCTGAAGACCATGTGGCAGGCCTTCATGAACGACGGCGCGCTGAACGAGCACATGACGGCTCGGCTCGCCGAAATCGAGCAGCGCGACACGCTGTTCCCGGAGATTGATCCCAGCCTGTGGGCTGAGGGCTCCCGCGACACCGGCCTCGCCCGGGCGGCCGCAGCCTTGCCCGGAGATGCCGCCTAGCGTGTATGGTGGTAGTGCGCAATGCGCACCCTATTCAGGAGAGACCAGCACCATGCCGTTCACAAGACAATCGCGCCGCAGTTTTATCTCCAACGGACTCGCCGTCTCCGGCGGCCTAGCTATAGGAGCTTCCCGCACAGGCTTCGCTGCAATGCAGGCTGCACCCGCCGCTCACACAGCATCTGCGGCCAACATCACCGGTCGCAACTCCTTGAAGGCGCACGCTGCGGCAAAGGGAATTCTGGTTGGCGCGGCCGTCGAGGCGCAGTTGCTCAACAGCGATACCGGCGTGGCGCAGGTCGTGAAGGACCAGTTCAGCCTTCTGGTGGCTGAGAACTCGATGAAGGTTGGCCCGATGCGGCCACGGCCGACAGCCTATTCGTTTGAGGCCGGCGACGCGCTGGTAGCCTTCGGCCAGGCAAACGGCATCAAGGTGCGCGGCCACAATCTCTGCTGGCACGCGCAACTTCCTACGTGGTTCAACTCGTACGTGACCAAGGACAATGCCAAGCAGGTCCTGACAGACCACATCGCTGTCGTTGCCGGGCATTACAAGGGCAAACTGCACGCATGGGACGTGGTCAACGAGGCGATCAACGTGCCTGATGGCATGCCGGGCGGAATGCGCAATGGCCCCTGGTACAAGGTGCTGCCTGACTTCATCCCCATCGCGTTTCAGGCTGCGCGCGCGGCCGATCCCAACGTCCTGCTGACCTATAACGACTACGGCATTGAGACCGACAGCCCCGGCGACACAGCCAAGCGCGCCGCCATCCTCGAACTCGTGCGCGGAATGCAGGCCAACAAGGTTCCCATCGATGCAGTCGGTATCCAGTCCCACATCCACACCAGCTGGACCCCAGACAATGCCAAGGGCTTCCGCGAGTGGATGGCCACGCTACGCGGCATGGGGCTGAAGCTCTTCGCTACCGAGCTGGACATCAACGACGACACCATGGATACGGAAGACCCGGCCGAGATCGATGCCGCGGTCGCGAAGGTCTATCGCGAATATATCGGCATGCTGATGAGCGAGCCGGCCGTGGAGGCTGTCGTTACCTGGGGTGTCACCGACGCCCACTCCTGGCTCGCCGGCAGGCGCCCTGCCGGCCCCCGGCCCGCAGGGGCACCGGGGCAGCCTGGTCAACCAGGGCAGGCAAACCAGACAGCTGTCCAGCCTCCTCCCGCTCCTCCCGCCCGTGCAGCCCAGCCCGGGCAGGCCGATGTTCTGCCGCCCGGCCCGCCCCCAGGACAGGTCGCACGTCATCGTGCTCCGGAGCGCCCGTTGTTGTTCGACGCTGACAACAAGCCCACAAAGGCGTTCTTTGCCATGCGCGACGCCATCGACACCCGGAAGAAATAGTATCTGCTCTCTAATTCGCGCCATAGTCGGCTAGCTGACATTTGTCAGCTAGCCGATAAAGTGCGTGAAAAAAAATACACTTAGCCTTACACTGTCACGAACCGCGATTTTCAGCTTCCGGTAGCCCGTTCGCCGGATACAGTCTCGTCTTCGACAAAGGCATAAATGAACGGCATCGGAAATAACCTCCGCGAAGCTCGGATGCAGTGGCAACTGACGCTCCGAGAAGTGGAAGAACGCAGTTCGCGCATCGCTCAGCGTTGGGAGAACCCCGCCTACCGCATCTCTGCCAGCTGGTTGGACCGTGTCGAGCGAGAGAACCGGGGGCTCTCCGCCACCAAGCTGATCGTACTTGCCGTTATCTACGGCCTCAGTGCCGAACAAATGATCGCCCTGTGCCCCGCGCCTAGTGGCACCTCGCTCGAAACCCTGAATGAGATTTCCATCCCGAACAATACGCAATTGCTGGAGAAAGGTCTGCTGGAGCGGCAGGCCCGTCAGTGGCTTCCGGACACTCTGGTAACTGAGCCGCCCCCGGAGCAGACGACGTTGCTGCCTTCCATACCCGGTACGCTTCCGAGCCACTATCGCCGCGGCATCATCGGAAAGCGGGACCGCACTCTGGATCCTATGGTGCGGGCCGGCTCAATCGTCCTGATCGACACTCAAAAGCGCGCCATCGCCAGCCGCCGCGACTGGACCCATGAGTTCGATCGCCCGGTCTATTTCCTTATCGCGCACACCGGCTACGTGGCCGGCTTCTGCGAACTCGACAAAGATGCGGAGTGGCTCACACTCGTCCCGCACCCGTTGTCATATGAAAGCAGCCGCCGCTGGCGGTTTCGCAAGGAGATCGAAGTGGTCGGAACTGTCGCCGCATTCTTCGCGCGCCGCATCGACGGGTAGACCACAGCAATTCGCGCAGATCGCGTCAGATCGCTTGTTTCAGCTCGGCCAGCTCCGGAAAACTCACCTGCTCATATAGCTCCAGCACGTGTCGCGTCATGAGGTAATAGGTAGCGACCGCGCGCTGCGCATAGCTCGCGAATGCAGTTTGTAGATTGCCGGCCTGCGCTGCGCCTTTCAGCCTGCCAACGTGCCATTCAATCTCTCGCGCATTCAGCCGCAACTGCTCGGCAACCACCAGTGCCTCCGGATGCCAGCGCTGCACATACGTTGCCAGGTCGATCAGCACCTGACAGTTCTTCTCCAGCCGCTCCAGCCCATCCATGCCGCCCAGCATCGTCCATATTGCATCCGGCTCCAGCAGGAAGGTCTCGTGCTGCGAATCGTCGATGGCATCCATGGCAATCGCTGCAATCTTTTCGCGGTCCAGATGCACCAGCCGTCCCAGTAGCTCTTCCCATGTCGTCTGCGACGAACGGCGGCTGCGCAGCAAATAGCGGACTGCGACTCCCATGAGGACAGCGAAGACCAGCCCAACCAGAACGATGAATAAGAGGCTTCTGAGTGTCACGATCGCCTCCAATTCCTGATCCGTCCCAGATCACCCTCTACGCGCCGTTGCAGCGTGTAAATCTGCATCAGCATGGCCTCCGGCAGTTCGCGCGGCGCCGGCGCCTCCTGCCACAGACTGACGATCCAGAAACCTATGCATCCGATATAGATAACCGTTTCTATATACGCGACCACCCCGTACGCCCTCCGCCCAGGTCCCAGTCCAAAATAATTCCTCGCGCCCTCCAGAACCATCGAGCTTAAAGCGCAGGCGCCAAAACCCTGCGCGACTCTGGCGGCGTGCGTCTTCCAGGGCAGCCCCACCGTCGAGGACAAGACCATAATTCCAACAAACAGCCCGCTCTCCAGAACACTGACGAAGAAATTGCTTCTTAGAAGATAGGTCTCGTACCAGCGAGCTGTGGGTGGAGAGGCCAGCATAGCCAGCCCGAGGGCTAAAAGAATGCTCGCCGCAACCAGCCATTGGAAGGCGCGTCTGGTGTCGCGCGCCCAGACTCCAGTTGGGCAGAAGACTTTCTTGACCAACTCATAGAACACGACGAATTGAATTGCATCATCCACATAGGATAGTGACCAGTAGGTGAGAGCGTATGGCCGTGACTGGACGCCGAAGTGAAGCGCAAGACGAAAGAGAACGAGGGTCTTTGCAACGTAGAACGCGATCAGGAATGTAAACGCACGAAGGCTGGCGGCGCGCTTTCGCAACAGCAGCACCGCCAGCAAGACACACGTCGAAGAAAAACTTGTTGCCCACAGAAACTGACGGACACCGGATAGACCCATGCTCTGCACTCCGGTCCGGGGCGGCCTCCTTGGTTCCGTGGCTCCCGATATCAAATCAACTATAGCGCAGAGGCACGCAAAGATCGCCACAAGGAGTGGGATCACCGCCATCGCCGCCTCCGGGACCCTTTGCGGTTTTGAAAGACGTGTGGCGGGATGGAGTGGGATGTACGAATGGAGAGGGCCCGGCCAACAAAAGCGCTACTAATGTAAGGCCCGTGCTGCGGAAGAAGTTACGTGGCATGGAACAGGTCTCCTTTTCGGCGCATTAGCTGCTGCGCTCGCACTGGAGACTAGTTATTTATGCTCGCAAGTTATTGATTTATTTAGGCTTTGTTGCGGATAGGAAAATCCCAACCCGTAAGACTCAGCTAACTATCAGTAGCGCTTACGGAAAAATGGGTTTCTTGAGGCCGGAGGGTTCAAGTGTCACCTGTTGCTGATAAGCAACGTTCTAAGCCCCGTTTTCGAGGTGCCGTCATCGGGGGTTTCCCGAATTGAAATTTCTTAAATAAATCTATGTTTTTGAAGGCTTTACTCGATCAGCTTATTCCCCTGGATCAAGGACTTGTTGCTTATAGGAAAGCTCGCGCTGAAAACTAAACCGCTGACAAACCCCTTAAAGGAAACTAGCGTTGAGGCTAAGCAGAGCAGCATATGCCTGAGGTGCTTGCCGTCCTTCCGAGGACTGGCAAGCACTTTTACTTTGCGCTTCAATCGCCAAGCGCCTTCTGGCTTTGTAGGCCGCTCTTTCATACACTGTTGCGTGACGCCGCGGCCCACCGCCCACTCTCGGCGCTCTGCGGGATGGCTTGACTCACAACCTCAAACAGACAGCGCGCGACATCTTCGCTCAGGCACTTACCGCCTGCAGTATTGAGCATGCTCTGGCTCGGTCGCAGCCAGCTTTACAATCACAGCTCGCAGATCTGGCATCGCCCACGTTGCGGCATCTTCGCATCATCGCCATGGGCAAAGCCGCTGCCCCCATGCTAGCTGCCCTGCTCCCACAGATACAAACCTCAGCCGGTTGCGATGTCGCCGGCATCCTGATCGCGCCGGAGAAGCCACCCACGCTTCCCGACGGCTTTCAATTTTTCCTTGGCGGCCACCCTCTGCCCAACCAGGCTTCGTTCGAGGCTGCTTCCGACGCACTCGCCATGCTCAGCTCCGTCGCCCCCTCGCCGCCTGAGGAAGCCCTTTGCCTCTTCCTCATCAGCGGCGGCGCATCCGCCATGATGGAGCTGCCGCTCGATCCTGCAATCTCCCTCCAAGACACCATCGCGTTCCATCAGGCGCTGGTGCACTCCGGCGCCAATATCGTTGAGATGAACTGCGTGCGCAAGCACTTTTCAGCGGTGAAGGGCGGCCGTCTAGCCCTGGCCGCCAGCAATGTACGCAAACTGACTCTGCTGGTCTCTGATGTTCCTCCAGCGCATCTCGACGCGCTGGCCTCCGGCCCCACGCTGCCGGACACGACTACCGTCGTCGACTGTCGCGAGATCCTTGCACGTTACAAGCTGTTGGAACACTTCCCTGCCTCGGTGCGCGAATACTTCGTATCGCCCAGCCTGCCGGAGACGCCCAAACCCGGCGAACTGGATTCGCCCGCAGTCACGCTGCTCGACTCCGGCGAACTCGCACGCGCCGCGCAGGCTCATGCGCAGGCCCTCGGCTTCCATGCCATCATCGACAACGCCTGCGATGATTGGCCCTTCGATCGCGCCGCCGACTATCTGCTCTCGCGCGTCCGCGCTTTACGCAAAGATCATCCGCGCTGCTGCGTCATCTCCACCGGAGAGGTCAGCGTGCCGGTGCCGCGCTTCAACGATGCTGCTTCGCATATCGGTGGCCGCAACCAGCACCTTGCGCTGTATCTCGCCACGCAGCTCCGCGCGGAGGACAAGCCGATCGCCATTCTCTCCGCCGGCTCCGACGGCATTGATGGCAACAGCTCTGCCGCTGGGGCAGTAATCGACCAACATGCCGTCGGTGATTCTGAAGCACACTGCGAATCTGCGCAGGGCGCACTCGCCGCCTGCGATTCCTCGACCTGGCTTACAGGACACCATGCAACTATCGTCACCGGCCCAACCGGCCAGAACCTGCGCGATCTGCGCATTCTGCTCGCGGATTCCAGCACCTGACGCTACAGGACACCCACGACTTCGTACGGCCTTTTCACCACAGCCGCGCTGATAAAATCAGCCTTGTCCCCATCGTCTAGCGGCCCAGGACTCCGCTCCTTCAGAGCGGCGACACAGGTTCGAATCCTGTTAGGGACGCCATCGTAAATTCTGCGCATCGCTTCAAATGCCTAGACC
>Ga0105238_10008983_pt1 | contig 10003 bp, 5 predicted proteins | sample KBSC34metaG_FD_81526 | JGI IMG/M metagenome (GOLD analysis project Ga0105238, IMG submission 81526) | Corn rhizosphere microbial communities from Kellogg Biological Station, Michigan, USA - KBS C3-4 metaG | ecosystem: Host-associated > Plants > Roots > Rhizosphere > Soil | place: Michigan, USA...
CGGGATTCAGACCTCCTACCGTATTTTCAACGAATGCTTCCTCAAAATCTTTGTTGCCTTGAGTGGTTGAATCTGGAACCGATGAAGGAACTCCGAAACCGGAATCCGAAATCGATTTGCCGGATTGTGCCGGAAAAGCGCGTTGTGGAATCAGTAGGCTGATTAGTAAGACGGCTGTTATGGCGTTTCTTATCATGGATACCGCACCGTATAGGTTATCGTGCGTTCTTCGTTGGGCTCAAGATGTGCCAGGAATTCGATGGTGTTGGCATTCATCTGTCTAAACAACTGAGATTTTGCCGTAATCTCCCAATGTTGCCATTCAGGCACATGCTCCAGCACATGGACATCCACCGACGTTTTCTTGTGATTTCTCAACTTGATCTCAAAACTTTCACCGTCAATATCGTATTTCGGCTTCATTTGCCCATTCAATAAGATATTTACTTGTCGTCGTTGTCCCACGATATCAAAAGCATCACCCAGGTAAAGCAACAGAGATTCGTCCTTCGGCATATGGTCAATGAAATCCCGGCCTATATATTGTAGGTTATCTGAATTAACTCGTGACGGTGTTTTACTTGGCCGTCCGTCTCCCATTTGCCGGTACATGCGTACCGTGCCCCGGGGCAAGGGGATGCCCAAATGGTTGGCTCCCGAGTTTGTTAGCCGCTGAAATACAGCGACTTTCGTGTTTGCCGTTGTGCCGTATTGCGCATGCAAGATGGTCCCTTGAAAGCCCCAATTCACGTATCTGTTGCTGTCCTGGCTGCCGTCGAATATGTAGATGCGTTCCGCGGGAATGTCCTGCGCTCGGATGAATTCGACCTGCTTGGTTTCGTGACCATGTAAGGTCGTCCGGTTCTTGAGGGTGTACATGTGATAGTCGTCAAATGTCTTCTCCGCGACCGGAGGGGCATCTCCGTTTTGCATCGGGCTGGCAGGTAAGTTCGCGCTGTACTCGACATAGGGTTCCTTTATCGGCGACTTATTCAGGTCGCCGGCTATCAATTTTATTTGCGCATTGTCAAAGGATTTGCCTGTGTCGTTGGCAAGCGTTACATTGCCTACCAGATCTAATGTGCCGTTGTCGTGCGAAACGAGGACATAGTCTGCCGCCCACTGCATTCCGCCGGTAATATAGGACAGTTCGGCGTTCAGCGGTCCGGCAGTATCGCTCTGGATCTGCCAATCGAGGCTGGGCTTAAGGATGGCATCGTCGGGAATGCCGGGAAACAGGGGAATGCCCGGGAGCTTGAATTGCAGCTTACCGTCGACTTCGATAATGGGCTGTCCCGGGGCGCTGTTTCCGGTTTCCTGATATGGATTGAAGTAACCCCGTTGCGGCACACCGTCGATATAAAGCGGCACGCTACCGCCTCTGATTACTTTTCCTGAGACAATTTCAGTATGGCTGCCGTGTTTAACCTGAAAGTCGATCGTCTGGCCGACATATTTCGAAAGCAGCTGAGTTGCGGTGAGATCATCTGCGCGGTAGTTCTGCTCCAGAACGCGCATATTGCTCTCGCCGTTGGGATCGCGCAGGACTACCGAGCTTGGCTCAATATAAGACGTGACATCGTCGTCGGTTATATGGTTGATGCCGGCTTTGAGATTGAGCGGAATAGTTTGCTTAACCTCGCCGAATCTCTGGTTGTATATCGTAATGGAAGGCTGGTCGCCATAGGCAATCGCACTTGCTATCAGGGCGAGCGAAATCGTGAAAATCGTATGTGAAACGTGCTTCAATATCTGTTACCGGTTGTCATTGCAATGTGTTGCGCGAAGGAAGCTAGTAGATACGCATGTTGTCGAACATGATCATTGTAGGAATTGCTGTCTATGCAATCGCTATCTTTGCAATTACTATCTCATAAAGTGAGACGGGCTCTGAGGTTTTGGGACTGTATATCGAACTGTATACGTGATCGTTCGTTCCTGGCCGGGCGCGATATGGGACATAAATTGGATTGTGTGAGCATCCGTTTTCAGATATGTCTGCGAGCTCCGGGGAATTATCCACTCCGATTCACGATCGAGGTGTTCCAGTACCTGAACATCGACCGGTACAGCCTTGTGATTGCGGAGCTTGATCTCGAAACTCTCCCTTATATATGCCGGCACATCCACTCCCATTTGGCCGCTGCGATCGTTGGAATCGACTTTATGTCTTTCTCCGGCAATGTCGAAGGCGTTGCCCAGATATACATGAAGCTCCTCGTTTCTGGCAGTGTGATCGATAGTATCTTCACCGGCAAACTCCAATTGACCGACTGAATTCGCCGGCGAAGGCTCGGTGTCCTTACGGTAGAAGCGGAGCTTGCCTTTGGGAAGTGGAATGCCAAGGTGATTTGCTTCGGAGTTACGGATTACTTTGATGACCCATACTTTCCAGTTCATCTGCGGACCGAACATGCTGTCGCCGGCGAAATTGTCCACAAGTCCCGGCGTTACCATCATATCCGGCCTCTGGCCGTCATAGACATAGAGAGTTTCTGCGGGAACGCCTGTCGCTCGAATAAATTCAACCTGCTTGGTCTCTCTGTCGCGCAGGGTGGTGCGGTTTTGTAACGTGTACAGGTGGTATTCGTCAAACGCTCGCTCTGTAACGGGAGGACGGCTTGCCTCAAGCACGGCCGGAGATGCCGCGATCTGTGCCATCGGCTGGGGATCATGGTACTTATGCACTTCTCCGGCCATGAGCTTAATTTGAGTGTCCTCGAAGGTCTTGCCTGTATTGTTAACAAGAGTGACCCAGCCCGTAAGATCGACTTTGCCGCTGTCGTCATGAGAGACGAGATTGTAATCCGCTGACCATGTCAGCCCCTTGGTCTCATACGAGAGGTCGGCATGCAACGGACCGGCGGTGTCTGTTTGTATCTGCCAGTCAAGCGTGGGCTTGAGAATAGAATCCGCCGGGATACTGGGAAAAAGCGGTATCCCGGGCAGACGAAATTGCAGCTTGCCGTCGACATCGACGATCGGTGATATTGTCCTGTTGCGATTGTCGAAGTAACCATAAGACTGTGTTGCGCGGCTTGCCGGCGGGATGTACCCACTGCGAATAATTTTGCCGTGGACGATCTCGGTGTGATCGCCATGTGTTACCTGGAAATCGATGCTCTTGCCTTCGTACATGGACAGCAGCAGGCCGGATGATAGATCATCGGCCCTGTAGTTCTGCTCAAGGACACGAATGCTGCGCTTGCCGGACGGGTCGCGCAGGATTACGGTGTTTGGCACTAGTTGATTTGTCAGGTCATCGTAAACGATGTGGTTCACGCCGGCGTTCAGGCTCAAAGGCAATGTCTGCCGTACGATCCCATAGTTCTCGTTGTAGATTGTAATGGAACGATCTGCAGCGTCCGGCGCTGCCGTTGACGAATGGGCAGCGGCCAGCAGAATGCTCACTATGCCGACATTCCGGCATAATTCGGTTCGAGATATATTCCGGAATGACTTCCGTCGCATGTAATCAATATTCTCCTGCCGGGCGCTCGAACTTTGTATTCGATACAACGACAGCCTCGCAGCTTCAATTATCATGTCACCGATTGCCACGCTTCAGCAGCCCGATTATTGTCGGGGCACTGCATCGATCTTCTGAATTGCCGCTTCGATCCACCACGCGCCGGATAAGCCGGCATTTTGGGATGCTGCCTTGAGCGCCGGAATAGCCGCCTTGCCAAATGGAATCAGAAGCCGTATCGCGTCCTCACGGTCGGCATCGGAGCCGGTTTTTAGCTTTTCGATCAAACGGCTGATTCGGACCGAAGGGGAAATCATCACTGTTATGGGGGCGCTTACCGATACACGCACCGGCAATCCACGATCATCGACTGAGTACAGGCTAATGTGATGCACGCCGTTTGCAAGATCGCTCCAGGACATTCGATCTTTGCCCCATTGCGGCAACTGTTCGTCATCGAGGGACCAACCCAGGATATCTGCTTTGCCGGCGCCTTGAGCAATTGCGGTGATGCAGTCCGGAGCGTCACGCTTAACAGCAATTGGAATAGGCCGGCGAGGCGATACCGGAAGGAGAAGATCCACATGCCTGCCATACATCGAGACGCTAATCCAATACCGGTAGCCGGCATCTATGCGAATGTCGTCGATATTGGCGCCCCAGATAAATGGGTTGATCTCATTCCGGCCAAGGATGTTAAACATCGATCCATGCCAGTACCTGTCGACATCGCCCTCTGTTGACACGTACCAGAGCCCGTCTTCAGGGTCAGGAACAGGAGGTTGGTCGTAGTGTTTTTGACTGAAGAGCGCCGGTAGCTTGGGAGCCTCTATCTTGGCTTGAGGCTTTCGCTCTCCGAATATGGAATCTATCATCCCAAAAGTGTGGCGAGACTTTGACCATAAACCGTCTCTGATGTCATCCTGCAAAGCGACGGGATGCGCTTCGACAGCCTGTGTCATGTCCTGGTAATGCAGCCAGATGGATTTAACCGGATCAAAAATGACGACATGCTCAGGTTGTTTTGCAGCCTCTTGTTTACTGTCGTGCGATCCATTCAAGCTGAAACACCAGATTAAATCATGGTTGTCGACTTCCAGATATTTATCTACATCCACTCGCCATGCTTCGGGCAGAATATGCGGAACCCATCTCTTGCCGTCCCATTCATCCAGGGAGTCTGGTTTAGTTAGTCCGACGCCCCACATATGGCGGCGCGAATCGGAAACAATTCTTATCGCATCTCCATCATTGATCGATGTGATCTCGATCCTTGACCTGGGCGTACTTGAAGTTTCTGCAGGGTTTTGAGGCAATAGGTATGCAAGCTTCGGCCGGGATTGCGCATAGGCTAACATCTCAGCGGCTGCGATGCGATTATCGTGCAGCCTGGTCAGGTTAATTACGCAATCACGCGGTTCACCTGTTCTCCAGTCACGATGAACCAGAGCGCCATGCGTAGGAATCCACCATAAACCACTTCCATAACTGCTAAACCACACGCCGTTTTGTGTTTTTAACATGACATCAGACTGGCTTACGGCGGTGTCCTGGAGGCCGGATACAAGGCGCGTCCATGTTGCATGTTCTGGAGTTTGTAAATTGGCAGCGTTTCCCGGAAAGCTCAGTCGCCACAAAGTGCCGTAACGCTGGTCTGTGTCCGTTTTGGACCAGTCAAAAACATCCCAGGCGCTGCCGTCCTCTATTATCTGAGACATACCCTTGAAGCTGTTCAAGTCTCCTGATGCAAACGGCGTTGCTGTCATCGTCTCAGTGTCGACGCTAAACAGCCCATGACCCAATACACAGACCCACAAATGTGAACTGTCACGCTGAGTCACGCTAGTGACAGGCTCACGAGGGAGGCCGGCAATGTGGTCATACGCTTTCATCTCGTGCCCGTCCCACATGAGCAGGCCGTTCAGGGCTGTATGCACTCCCGTGAATCCCCATAATTTGCTCCAGAACCAACGTCTGCCCTGAGTGTCACGCAGTAGTTGGATTGGATTCATTGCGGGGCCGGCATTGTCAGACTGCTTGAGAATGGAAGAACTCGGGATCGTGTAATCGAGATCGACTGCGCCGCCGGATGTCAGGTGAAGAATGTGCCGTAATTTTCCTGTCACCCAGATGCTGCCGTCTTTTTCCACGCTTAACACTTCCGGGCCGGAGCCCGCCGGGATCTCGGCGAAACGCGACACGCCTGCATATGTGAAGTGAAAGATCTCTGCGGGCGAGGTGGGGGCATTCCAACAGAGCATAAACATATCATTTCCCGCACCGGCAAACAGGCTGGTATTTTGAAATGCATCCTTACTCGCCGTGAAATGCGTCCACCCGGCTTTCGTTTGATGGTGAGCGATCGGCAGGCCTTTCTCTGCGGCAACCCACAAGTCGCCGGAAGCGTCCGTGATCGCAAAATCATAGGCAGGCCAATTCAGGAAATGGATTGACGGAGGCGCAGCAGGTTTTGCTGCAAAGGCGCTACAGTCCTGGAGTGAGCAGAATAGGGCAAGCGCGACTGCAAGTCTTCTTAACATCGCGAAGATCATAGATAAAATAGCGGCATCCTCTGAACGTGCTGAAGTAGTCTGCTTTGTACACCGAAACAATCCTGTATCAATTTCGTCCTTTAAAGGGTAGGGAGCGGTAATATTATTTTAGACCGTCATTCAGCGAGGAGGCTTCATGAAAAACCAATTCAGTATTGACGATGCGGCTCGATTTAAGCCGGGCGGGCGGCATCTATGGGCAGGACATAAGGGAATGTTCAATGTGTTGTTCGTCGATGGGCATGCCAAATCGATGAAGCCGCAGCAATCGGCTGCTTACGTCGATACACTTCCTGGCTCCTCGGCGCAGCAGCCTCCCGTGGTAAATAATATTCCTCGAAACCTGTGGTATCGAAAAAGTTCAAAGCCGCTGTCCGCTAACGGCGTTGGTATACTTAACAAGTGCGTGGGAGATTAACTCAGCAGTAAGTAAGATCGGCCTCAGCTTAATTGCTGGGACCGATTTTAATTTGCGATGTGACTGAAGGCGCCTGAGATACAGAAGGCATTACAATGGATTGAATTGCAGTCTCAATCCACCATCTCCAGGTAGGGTTTGCGCTTTTCTCGGCATCTCTTAAGGCGGGAAGCGCTCTCTGTCCATATTCCGCGAGATGTGAAAGGATATCGTCTCGTTCGGCATCGGAGCTATCTTTGAGAGCTTCAATCAAGTGAGCGATATGGATATTCGGCGACGTTGTTACGTTGATTGCGCCGCTTGTCTGAACCAGCGATGGAAGCCCATGCTTGTCGAGGGCATACAGGGCAATGTGATGTATTCCGGGCGAGATGCAGCGCCATGTTTTGCTTGATTTTGCTGCGCGTGTCATCGGAAGGTCGTCCAAACTCCAGCCGAGCACATCTTTCTTTCCCGCTCCCCGGATGGTTGCTGTAACGCTGTCGGTATCCTGTTGGGTAAGTGTAAAGCTAATTTTATGATTCGTAATACCAGGTGAAACGCGAAGAGTGGGGCCAACTTCTTCAGAAGAAGTCTGAAACCAAAAACATCGTTTTGAATCGACATCGATGTTGTATTTTGATGGCCGTGCGCCGAAAGGATTAGGTTGGCTAGCATCAAACACTGTAAAAGACAAGCCTTCCCAGTATCGATAAACATCTCCGTAGATTGAGATGAACCACAATCCTCCATCCCCATCTGGTTCCGCAGCTTGAAAGTAGGTCTTTCTCTTCAGGGTATCCGGCAACACTGAAAGAGATTTTATCTCTTTGTCGTTCGGCCACACATAAGACGATGAAAATGGTCTCCATCGTTTATCAATCCATATCCAATCATTCACCAATCCGCGTATACACAGATGCCCTTGCGCATTAAAATATAAATCGCGTAACTCTTCACTTTTTGTAATATCACCTTCTGACCAATCTTGCCAGGTCATACCATCGAAATAATGGTATTTATAGCCTCTATATGCGATCTTGTTCCCGTTAAAAATGGGAGATGAGCGATGCTGCGAAAGAAGCGAAAAATTGCGATCGAGGTGATGTGAAGCAAGTGCAGTATCGTAATTAGAGAAAATTTGCCAACTTCCAGTTTTAGGATCGAACATGGCAGTGTTGTTACGACTTGTATCGCCAGGCAGCTTTTCGTAACTCAAACACCATATACGGTCTTCATTGTCGATGGTGACCTCATCATATCCTAAGCCCTGGGATTTTTGTGGCAATAAGTGGACTTTCCAACCTATTCCATCCCATTCATCAAGAGAGCCAGATTCTGGAGAACGCAAGCCCCACAAATGTCTGTGAGAATCAAGCCTTAGATGCTTGGTTCCTAAATTGTGCTTTGGAATTACCTCCACATTTATGTCGATTTCATTTGTATTGGATGGCGGAGTTCTGGGCAGAATATAATGGGCCTCATCGCTAAAATTGAGATTAGCAGGCATCGTAGCAACAATACGATCACCTGGTATCTTGGTTAGCGCATAGATACTATTGCTCGTGAGCCCTCTTCTCCAATCTAAATGAACAGGATGACCGCTGTCAGGTATCCACCACAAGCCATTTCCATCTGTTCCAATCCAAATACCACCAAGCACTCCAATGCACATGGCATTTCCATTGTCCGTAATCGAGTAAAGCCCATGCTGAACACATGTCCATTTTGTGAAGTGAATTTTGCCGCCTTTCCCAATAATCTCAATGCGCCACAAAACACCTATCTCAGAAGCCCCTGGTTCATATGTGTAATCGATCATATAACAGCCATTATACGAGCTAACGAGTTGCGTAACAAACTCCAAAGTTTGGCTGTTTTTTTGCTGTAGGTGAATTGCTTCCATCGTGTCTGTGTCGACACGGAATAGTCCATATTCGCTAACTGTAACCCAGAGATGAGATGAATCTTGAGGAACTACACACAATAGTGCGGTCGTGGGCAAACCACTAATGCGACTATATACTTTCATCTTCTGTCCGCTCCACATGAGCAGGCCACGTATTCTTGTATTTGTTGCAGATATCGCGTAGTTCGACCAAAACCAAATCTGGCCCCTCATATCTCGAACTGATTGGAATTTATAGGAGGGCGGCATATCTGGCCCCAAATTGTTTCTCTGTATAATTGCATCATCAGGAATATCGTATTCAATGTCTGCAAGTCCCTGGCGAGTCAAGTGCTCCATATGGCGCGTCGTGCCGGAAAGCCAAATGCCACCGTCTGCTGTGGCAGTAATCAATGTAGTCCTGAGAGACGCAGACGAATCGGCGAACTTGGTTGCGCCTGTGTCATCGAAATGGAATATGACCTCCGCCTCGTTATTTTCGTTGCGGCAAAGCATGAACATGTCGTGACCGGTTCCGGCGAAGAGAGTCGTTCGTCCATATTCGGCGCTGCTCGCAGTATGTGTGATCCACCCTGACTTTGTGAGATGGTATGCAATTGGTCGTCCAGAACTGGCAGCCACCCACAAATCGCCTGAAGCGTCGTTGAGCGCGAAATCGCTGGCTGGCCACTTGACTTCCTGAAACGGAGGCTTCGCAGAAGGGTGGGCGAGGACGGTGGATGTGACGCTTAACATCAGCACGAGAAAAAGATATTGTATTAATCGCATAAGTATCAGGCAGTTATCACAGAGATATCGACCCTACACGTAGGAAACTTTATGGTCGCTATGTATCTGTCAATATCTGACCCCAAATACGGCGATCTGCTTCAATGTCAGTAAGACGGCGCAACCCTGAAGGCTTTATTCCGTTATTAATATGAGACCCAGGCTAGCGGTATTGATATTGTTCCTGGCCCCAAAGGCGGCAATTGTGAATCACAAAACACCATCGACGGACTATCTTAAGAATACGCTTCAAGGTTTGGGGGTAACGGCTATTGTTTTTATGGGGATGGCAATCCTCGTTCCCTGGGGATTCGGATCACATTCCGATAGGCCGCGCGCAACTTCGTGTATGCTCAGTATGAAGCAAATTGGTCTTGGGCTTCAGCAGTACGTCCAGGACAACGATGAAATGTTTCCGATGGTGGCGCTGAAGGGGGACGTGACACATTCTTGGCGTACTGACCTGTACCCATATATTAAATCGAAAGGCCTTTTTAACTGTCATTCTCGATCTGATACGGGTAGTCTCGCGCCCGATGGATTTCCAGTCAGTTATGCAGCGAATGATTCGGGATTGTTTGGCCATCCGGCAGGCTATCAGGGAAACGGCGCATTTGCTCCACCGGGAGCGAAGCCGGTGAGTCTGGCGGATTGCCCCGATCCCGTGCATCTGATCGCCATTTGCGAGATTGATGGGAATAAGAGTTATGATTTCGACATTGATGACGCGGTTCGTTTCGCGCCAGGGGGACGGCATCTGTGGGCCGGGCACGACGGAATGTTCCATGTTCTGCTGGCTGATGGGCATGTCCGGCAGATGAAGCCGCAGCAATCGGCTGCCTATGTCGATGAGCCTGCAGGCCCCTCACAACAGCCTTCTTTGCAGAACGCCTATAAGGCAGGGCACA
>Ga0105238_10008988_pt1 | contig 9999 bp, 8 predicted proteins | sample KBSC34metaG_FD_81526 | JGI IMG/M metagenome (GOLD analysis project Ga0105238, IMG submission 81526) | Corn rhizosphere microbial communities from Kellogg Biological Station, Michigan, USA - KBS C3-4 metaG | ecosystem: Host-associated > Plants > Roots > Rhizosphere > Soil | place: Michigan, USA...
CCGGAACACGCTGCGAACACGATTTCCACCCCGGCGCAGGCCGGGGCGCAGAGGCATCGCAAGCACATGGGATCCCGGCCTTCGCCGGGATGACATCAGGACTCCTGCAGCCCGTTCGTGAAGTCCTTGCCCGAGGTGGGGAGTGCCCGGCAGTACTCCTTCTTCGCCGCGGCGGCATTGGCGCCGGCGCGCTCGGTCACGTGCCGCAGCTCGTTCGCCGAAGCGAAGAGCGCGAGGTACGTGTCGGGATACTTGCCGTGGTATTTCGCGTAGATCGTGGCGGCGTCCATGTTCCACACTTCCTTCCAGAACGTGGCCATCTGGCGGCTGTCCTGACCGAAGGTCGGCGGGAAGAAGCGCTCCTGCAGGCAATGCTGCGTGGTGTACGCGACGATCTCGTCGGAGAAGTTGTTGCGGTAGTACTCGCGGTGGAACCAGTAGTACGAATGCGAGAACTCGTGCGCGAGCAGCAGGTTCACGCCGTTCATCGTTTCGGAGTCGCCCCTCGCACCCGGAAGCCGCAGCGCGAAGGTCATCGGCAACGCCTCGCCGCTCGTCGCGATCATGGGCCACGACTCGTCGATGCGGCTCCCCGGCGGCAACGCGAGGATGCGGAAGCGCCGCCCGCCCTGTCCGGGATAGGCGCGCTGGATATGGTCGACCATCAGGATGAACTGGCGGCGCAGCTCCGGCCCCGACTTCACGAAATACGCGCGCGCCGCTTTCGCGGTCGCCTGCGGCGCCTCGAAGGTCACCGACCAGTCGTAATGCCGCATCGAGTAGACCACCTTGTAGGGGCCGCTCGGCGGGTCGGAGCCATCGCGGATCCAGCTCAGGTTCGCGATGTAGTGGAGACCGAGGATCTCCGCGTTCAGGCTGCCGGATAGGTGATTGAGCTCCGGCGAAATCATGCCCGCGGAGCCGAGATAGGAGGATGCGCCGATGGTGCACCCTCCAACGACGAACAGGAACAGCAGGAAGCTGAGGGCGCGCGCCAGATGCCTCACGTGGAGCCTCGTCTGTAGCCAGGTTGCTACAGCATTAAACCAGTTTTTGGCCTTCGGTAAACTATTGCCATGAAGGTCGGCGACCGCCATTATTTGAGTCTCTGGGCCGATGCCCCACTAGGGGTTGTGCATTTCATCGACCAGGCCCGGCTCCCGTTTACATTTGAAACATCGACGCGCGCATCTCCCGACGCCGTGGCGGACGCCATCCGCACGATGCGCGTACGGGGCGCCCCGCTCATCGGCGTGGCCGCCGCTTTCGGGCTCGCCATGGCGGTCGCTCGGGATCCGGCGGAGGAGCCCGTCGCCGAGGCCGCGCGCATGCTGCGAGCGACCCGTCCCACCGCCGTGAACCTCGCCTGGGCGCTTGCACGCGTGCACGAGCGCGTGAAGAACACGCCCACGAAGGACCGCGCCGCGGCGGCCTGGAGCGAGGCGCAGGCGATCGCGGACGAGGACGTCGCGTTGAACGAGGCGATCGGACGCCACGGCCTCGCCATGCTCGAAAGCGAATTCGGCTCGCTCGAGCGTCCGATCAACATCCTCACGCACTGCAACGCCGGCTGGATCGCGACGGTCGACTGGGGCACCGTGACGGCACCCATCTTCATGGCTCACGAGCGCGGTCTCCCCGTCCACGTCTGGGTCGACGAGACGCGCCCGCGCAACCAGGGGCTCCTCACCGCGTGGGAGCTCGCCCAGCAGGGCGTGCCCCATACGCTCGTCACCGACAACGCGGGTGGTCATCTCATGCAGCGTGGGCTCGTCGACGTCGTGCTGGTCGGCGCCGATCGCGTGTCGCGGCATGGCGACGTGTGCAACAAGATCGGGACTTACCTGAAGGCGCTCGCGGCACGCGCGAACGCGGTTCCCTTCTACGCGTGCGTGCCCTCGCCCACCATCGACTGGGGCATCGAGGATGCGATGCGCGAGATCCCGATCGAGGAGCGCAGCGAGGACGAGGTGCGCATCGTGCGCGGCCTCGATGCGGCGGGCGCGTTGTCGGAGGTGATGATCGCGCGGCCCGCGACGCCCGTCGCGAACCCGGCGTTCGACGTGACGCCCGCGTCGCTCGTCACCGGCATCATCACCGAAGCCGGCATCGCGCGCGCGTCCGAGGACGACCTGCTGCGCTTCTGGCCGCGCCAGCGCGAGGACAAGGCGTACCTCACCTGAGCGGCGCGAATCGCGTCTCCCGCCGGCGACACTTCGCCGTTATATGCACGCTTTGTGATGCTCTTCACAGACGCGCTGCGCGCGCGCCCGATAGTTTTGCCTCGCGTTGTGCGCATGAACCGGACCCCGAAAGTGCGTGGCAGTGCAAGACGACGGCTTTCGGCGCACCCCGATTGCGATCGGAGAAAGCTTCCAAAGGCAGCGACGAACCCGACGCCGAGCGGGGATCGCGAGCCGAGACTCGGCCCGCCAGGGCAGCGGCTCGCGGCGGGCAGCCGGAGGTTCGATGTCTTCGATCCAGCGTTCGCGCGCGACCTTTGATGCGCGCCCAGCCACTCCATCGTTTTCCCTGACATCCGTATCGCGATGCGCACCAGCGACATCGCGTAGGGCGCGCCCTGCGCGCTTGCGCGCGCGCGGATTACGCGACGATCGTCGCCTTCCTGTCGCCGCCGATTACTAAGTTTCAGCGCGGCACGGAACCGGATTTTGTCCGTTCGGCCACGCGCATCGATTGGCTTTCGGCGCCCCGGGATTTTTCCGGAGAAGGCCTTGGCCGGGCAACGACTATCCGACAGCAAAGGCGGAAGTCGTCGCCCGGCGGAAACGTCGTCGACCCACCGCGAGGTGCGGCGACACCAGGAGGTTTCATGCAACTGCACTTTCCTTCGCGCGCACTTTTTCGCGCTCCCGCAACCCCCATCATCATCGCCGCGGCATGCGTGGCGCTCGCGCTTCCGCTGCACGCGCAGACCACCGCGAGCACGATGGGCGCTCCCACCAACATCACGGCGACGAGCGTCACGGTCGCGGGATTGCAATGCGGCACGACATACAAGTACCGCATCTCGATCCCGAGCGTGAGCGGCAGCGCGCAGGTCTACACGTTCACGACCAGCGCGTGCGCGGCCGGGCCGAGTGCCACGACCGCCGCCGCGACGGGCATCGGCCTCGCCGGCGCGACGCTCAATGGCAGCGTCATGCCGAACGGCGCGGACACCACCGTCTCGTTCGACTACGGCGCCAGCACCAGCTATGGCGCGAGCGTTGCCGCCACGCCCGCGACAGTGCCGGGCGCATCGGCCGCGACGACCGTCTCCGCGGGCCTCTCGGGCCTCGCGTGCGGGACGACGTATCACTTCCGCGTGAAGGCCACGAACAGCAATGGCTCGAGCACCGGAGCTGACGCGTCGTTCAAGACGAGCGCTTGCCCGGCCACCGCGCCGGTGGCGACCACGGCCGCCGCGACGAACGTGTCCTCGGGTGGCGCCACGCTGAACGGGAGCATCACCCCGAACGGCGCGGCCACGAGTGCCAGCTTCGACTACGGCACGACCACGAGCTACGGCTCGACAGTCTCGGCCACCCCGTCGAGCGTCGCCGCCACGACGACCGGCACCACGGCGATCTCCGCGTCGGTCTCGGGCCTCGCATGCGCGACGACCTATCACTTCCGGGCGAAGGCCTCGAGCACCGCCGGCACCGGCACGGGCTCGGACCAGTCCTTCACGACGTCGGCGTGCTCGACCGTGGCGCCGCAGGCCACCACCAATCCGGCGAGTGGACTGACGAGCACCGGCGCCACGCTCAACGCGACGGTCACGCCGAACGGCAGCAGCACGACGGTCTCGTTCGACTACGGGCAGACGTCGGCGTACGGCTCGACCCTCGCGGCCTCGCCTGCGACGATCGCGGCGAGCGCTTCGGCGACGGCCGTCACCGGCAACGCGACCGGCCTCGCGTGCGCGACGACCTACCACTTCCGCGTGCGCGCCGTGAGCTCCGCGGGCACGACGCTCGGCGGCGACCAGTCGCTCACGACCGGCGCCTGCTCGACCAGCGCGGGCCCGTGGCCGTGGCCGACGTGGACCGGCGACATCATCGCGGTGCCGCCTTCGACGACGGGGAAGACGTGGTACGTCGACGGCACCCATGGCAGTGACGCCAACGCCGGCAACTCCGCGACGGCGGCGTTCAAGACCCTCGCGAAGGCCGTCTCCAACATCGCCGCGGGCGACACGGTGCTCATCCGCAAGGGCCTCTACCGCGAGGGCATCAACCTCGCGAACGGCCAGAGCGGCGCGGCCGGCAAGCCCATCACCTTCGGCTCCTATGGCGACGGTGAGGTGATCCTCGACGGATCCAAGCCGGTGACCGGCTGGACGCTCGTGAGCGGCACGGTGTGGCAGGCGCAGGCGTCGTTCAAGCCCATCGCGGTCGTGGTGAACGAGGTCCCGCTGAGCCAGGTGACGCAGGGCCAGAACGGGTCCACCGCACCGCAGGTCGGCCTCGCGGGCGTCACGAGCGGCAGCGGCAAGTGGTATGTGAGCAGCTCGAACGTCATCACGGCCGACTTCGGCACGACGCTCGGCAGCGCCGACCCGAACAGCGCCGACATCGTGGTCCCCAACAGCAACGGCTCGCAGGCGCACGTGTACTGGTACGGCTCGAGCTACGTGACGTTCCAGGGCCTCACCGTGCGCGGCTCGGGCTCGAACGGGCTGTGGGGCTACGGGGCGAACATCACCGTGATCGACTGCGACATCAAGTTCAACGGCAAGGCCGCCGTCTCTTTCCTCTCAGGGGGCGTGCCGTCGAACGCCGACAACGCGGTGCTCTACAGCCATGCGTACCACAACGTGCTGCTCAACTGGCCGTTGGGCAACAACGGGAACATGGAAGCGGGAGGCGGCTGGCCCGGCACGGTGGTGTGGGAGACGAACCTGCGTCCGCTCGCGCGCGGCAACGTCGTGCACAAGAACGGCGGCGAGGGCATCATCACCTACGGCACGCAGTCGGGAAGGCCGAGCGGCTCCGCGCTCTTCGAGCAGAACGTCTCGTACGACAACTGGAGCGTCGACATGTACTTCGACAACCAGCCGAACGACGTCGCGCGGCAGAACTTCCTGTTCAACCACCCGCCGAACGCCGCCGACTACCTCTATGTCGGGAAGTACCCGTACGACAGCCCCGGCAAGTTCTCGGTGTGCATCATGCTGGCCGACGAGCAGAACTCGAGCGATTCCACCAACGGCTACGCCAACCTGCGCGGCACGCAGGTGTACGACAACATCCTGGCGGGATGCCGCATCGGGATCCGGGATTACTCGGAGGGCTCGTCCGCCGTGTCGCACCACGGCCTGAAGGACACGCTGATCGCGAACAACACGATCGTCATGGCCTACAACGACGTGCCCAACTCGTACGTCGCGGGCATCTACCTGCAGGACAACGGAAGCAACAACACGAACTCGTTCATCCAGAACAACATCGTGTACGGCTTCAACCAGGACGCGGTGCTCTTCAGCGAGGCGGTGGGGGCGATCAAGGGCGTGAGCCTCGACTACAACGACTACTACAGCACCGCGTCGAAGCCCTTCGGCCAGGGGTACAACAGCGTGACGTACTACGCGTTCCCGGGCTGGCAGGCGGCGACACCGGGGGCCGACGCGCACAGCGTCTTCGCCGATCCGCTGTTCAACGACCTCGTGCAGTTCCGCACGCAGGGCACGGCGCCGTGGAACTACGCGAGCGCGGGGGTCTCGCCCTCCTCGCCGTCCGCGGGCCGGGGCCAGGCGCAGCCGTTCAATCCGGCGGTGACCTTCACCGGCGCGATGCGCAGCGGCTGGAGCATGGGCGCGCTGTAGCGCTCGCCGCGTAAGCAGCGGCACCGGGCCGGGAGCGGCGACGCTCCCGGCCTTTTTCATGACCCACGTCAACGAACGATCGGGGAGTGGAACAATCTCAGGCTTGGCAGGTCTGCGCACTCCTGCGCGGCGTCAATGGCCCGCGCGGACCCAAACTGCCATAATTGCCGTTCCAGACCGTGCCGGCGGATTCGAAAGCCGGCCCCAGGAGGAGACACAAAATGCACGCCCAAGCCGCCCCTGTTCGCGGGGATGCCCCGACACGCAATCGCGCGCTGCTCGACTGGGTCGAGGAAGTCGCCGCACTCACGCAGCCCGATCGCGTGTACTGGTGCGACGGCTCCGATGCGGAGTACGACCGCCTGTGCAACGAGCTCGTCGACGCCGGCACGTTCAAGAAGCTGAACGCGCAGCTGCGCCCCAATTCGTATCTCGCCTGCTCCGACCCGTCCGACGTCGCGCGCGTCGAGGACCGCACCTTCATCTGCTCGAAGACGAAGGACGATGCGGGCCCGATGAACAACTGGGTCGATCCCGCCGAGATGCGCTCCACGCTCACGGGCCTGCTCAAGGGCTGCATGAAGGGCCGCACGATGTACGTGGTGCCCTTCAGCATGGGTCCGCTGGGATCGCCGATCGCGCACATCGGCGTCGAGATCAGCGACTCCGCGTACGTCGCGGTCAACATGAAGCTCATGACGCGCATGGGCAGGAAGGTCCTCGACGTCCTGGGCGACGGCTCCTTCGTGAAGTGCCTGCATTCGGTGGGCGCGCCTCTCGCCCCCGGGCAGAAGGACGTGCCGTGGCCGTGCAACAAGGACCACAAGTACATCGTCCATTTCCCCGAGTCGAAGGAGATCGTCTCGTTCGGCTCCGGCTACGGCGGGAACGCGCTGCTGGGCAAGAAGTGCCTGGCTCTTCGCATCGCATCGGTCATGGGCCGCGAGCAGGGCTGGCTCGCCGAGCACATGCTGATCCTCGGCGTCGAGTCGCCCCAGGGCCAGAAGCATTACGTGACCGCCGCCTTCCCGAGCGCCTGCGGCAAGACGAACTTCGCGATGCTGATCCCGCCGCCCGCGTTCAAGGGGTGGAAGGTGACGACGATCGGAGACGACATCGCGTGGATCAAGCCGCACAAGGATGGGCGCGTCTACGCGATCAATCCCGAGGCGGGCATGTTCGGCGTCGCGCCCGGCACGGGCTACGACACGAACCCGAACTGCATGGAAGCGATCAAGCGCGACACGATCTTCACGAACGTGGCGCTCACGCCGGAAGGCGACGTGTGGTGGGAAGGCATGACGAAGGAACCGCCCGCGAAGCTCACCGACTGGAAAGGCCAGGAGTGGACGCCGGGCTGCGGCCGCCCCGCCGCGCATCCCAACGCGCGCTTCACGGTCGCGATGACCCGCGTGCCTTCGCTCGACCCGAAGTGGGATGATCCCGACGGCGTGCCGGTGGACGCGTTCATCTTCGGCGGACGGCGCACGACCACGGTCCCGCTCGTGACGGAAGCGAAGAGCTGGAACGACGGCGTCTACATGGCCGCGACCCTCGGCTCAGAGACCACGGCCGCGATCACGGGGCAGGTCGGCGTCGTGCGCCGCGACCCGTTCGCGATGATCGCGTTCTGCGGCTACAACATGTCCGACTACTTCGCGCACTGGATCACCCTGGGCGCGAAGATCACGAAGCAGCCGAAGATCTACCTCGTGAACTGGTTCCGCAAGGACGCCAACGGCAAGTTCATCTGGCCGGGCTACGGCGAGAACATGCGCGTGCTCAAGTGGATCGTCGAGCGCGTCGAGGGCAAGGCGGGCGCGAAGTCCACGCCCCTCGGCAACGTGCCCGAATCGCTCGACATGCAGGGCCTCGAGAGCTTCGGCGCGGACAAGTTCGCCAACGCGACCGCCGTCGAGCGCGACCAGTGGTCGAAGGAGATGGGCCTGCACGGCGAGCTCATCGACAAGCTCACGCACCGGCTGCCCACTGCGATCAAGCAGCGCTTCGAGGAGCTGAAGAAGGCGTTTGCGTGATGTCATCCCGGGCGCCGCGATAGCGGCAACGGCCCGGGATCCAAGTTCGTCTCAACGGGCCGCACGTCGCGGCCCGCTTCATTTCATCGGCACTCGACCGGCAACCAGTGGGGCGGCACGTCGGTGTCGTCCTTGCCCGTGACCTCCATGTTGTTGGGCACCGCGGCCGCATGGCAGAGCCACGCGATCGGAACCACGGGCGCGTCGGGCACGACCGCCGGACGCAGCGTGACCCGCTTGCCGTCGAGCGCGCTCGACGCGTTGTTGCCATACGTGATCGTGATGGCGCCCGCATTGACCGAGACGTCCTTCACGAAGCTGTTGACGATCTTCGCCGAGTCGGGGATTCCCGCCTCCTTGTTGTCGAGGGGGAATTTCCCGCCCGAGAGCGCATAGGCCGTCTGCACGCCGGTCTCGGCCACGCCGGCGAGCGCCATGCCCTCCTTCACCTGCCGCCGCAGCACGCCGTCCTTCATCGACGGGACGGCGATCAAGGCCAGGATGCCCACGACGCCGAGCACGACGAGCACCTCGATCCAGGTGAATCCGCGTTCCATGGGCGGATGATACGAAAATGCGCGGCTGGCGTCGCGCATCACCCGTTCAAATTGGACCCCGGCCTACGCCGGGGTGACAGTCTTTCACTCCGCCGGCGGCTGCCCGTTCGACGCCGTGACGCCCCCGTCCACGGGAATGTTGGCGCCCGTGACGAAGCGCGCGTCGTCGCTCGCGAGAAACGCGATCACCGCGGCGATGTCGGCCGGCTGCGCCACGCGCCCGAGCGGCATGCGCTCCATGAATTTCGCGACCAGCTTCCTGTCCTTGACCATGTCCTCGGTCATGTCGGTCTCGGTCAGGCTCGGGCAGACCGAGTTCACGCGCACGCCCTGGCGCGAATAGTCGAGCGCCATCGCGCGCGTGAGCTGCACGATCGCGCCCTTCGAGGCGTTGTACGCGCTCATGTTCCAGTCGGCGCCGAGGCCCGAGACCGAAGCGGTGTTGACGATGCACCCGCGACGCTTGATGAGGTACGGCAGCGCCGCGCGCGAGCCGTAGAAGACGCCGCCGGCATTCACCGCCATCACCCGCTCCCAGTCCGCGGGCTTCGTCTTCGTGACGCTCGAGCCCTTGAAGATGCCGGCGTTGTTGACCAGCACGTCGATGCGGCCGAAGGCTTTCACGGCGGCCGCGACGACGTCTTCCATGTCGCGCTGCTTCGAGACGTCGGCTACCTTCACCCGCGTGCGCTCCTTCGGCAGGTCCGCCGCGACGGCCGCGACCTTCCTGCGGTGGTCCCCCACCAGGACGACCGCCGCGCCCTCGTCCGAGAAGCGCCGTGCGGTGCCCTCGCCGATGCCGGAGCCCGCGCCCGTCACGATCACCACCTTGCCCACGAAGCGTTCCATGCCACCCCCTTGCAAAGCCCGATTCGACTGCCGGTTGCAGCCGTAATTCCATGCGCGTCCGTGCTGTGGCGCGCGTCATAGTCCCGCTCGGTGCGCGCGCCTATCGTGGGGCCGTCCAGCACACAAGGAGCCTTCGATGAGCGCGATCGATGCAGGGATGGCGGGCGAGAGCGGCGAGAGCCGCGAGAGCCGCGTGCGTTCCCTGTTCGGCCACCTGCGCGAGAGCCTCTCCCGGGCCGCCTCCACGCCCCTCGAGCTCTCCCATACCGAGCAGGCGATCCAGCTCGCCCAGAGCCTGCGCGCGGAGCTGATCGCCGGCGGGCGCTGAGCCTGCCCCATAGTCCGTCAGGACCGCCCTGTGCACGCAGCGGCCGTTCTGTGCGTTTCTTCACATCGGTCCCTCGAGAGATGGGACTAGATTGGAACCGTCCCACGCACCGCCGGAGGTCCCCATGAAGCGCATCCTCATCGCCCAGGTCGCACGCCTCGAACGCGAACGCCGCATGGCCCGGGACCAGCGCCCGCAGCTGGCGCTGCCGCTTCCGCCGCAGCAGTCGCCCTTCGGCCCGTCGGGCTCCTCCGCCCTCGAAGCCTCGGCGATGTCGTCGCTGATGCTCGCCAAGGCCTACAGCCGCTAGCCTTGCCGGGGAGGCCGTGCGCGATCGGATAAGATCGCGCGATGGCCTCCCCTGACGCGGTCGCGGAGCGCTCCCGCGACCTTCTCGAG
>Ga0105238_10008989_pt1 | contig 9998 bp, 10 predicted proteins | sample KBSC34metaG_FD_81526 | JGI IMG/M metagenome (GOLD analysis project Ga0105238, IMG submission 81526) | Corn rhizosphere microbial communities from Kellogg Biological Station, Michigan, USA - KBS C3-4 metaG | ecosystem: Host-associated > Plants > Roots > Rhizosphere > Soil | place: Michigan, USA...
CCGAACTGTTCCGCGATCACCAGCGGCGCATGGTTCGGCAGCATGATGCCGCCGGACCCCACCCGGATGGTTTTGGTGCCGCCCGCCACATGCCCGATCAGCACCGACGTCGCCGCGCTGGCGATCCCCGCCATGTTGTGATGCTCCGCCAGCCAGAATCGTTTGTATCCCCACTGCTCGGCGCGTTGCGCGAGCGTGAGCGTGTTGCGAAAACTTTCCGCCACCGACCCGCCTTCGCGGATGGATGCCAGATCGAGCACTGAAAACGGGATGTGGGCCTTGCTTTTCAAATGGCGTACAGCTTACACCACATTTTCATCGTCACAACCCGCTGCGAAGGTTGAAGAAGTCCCGCAGTTGGGATGGCCGTTCTCAGGTGGATCGGGCTTTGCCCCGTTCACCTTGGTCTCCATTCTCTCCGTTCCCTCCTGTTAAAATCCATCACCCACCCGGTAGGGCGGCGTTGTGGCCGCCTTGGTGGGACGGGCGTCCCCTCAAGCCGTTGTTGCCAGACCAGCCCACCCGCCTTTCCCCGCGGCATAATCCCGTCACTTTTTTGATTGCATCCAAAATCATTCGGCAGACGATTAACCCATCAGACAGGCAAGACACCCCATGAAGATGAACCACAACAACGCATCGGGACCGGGCGTGATTTCACGGTGCTACATTTCACTCATCCGCTGGTTTGACACCGATTACGGGAACTCCGATGTCGCCGCCATCCACGCCAAGCCCGACAAGGTCGAATTCATCCGCGTACTGCCCTTCATCTTCCTGCACCTGGGCTGCCTCGGTGTCTTTCTGGCCGGCTGGAGCTGGTTTGCCGTCGGCACGGCGGCGGCTCTCTATCTCGTCCGGATGTTCGCGATCACCGCGTTTTATCACCGTTATTTCTCTCACAAGACTTTCCACACGTCGCGCCCGGCGCAATTCCTCTTCGCCGTGGTTGGCGCCACCGCCGTCCAGCGCGGCCCGCTCTGGTGGAGCTACCAGCACCGGCATCACCACAAACATTCGGACGAGGAGGAGGATGTCCACTCGCCCAACCGGCGCGGCTTCTGGTGGTCGCACATCGGTTGGATCACCAGCGCCCGGAATTTCCCGACCGATTACTCGCACGTCCGCGACCTCGCCCGGTTCCCCGAGCTGGTGTTCCTGAACCGTTTTGATTCCCTGGTGCCCGCGCTGTTCGCCGTCATGCTCTTCACCGTCGGCCATTTTCTCGGTGAATACTGCCCCTCGCTCGGCGTCACCTCGTGGCAGTTGCTCGTCTGGGGATTTTTCATCAGCACCACCGTCCTGTTCCACGCCACCTCCAGCATCAATTCCCTCGCGCACCTGCTCGGCCGGCGCCGTTACGAGACCGGGGATAACAGCCGCAACAGCTTCCTCCTCGCGCTCATCACGCTCGGCGAGGGTTGGCACAACAACCACCATCGCCATATGAGCGCCGCGCGCCAGGGCTTTTACTGGTGGGAGATCGATGTCTCGTACTACCTGCTCAAGGCCATCTCGTGGACCGGTCTCATCTGGAACCTCAAACCCGTGCCGCTCGCCGCCTATGAAAATCATCATCCAGTTTCTGGCGGCCAAAAAGTTTCGGCCACCCATCCTTATCGTTTATGAAACAGATCGCCATCATCGGAACGGGCATCGCGGGCCTCGGCTGCGCGCATTTCCTGCACCACCACGCCTGGCTCACGCTGTACGAAAAAAACGATTACGCCGGCGGCCACACCAACACGGTTTCTGTGCCTGAAGCCGACCGCCTGGTCCCCATCGACACCGGCTTCATGGTCTTCAACGAGGTGACGTACCCCAACCTCACCCGGCTCTTTCGCGAACTCGGCGTCGCGGTCAAGCCCGCCAAAATGTCCTTCAGCGTCCAGCACCTGCCGGCCGGCCTGGAATTTAACGGCTCCAGCCTGAACCACCTCTTCGCCCAGCGCAAAAATCTGCTCAACGCGCGCTTCTGGAAATTGATCCTCCAGATCGACCGCTTCAACCGCGAAGCCGTCACCGCCCTGGACGCGGAGGAGTTCGCCTCCATGACCCTCGGCGACTATGTCCGCCGCCGGAATTACGGCGGCGATTTCCTGGATTTATACCTCGTGCCGATGAGTTCCGCCGTCTGGTCCACCCCGCCGGATTTGATGTTGGAATTTCCCGCCGTCACGCTGCTCCGCTTTTTCCACAACCACGGCTTCCTCGGCCTGCACACCCAGCATCCGTGGTTCACCGTCGTCAACGGCGCCAGGTCCTACGTCGAAAAGATCATCGTTCCCTTCCAAAACCATATCCGCCTGCGGCGCGGTGCCGCCCGTGTCCGCCGCGAGGCCGGCCAGGTGCACGTCACCGATGAGTCTGGCAAGACGGAGAAATACGACCAGGTGATCTTTGCCAGCCATGCCGATGAGACCCTGCGCATGCTCACCGATGCCGACGAGCGCGAGCGCGCCCTCCTTGGCGAATTCAAATACCAGCCCAACACCGCCATCCTGCACACCGACGCCACCGTGATGCCCAAACTGAAATCGTGTTGGGCTTCATGGAATTACCGCGTCGATCGCACCGAGGAAGGAACCGCTTCACCCTCGACCATCTACTGGATGAACAGTTTGCAGGGTGTTTCCGACCGCCAGGATTATTTCATTTCCATCAACGGCGAAAAGTCGGTGGATCCCAAGGCCATCCTCAAGCGCATTGAGTACGAGCACCCGCTGTTCAGTCTGGGCGCCATCCGGGCGCAAAAGGAACTGCCCCGGCTGAACGAACGCGTGACCAACGTGTTTTTCTGCGGCAGCTATTTCAAGTACGGCTTCCATGAGGATGCTTTCACGTCCGCGCTCGAGTTGTGCCGCCAGATCACGGGCGGGAAGCTCATGCCATGAATTCCTGCCTCTACGAATGTTCCGTGATGCACCACCGGCTCGCGCCCAAGGTCCACCATTTCTCCCACGACATCTTCATGTTCTACCTCGACCTGGATGAACTGGATCTCGTCGCCAAAAAAACCCTCCCGTTCGGCCACAACCGGAAAAACCTCTACAGCTTCCGCGACGCTGACCACGAGCCCGCCGGGGAAAACCCGCTCAAGGACCGCATCGTCGACTTCATTCGCCGCCACGGCATCGAGCCCGGTCCGGTCTGCCGCGTGATGCTCCTCACCCTGCCGCGAGTCTTCGGCTACGTCTTCAATCCCATCTCCGTCTATTACTGTTTCGATGGCGAAGGTCGGCCCGTCTGCGCCGTCGCCGAGGTCGGCAACACGTTTCGCGAAATGAAACTCTACCTCATCCGCCGCGAAGAACTTGTCGCCGGCACCACCTTCCGCAAGCTCGTCCCAAAACATTTTTATGTCTCCCCGTTTTCCCCGCTGGATTTGAGCTTCGATTTCAAGCTGAAGATCCCCGGTGACAAACTGGACATCAAGATCGACGACCGCGACGGTGGCGAAAAAGTCCTCCTCACCACGCTCGCCGGCAAATACGCCGCCCTGACCAACCGCAACCTCGCGTGGTTCACCGTCAAGTATCCGCTGGTCACGCTCAAGGTCATCTTCCTGATCCATTGGCACGCCCTGCGCCTCTGGCTCAAACGTGTTCCCTTTCATCGCAAGGCGGCGGACCTCCCGCTGCAACAGGAAGTCCTGCGCCCGCACTCAACCCTGGCCACAAGGACAAAATGAACCCATCCACCGCAACTGAAGGAAACCTTTGCCAATTAGGCGGCGACAGCGCAATCCCAATGGACGGCGGCTGTGTGCGCAGCACCAGCCGCAGCGCATCCATCATCCCTGGAAATATCCGTGTGCCAGACGCCGCCAATTCTGCAAATAAATCCGGCGGCTTCTACCAGCGCGTCGTCATGCAGTCACTCGCGCAGATGACGCTCGGCTGCCTGCACCTCGAACTCCCCGACGGTACCCGGCAGACCATCGGCCGGCCCGGCGCCGCCATCTCCGCCGATGTCCGCATCACCGATTGGGGTTTCTTCAGACGCTGCGTGCTCTACGGCGACGTCGGCTTTGGCGAGGCGTACGTGGACGGCGATTGGGACACCGACGACATCACCCGCGTCATTTCCTGGTTCATCCTGAATGTGGAAAATTCCCCCGCCATGTCTGGCTCGCGCGCCAAAAAATGGCTCATCAACCTGCTCGGCTGGCAGAACCGTATCCGCCATCTGCTCCGTCCGAACAGCCCCGGCACCAGCCGCCGCAACATCTCCGAGCACTACGACCTCGGCAACGATTTCTACAAGCTCTTCCTCGACCCGACGATGACCTACTCCTCCGCACTCTTTGAAACTGGTAGGGCGGAGCTGCTGCTCCGCCCAAACTCCACCGGCGGGCCAAGCGATGCTGGTCAGCCCGGCCCCACCTTGGAGGAAGCCCAGATCGCCAAATACGACCGCCTCTGCCGGCAACTGAAGCTCAAGCCCGGTGAGCACGTTCTGGAGATCGGCAGCGGCTGGGGCGGCTTCAGCCGCCACGCCGCAAAAAATTACGGCGTCCGCATCACCACCGTTACAATTTCCGAAGAACAGTTCAAATACGCCCGCGCGCTGTTCCAAAAAGAGAGCCTCGCCGACCGCGTCGAGATCCGGTTGCAAGATTACCGCCGGCTTGAAGGCCGGTTCGACAAGATCGTTTCCATCGAAATGATCGAGGCCGTCGGTGATGAATTTCTCGAAACCTATTTCGCCAAATGCCACCAACTGTTGAAGCCGGACGGCCTGCTCGCCCTGCAGATGATCACCTGCCCCGATTCGCGCCATGATTCGCTCCGCAAAAATGTGGATTGGATCCAGAAGCATATTTTCCCCGGCTCGCTGCTGCTCTCCATCCATCGCGTGAACGAAGCGTTGCGCGCCACCGGCGACCTGTTCCTGCACGACCTGAAGGACCTCGGACTTTCCTACGCCGAAACGTTGAAGCGCTGGAGGCTCACCTTCAACCAGAACGAAACCGCCGTCCGCGCGTTGAAGTTCGACACCCGCTTCATCCGTAAATGGAATTACTACCTCTCCTATTGCGAAGCGGCGTTTGCCATGCGCAATATCAGCGTGGTGCAGGCGGTTTACACGCGGCCCAACAATCCAACCCTGACCAAATTATGATCTGGCCTCTTCGCATCGCCTTCGCTTGCGTCCTCATCACCATGCTCTGCGCGACGGGCTGGGCGAGCTGGCAGTGCGCGCTCTGGAAAACTCCGCACGACGTCGTGGCGCATCCGTGGTTCATCGCCACGCTGTTCGATTGTTACTTCGGTTTCCTCACGTTTTACGCGTGGCTATTTTACAAGGAAGCGGGTTGGGGCGCTCGCATCGGCTGGCTCATCGCCATCCTGCTGCTCGGCAATATCGCCATGTCCACCTACATGCTCATCACGCTGTTCAAGTTGCCGGCGGATGCGCGGGTCGCCCGGATCTTGGTCCGCCAGCCCGAATGATTTTCTGCGCCATGCCTCAAACCGCCGATCCCGCCGTCCATCCATCGCGCCTGAAAACATTCTGGCGCGGGCGCGTGGTCGCTTTGATCGTGGCCCAGTTCACGCAGGGCGTGACGCCGCAAAAAATCGCGCTGACCATCGCGCTGGGGTTGAATATCGCCGTCTTCCCGATTCTCGGCACCACCACCGTGCTCTGCGCACTCGTCGCCCTTTGGCTCCGGTTGAACCAGCCGGTCATCCAGCTCGTGAACTGGCTCGCCTACCCGCTGCAGTTCATGTTGCTGCTCATTTTTGTCCGCTTCGGTGAATGGATCATGCGCGCACCCCGGGTCAGTTTCTCCATCCCGGAGCTGCTCCGGAAATTTCATGACTCCCCGGTGAGATTCATGCACGAGTTCGGCCTGACCGGCCTGCACGGCATCGTGGCGTGGCTGGTCATTTCGCCGTTCTCCATCACGCTCGCGTATCTCCTGCTGCTGGCACCGCTGAAGAAACTGGCCCGGATGTCCCGACCGAAAACCAATGACTGAATTCCTCCATGCCTTCTGGCCGGTGTGCGCCTTTGCGGTCGCGTTGATGCTCTTCATCTGGTGGCTTGCGCTGCGCATCAACAATCTCGGCATCGTGGACATCGCCTGGTCATACGCTTTCGCGCCCGCGGCGATTTTCTACGCGGCAATAACCCACGGCGACCCGGCCCGGCGCTGGTTGATGGCCGGCATGGCCACGCTCTGGAGCCTCCGGCTTGGGACGCATCTCTGGTTCCGCGTCATGGGCCATCACCCGTATGAAGACACGCGCTACACCGAGATGCGCATGCGTTGGGCGAAAAACCTGAAGCTGCAGGTGCTAATATTTTTTCAGCTCCAGGCCGTCCTGATCGCGTTCCTGTCCATCCCGTTTTTGATCGTCTGCCTGAACCGCCACCACGGCATTGCCCCCATCGAATGGACGGGTGTCGCCATCTGGCTCATCGCAATCATCGGCGAAGGCGTGGCCGACTGGCAGTTGAAACAGTTCAAGGCGCAGAAGCATCGCAGCGCTGTCTGCCGCGTGGGCCTGTGGAATTATTCGCGCCATCCGAATTATTTTTTCGAGTGGCTGGTATGGGTCGGGTTCTTTGTGTTCGCGCTCGGCTCGCCGCTCGGCTGCGCCACGATCTATTGCCCGGCGCTGATGCTGTTCTTTTTGCTGCGCGTGACGGGCATTCCCCTCACCGAGGCGCTGGCGGTGAAAACCAAGGGCGCCGCCTACCGTGAATATCAACGCACCACGAGCAGGTTTATCCCGTGGCCGAAGAAATCCTGAAATCCTATGCCAGCCGGACAAACCCTCGAATTGAAAGCGACACTGCCGCATCCGCAGGCGCAGACGCCTCGCACCAACATCTCGCTCGACGCCTTGCTGGAAAAGAATCTGCTGCCCGACTGGCTCATCCGCATCGGCATCCGCCGCTTATTGCGCGAACGGTTGCGCGAGGAAGACCGGGGCAACGCAGTGGACCAACAAGCGCACCTGCTCAAGCTCATCACTGAACTCAGGCAAAGCCCCATCGCCGTGGAGACGCAGGCGGCCAACACCCAGCACTACGAGGTGCCGACACAGTTCTATCAGCTCTGCCTCGGCAAACGGCTGAAATACAGCGGCGCACTGTGGCCGGACAACGTCACCACGCTGGACGCCGCCGAGGAGGCGATGCTCCGGCTCACCTGCTCCCGCGCACAACTGGCGGATAGACAGCATATCCTGGAGCTCGGCTGCGGCTGGGGTTCGCTGTCGTTGTGGATGGCGGAGCAGTATCCCCACGCCACCATCACCGGCGTCTCCAATTCGGCGACTCAGAAGCTGCACATCGATGCCGAGGCGCAGAAGCGCGGCCTGAAAAATCTCCGCATCATCACCTGCGACATGAACCGGTTCGATATCGCTGAGAAGTTTGACCGTGTCGTCTCGGTGGAGATGTTCGAGCACATGAAAAATTTCGAGCGGCTCATGGGCAACATCTCCCGCTGGCTCAGTCCCGATGGGAAGCTGTTCGTCCACATCTTCACGCACAGGGAATACGCCTATCATTTCGTCGCGCGCGACGACTCGGACTGGATGGCGCGCTATTTTTTCACCGGTGGCATCATGCCTTCCGATGACCTGCTGCTGTATTTCCAGAAGGACCTGAACATCGAAAACCACTGGCGCGTGAACGGCACGCACTACCAGAAGACGGCCGAAGCCTGGCTGGCGAACATGGATGCGCATGAAAAAGCGATCCGCCCGCTCTTCGCCCAGACTTACGGTGCGGATAACGAAACCCGCTGGTGGGTCTATTGGCGCGTCTTCTACATGGCCTGCGCCGAACTGTGGGGCTTCCGCCACGGCGAGGAATGGCTCGTGTCCCATTACCTCTTCAACAACCGGCGGGGATGAGGTCATGTGAGACGGCTGCCAAATTTTCTCGGTTTGGCGCAGGGCGGCTGGTAAGCTCCCGGCGCTGCGCATGTCCAGCCGGATGAAACAACTCGAGGCCCTGCCCAAGCGCTTTGTGGCGCCGATCTGCATCTTCATCGTCACGCTGGTCGGATTTGTGGACTTCCTGTCGGGGTACGAGACGTTCTTCTTCATCTTTTATCTGCTGGCCGTGTTCCTGGCGGTGTGGTTCGTGAACGTCCCCTTCGGCATCCTCATCTCCGCGCTCGCGGTGGTCGCGTGGGTCTCCTCGAACATCGAGGCTGGCGCGCGCTACTCGAGCTATTTCGTACCGGTCTGGAACGCGCTGATCATGTATGTCTTTTATCTGATCGTCGTGTGGCTGCTGGCGACGGTGAAGAATTTCAACCGCGAACTCGAGGAACGCGTGAAGCTGCGCACGGAATCGCTCGCGAAGGAGATTCGCGAACGCATGCGCCTCCAAAAGGAACTGCTCGAGACCGGGGAGCGCGAGCGCCGGCGCATCGGCCATGAATTGCACGACAGCCTGTGCCAGCAGCTCACCGGCACCGCCCTGGCGGGCCATCTGACCAGCCAGAAGCTGGCCGGAAAATCTGCGCCCGAGGCGGCGGAAGTCGGCCGGCTGGTGGAATTGATCGAGCAGGCGATCGAATTGACGCGCTCGCTCTCGCGCAGCCTGAACCCGGTCGAGATGCAGCCGAGCCGGCTGGCGGATAATTTCCAGGAGCTGGCCGCGGGCGCAAGCGGCATGTTCAACGTCAAATGCCGGTTTGAATGTCATGAGTTCGCACCGTTGCCGGATGTGGAGACGGCCACGCATCTGTATCACATCGCCGAGGAGGCGATCGTCAACGCCGTCCGCCATGGCCGGGCCAAAAAAATCGACCTCCGCCTCGACTCGACGGAGGACGAATGGACCCTGTCGGTCGCGGATGACGGCGTGGGCCTCCCCGAAAATTTCCAAAATAACAAGGGGATGGGCTTGCGTATCATGGCCTATCGTGCTGACCTTATCGGTGGCACGTTCAATGTCGCGCGTGAGTCCGGTCGGGGCACACGTGTCACCTGCGTGGTGGCAAACCCGTCCGGTTCGGAGGAGAATCATGGAGAATAAAATCAGAGTTGTGCTCGTGGATGACCACCCGCTCGTGCGGGAGGGGCTGGTCAACCTGATCAACCAGTCGCCCGGCCTCGAGGTTTGCGGCGAGGCGGGCAACGAACCGCAGGCGCTCGAAATCATCAGCGTCACCCGGCCGGATGTCGCCGTGGTGGACATCACGCTGGAGAACGGCTCCGGCATCGAGCTGCTCAAGAATCTCAAGTCCAGCCATCCCCAGGTGAAGCCGCTCGTGCTCTCGATGCACGACGAGACCATTTACGCCGAGCGCGCCCTGCACGCCGGTGCCCGCGGCTACATCATGAAACGCGAGGCGGCAAAGAAGGTCATCGCCGGCATCCACGCCGTTCACGCCGGGCAGCTTTACGTGAGCGAAAAGATTGCGGCGACGATGGCGGAAAAATTTGTCGGCGGCCGCTCCTCGGCGGTGAATGCCTCGCCGGTCGAGCTGCTGAGCGACCGGGAATTGCAGGTGTTTGAACTCCTCGGCCAGGGCCAGGGCACCCGCCAGATTTCCGAAAGCCTGAACGTCGGTTTCAAGACCGTTCAAGCCTACCAGGCGCGCATCAAGGAAAAGCTCCAGCTCGCGAACGCCACAGAATTGATGCGCGCCGCCATCCGCTGGCACGAGTCAAAGACAGAAAAGTGACCGCCTGTCACTTGTAGGGTATCACCCTACAAAACATTCCGGCATAGCCTTACGGCACAGAAAGCTTGTATGGCAGCACTTTTGCTGATTCACTGGCAATGCGGTTGCAGCAGGCAATCGAGTGGACAAATCTGCACTTATACAACTAAACCCGCTTGCTGTTCGTTCACGCCGCAAAAAAGCAAATGAAAACGACCAAAACCGTTCGTAACGCGGGCTTTACGCTCGTCGAAATCATGATCGTCGTGGCCATCATCGGCCTGTTGGCGGCGATCGCGATTCCGAACTTCGTCAAAGCGCGTGCCACCTCGCAAGCCAATGCTTGCATCAACAA